>Ga0100377_1000267_pt1 | contig 43221 bp, 22 predicted proteins | sample CryGeymeta201501_FD_83664 | JGI IMG/M metagenome (GOLD analysis project Ga0100377, IMG submission 83664) | Groundwater microbial communities from Crystal Geyser aquifers in Utah, USA - Crystal Geyser metaG 2015-01 | ecosystem: Environmental > Aquatic > Deep subsurface > Groundwater | place: USA... | reverse complement strand
CGCACTCGAACAGCGCCTCAACCGCCTCAAGGGGCTCGCGAAGTATTTTGTCACCATCCCAGTCGCCGACACCACATGATGATTTATTTATCTTGGACGGCCCTACTGACCCCCCTTGTTTCACCACGGCTGTCATCATCGACAAGACCCAGCCCCTTTCCGCACAAGCTCACCGTCATCGCCGCCCAGCAGCCATCTCCCGCCCCCCCGAGGTCCCCATGGTCACCCGCCCCCTCCGCCTCGCCGCCCTGACCCTGGCCGCCCTCCTCCCGGCGCTCCTGCTGACCGCCCCGGCCCACGCCATCCCCATCGGCCAATCTGCGGCGCAGTGCCTTGAGGGCGGGGCGGTCGCGGACCTCGACAATGACGGGGTGGACGACACGTGCGAGTACGCCCTGGCGCATGAGTTCCGACCGGAGCTGGTGTTCTACGACACGGAGCGATTCGAGGGGCGGTATTCGACGTGGGCGGTGAGGCGCAACACGTCCGCGAGCGCGGTGATCTTCTACGCGCTCGGGTACTACTCCGACGGCGGACGCTTCGGGATCGGGGCTCTGGAGGGACACAAGGGGGACAGCGAGTTCATCGTGGTGAAGGTCGAGGACCGGGGTGTGGACGACTGGGTGATGACGGAGGCGACGCTCTCGGCTCACTATCTGGCGTGGTGGACGGACCGGACGAGGGCGTACGACGCGAGCGCGTTCGAGTTCGTCGGCGGTCGGCCGGTGGTGCATGTGGCGGCGCAGAAGCACGGCAACTTCCCGACGCGCGCGAGCTGCGACGACGGTGGATTCAAGGGTGTATTCGGGCTGACCGACGGCTGCACGTTCGAGGCCTTCCGTGAGGAGGTCGAGGTGTTGCCCGGCCGCAACCTCGGGAGCCCGAGCCATCCGGTGCTGGCCAATCCAGTGACGTACAGCTGGGATGGCGACGCGGAGCTGGAGGTAGAGACCTTCTGGGATCGAGGTATTCCGTTTTGCGGCTGGCACTACACGGCCGCTGAGCACTTTGCTGCGAACGACTGCGCGCCGGGGGTGAACGCCTACGCCGACCAGCTCGACGAACACGGCTTCTTCGAGGGTCCCTACACCTGCACGGGCTGCACAGAGGCTGAGCAGCGGTTCCCGACGGTGACGGTGACGCCCTCGCCGATCCGCCTGGACGAGGACTGCGCGTACCAGGGGGGGATCAACTTGCCCCCGCTGACGGAGGTGACGTTGGTCTTCGACGACCCGACGGCGGGCGTGCAGAGCCGGGAGAACCGGGTGACGACGGACGCGCAAGGGCGGTTCGACTGGAGCTTCGGGCTGGGGGCGGGGTGCAGCGGGGCAGCGATGGCGCGAGCGACGGCGTATCTGGACCGGGTGGACCCGTTTCGGAGGGGGTTCGTGGGGCGTCCGGCGAGCTACTGGGTGGAGTACTGGGCGGACGGGGTGAAGCAGAGCAACGTGGTGAGCTACACCATCGACTACCTCGGGACGTGCGTGCCCGCCTGCGCGGGACGGACGTGCGGGAGCGACGGGTGCGGCGGGGTGTGCGGGATGTGCGTGGGCGGGGATCGGTGCGCGTCGGGCGCATGTGTAGCGCCGTCGGGCGGGCCGACGACGCTGAGCGGGACGATCTCGGGCGCGGAGACGTGGACGCTGGCGCAGAGCCCGATCGTGACGACGGGCGACATCACCATCACGGGAACGCTGACCATCGAGGCGGGGGTGGTCGTCCGGCTCGGAAGCGCGGACGACATCCGGGTCACGACGGGCTCGCTGATCGCCGTCGGGACCACCATCGCTCCGATCGTGTTCACGGCGGACGGGCCGACCGTGCCGCGCTCCTGGGGCGGCGTCTCGGTGGCCGCCACGGCTGGCGCGGTGACGATCCGCCACGCCTCGTTTCGGTACGGTGGGGACACGGCGTTTGGGGGCGTCGGCAAGCCGATCGAGGTGCATGGCAGCGCCACGGGCGTGGACATCGCCGACATCGAGTTCGTCAACAACCGGGTCAACGGGATCGGCCTCATCACAGGGACCTACAACACCTCGCTGCGGCTCAACGTGGTGGGGGTCCCGTATTGGGTGAGCAGTGATATCACGGTTGCAACTGGTGTGACGATGACAGTCGATCCAGGTGTGATCGTGAAATTTGAGACCACCGTGGCCGACATCCTCGTCAACGGGCGGCTGGTGGCCGATGGCACCGAGCTGCAGCCCATCATCTTCACGTCCGGTCGGGACGACCGGTTCGGGCTGGGGACCAGCAAGGACACGAACAACGACGGCGCCACCGTGCCGGGCCCCGGGAGCTGGGGAGGGATCCAGCTGGACGCGCCGGGGAGCGGCGCGGCGTCGGTGCTCGACTTTGTGGTGATCAACTTCGGTGGATACCTCAACAGCAACGCCGTCAGCTTTCCGGTGCTGATCGACGGGCGGGTGCAGCCGAACATCACCAACCTGACCCTGGCGAGCAACCGCATCAACGGCCTTGGGCTCTCGACGAGCACGTACTCGAGCAACACGCGGCTCAACGTGGTCGGCGTCCCCTACTGGGTGAGCGGCGACCTGACGGTGGGCGCCGGCACGACGATGACCGTCGACGCAGGCGTCGTGATCAAGTTCGAGGGCACCACGAACGACCTCAACGTGGACGGGGCCCTCGTGGCGCTCGGGACCGCCTCGAGGCCGGTCGTCTTCACCGCAGGCCGCGACGACGCCCATGGCGGCGACACCAACGCGGACGGAGCGACCTCACCCACGCCCGCGAGCTGGGGCGGCATCGCGCTGAATTACCTGGCGAACCAGCCGACGACCGTGCTTGACCACGTCCTGGTCGCCTACGGTGGGTCCACGGCGCTGTATGCGGCGAGGTTCCCGATGGTGCTGGATGGGCGCGTGTCGCCGGTCATCAGCCATCTCAGCCTGAGGGACAACCGCGTCAACGGCATCGCGCTCAACAGCGGCACCTACAACGCCGACGTCCGGCTGAACGTGCTGGGCGTGCCGTACTGGATTGACAGCGACCTCACCATCGGCGCGAGCGCGACGATGACCGTGGACCCGGGCGTGGTCATCAAGTTCGAGGGCGCCACCGACGACCTGTTCGTGGACGGCGCGATCGTGGCAAACGGCACCGCGCTCGCGCCCATCGTCTTCACCGCAGCCCGCGACGACCGCTTCGACGGTGACACCAACGGCGACGGCGAGACCGCGCCGACGCGCGGCAGCTGGGGCGGCATCGTCCTGGCGAACACTGCGAACCCGCAGACGAGCGTCCTTGACAACGTCCTGATCGCGTACGGCGGCTCCAACGCCCTCTACGCGACGCCCTACCCGATCCAGGTCGATGGCCGCATCACCCCCACCATCACCAGCACCCTCCTGCTCAACAACCGCGTCGACGGCATCAACCTCAAGTCGTCGACCACCTACAGCGCCAACGTGCGCCTGAACGTGGTGGATCTGCCGTACTGGATCGACAGCGACCTCAACATCGCCGCCGGGGCCACGATGACTGTGGACCCCGGCGTGGTCGTCAAGTTCCAGGGCGCGACCGACGATCTCATCGTTGAGGGGCGCCTCGTGGCCGACGGCACCCCGGAGCGCCCCATCGTCTTCACCGCCGCGCGGGACGACGCGCACGGCGGCGACACCAACGTTGACGGCGCCACCGCGCCGAGCCCCTCCAGCTGGGGAGGCATCCACCTCGATTACACGACCGTGGCCTCCACCTCGAGCCTGCGCAACGTCGAGGTGCTCTACGGCGGGAGCTCGGCCTTGTACGCGGCGAGCTATCCGATCCGGCTCGATCTGCGGCAGAACCCGACGGTCTCGGGGTTGACGCTCGACCACAACCGGGTCAACGCGATCGGGGTCGACACGACCACGTACACCCAGAACGTCACCCTCGACCTGACCGACGTGACGTACTGGGCCGACGGGGACCTGAGCATGGCCGCCGGAACGCTCCTGACGGTGAACGCCGGCGTGCTCGTCAAGTTCGGAGGGGTGTACAGCGACGTCGCGGTGCACGGACGGCTCATGCTGAACGGCACAGCGCAGGCCCCGGTGGTCTTCACCGCGGGCGCGGACGACTCACGCGGCGGCGACGCCAACGCCAACGGCCCCTCCTCGGCGGCGCCGGGCAGCTGGGGCGGCGTGCTCTTCTACAACGACTCGGTCGGCAGCCGCCTGAGCCACGCCGTGATCGCGTTCGGCGGCTCGAACTTCGCCAACGCGACCTCGGCCCTCACGATCTCGGGCACGGACCTCGGCGTTGAGGCGGTGGATTTCGTCTCCAACGACGACGCCGTCTACGTCGGCTCCGGCGGCAACGTCGACCTCGGCGGCGGCGCCACGGGGTCGCTCGGGGGCAACCGCTTCAGCGGTCACGTCCCCGGGAGCGGAAACTGGGCGGTGTACAACGCCTCCACCAACCTCATCTACGCGCTCTCCAACGTGTGGAGCGGCTACACCGCCGCGGCCGACATCGAGGGCCTCCTGTACGACGTGGCCGACAACGCCAACGTGGGCGACATCGTCTGGAACAGCCCGCCCGTGGCGCTGGCGCAGGCGGTCACGACGGCCGAGGACTCGCCGCGGTCCATCGCTCTGACCGGGACAGACCCGGACGGCACGGCGCTCACCTTCCAGGTCGTCGGCGCGCCGTCCTCGGGGACGCTGTCGGGCGCGGCGCCGAACCTGACCTTCACGCCGGCGCGCGACTTCTTCGGCGTCGCCACCTTCACCTTCCGCGTCAGCGACGGGACCTCCTGGTCGGCGCCGGCCACGGTGACCGTGACCGTCACGCCCGTCAACGACGCGCCCTTCGCCGACAGCTTCTCCATCTCGACCCTTGAGGACACGCCCCGCAGCGTCACGCTCACGGGGCTCGACCTCGAGGGCGATCCGCTGACCTTCAGGATCACCCGGGCGCCCACCTTCGGCCAGCTCGTCGGTCAGCCGCCGACCCTCACCTACGTCCCGGCCCTCAACAGCAACGTCCTGGACACCTTCAGCTACGTCGCCCACGACGGCCAGCTCGACTCCGACCCGGCGACGGTCACGGTGGAGGTCGTGGCCGTCAACGACCCGCCCACCCTCACCCCGGTCGCCGCGCGCTCCTCCGCAGAGGGCGCGGTGGTGACGCTCGCCATGGTCGCGCAGGACGTCGACGGCGACCCCCTGACCTGGCAGGCCACCGGCCTCCCCCCCGGGCTGTCCATCCACGCGACGACCGGCGTCATCAGCGGCACCGTCAGCGCCACCGCGTCCACCGGGAGCCCCTACGCGGTCCGCGTGACCGTGCGTGACGCCGTGGCCCAGGCCAGCATCGACTTCACCTGGACGATCACCGACACCAACCGCCCGCCCACCGTCACCCTCCCCGCCCCCCAGACCGTCAACGAGGGCGCCTTCGTCACCTTCACCCCCACGCTCGCCGATCCCGACGGCGACGCCCTCACCGTCTCCTGGGATCTCGACGACGACGGCCAGTGCGACGACGCCACCAGCCCCACCGCCTCCATCACCGCCGCAGACGGCCCCGCCACCCTGCGCGTCACCGTCTGCGTCCACGACGGCAGCGTCGAGGTGCGCGCCGCCACGACCGTCACGGTGCTCAACGTCGCCCCGACGTTCGGGACCATCACCGTCGGCGCCTTCGCGGCGGGCGTGGCCGGGACCGTGGAGGTCGTCGTCAACGACCCGGCCGGCGACCTCGACGCCCCCGACCTGAGCTGGGACTGGGGCGACGGCACCCCGATCCTGACCGGCCGCGCGCGCATCGCCACCCACACCTACGCCGCCCCCGGCCCCTACACCCTCCAGATCACCTCGAACGATCGCGACGGCGGCATAACCGTCACCACCGCGCCGATTACGGTTGACAACCCGGCACCCGTGATTACCGCCCTCATCATCCCGCCGACCGTCGCCGAGGGGCAGCCCGCCACCTTCCGCGTTCAAGCCACCGACAACGACCCCACCGGCCTCCGCTACACCTGGGCGCTGAACGCGTCCCCCCCGGTCGCCACCGGCGCCGACCCCACCTGGACCACCACCTTCCCGGACGACGGCGTCGCCACCCTCACCGTCACCGTCACCGACGCCGGCGGCCTCCGAGCCGTCCAGACCGCGACCGTCACCGTCCTCAACCTGCCCCCGACCATCACCTCCCTCACCGCGCCCGCCGAGGTCGCCGAGGGCACCTCCGTCACCCTCATCGCCGCCGCCACCGACGTACTCGCCGACCCCCTCACCTTCCTCTGGCGCCTCGCGGGCGTCGACGCCCCCGGCGGCGTCGACGTCACCACGGCCACCTTCCGCCTGCCCGACGACGGCGTCTACGTCGCCGAGCTCATCGTCCGCGACGACGACGGCGGCGAGTCCACGGCCACCCGCACTATCACCGCCTTCAACGTACCGCCAACGGTCGAGTTCGCCGGCCCCTCGAGCGCCGGCCCCGGCGCCCTGCTCCCGTTCCTCGCCACCATCACCGACCCGGGCGCCGACACGTTCAGCCTCCGCTGGGACTTCGGCGACGGCACCGACCCGCTCACCACCCCGCTGACCGAGGTCGAGCACGCGTTCGTCACCGAAGGCACCTACACCATCACCGTGACCGTGACCGACGACGATGGTGGCGCGGGAGCAGCGACGATGGAGGTGGTGATCAACGCCGGGGCGCCCCTGATCGAGACCTTCGAGCTGCCGGCGACCGCCCGTGAGGGTGACCCGGTGACCGCCAGCGCCACGGCGACCGACCCCAACGGCCTGACGCTGACCTGGACCTGGGACTTTGGCGACGGCTCGCCGAGCGTGGAGGGCGCCTCCCCACAGCGCCACACATGGCTCGACGATGGTGTATTCACCGTCGCGCTCACAGTCACCAACAACGAGGCGGTCGCGACCACAGCGCGGCGAACGATCATCGTCACCAACGGGGCGCCTGCCATCGCCTCCGTGGACGTAGGCGTATTCACCGCAGGCGAGCCAGCCGGAATCTACGCTCTCGTGTCCGACCCCGCAGGCGCGCGTGATCCGCTGACCTTCGACTGGGATTTCGGCGACGGTGATACCCTGTCCGGCGAGGGACTGACGGAGGTCAGCCACATCTACACGCAGCCTGGGGTGTACACTGTGCGGCTGACCGTCACCGACGACGGTGGCGCCACGACCTCCACCACCGCCCTGGTCACCGTCGCCCCGGCCACGACCCCGACCGCGACCCTGAACGGCCCCGACGACGCCGAGGAGGGCGACACCGTCGCCTTCGCCGCCACCCTCGCCCCCGCCGCGACCGGCCCCCTGTCGTTCGCCTGGGACTTCGGCGACGGAACCCCCACCGTGACCACCTCCGAGCCCTACACCGCCCACCTCTTCCCCGACGACGGCGCCTTCACCGTCTCCCTGGTCATCACCGACGCCGCGGGCGCCACCCACCGCGCGACCCACCTCCTGACGGTCACCAACGCCCCCCCGCGCTTCGTCTCCACCCCGCCGACCACGGCGCTCTGGGGCGAGACCTACACCTACCTCGTCGAGACCACCGACCCCGGCGCGGACCCCCTGACCCTCGAACTCGAGGCTGCGCCCTCCGGCATGGACCTCCTCGTCACCCCCGCCGACACCCGCCTGGCCTGGCGCATGACCGCCGCCCACTACCACGCCTCGCCGACCGTCGAGGTCCGCCTCCGCGTCTGCGACGACGCCGACGCCTGCGCCACCCAGCCCTGGCAGCTCGCCCTGTCCTTCGTCGACGCCGACGCCGACGGCTCCCCCGACCCCTGCGAGACCCTCTACGGCCTCGACCCCACCGACCCCGCCGACGGCCCCACCGACCTCGACCGCGACGGCCTCTCCAACCGCGACGAGTGCCTCCTCGGCACCCGCCCCGACGCCTTCAACGGCCCCACCGCCCCCACCCTCCTCGCCCCCATCGACGCCGCCCGCATCCCCACCCCCACCCCCACCCTCCTCGTCACCAACGCCACCGATCCCGACGGCGACGCCCTCCGCTACACCTTCCGCCTCTACGCCGACCCCGACCTCACCGACCCCATCGCCACCCTCGACGACATCGCCGAGACCCCCGACACGACCTCCGTCGACCTGAGCGCCGAGGGCGTCGAGCTCGCCGAGGACACCTCCTACTACTGGACCGCCCTCGCCTCCGATCCCCACACCCCCGGCCCCACCTCCGAGGTCGGCCACTTCTTCGTCGACCAGCAGAACTCGCCGCCCACCGTCCCTCGCCTCCTGGCCCCCACCGGCAGCGCCTCCTCCCCGACCCCCACCCTCGAGCTCGACCCCTCCACCGATCCCGAGCACGACCCCATCACCTACCTCTTCCGCCTCTCCACCCCCGACGCCCCCGACGCCCCCCTCCTCGACCTCGAGACCGCCGAGCCCCACCTCCTCACCGACCCCCTCACCCCCGGCCGCACCTACCTCTGGACGGCCGCAGCCCGCGACAGCCTCGGCGCCACCAGCGCCTTCGCCGCCCCGCCCCTCACCTTCACCGTCGACCCCACCAACACCCTCCCCCTCGCCCCCGAGCTCCTCTCCCCCGCCCCCGCCGAGGTCGTCCGCGACCTCCCCCTCACCCTCACCTGGCGCGCCCCCCTCGACGCCGACGCCGATCCCCTCACCTACGACGTCCAGCTCGCCTCCGACCCCACCTTCAACACCCTCCTCGTCGACCAGACCGACCTCCCCTCCACCCCCGACCCCACCCAACACCTCACCGTCACCGACCCCCTCCCCGACGGCCCCACCCACGCCCGCGTCCGCGCCCATGACCCCTACGGCGCCGGCCCCTTCGCCACCGTCGCCTTCACCCTCAACGCCGTCAACGACCCGCCCACCGTCCCTCGCCCCGTCGCCCCCACCCACGGCATCACCGTCGCCCCCACCGACCTCGAGCTCACCTTCCTCAACGCCACCGACCCCGACGGCGACGCCGTCCTCTACACCGTCGAGCTGGCCCGCGAGCGGGACGCCGAGCCCTTCCGCACCCTGCCCGGCGTGCCCGAGGATCCCACCGGCACGACCACCGTGTACGTGAGCGACCTCCCCACCGACGTCGAGGTCGTGTTCTGGCGAGTCACCGCTGTGGATGAGGCCGGGGCCGCAGGGCAGCCGTCCGAATGGGCCGAGTTCGCCGTGTTCCGCGACGTGCCGGCGGCGCAGCCGCCGGGGTGCGGGTGCGAGACGCCTGGCCGAGGGGCTGGATCGGGCGGGCTGGGGTGGTGGATCGTCGTGGTGGTGGGGGTTGGCTGGGGGTTGGGGCGGAGAAGGTCTCTGCGAGGTGTCCTACGCGCGTTGCACCCATGACGGGTGCAGATACCACTTCTTTCAGCGATGAACTGATTGTGCCGGACCGTGCAAGCAACTAGGATCACGGTAATGCATTCGACGGCGCACCTTTGTGGCCGCCACAATCACGAAGACGACAACTGACCTGCACAATGCTTCATCTGAGGTAACGGCATGAACGCGACACTCCGCTGCAAGAAGTCGGGCTGGACGATGACGGGAGCCAGCTATCGAGATGGAGCCGGCTGTCCCGCACACTCGAACCTTCAGCGGAACGGTGGGAACAAGTCCGCATCGGACCTCTACAACCACTACGCCGGCGGAGGACCGGGGGGCCAGTCCGCCGCACAGATGGCCAGAGACCGACCGAACGGCCGGTACTGCTGCAGCTATTGTCACTTTTTCCATGCAGATAACATGGAAAAATTAAGATGATTGATAATCATCTTATTCATCTCATCAATACACGATAAACAAGTAAAGGAGTCTACCCGTGGCATCGATCTCAGGAACGGCAGTGAACTCGGACGGAAGCAAGATCGACGGCACCGCGACGGTATCGACCTCGTGGAATGGAAACAAGGCGTTCCCGCGCAACGGCATGTTCACGCTCGATCTCGGCGGCAATCCAAAGAAGTCAATCACGGTGTACCTGGACGGCAGGGAGGCCGCCTCCGTGTACGTCGACGGGCACGCGACGGTCCATCTGATGCGGCGTTAGAACGTCGTGAGCAGCGCTCGAAGAGCGGGCTCTGCTCAACGTTCAGGCGCGGAGCGCCCTTTCACGACGATCTAACTCTGACACTCCGTAGATCAGTTCATAGGGCGGCAAACGGTCCAGGCACTCGCCGGTCGTTTGCCCGACTGCTGAGCGCGTCGGCACGACGCCGAACACCTTTTGAATAGAGAACATACCATGATTGACAACATAACTGGCATCTGCTTCACAATTTCCATCATCATCCTCATCACCTGGATGGTCTTGGATATCGTCGTTCGGGCCCTGCGCAAGAAACCACCACAAAACAATAATCGAGCACACGACGTTCCAACATCAACACATGTCAACCAGTTGGGATTGTCTACAGGTGTCCGCGTCCCCCCCCATGCCACCAATCTTCATCTATTAAGAAACATGTCGATTGTGAATGGTAATTTAACAATAAAAGAAGTATCCAGCTTGACAGAACTGGACGACTTGGGATCCCTACACTCCATCAACGGCTCTCTCTATCTGGATGGCAACGCAAGTATTCGAAATATTGATGGACTGAGAAATCTTCGCAAAATAAATGAAAGTCTGATTATTTCAAATATGAGCTCACTCTCCAATATCGACGGCCTAAAGGGCCTGACCGAGATCGGTCAGAATCTGGTAATTAAGAACTGCAGCAAGTTGAGAAACCTGAATGGATTGAGCAACCTCGTTTCAGTCGGCGGGTGCATTTCCCTTGTAAACACACCACTGGAACAACTCGGCGGCCTTCGAAATATCACGAAACTGGATGGCACACTTCAAATCGAAAATACATCAGTCCTGAACATGTCAGGCCTTGAAATGCTAAGCTCAATAGGGACGGATCTCGGGCTTCTAGAAAATAGCAAATTAACAAGCCTGGATGGAATTGAAAATCTCACATCAGTTGGCAGATGCCTATTAGTCAAAGGCAATACTAGTTTGTTAAATATTAATGGATTTCTAGGATTAAGCACCATCGGGGGCGAACTCGGTATCCACGAAAATAATTTGCTTGAAAACCTGGATGGGTTTCTTTGCCTCACACTAATTGGTGGTGACTTACAGATCACAAATAATAATAATTTAACAGAAATAAGTGGACTGAAGAATGTGCCGAAGATAGTCGGCGCACTGCTGATTGCTGAAAACACAAAACTAGCTAGTATTGATGCACTTAGAGATAAAGTGACTGATTTGAGATCAGTCAGCATCATAAGAAATGACAACATCAGAAATGTGGACGGATTGGTTGGTGCGGTGACCATCGCTGAGGACCTCTGGATCATTGGAAACCAGAACCTCGTGAATATTGATGGTCTAAGGGACCTTAAGACCGTAGGCGGTTCAGTGGTCCTCACCGAGTCACCTAACCTCACAAACATAAGTGGACTGCGCAACCTAGAATCAATCAATAACAAACTAACGATCACCCACGCGTCTTCACTAGAAAGTTTGGATGGACTCAACAACCTTGAAACTGTGGGTGATGGCATCACAGTAGGAGAGAACTCCATTCAATCAATCTCAGCATTTCAATCACTCAAGGCGCTCGGCGGGGATTTATTCATCGTGCTGAATCCTTGCCTAACCGAGATAAACACTAGATTTAATCTGATTGAATTTCCTAAAAATGTAATGATTACAGATAATATTGCGCTGTCTTACGAACAGGCCCACAACGTAGTTATATCAATGGGTAGATCAAATATTGATGGCAATGTCATAATAAATGACGAAGTCATCTAGCACGTGCGTGGACGGTAGCTGACCAAACTGCGACCCTAGCGCTGCTCGGGTGGGGAGTGGATCGAACCACCATCGCAAGAACCTCCAAGTGGAGATGCGGTGGCGGCGCTGAGAGCGCCCGGATTGGCCTTGCGCGTAGGCCAGGAGGCCGCACAGCCCTCTCTCCCTCACCCGCAAACGGCATCCGCCGGCTCCAGACCGACCACAACGCCTCCTCACTCCCCGCTCACCGGAAACAAGCTCACCCCCAGGTGATACACCCTCACATCCTTGCGGCCCGTGTTCACGTCATCCCGCCCCAGCACCTCCGAGACGAGCTGGCGGACCCTGGCGGCGATGACGCGGACGTCGTCGTCGCTGAGCAGGACGGTGGTGCCCTGGATCTCGCGTTCGGCGGGCGTGGCGCGGGCGATGGCCTCGACGGCGAGCTGGCCCATCTGGGCGTAGTGGTGTTGGAGGGCGAGCTGGGCATCCCAGCCGGTGCTGAGGGTGGCGCCGGTCGGGGTGAGGCGACCGTCGTCGGCGCGGGCGAGGAGGCCCCAGTGGAGGAGACGCTCGAGGCACGTCTCGACGTCGGCGGGGTCGACGGAGGGGAGGAGGCGGGCACCGATCCAGGCGGGATCGGGGGAGAAGTCGCCGCGGCGGGCGAGCTCGACGATGGCGACGTGGCGCCAGTCGGCGATGAAGGCGGCGAAGGCGGTGTCGGCGCGGGGAGAGTTGGAGAGGAGAGCGCGGAGGCCGTCGATGCGCTCGGTGGCGCGGGTGATGTCGTCGGGGGAGCCGTGATCGCGGGCGACGAGGGCGACGAAGAGGTCGAGGGCGTCGCCGTCGAGGGCCATGCTGAGGCCCACGGGGCGGGCGAGGCGCGCGGCGAGGTTTCGGGACTCGGTCGACTGCTTGATGATGGCGCCGAGGTGGTTGGCGTGGGCGCGCTCGTGGGACTTCTTGTCGTACCACTTCTCGCCGTAGAGCTTCGTGTGCGCGCGATTGATGGCTCGGCACCAGAAGGTGTAGGAGAAGCTGTCTACGGTGGCGGAGGATTCCTCGTAATAAAGCCGCATGACATCGCGGTAGGTGGTGTTGGGCTCCAGGATCAGGGCGAGCAGCTTCGACACCTCGGTGGACACAGGTGACCTCTCGTCTTCAGGGCGGGCCGCCGAAGGTTGGGGCCCGAGCCAAGAACCTTTGTTGTCAGACAGTTACACTACAACACGTGGGTTTGGTGGCGGCGCAGGGGGCGGGTGGGACAGTGGAAGGGTGATTCCGGGCCGACCTTCTCATAAACCATGAGATCGTCTAGGCTTCAGGGATTGATGCGTACAGCGGCCCGCGTGCGTCCATGGACCGCGATGTGTGTCGCAAGCTGTACATGAATCTCTGGGTGCTGGCAAAGGAGGTGCCTCTCATGGCTGAGACCCATCCCGTCCGGACGGTGGCCAGTGGCGTGCGGAGGGGCGTTGAGCGCCTGGGTTGGATCGCGTTGGGGATCTTGCTGTGGTTCGGGGGGGCGTGCGGTGAGACACCCGCCTCAACCTCGTGCAGGACGGGGCTGGACTGTCCAGCAGGGTGGGCGTGTGAGCTGGCCACCCGGACCTGCGTGGACGCCACGGCGCCGCTCTGCACGCCGGGCCGCGTGGTCTCGTGCCCATGCTCCAACAAGCTGAGTGGAACGCAGCAGTGCGACTCCAACGGGCGCTTCGGAGCCTGCCAGTGCGACGAAGCCGACGCCGGAGCGGGGTCTGACGCGGCGGACGATGCGGGCCACGACGTCGCGGCGGACGTGACGATCGAGGAGGAGGTGGGGCGTCTGGATGGCGGGGACGAGGTCGGGCAGGACGACGTGATGAGCGACATCGATGTGCCGGTGGCCTGCACGGAGAGCGACCTGGACCTCGACGAGGACGGCTTCAGCGCGTGCGACGGCGACTGCGACGACGACAACGCTTCGGTGTACCCCGGCGCCGAGGAGCGCTGTGACGACCTGGACAACGACTGCGACGGGGCGATTGACGAGGATCTGCCCACCTTCACGCTCTACCCGGACGAGGACGGCGACGGCTACGGTGACGCGCTGCGACCCGTGATCGCCTGCGGACCACACGCCGGGACGGTCAGCGGAGGGGGGGACTGCGCGGACGCCGTCGCCGACATCTCGCCCGACGCCAGCCCGCGATGTGCGCTCGGCCTGGACGCCAACTGCGACGGTGTCCCCGACTGCGCGGCGCCGGACTGTCGGCAGGACGCCGACTGCTGCCCGGTCGCTGACGCGCCACTGCAGGACGGCGAAATGACGCCGGTGACCGTCGCTGAGGGCGAGGAGCAGCGGGGCGTGCTCTGCGGGGACAACGTGGAGGACTGGTTCAGCATCGCGCGCGCGGAGCCGATCGTGTTCGTCAAGGCGACGGTGTGCGCGCAGGGCGCGGACGTCGAGGTCGAGCTCTACACGGTCGGCAGCATCAGGCCCCACGTCACCGCCACCGCCGCGGCAGGCCAGTGCGTCATAGCCCAACACTACGTCTTCAACGGTGAGGGGTCGCCTCGGCTCGTGGTGCGGGGGAGGTGGGCCGGGCCGTACACCCTGCGGGTGGAGTTCCCGAGGGAGCGAGGGGTGCAGTGCGGAGACGGGATGGACAACGACGGGGACGGGGATACGGACTGCGCCGACCTCGACTGCGCCGACCTCGACGATGACTCGTTCTTCGGGCAGCAGTGCCCGGACCGGTATGCGCGGCGGCCCGACTGCAACGACCGGGACCCGGGCATCAACCTCGGCGCGAGAGAGTCTGGGGAGACCTGCAGCGACGGCATCGACAACGACTGCGACGGCCTGCTCGACTGCGCCGACGACGACTGTCCAGACGATCTGCCCTGCTCCCGGATCGGCTGTGAGCTGGACGACCAGGAGGCGGGCGAACCCAACGACACCTTCTCGCAGGCCACGCCCATGAGGTGGGGCGAGACCATCCACGGCGGCTATTGCGGCGACAGCGATCCGGCGGACCACTTCCGGCTCTGCGGAGCCTACGAGGGGCTGGAGTTCCAGTGCTCGCTGTTCTTCGACCCCAACCACGGCGCGATGCTGCTGCAGGGCCGCGTGGACGAAGGTGGGACAGGGGGCAACTGGGTGCTGGATGGCTGGAGCTGGGAGGGCGCCATCCGCCTGCACCAGACCGTCATCGACTGGCAGGTCGGCCCGACCGGGTGCTGGGTGCTGCACATCTACCCCGGCTGGCCCGACGACCTCGCCAACACCTACGAGCTGCGATGCGACATGCTCGGCGGCGGCCGGATCGAAACGGACTGCAGCGACGGCGTCGACAACGACCTCGACGGCAGCCTCGACTGCGCGGACGACGACTGCCGCGAGTCCGACCACTGCCCGTGCCTGACCACGGGAACGCTGCGATGCGGTGCGCCCCAGACCGTCCAGCTGGACGCGGGCGCCCGCCTCTACCGGCGGTACACCTGCCACCCGTCCAGCGGCTGGGACGGCCGGGAGCGCATCCTCCGCTTCACCGCGCCGGAGGATGGATTGTACCGGTTCACGGCCGTCCCGCACGCCCCGGCGGACCTGGCGCTGTCGGTGTTGGACGCCGCGAGCGCCTGCCGCTACGGTCCCTGCCTCGGCGCTGACGTCGCCGACGAGATCGACGCTGGCCGGGTCGAGCTCTCCATGGTGGCCGGACAGAGCGTCACCCTCGCGCTCGACACGCGGGGCAACGCGGAGCTGGGGGCAGCCACAGTGGCTGTGCAGTGCCCCGGCGGCTGCCCCGACCTCGACGGAGACGGGTACACCGAGGCAACCTGCGGCGGCCTCGACTGCGACGACACCAACGCGCAGATCCACCCCACCGCCATCGAGCGTTGCGACAACCTCGACAGCAACTGCAACCCCGCCGACGAGCCGCTCAAGACCTGGTTCGCCGACCGCGATCAGGACGGCTACGGCGCCCCGGGCTCCGCCGTGCGGGCCTGCGAGCGGCCGCCGGGCTACGTGCCCAACAGCCGCGACTGCGACGACAGCGACCCATCCGCGCCGGACGAGGCGTTCTGCCCCTCCCTGCAGGACGACACCGTGCAGCCACGCCCGGACGCCCTGCTCTGCGGCGCCCTGCCCCCGGCCGCGCCCGCCTCGCTGTACGGCGACTCAAGCTGCTGGGATCCCGCCGAATGGCCGCTGGATGACCTCACGACGCTGATCCGCGCCCAGATCGCCTTCCTGTCCGCGACCTCGCCTACCGCGCTGCACGACGCCGTGGAGGCGGACCTCGACCGGGCCGTGGCGCTCCTCAATACGATGTTCGACGCGCGGCACCTCCGGGTCGTGCGCGCCGCAGACCTCATTCCAGAGCCCGATTTCGCCGTCGCCGACCTCGCTCGCTTCGCCCTCGGCCCTTGCGGCTCGGCGACGGGCGACACCCCGAACGACGGGGCCCTCCTCAACACGATCCTCCCGTGGGCGACCGACGCGGTGCGCATCGCCGTGGTCGAGGACCTCTGCGCGTGTCCTTCGACCGCGGCGTGCCCCCAGCCGTTGACCCGGCTCCTTGGCATCGCCGTCGGCGATGACGCCACGCGGACGCTCGTCCAGCGCTACGCTTCGGCCGAGCAGCAGCGGGCGTTCGCGCCGTTCGTGCTCATCCGCGCCTCGGCGCTCACCGACCCGGACACGCGCCACGCGCTGGCCCACGAGTTCGGTCACCTGCTCGGCGGGCTCCGCCACACCCACGACTGCGCTGAGGCGCTCGCCGACACCCCCATCGATCGCGTCGCGCAGCTCCCGACCCCCGCGCCAGACACCTGCATGCCCCTCGGCCCGCACCCCCAGCGCAGCTGCGACGTCACGACGTGGCCGCCGGCCTGCGCCACGACCAACGACGCGAACTGGGTCGAGCCCGTGCGCAACGTCATGAGCTACAACAAGATCTGGGATGACGAGAGTGGGTTCTGCGCGGCCGACGCGTCCTTGACCGCTGAGCAGGGGCGAATGTTCCGTTGCGAGCTCGACGCCCGCTTCCGCCACGCCACGTTCGCCGACTTCATCGGGCTCAACGACCAGGAGGACTGCACGAACGGCCTCGACGACGACCAGGACGACCTCATCGACTGCAGCGACCCGAGCTGTGGACGCGATCCCGCCTGCCCCGATATCCCCTGGTGCCAGCTCGCCCACACCGCCGCCGCCCCCGGCTCGACCACCGACCTGACCTGCTGCGGTCTGGCCTTCGGCGGCAACGCACGGATCGAGACGCGCTCCCCTGACGTGACCACGCTCGACTCCCGCTTCTTCGCCGGCGCCAACGACCCCAACGGCTGCAACCGCCTCCGCTGGACTGTGCCGACGACACCGGCTGCGACGACCTGGACGTTCGCGGTCAAGGACCTGACGACCGCGCGGTGGGCCCCTGCCCGCACGCTGAGCGTGCGGTAGCCTTCCCGGTCACGGCGTGAACACGAAGGCGTCGGGCAGGTCCGGTCGCGCGTCGTTCGCACCACCGCCAACGAACAAGCTCCCCCCGAAGGCGAAGCCCCACGCGTTCGAGCGCGCCGACGGCGCCCCGGGATCGGCGTCGAGCGGCGCGACCTCGCCCGTGACCAGATCGACCCACGCGCCATCGCTGTGCAGCCCCTCCGCGTCCTGTCCCCCCCACAGCCAGACGCCTCCGTCGTCTGGCACGACCAAAGCGCCCCCGCGGGGCCCGAACCCGGGCTCGAGCTGCTGCTCCTGCCAGGCGCCGTCGACGAGCCGTCCCTGCAGCCATCGGTCTCCGTCGAGGTCAGACCCCACCACGCACAGGGCCCCATCGCAGGCCCAACCTTGCGCGTCGAGCACGCCTGACGACGGGCCCAGCGTCGGGATGGGCTCAGGGGCCTGGCCGTCGAGCCCGACGCACCACCCGTTGGCGCGGGCCCCGTTGGCGTCCCGGCCTCCCCATGCACACACGCGCCCGGCGACGATCGCCAGCACCGTGGGCGACCAGTCGTCGGTGACCCACGAGGTGTCGACGGGCCTCCAGGTCGTCGTCGTGGGGTCGTAGAGCGCGACCGCTGGTGCCGCGAAGGGCGACGCCTGCCCCCAGACGAGCAGCCGCCCCTCCGCCCAGCGCGCCCGCACGGACCACGCCGTGCCGGGAGCACCCTCCATGCGCACGCGACGCACCGCACCCGAGGCGAGGTCCACGATCCTCGCGGCCTCGATCGTCTCGACCACGCCCTGCGGCGACGTCTGCTGCGCGTGCCCCCAGACGAGCGCGGCGCCGGGGGAGGCATCCAGCGCGGCGATCCCGCTCAGCCCGTCCAGCGACGCGACCTCGCGCCACCCCCCTTCGCCCGGCGCGAACGCAGACACAACGCCCCCATCGACCACGACAAGCTCCTCGCCGCTCCACGACGCCCAGAACGCGCTGGCTGGCCCTCCCTCCGGGAGAGGCTGCCACGCGCTGCACGCGCCGATCGTCTCCAGGCAAGCGCCGCGCTCACAGCCCCCACAGCTTCCGCCACAGCCGTCGTCGCCGCAGGCCCGCTCGCCGCATTCCGGTGCGCACTCCACCACACACCGGCCCTCGTCTGGACGGCAGCTCAGCCCCACGCCACAGGTGCCGCAGCTCCCGCCGCAGCCATCGCCGCCACACCCTCGCCCGAGGCAAGACGGCTCACAGCCCAGCACCACCTCGAAGGTCGCTTCGGCGCGGGCCTGGCCCTGCTCCACGACCACGCTCCAGATCCCGGCGACGGCGTCGCTGCCAGGCATCACATAGGCCGTCACCCCGCCGAGCTCGATCGCCTCGAGCGCCACCGTCGAGCGACGACCATCCGGCGCGGTCACGGTCAGCACGGCTTCTACCGTGAAGCCCGATACCCGCACAACGAACGTCGTCTCCGGCGTCCCCCTCGGAGGCGCGACGGAGACCTCGCGCGTCACCTGCGGCGCCACCTCGTCGGGCCCCCCCACCTGCTCCTGCGGTGGGTTGCCGGTGTGGGTTCCGGGCTGATCCGTGTCCACGACGCGACGATCGGGCTCGAGGCCGGCCCCGCCGCCGCAGGCGAGCGCGAACGTCCAGAGCAGGGCCGCGCAGAGCCATCGATTCAAGAGTTGCACACGGTCAATCACAGGTCACCTCGCAGATTGGAGCAGGCGGAGTCGGCGCAGGATAACTCAAGACCCGAGGCGATGCGCGGCCGTCGGAGCGCCAGACGCGCGATACCACACCCATCATGGGTGCGGATTCGCAGGCTTCAAAGTCTGAATACGTTGTTGTGTGCCAGGTCATCACATACCCTGCCCCCACAAGGCTAACACGAACTGGCGAGCGGTGTGGAGGCAGGCTGGTACCAGGGTTGACTGGACGCCAGGAACAGGATCGCCCTTTTCGCACCCATTGCGGGTGCAATCAACCTATAAACCAATGCACTCATGGTTGCCTGCATACGGCAAGTTATGCCATACATTCCGCAGGCAATCGAAGATGTCACCCTCAGCGTGAGTCAGGCAACATTCACCCTTCTGCGCTGCAGCTGTGGAGGACCACGCCGACTGATGCTCAGTGTGATCCACAGTCTTCGCAAGGAGTCCCACATGGCCGTGACCGTTCGCGTCTTCACCAGCTCCGGCAAGCCGGCCTCCGGCAAGCGCGTGAGCGTCTCCTTCGACGGATTCAGCCGGGGCATGGCCTCCGGCAGCACCGATTCCAACGGTCGCTGCACGTTCGACAACGACCCTGGCAACGGCAAGGTCTACGTCGATGGAAAGGAGGTCTTCAAGGGGCGGCTGAGCGGCGAGGTGCCCATCCACCTGTGAGCCGAACGCGACGCCCTTGACCCTCCAGAGAACCCCCACCGCCATCCCAGCGCGGTCAGCCGGCGACCACTGCCCATGAACCGTCTTGTGCACCACACCTTCCTTACGCTGCTCGTCAGCGCGTTCGCGTTCTTGTCACTGGCGGGTCCGGTCACGGCGCTCGCTCAAGCGCCCCCGATCGAGGCTACTCCGCCGATCGAGGGCGAGGGGGCGGACGGAGCAACTCCGTCCACGGAGATCGTTCCCGATGTCATGCCCACGACGGTCACCCCTGGCACCATCCAGGTGGACGCCGACCGGTGCCAGCAGACCAACACGAGCTTGTGGATCAGCGTCGGCTCGATCCACGCTGGCGCGCTGCTCCTGTTCCTCCTTCTCTGGTGGATCTTCAACCGAAAGAACTGGCTCTCACCGGGCTTCCCACGGTTCAGCGCCCTGGCGCTTCCGCTCAGCGGCGCGACGGCTGTGGCGCTCGGCATGTTCCGCCCTGAAGCCCCGACCGTGAACCTCTGTCTGCTGGACTCGAACTTCCAGCAGCTCATCCTGTTCGGGCAGCTGCCCGGTTGGCTTCGCGGCGTCGCGCTGGGTTTCGCTCCTTCAATCATCCTGCTGATTATTGCACTCATCGCGCTCAAGATGATTGAGAAGATCAGATAACATCGAACGGAGATCTGCACCATGTCCGATCTTGTCATCTGCGTGGGTGGCTCTGGCCAGCACGCCGCGCTCGCCATCGCTCGCCTGATGCATCTGCGCGCGCTGCCGGCGGGCATCCAGTGCGACGTCATTGACGCCGACAACAGCTCGGCGCTCGCACGCTCCACGCAGTCCCTGGACGGCTATGTCCGCCCCGACTTCGGGGTCGAGCACCCGCTGGGGATCTCCAGCTACCACACACCGTTCGACGCCAGGGCAGCAGCGACCGGCGGCGAGGCTGGCCGACTGCCTTTCGCGAACCTGTTTCTGGGTGGGGCCGCGGACACGGCGGCAATCGATCGCAACGTGTTCGAGGCCCTGTTCACGCCCGATGACGCCAGGACGGACGTGCTGCAGGGCTTCTTCGCGCGGCCGACCATTGGTGCGACGGCGTTCGCTGCGTGCAGCGAAGGCGTAGCGACGCACCTGCGCAACAAGGCGAACGGGGTCAGCCGGGTGTTCCTGATCGGGAGCTTCATCGGCGGTACCGGAGCGGGCGTCATCCCGAGCCTCGCCGAGCGCGTCGCCACCGTGAACAACTGGCACGGCGTGTTCTACCTCAACTGGCTGAACCCGCCGGCTGACGCGGCGGTCAGCATCGCCACGATGCAGAACGGGATGCGGCACGGGCTGGAGTACTTCTACGACGAGGTCAAGCCGAAGCTGCGAGCTTCCGCCCTGATCGGGCCACCTCCCAACGCAGGCGTGGAGCTCGGAGCGGCGACACCGGGCGCCCACGGCGCCGAGTCGCCCTCCGTCTTCCACATCATCGCCGCGCGGGCGGTGCACCACTTCAATGCGGACACAACCACGCCCTACAAGAGCGATGTGCTGGCCTTCAACGTCGACTCGGACAACGTCGGTGAGCTGCTCGACCTGACCTGGCACGGCGGGCAGACGCTCCTGAAGCGAGCGCAGCGGGCGCGGCGAGCGGCGCTGCTGATCGGCTACTACACCGGTCGCGCCGACGGGGCGAAGGAGATCGCGAAAGCGTTCAGCATCTGGGGTACCAGGGGCTCCATTCCGGTCGGCATCTACGATTCGATCGACGCGATCAAGCGCGCCACGAAGGCGAAGCCGGAGGTCATCACGGATCTCCTCATCGAGCGCCTCCACCACGAAGCTGGCATGCTCACCAGCACGGTTCAGTGGCTATCTACCATATTCTCGACTGAACGACTTCAACGCAATGATCCCATCTACGATACCTACGAACGCGACTCACTGAGCACACTTCGCACGTTATGGGACAAGCCGTTCTCGCTCCCGACAGCCGGGAACGACCCGGCCGTGCTCACCTCGAACTTCGCCCGATACCTCGTCAACGAGCTCATTACCCACGCTTGATCGCCGGTCCCGGAGGGTCGCCCCATGCCAATCACCGCCGTTGTCCCGATTGATGGCGCCGTCATCACGGTCGCCACAGAGACCGGCTTCTCCGCACCGCCGGGGCTTCAGCAGGTTCCCAAGAGCCTTCGGCCGACGCGCGCCGGTCTCAACCCATCGAGCTTTCCGTCACCGCTCGCCCTCTACGAGGCGACCGCGCTGGCGCTCGGGCAGGACTGGCGCGAGCCGCTGTCGAGCGCGTCCGAGCTGCTCCTCAAGGGCCTCGTCGCCGGCACGCTCGACTTTCGGTGGGTGTCTCTGGATCGTATCCATTCGCCCAACCTCAAGTCCGTGCTCAACGCATACACCCAGCACCGGATCGGGCTGATCACGCGCGGCAATCAGGTCGTGGGTTACCTCACGGGCGACATGGTCCCGACGCTGGCCGGCAGTCTGGTGCCAGGCGCGCTCGCCAACGATGGTCGGCTCCAGCAGCAGCTCGGCGTCGGCCCGAACTTCCCCGAGGGGCAGGTCGCGGCCCTTCTCGACGCGGTCAAGCAGGGCGTTTGCCGTGCCGGCACGTGGAGCCCGAGCATCGCGTGGATGCGGCTGATCGACCGCGTGATCGAGGGCGCCGTGCTCACCCCCGTGAACCTTCAGACCGACGTGCGCTCGATCGGCCCCTTTCGCCCGGCAGGCTCGCCTGCTTCGGACGTCTATCTGCTGAGCTACGCGCCGGGCTTCGTCAACGCGCTCGCCGCCCTCGTCTGCGGGCAGGTGCAGCCACCACCGCAGGGGGCCACGCGATTCTCGGCCACGGCAGGCACCGCGACCGCGACGTTTGAGCTGCACCACGGCAACGCCGCGGCGGCGATCGATCTCGGCGAGGGAAACGCGAGCATCCTGGGGGCACCGCCAGCGAGCGTGCGGATCGCCGAGATCGGGACGTCGCAGGTCATGACGCAGCTTGGCACGCACATCCGCGATTTGAAGGCACGAGTCGGTACGCTGTCGGACGCCGTCGTCGCAGAGCCCTGGCGACTGAGCGACATTGGTCGGCTGCTCGCCCTGTTTGCGCCAGACGGCCAGAGCCCGCTCAAGTTCTCACCCGCATGGACCGAGTTCGTCCGCCGGCAAGCGACGCCGATGCTGCTGACTGCCCCTGCGGTCAAGAGCCTGGAGCAGCGCGGGCTCGCGTTCATCCTCGAGCCCACCTCGGGCAGCCAGAAGCCAAGCCTGGCGTTCATCGAGACCGTACCACGCCAGGACGGGACCCATGCCCTCGTCGGCGACCTGTCCAGCCTGGGGCTCGCGCTCTACGCGGCATTCTCCGGGGCCCGCCTCGTGGCGGGGTTCGGGTTTGCCGATGACGAGGGCAACCCTGTCTTCGACACGGGCCACGCGGACTTCCCCATCACCCACCCCGAAGCCATCACGACCTGGTGGACGACGGGCCATCGCGTCGGGAAGTGCGCGACCTCGCCGAACCAGGCGGCGCAGCAGGTCGCCACCCTGCAGCGCTTCCTGCGGAGCCTGGCCCCGTACGGCCAGGCGCCGTCGCCGCTCGATCGCCTCAGCACCGCGGCCGCGACCGCCTTCGCGCGACGAATTCTCGGCGACGCCGCCGCTGACAGTCTCAGCGCTCCCGGCGCCGGCACCCTCGCCACAGCCTCCCCCACCCTCGTCCCGCTGGAGGGCTACGGCTCGCTCCAGGTCCGACGCGACGCCTTCCGATGACCACGAGGACGACATGGCCTTCCAACCCTGCCCGCATTGCAGCTTCGAGTGGACCGTCAACCCCACGGGGCTCGAGCTCGACATCGCCGCCACCCGGGCGACACAGGTCCTGAACCTCCACTGCCCGATGTGCGGCACCGCCCAGGGACCGCGCACCTCGCTCTCCGATCTTGGCGCCATCCTCACGCGCGACGGCAACGTGTGCCAATGGGACACCCTGCAAGGGCGCAGCACGTGGATCGCCATCCAGGGTGCGCGGCAGATCAAGGCCGCTGACATCTTCTTCAGCGCCGTGCCGGTGTTCAAGTCAGGGAGCGGGAAGGTCACGGTCGGACAGCTCCCGGTCAAGCCCGAGTTTCTGCAGCTCGTCGACCTGCCGGCGTTCCGTGCCAATCCGGGGCTGTGGGGTCGCATCGATCCGGGCACCCAGCAATACACGGCCACCGTGCCGCTGCATGGCCTCGGCGCGCAGACGATCCACCTCCCGTTGGTCGGACGGGGCGGCATCATCACTTCGCGTCCCGAACAGGACGCCATGAGCGAGGTCAGCCTCACGGTCTGGCCCAACGTCACCTCCGCCGTCTGGCGTGTCTTCGCCGTAGAGGCCCGCTTCGGCACCGACGCGGACTGGCTCGCTGCCCTCAGCACCGCCCCGGTCAAGGTGCTCAAGCAGAGCGGCGCCGGGCTCATCGACCTCCTCCCTGCCCCAGCCACCGGGCTGACCCCCACCGACGGCAACGCCGCCACCCACAGACCGCGGCGCTTCGCGGAGCTCGTGGACGGGGGGCGTCCCTCGGCCATCGCCATCGACGCGCTGAACGCCAGCGGACAGCGCTACGGCGCCGTGTTCCTGCCTGCCGAGCAGCGCCCGGCCCAACCAGGTCACCAGACGATCAAGATGGGCCTGGACTTTGGCACCTCGAACTCCTGCGTCGCCTTCGAGACCGCCTCGGGGCCCACCGTCCTGCCAATCCGCGACCTGAACGAGTACCTCGTGCAGTGGCACGCCAGCGGCCTCAACGTCCCTGCCCGCGACTGGGCGCCGCGCTTCCCCACGCGGGTCTTCGGTCCCGGCAGTGACATCCTGCCCAGCGAGCTCCTGCTGGCGGCCCCGCTCAACGCCGTGATGGGCCTGCAAGAGGCCCAGATCAAGCGTCTCAGACCCGGGATCGACTTCTGCATACCCGGCAATGACGTCGAGTGGAAGGGCTGGACCAGCGCGGGCGCAACGATCAGCGACCTCAAGTGGAGCGAGAACACGCTCACGACCGGCTTCACGACGCCAGCACTCAAGAGCGCCTTCCTCATCCTCTACCTGCGCGCGCTGCTCGTCTCCGAGCTCGCGGCGTGGCTATCGAGCCACGCCGATCTGGGCGACCCCGCCCAGATCAACCTGGACTTCGGGTATCCGGGCATGTGGACCACGACGGAGGTCACCTCCTTCAAGAGCGCGCTGCAGGGCGCGTTCGCGACCGCCGGCGCCGGCCAGGGTGGGGAGGAGAATCCGGAGTTCGATGTTCGTCGGTTCGTCAACGTGGGGGCGCAGCTCGGCGACGGCAAGTCCGAGGCGTTCGCGGCGGCCTCGGTGACCATCCAGGCGGGCGTCGTCGGCGATGTCAATCCCTACCGTGCGCAGCTACTGGTGGACGTCGGGGGCGGCAGCTCGGATGTCTGCCTCGCCTGGCAACCGAACGGCATGGGGATGCCGGTCATCCTCGAGACCATGTTCAGCCTGCGCTACGCGGGCAACGACGTCTTCGTCGCCCTCGCTCCGGCCGGTGACAACCGGCACCGATGCTTCCGCCTCGACCTCGCCGATTCCGAGGTCGAGCGAGAGATCCGGGCCCACGGAGTGACGAACGAGCTGTTCAACCAGGCCATGCAGAGCGCCAGGAACGCGCGCATCGAGGTCTTCTTCGGACAGCTGCTCGAGCTGCTCGCGCGCACCATCGCCGCGACCGCCCTCAACGGGGCGTGGGAGCGGCGCGGAGCGGCGCGAGGGCCGATGCGCGTGGACTTTGCGCGGCTGGGCAACGGCTGGGGGATGGCGAGGCTGGTGCATCCGAGCATCGACAGCACCTTCCCGCAGCTCCTCAATGTGCGGATCGCCCAGCTCCTGCAGGGCGCAGGCCCGACGCCGCAGGTCTATCCTTCGATGCTGGATGGGATCCACCCGAAGCACGCCGTCGCCCTCGGCCTGCTGACCGGTAACCAGATCGCCAGGGCCCGCTACTCGACCACCGCCGACGTGAGGGACGACAGCACACCGGGCCTCAGCATCGACGGGGCCCCGACCCCGTGGACCACGCGCGAGATCGTCGGGATGCCCGTGGAGATGATCCCCTTCACCGGCGAGCCGAAGGTGCTCGAGTGGTGGCGTCCGGTGCAGAACGACGCGATCCACTACCCGCTCGCCCACGGCACTACGCGGCTCGAGACCCAGGCCACCTACCGCTGGAACCCCGCTTCACTCCCGCCAGACGCCCTGACATTCCCTCCGAACATCGTCCGCAACGACCCGTCTGCGTTCGACCAGTCGATCTTGCAGAGCGCGGCCCATCTCAACCAGGCCGTCACAGGCACCTACGGCGGGTGGTTCAACCACAGCCCCCTTCGCCTCCTGCTCCAACGCGGCCTGCGCGACCGCCTCAAGACGCTGACCCACTGACCCACTGACCCTCTGGAGCCCCGCATGACCTACGGCACACCCCCTACCTCAACGCCCCAGTCGACCAGTGTCGCACGCCAGACCGGCTGGGCGCTGCGCGACATCGCCACGGGCGCGCCGCTCGTGTCGGTCGAAGCCCGTGACGGCCAGATCGTCCTGCGCTCCACGAGCAACGGCAACGCCGTGCTCTGGAGCCTCTCGCTACGCCAGAAGCTCCCCGACGGACAGACGGCCTGGGTGTACACCCACGTCGCACAACTCGTCGCCGACATCAACGGTCGCCCGGTGGTCAGCGTCTCGGTCGCGAACGGTCCCGCCGCGGTGCCGCAGCTGGTCAATCCGCCGCTCAATCCCATTGATCTCCTCGTAGCCGCAAGCCAGGGCAAAGAACATCTGGATATTTGAATGATCACCTGGACTCGAAGCTCCTCCCGCCGAGACGTCGCGATGACCGCCGCCCGAGCCCTCCGACCGGTCATGCGACTCGCCAGCGCCGCCATGGTCATGCTGACGTGCGTCCATTGCGACGAGCCGGCCGCGGTCGTCTCGACGACACCCGCCGTCACTCCCCCTCCGAAGGCAAAGCCAAAGCCACCACCCCAGCCGAGCGCCACCACAGCGCGCGTCTTCGTCGACCTGAGCCAGTCGATGCAAGGCTTCGCCGAGGGCACCGAGCGCGAAGCGAACCTCGAAGGGCTCCACCGCGCGATCCGCTCCAGCCTCTCGGGTGCCCTCCTGACCACCATCACCGAGTGCGACATGGGCACCCGCGGCACCAGCTGCGGCGATCCGAACGTCTACGACACCGCGCGGCTCAAGAAGAAGAGCACCTACAATGCGACGTGGTCGCCGATCGCGCCAGCCATCGCCTACGTGCCGCCCGAGGCCGGCTCCACGGCCAAAGGGCTCATGGACGAGGTCGATCTGTCCGTCTTCGTCACCGACGGCCTGCAGTCCACACCGCCGGACAAGGCTACAGACCTGCCAGGCTCCTGCGTTGGCGGCGATGACGTCCTATGTCTTCAGAAGGTGCTGGTCGAGCGCGCAAAGCAGGGCGTTGGCATCTGGATCGTGACCGCGTCGCTGCCTTTCAAGGGATGGATCTTCGCCGAGCAGGGCATGGCTCCCTCTCAGTTCGAGGCGACGCGTGCCCACATCGTCGAGCAGCGCGAGCGATGGCCCGAGACGCCCATGACTGTCGACAAGCTCCAGGCCCGCAACGGCAGCAACGCCCGCTTCATGTACGACGGCCCACGCCCGCTGGTCGTGTTCGTGCTCACCAGAGACATCGCCAAGGGACGCAAGGTCACCGAGGCCCTCGTCAAGGAGCTGCACGCCGGCGACCGAAGCCAACCGAAGCAGCGCGACCTCGCCTCAGCCGAGCTCTGGCCTGGCGTTCCCAACGTCGTCCGGTTCATCCCCGAGATCGAACGCCTCAAGGACGGCCCCAAGGCCGTCCTCGTACTGCCTCGGGGCGCCACCACCCGTGACCCCACAGGCCACCTCCTGGCGTCGTTCGACTGCCGTGAAGACGGGGTCGCGAAGCTGCAGATGAAGGTGGTCATGAAACCCCGCCCGGCCGGGGCTCCCACCCTGCCGGACACGTTCACCGAGAGCTTCGAGGTCCGGGCCGACGGGAACGTCCCAGGCACCGTCGCCGGGCCCGTGACGCTCGACAAGCCTGGCTTCTACTCCGTCGTGGTCGGCTGCCGGGCGCTGCTGACAGGCCAGCATGACCTCGGCTTCGACCTCGTCTACGGCGTCCACCATCAACCACCGGGCAAGCTCTGGGAGCCGTGGACGGCCCCCAACACCTTCGCCATGCCCGAACGGGTGTTCCAGCTTCAGTCGCTCGTCGACGCCGTCACGGCCACCGCCGCTCGACCCGACGCCGTCGTCGACCACCTCACGATCCGCCTGATCCGCCCCTGATCCCGCCGCCGAGGAAGGAGACCGTCGCCATGCCCGCTCAGCCCCATCCCTACGTCTTCGGCATCGACCTTGGCACCACCTTCACCTCGTGTGCGCGGATCCGCGTCGGCGCCTTCGAACCCGAAGCCATCCCGGTCGACGGCCATCGGAAGGCTCTGCCGTCCGTTATCTGGCTCCAGGAGCCGGGCGGACGGCTGCACGCTACCGTCGGCCACCGGGCCGTCGAGGACGCCACAAAGGCCACCGCGTCACAAGGCTGCTTGATCGAGTTCGCCAAGCGCCACATCGGCCGGACCGGGGACGACGGGCGCACGTGGGAGCTGGGGCGTCACAGCTTCGACCCCGTGGACGCGTCGGCGCTCATCCTGCGCAAGGTCAAGGCGTCCGCAGCCGAGTTTGATCCCACCGCACCGTTGCTCCGCGCCGTGGTCACCCACCCACGCGACTTCCGGCTCCCTCAGCGCAACGCCACCGCGGAGGCCGTGGCCGCCGCCGGAATCGAGCTGATTGAGACCATGAACGAGCCCGAGGCGGCCGCCTACATGTACTTTCAGCCCGGCGAGGTCCACGAGCCGGGGATGTACCTGGTCTTCGACCTCGGCGGTGGGACGCTGGACATCGCGGTCATCGAGGTTCCGCGCCAGGGGCGTATCCGCGTTATCGACGGCCACGGCGTCCCGCGGCTCGGCGGAAAGGACTGGGACGACGCCATGCTCAAGCTTTTTGACGCCGCAGGCACCGCCCACCACAGCCACGCCTTTCCCTACCTGTCGTCGGTCACGCCCTCGACCGTGGCAACCCTCCGGAGAAAGGCCGTCGAGCTCAAGGAGACGGCGCCGCGCTGGAAAAGCAAGAACCTCCTCATCGACACGGAGCTCTTCGAGGCCTTCGGCGGACAGCGCTTCTATGACACGAGCATCGCGGTGGACCGTGACACCTGGGACGCGGCCTGCCGCAGTCTGGTGGGCGCCTGTGAGGACGCGATCGACGCCGCGCTCAAGGCCGTCCCCGGGGGCGAAGCCAAGCTCGTCAAAGTGCTGCCCGTCGGCGGCTCGGTTCGCCTTCCCACGGTCCAGGACCTGCTCCATCGACGGTTCGGTGATCGCCTCGAACCCATCGATGACCGCCATGGACTCGACGTTGAGCTGGCGGTCAGCCAGGGGGCCGCGCGGTACGCCAGCTACCTCATGGCGCAGCGCGCCGAGGCCACCGCTGCGGCCCCGGGCGCTGCACCCACCCAGAGCCGTATCCAGCGGCTCGCCGACTCCGCGCCGGCGACCACGCTGTCCCACCCGCTGAGCGTTCTCACCTGGTCGGCACACGGCGAGCCGCTGCTTGACGCCCTGCTCGCGCGCAACGCCGACGTCCCGGCCCGCTGTCAGCGCCGCTACCGCATCATGTCTGCGGGCGAGACGACCACGGTCGACATCTACGAGCTCGACGGCGGCGCCCTTCCGTCGGGCGTCCACCCCTCCGGCAGCGTCGCCTTCTCCGCAGGGACCACCGTCCAGGAAGGCGACGTCATTGCCGTCGTGCTCGACGTGAGCGAGTCCGGGCGCATCCAGGTCCACGCCATCCACGAACGTACCGGGCGACGGGTGGAGGCCACGCTTCGCGATCCTACCGCCACCTCCGCGCCCCCCGCCGACCGACACACACGTCTCGACGCCATCGAAGTGGTCTGAGACAGGGAGAGGTTGATGACTGGAGACGACCACCGCAAACGCAAGAGCACCCTCGCGCCTCTCAACGACGCGTCACAGCCCGCCGCGAGCGTCTCTCAAGAGCGATCGAGGCTCGTGCCGCTCTCGGACACGCCTGCAAACGTCCCACCAGTCCACACCAACAGCGGAGCGACCTCCCGCCTCCAGTCCCTGGACGCGGTGCCGGCCGTCCCAGCTCCCCTCCCCCCGCCAACCCCGCGTCCGCAGGCTACCGCTACTCCCTTCGACGCCCGCCCCTACGGCCCCCTGCCGCGCCTTGACCGAGACAGCCTGGCCTCGATGGCCGCTGCACCGACGCTGCTGCTCGTGCTTGTAGCACCGGAGTGGCTGTGGACCGTCCTGAACTCGCCGAGGGAGACCCCAGCCGAGCTCCAGGCGCGCTTCGACGCCCAGGCGCAGCGTCTTCAGCACATGGAGAACACGGGCGGCGATCTCATGACCGCCGCATCCCGGATCCGTAAGGACGAGCGCTGGCACACGCTCAAAGCCGCGCTTCAGGACCCCCGTGCCTACCCCGCGTTCCTGGCCACGACGCGAGCCGACCTTGAGGCGGCGCTCAGCCAGCTCGTGGTCAGCTACCTCGGCGATCGCTACATCGACATCGGCGAGCAGCTCGACATCACCGCGTGGGGCTTCGCCAACGGTCTGCTCAACCCTGAGGAGCGCAGCCGGGTCGGCTACGTGCCGCCCTTCATCCGCTCGGTGATCGAGCGCACCGTGCAGGACGCCAACCGGAGCGGAGAGCAGAGGTACGCGATCATCAGCCCAGACCCGATCGCCCCGGGCATCGTGTGGTTCGATGACGCCATCCAGGCCGTCACGAGCAGCAGCGCCGCCATCACCACCCTCAAGACCGCGATCGAGACGAACACGATCCGACCGTGGCTCGGCTCACAGAAGGTCTATCTGCTTCGCGACCAGCTCATCGAACACTACCAAAGGGATCAGCACAAGGTCGACCGCGCCAACTGGCAGCTGGCCTGGGCACTCACCTGGACCGCCGGCGTCCCATGGCTCGATCTCGACTGGACCCCGGCGACCCGACGTGTCGACCGGCCACGCCGGATCGACACGCCCGCCCAATGGCTCGAAGCGATCGGCAAGCATGGCCCGGCCACCAGCCTCAACCCGGTCACCCATCACATCCTGAGCGTGTGGCTCGAGATCCACGGCGCCCCCGAGACCGCGATCCGCGCCGCCGACGACGCCCAGGCCAGCACCCACCCGGCCAGCACCCAGACCGCCATCTGGAAGGCGGCCTGGCGCCTCGGCCTCACCCACCTCAACCTCAGCAACGGTACCCGGCTCGACTCGCTCGAAGACCTCCTCAAGCTCGCGCCGGACAACCCTGGCCTCCTCGACGCCGTCCGCACGACCCTTCCCGCCTGGCTCGCCGAGGTCTACGACATCAACGTGCCACCTCGCCTCCCCATCGAGGTCCAGGCCACACTCGCCGCCAACGCGACGCTCGCCGTTCAGCTGCTGCAGTGGATGGCCGGCGCTGTCGGCTTCGCCTACAAGGCGCTCACGATCCCGACCCCGGACGCGACGACCATCCTCAAGGCCACCGCGACCAGCACCGAACACTTCCAGCTCCTCGGCGCCGCGCTCATCGACCGGTCCATCCAAGCCTGGCTCACCGCACGCCCACCCGGTGACGCCAACCTTGCCGGCTTCACCTCGCTGGCAAGCTCCGCCAACAGCACCCTCACCACCACCTGGTGTGCTCAGCTCGCCCGACTGCACCTCAAGGATCCGCGCCTGGACCTGTCGCTGGCTAGCGGACGAAGGAGCGACGGACAGACGGTCTTCAAGAACGTCGGCGACCTCGCCTCGAACATTCACACGTGCTGGGGGATCGCCGCCACCGAGCCTGGTATCCACGCGGTCCACGCCTGGTTGACCTACCACCTGGAGCTCAAGAAACTCCCGACGCATCAAAGCACCGAAGGCGAGCTTCAACGCATCCTGTGGACCGCTGGCGACAAGACCCTCCGCGACCTCGACGGCCTCCCCTTCGGCCTCAAGCAAGGACGACGGTTCGGTCACGAGCAGACACCACAGGAAGCGCTGACCGACGTGGTCGCGTGGTACGACAGCTCCCACGAGGGACGCAGCGCCCTGGCCAGCTTCCTCCAGACCGACGCCCTCCACCGCTGGCTCCGCCGCTTCCTGCCAGACAAGGCCAACGAGGTTGAGCGATTCACCACCGGCATCGACGCCGGATCCTACGTCCAGGCCGTGGCCAGTCGGCTCGGCAGCACGCAGCTCCGCTTGAGCGACCAGCTCACCGTCACCTCGGTCCCCCAGCTCATCGCGGCCGCCCGCGACCACCTCGACGCCATCGAGGCCCTCCTGGACAACGGCCTGCTCGCCGCCTGGTCGGGCAACGACTTTGCCTCGCTCTCTGATCGTCTGACATGGGCCACCGAGGTCCTCGACACCCGGGCCAGCAGCTTCGACGATGCCCGAGCCAGGCTTGTGCTCGTGAACCGCGCCGCCCTCGCCGTTGTCGCGCTCGGTGGCAGGCCCGATGTCGTGACGGGTCTGGCCCCCGAGCTCAAGAACTTCCCACCCAACAAGACCATCGTCCTCAAGGGCGCTGTCAGGGTGAACCGCGCCGACGTGCCGATCCAACACCTCGTCATCTCGGATCGTGGCTCCATCCTCGGCCTGATCGAGACGGCCAGGGCCAGTGACGACGGCTCGATGAGCGTAGGGCTCGTGCTCGGCGCCGCCGCGAGGACCTTCACGCTTTGGTGGAGCGTCCTCAACCCCGTGGACGCCAACGCCGACAGGATCTGGCAAACCGATCTCAGGTCAGCCTCCACTGTCATCCCCGTCCGCTTCGACCACGCCGGGGTATTGCGCGCCCTCAAGATGGCCATGGTCCCGACCTACGCCCTTGGACAACGGAAGAAGCCAGCCACCGCTGGTTTCCACCCGATCGCCGACCTTGCCGACACCCTCTCGCCTATGGGCTGCGCCATCGTCGCCTCGCTCACAGCCTCCCTCGCGCTCGGCCTGTTCGAGTTCAGCGCGATCGACTCGACCATGAGCATGAACGACGCACCGTGGTGCTGCCTCGGTGTGCCTCTGTTCGCGCTGGTGATCTCGACCTCAGTCGCCGTGGCAAACTCGCCCGCCAACAAAGCCTCCTATGGCCAGACGATGGGACTGGTGATCATGGTGGCAGCATATGCGATCATGGCCATCTACTACACAGCAATAAAACTTATCATCACGACTATCAAGCTACCAAATCTGATTACAGAGACAGAGACAAACTACCTCATCGACCCGTACAGCACAGCTCAACTATCGGCATTAACTATTTCGCTATCATTGATAATTTCAATCACATCAGAGTTCATTCGAAATAGAAAATAGCAATATTGACTATTTTGCACCCGTGCCAACGGAGCCATCGCGCTCAACCGATGGTCGTGTGGCGGGGTGAGCCCTACCGCATGAGTTGCCACTCGAGCGGCTGCCAACTCCCAGCCTGCTTCCCGCGGTGACGAAAGTGTGGCGCGTGTCTGCTTCCAGCGCTCCTGAGGTGTTCCGCCTGCCCGCTGGCGACGCCTCGCCCCCCCAGTCCTTCGCGAAGGGTGCCGTCACCCTTCGCCATTGAACCACGAGGATCGATCATGCAGCGCTGCCCGATTTGCCAACAAGCCGTCGTGACAGGGGCCGTTGGACCCTGCCCGCGCTGCGGGAGCGCACTGACCGCGCAGCCGTCCTCAAGGGTCCGCGGACTCGTGCAAGCTGAATCGGGTTCGCCAACAGCGGCAATGCCCACTGCAGCCACGGCCAGCACGATGGTGATCGATGCCGGGATGCTGGAGAGCGTCAACAGATCAGCCCCCATGCATGCGTCCGCAACGTCGCCCCGAAAAGACAACCCGAGCCAGTTGCGTGAGCACACGAAGGCGACACGTGAGCTCTTACTGCCCTGGCAACACCTGAACCAGAACATCGCCAACATGGCGACCCCCGAGGACAACGCGTTTCCGACGGGGACGGTGATCACGACCATCGTGGTGGGCCTGCTGATGGCGGCCTCCCTCGCATCCGGATCCGCGATGGGCTGGACCCGCGCCGGTTCGCTGGAGAAGCCTCTGCGTCCACGCCCCACCACAACGTCCCTCGCGGTGCCAGCTCCTTCACCGTCACCCACGCCAGCTCCGGCCCGCGATCAGCCTGTGCAGCTGATCCCCTTGTCCCACCGCGTCAGCCTGTCGTCGGGAAATCGCGCCGCCGCCGAGCGCGCCAACGCAGCGGGCTACCTGCTCTACAAGCGTGGACCAGGCAACGACCGCCAGGCTCGGGTCAAGTACCTCCAGGCGGTCAAGCTGGACCCGAGCTATGACCTCGCCTGGTACAACCTGGCCTGCACCGAGGCGCTGCTCGGCGACATCGACGGAGCCATGGGCGCGTTGCGCAACGTGGGCCAGCTCAAGCCCGCCAACCTGCTGCTCCGCATTCGTCAGGACTCGGACTTCATGGGCCTTCGCGCCAACGCCTCGTTCCGGCAATGGATCGACCATGAGGGCTGGCGTGGCAACCCCTCCGACCTGGTCGACGCCACGCACGTCGTCGCCTCCGTGAGCGGGTCGTCCCAGAAGCCGGAATGGCAGGGCTACACGTTCGCCTCAAGCAACCTGCTCGATCTCGACACGACCACGTCGTGGCAGCCCGACTCGAACGGCGGTGTCGGCGCGTGGTTCAAGCTGGACCTCAGCGAAGAGACGAACGTCGGCGGAGTCGAGGTGGCGAACGGGCTGCAGCTCAAGGACCGCCTCGGTGACCTCTTCGCCGGGAACAACCGGGTCAACGCCGCCAGGATCACCTTCGACGACGGCACCTTCGTCGAGGTCTCCTTCCCTGACCCACAGCGCGGCTGGACGCGCTTTGAGTGGATCCCCAAGCGGACTCGCACCCTGACCTTCACCGTCAACTCCGTTCACCGCGGCACTCGATGGAACGACCTCGCCATCTCCGAGGTCCGGATCCTCCGCGTCAAGTGAGTCAGGAGACTCCATGGCCCCCAGGACGCCACACGATCAGGCACCGACGAAGACCGAACGGCTTCGGGACACCCTCCCTGCGGAGACCCTGGAGTTGTTGAGACAACGCCTGCGCTATCGCAGCGTCACGGTCCACGGGATGGTCTGCGGTCGGTCGATGCCATTCGTCCGGTGCCGCTCCACCATCCTCGGACCGGCAGAGGTCGTCCCGCTCGCGGACCACCCGGAGGTCGTGACCTTCGCCGAAGCCCTGCTTCGCGACGGGGTCGTCTCGCCCATCGACGGTGTGCGCTACACCGTCGACGACGACATCGGCTTCCTGCGCGCCCTGGTCAACAGCTATTGGAGGTTCACCCGCTACAGCGCGGACTGGGATCCCATCGAGCCGCGCTGAACCCTGCATCGAGAGGCTGGATCGCACCCACCGTGGGTGCACATTCCCGCCTGCACATGCTCTAGCCTGTGGTCAGGAGGTCAACTGAGAGATACAACATCTCCAGAGCGATCCTTCACAAGCCCTGACCGCCCGGCGAGGCCCGTCATGACGCAGCCACACGACCCGACCCGAAAGCCCGGAGCCGACCTCGATCGTGCCGAGCCCGGCTTCGACGACGACGACGCCACCTACGAAGGCCCTGCGGACGGCGTCGGAGGGCCGGGCGGAGGCCGTCCGGGCGCGAGCGGCGGCCCCGCCTGGGACGGCGTGGGCGTGTCGTGGGCGACGCATGGGCCTGCGACGCCGGCCGGACCGCGGGCCGAGCCCCCGACACCCGCTGCGCCGCGCGGGACGCCTCCGGCGCCCCAACCGTGGGCGCCACCCTCTAGCACCGACGCCCGTCCGCCGTCAACCTGGACGCCAGGGGCCAGCTCCGCGGCGCAGCCGGGCGCCCACCCCTCCGGCTCGGGCCCGACGGCCCCGATGGAGTTCCGCGGCACCGGCGACGCCTACCTGGGGTTTCTGATCCTGCACGGGATGTTGGTGCTGGTGACCTGCGGTATCTATGGTTTCTGGTTTGCCTCGGCGAGACGCAAGTGGATGATGGAGCGGACCTTCGTGCATGGGCAGCCGCTGCGGCATGAGGGACAGCTGGGGGATTACGCGCTGACCTGGGCGATGTCGACGGGGCTGACGATCCTGACGCTGGGGCTGTACCGGCCGTGGGCGAAGACGAAGATGGAGCGCTACACGTGGCGCAACACGCGGGTGGGAGATGGTCGGTCCTGCCGATTCGAGGGCTCGGGGATCGAGTACCTCGGGATCGGACTGGGCGCGATGGCGGTGCGGCTCATCCCGTTCGGGATCGGCAAGGGCCTGGCGGCACACATGCGCACGAAGTGGGAGCGGAGCTCGCTGTGGATCGGTGGGCAACGGGTCAAGTTCACTGGGGGCGCGGGCGAGCTGATCGGCATGAACTTCCTCGGGGGCCTGTTGCTGCCGTTCACGCTCGGCTTCTACTACCCGTGGCATGTGGTGAAGGTCGAGAAGTGGAAGTGCCGGCACTCGATCGTGCCCTGGGGTGAGGATCGAAGCGCGCCGTCGCTCGACCCGATGGAGATGGCGCTGCTCAGCGCCGCGAAGAACCCGAACACGTGGAGGTACGGGCTGCCGGCCGTGGCCGGGATCGCCCTGGTGGGTGTCGGCGGGCTGGCGGTGGCGGGCGCGATGGATGATGGCCTTGACGAGTTTGATCACATCATCGGGAGCGGGAACGTCTACAGGGGCGACGACGAGCCGACGGGTGACGAGTACTACCACCACGGCGATGACGGGAATGTGCATGGCGGCGAGTTCGGCGGCAACGGTGTCGTCTTCGTGCCACCGGAACCTCCGGCCGTGCCCATGCCGCCGCCTCTCCGCGCGCTCGTCGACTGCCTCGGCGGGACGTCGAACCTGAACCGGCTGACCTACGCCGACGTGGAGTCGACGAAGAACTGCTTGACGGCGATCTCGACCACGCCGTCGTTCCAGGCCGAGCAGATGTGCTCGGCCAACCCGGAGGAGGTGTGGCGAGCCGAGGGGGCGTGGGACACGTGCACGCTGCAGCCGACGGGCCGGTCGACGGGGATCGTGCGCTTCAACGCAGTCTTCCGCAGCGGCGGATTGGCGGCGGTGACCATGTCGTCCACGCGGGAGTCGGTGAACGGCTGCGCGGAGCCTCCGTTCGCGCCCTACGCCCGTTCGGCGGCGGCGCTGGGCGCCTCAAGAGGGTTCGAGACCTGGCAGGTGGGCGACTGGATCCACCGCTTTGAGAGCAGCCACACCGAGGCGCCAGGCCTCTCGCTGGTGGAGGACCGGTACACGATGCTGCGGACGGACGTGTTGCTGACGGGCAGCCTGGCGCCGGAGTTCCAGGGGCTCTCAGTCAGCGACGTGAACGTGGCGCAGGGCGCGATCCCGTCCTCGGTATGGTCGGCCATGGCCGATCTGGGCTTCGACATGGGGTGCCCGGCCGTCTACCTGCCGAGCCTGGTGGGACAATCCAGTGAATCGGTGCTTCAGCAGTGCCCGAACCTGGAGCGGACGCGGGCGTACATGCACATGCCGGGGGAGCGGCTCCGACCGCGCGCGCGCGGCCGGGCCAAGAGGGGGCGACCGAAGGTCGCACTGGCGGGGTTGGGGTCGCCGGCCATCATCACCGAGGTGCTCGTCGATCTCCCCGACAAGGGACAAGCGCTGTGGAAGGAGACAAGCGCGGCGCTGGGACCATCGACGAAGTACGACTGCACCGGGCATGTCTGGCGGCAGGGCGCCTATGTGGTGCGCGTCCGTCCTGGCGGCGGTCGGCTCCGCATCGCATGGACGCCGATCGGCAGCCATGAGGCGTTCGGGTGGGTCGCGCCGAGGGCGGGGCTGTCCCCGTCGTGGAGGTAGATGATGCAGCGTCGGCGTAGAGGCTGATGGCCAGGGCCGCCGAGGCGGGGCTGTCCCCGTCGTGGAGGTAGATGATGCAGCAGGCGAGGTGGCGCATGGGGACGCGACGACAGATGGGCGCGGCGCTGGCGGTGTGCTGGGCGGTGTGGGCCCTGCACGGCACCGCCCTGGGGCAGGAGCTGGACTGCAAGCGCCTGAAGCCCGCCGAGGCGCTGGCCGAGGCCGCCGAGCGGCTGGACGCCCGGCGCGTGGAGGCGGTGGAGGCGTGCCTGGACGTGAGCCAGAAGGCCCTGCCGGGCAAGACAGCACGCCTCCGCGGCCTGTGGGCGCTGCAGCTCGGACGCCCGCTGGTCGCCCTGCAGAACCTCGAGCGTGCACAGACGGAGCTCACGGGCGCCGACGCAGAGGGCCTCCCAGAGGAGTACCGACGTGCGGCGCTCGCAGCCATCGGGGCGGAGGAGCAGCCCTGGGCAGAACGCTTCGCGGTGCTGGAGGGGCTTCGGCGCCATGGTGAACCGGAGCAAGCCGTGAGCGTTTTGCATGACCGGCTGGTGCTGGAGGCCGCGCTCAAGCTCGCCGACGAGCGTCTCGACTGGAGCGATCGCATGGCGTCGCTGCGGCAGGCCGAGCGTGCGGCCACGACCGACGCGCATCGCGAGACCATCGAGTCGGTGCGAAGGGTCGTCAGCGGACGGCTGGCGACGTGGGCGGAGGACACAACGCAGCGACTCGCCGAGCGCAGAGCCCACCTGGACCACGCCAGGGCCCTGGCACAACCAGAGGACGCGGGCCGTCTCGAGGCGATCGACGACCTGCTGACGGCGATGCAAGCGGCGAGCAGCGGGGCTACCCGCACATGCGACGGCGTCTCGGACGATCACGCGCTCGCCGTGGGCCTGGCGATGTACGCTGACAACCGCTGGGAGAGCGCCCTGCCCTGCTTCAGCCGGGCGGCGGAGACCGGATCGCGCGACGGCAAGACGATGGAGGGGCTGTGGCACATCCGCAAGGGCGAGACGGCGACTGGGCTCGAGCGCCTGGAGGACGGCCTGGAAGGGGCGAGCGACGCCGAATCGGAGAAGCTGAGCGGCCTCATCGTCGCGATCGGGCTGACGGTGGCGGCCGACCCTGCGCGCCCGTGGGACGAGCGCACCTCCGCGCTGGCGGCGGCGAGCGATGCCGCGAACACGGACACCCACCGCGATCGCGTCGAGCGCGCAGCGCTGGATCTCGTGGTCCTTGGCCTCTCCAACAGCGCAAACGACGACCTCGGCTGGAGCACACGGGTGGATTGGCTCAAGCGAAGTCAGTTGATCGCTGCAGCTCATCCGGACGTCGCCCCGCGAGTTGACGCTGCCCGGCGTAGCCTGATGGAGGCGCTCATCCGCGACATGGAGCGGAGTGACGGGACCCAGCGCACGGAGCTGATCACGCTGGCGCGGGGGTTGGCCGGCTCCGGCGCAGAGCGCGCACAGCTGCGGAGCCAGAGCGCCGAGGACCAGCAAGCGTTCCGCGTGATCGTCAGCGCGGCCCGTGCCAGGCAGTGCGAGGACGCCGAGGCCAGGGCCAGGTCCACGGCGAGCAGCACAGACGACCCGATGGTGCTGTTCGAGCTGGGGCGGTGCCACCACAGCCGCGGAAGCGGCGCACAAGCCCGGCAGCGCATGGAGGCCGCGCTGGCGATCGGGCTCGACGGGAGCGCGCGTAACGTCGCCATCCACATCCTGAAGCGGTACAGCGGCGAGTCGAGCGGGGGCGGCATGGCGAACCGGGCGGCAGCGTCCCCACGGGCGTCCTCCAGCGACGTCGTCACGCGGCGCTCGGCGGCGCGCGACGATGTGGCGTCCTTCCGGTTGCTGTCGATCGGCGTGTTTGCGTCGTCTCTGCCGGAGGCCGGCTTCGGCATCGCCGTCCCGATCCAGTTGACGCTGCGGTTCGCGGGCCAACGGCTGGGGCTGCTCGGGGAGCTGGACATGACCTTCACCGTGCCGGAGGTGCCGTCGGAGTACCAGGAGTTCGAGGTCGAGACGGAGCCGGCGGGCGATGCGGTGTTTGGATATTTCATTGGCGGTTCGTATGGATTTGATATTGGAAAATATTTTTTCATCGATTTCATGGGCGGCTATCAATACCTCGCGTCGCGGTGTCGATACGCCGCCGAAGGGCTGCCGCAGCCGATCGCCGAGGAGGATCTGGTGGAGGGGGGCGCCACGCACACCCTGGGCTTCGCCTGCGCCAACCGTTACGCGGCGGTCGAGCAGCCGGCGTTTGGCGCGCAGCTCGGGTTTGAGCAGTCGCGCATGTCGATGGGCCTGTCGGCGCGCGTGCTCGGCAAGACCGAAGAGTTCGTCGGGGTGCTCTATCTGGGGCTTGAGCTTTGATCGCGGCGAGGCGTCGCGAGGATGACGGAGGCGTGGAATGATGCATCATGTGCGCGGCCCTGCGCGATGGCGACGCGCGGCATGGGGGACGGGACTCGTCACACTCGTGGCGTTGGGCTACGCGTCGGCCGGCTGTGGCTCGATCCTTGAGCGGACCCAGCTGAGCGAGCGGCTGATCCGGATCGAGCAGCGGGACTCCCCGCCTGTAGGCGCGCCGAACATCAACACCGAGTGGCGCTTTGAGGGGGCCGAGCTCCGCGTCGCGGTGGACCAGTGGCGGCAGTGCAAACGAGACACGACGAAGGTCGTCCATCGCACCGAGACGATCCAGCGCAAGCTCGAGACCGAGTCGAGCCTCACCTTCATCATCGCTGGCCTCGTGGTGGGCGGCAGTGGCGGCGCGGTCGCAGCGTTCCCTGAGGTCATCGACCCCGCTCAGCCCGAGGCGATGCGCATCGTTGGCGTGGTCGGTGCGTCGATCGGCGCGCTGATGATCTTGAACGCGGTCGGCAACGAGCTTCGCGCCATCGATGGGGAGGAAGACCTCGGGGAGCACACCGTGCCGATCGGCACCAGCCAGACGTTCAGCTGTGCGGAGACGCGGGGCGAAGGGCTCGGCGCCATCTTGCGCCTTCCCGGCGGACGCGCGATCGCCGGGAGGCTCCAGGACGGCGAGTTCCGGTTTCCCATCGCCAGCGTGGCGGCGCTCGCGGAAGGACGCGTGCACTCCGCCACCCTCGAGGTGGGCGACCGGAAGGAGGAGCTCCTGCTGGTCACGTCCCCCGACTACCTCAACGCCCTGAAGCGACTCGGAGGCGCCAGGCCATGACCCGCCACACCTGCACCCGCGCGATGGTCGCCCTCCTGCTGCTCATCCTCGCCGGCTGCTCGACGGTGAGCGAACGGATGAAGCGAAGCATCGAGCGGGGCGCCTACGGAGACGCTATCCTCGCCGGCAGCCTGCACCTTCAGGACGCCCCTGAGAGCGCCGAACGCAGCGCCGTGGAGGCGCTCATTGAAGAGGCGAGGTACAGGGAGGCGATCAGGGTTGACAATGTGGACCGCTACCGCGCGTTCCTTGCCGAGTTCCCGGACTCCATCCACAGGCCAGTGATCACCAAGGGGCTCGAAAAGGTAACCTTCGAAAAGATAACAAGGAAAACAGACACTTCCGAAGCGTACGCCGCGTTCCTCAAGGAGTTTCCCGAGGGCGGGTTCGCCGACCAGGCGCGTGAGCGATCGGCCACGCTCGCCTTCCGGAGCGTGGACGCGGTGGGTACCGTCGAGGCCTACGCTGGCTTTGAGGCGACCTACCCCGGCCACGTGCTCTCTGACGCCGCGCGCCACAAGCGATGGAGTCTGCTATGGCTCGCCGCGGAGAACGCTGGCACCCCCGCCGCCTTCATGGCGCTGGCGAAGGAGCTCTCGGGCACACCGATCGCCGACGCGGCCGCGATCATGGTGGAGCGGCTACGCTGGGATGCCGCAACGGCCGAGAACACCGCCGAGGCCTACCTCGCCTTCACGCGCTCACACCCCGCCTCCGCAGCCGCCTCCGCGGCACGGACGCGAGGGCTGGCGCTGGGCTGGATGGATGCCACCCGTGCCAACACCGCCGAGGGGTACCACAGCTTCCGGACGATCGCCGAGACCCAGCCCATGACCGGCATCGCCTATCAACGCGAGGTCGACCTGGCCTGGAAGAACGCAGAACAAAAGGATAATGAAGACATCTATCGCTGGTACGCCATTCGGTACAACGGCACCGCCCAGGCCCGCGTCGCCGAGAAGCGCGCGGCCGACCTGGCCTACTTCAACAGCCCGTGGAACGTCGAGCGGCCGCTGGGGCGCGTCAACCAGATCTACGACGGCCTGCCCGACGCCGTGCGCATCTACGCCGACGTGCTCGACCGCTCCGGCCAGTACGTGGGCGGCCTGTCCCGAGAGGACTTCCGGGTCTACGAGAACGGCCGCGAGGCTGAGATCGTCGACTTCCTCGGGATGGAGAGCAACCGGCCCGTGGATGTGGTCATGCTCATCGACATCAGCGGCAGCATGTCGAACGAGATCGAGGCGGTGAAGAACTCGGCCATCTACTTCGCCGAGCTGCTTCGGTTCAGGCAGCGCGACTCGGCGTTCGGCCTGGTGACCTACGTCGACGACGTCGAGCAGGTCTTTGGCGGCCGGAGCCTGACGCGCAACGTGGCGGAGTTTCAGGGCTGGGTCGGGTCGGTCCGGACCAACAACAAGGGGAGGGAGAACCCGGTCCAGGCGATCGGGCTCGCCAGCCGACTGAACTTCCGGCCTGGAGCACAGCGGGTGTTCCTGCTGATCAGCGACGAGCCCCCGAACGTGCCGTTCGACCCGAAGACACGCATGAACACCGACAGCGCGGGCACGTTGATGCTCTCCCAGCAGGTGACGTTCTACTCCATCACGCCGGCCGATCCCTCCTACAACCGCATGGTCGAGACGACGCGCGGAAACCTCTTCGACATCAACCAGGCAGCGCGCAGCTACGGCTTTCCGGCTTTGATGGAGCACATCGCCAACCTCTTGTCGCTCCAGTACGAGATCAGCTACCGAAGCCCCCGTGGCCTCGCGCGCGGCAGCAGCCGCACCGTGCGGGTGCGGGTGGACAGCCCCGGCGTGTGGGTGGACGAGGGCTCCATGGCCCATGAGCTCGAGGCCCTGTTCGCAGACCCCCAGCAGTCCTGCAGCCTCGCGGCGGTGACCCGCACGACGGGCGTGCTCACCTCCTCGAACTGCGGCGCCACCTGGGCCCCGCTCTTCGGCCAGCCGAGCCCCCTCCCAGAGATCGTGGACGCTCATGGGGTGTGGGCGTCCGACGGCACGGTCTACCTCCACACCGCCGATGACAAGGTCTGGGTCGTGGTAGCGCGCGGCCGCTTGATCGAGCCGCGCGGCACCGAGCTTGGCCCGATCCGCCTCGTGCGCACAAGCGCAGCCTCCTCGCAAGAAGTGTGGGCCCTGTCCGGCCGCACGTTGCACACCTCGGATGACGCTGGCGCGACCTGGGACGAGGTCGACACGATGAGCCTCGATGTGGACGCGCTGGATCTGGCGATCCCTCCCGGCGAGAACGCCCGACCCTGCGTCGTGGATCGGAGCAAGGGGGTGAAATGTTTTGGGTGCAGATCCGCCCCCCCCTTATGCCTGACATGGCATATTCTCGTTTGATTTCAATTGTTTACGTCGCTCGGCGCCACTGCGCTCGTGAACTCCTCGGGGAGTCATGCGTTG
>Ga0100377_1000266_pt1 | contig 43287 bp, 30 predicted proteins | sample CryGeymeta201501_FD_83664 | JGI IMG/M metagenome (GOLD analysis project Ga0100377, IMG submission 83664) | Groundwater microbial communities from Crystal Geyser aquifers in Utah, USA - Crystal Geyser metaG 2015-01 | ecosystem: Environmental > Aquatic > Deep subsurface > Groundwater | place: USA... | reverse complement strand
TGGGAGCGAGGGCGAGGGCGAGGGCGAGGAGCCCACCGCAAGCCTGGGGACCTGGGGCCCCCTCGCTGCCCCCACCTCGCCGGGGCCCACCACGCCGGGGCCCACCACGCCGGGGCCCACTGCGGCGCGCCTGCCCCCCCGGAGCCTGACCCCCCGACCCCAGCCCCCCGCCAGCGCGGTCCAGCTCCCCCTGACCGGCGCCCCTCCCGCTTCGACCGAGCCCGCGCCGACGCCCTGGCCCGAGCCCCTGTCCGGCACAGGGCCCCTGTCCGGGACCGAGCCCGGGTCCTGGCCGGAGTCCGCCGAGCCGGAAGACGCCGCCCGCACCAGCCTGGATCACCCCCTGCAGGTCCGCTGGCTGGACCTGGTCGCCGCCGGCCCCCGGGCCCCCCGGGGTCGGATCGGCGTCTGCGCCGCCCCGGGGCGCCGCGACGGCCGGGCCTGGGCCCGCAGCCTGGGCGCCGACCTCGACCGCCTGGTTGCCCTGCTGGGCGTCGAGCACCTGGTCCTGCTGCTCGATCCGGCCGAGCAGGCCGCCCTGGGCATCGCCGACCTGATGGCCGAGGCCGAGGCCCGCCGCATCGTGGTCCACGCCTTGCCCCTGCCCCCGGGCGGCCGGCCGAGCGCGACCGAGGCCGAGGTCGCCACCACCCAGCTCCTGGCCGTGGCCCGGGCCGGGCGCCGCGCCCTGCTGGTCAGCCGCGACGGTGAGGAGCGGGCCGGCACCCTTGCCGCCGCTGTCCTGGTGCGCCTGGGGCTGAGCCCCGAGGCCGCCCTCCGCGCGGTCCGCGCCACCCTGGGGCCCCGCGCCGCCGGCTCCGAGGCCCAGCGCGCCTTCGTGCTCGGCCTGCAGCCTCCCCCTCGCTGAGGGCCCGCCTCCCCGCCCCCCACGGTCCGATGTCGCCCCGTCTCCCCGGCCTGTCCCCCGGCCTGGCCCTCGGCCTGCTCCTCGGCCTGCTCCCCGGCTGCCGGGCGCCCCGTGCCTCGGCCCAGGGCGGCCACGACCTGCTTCAGGTTGACACCGTCTCCGTCACCCAGCAGGACGGGGGCTGCTCCTTCAACGAGGGTCGCCCCTGGGTCGTCAACCTGCACCGCGCCCTCGATCCGCGGCTGGTCACCGATCTGGAGCGGGAGCTGGGGCGCGCCGACCTGGCCGACCAGGTCGTCCTGGGGCGCTTCGGCGAGGAGCCACCGGCCCGCTTGGAGCTGGTGTTGGGCCAGGACCTGCCCGGCACGCTGGCCGCTGACCTGGTCCACGCGGTCCGGCGCCGCAGCAGCCTGCCCCTGGTCGTCTCGGCGAACCACGAGCAGTCCACGACCTGCAACCGCTCCCAGGCCTACGTCGGGAGCCTGCTGCCCACCGACAACATGGCCACCCCGGCCGCCACCCTGGACGCCATGGAGGCGGCGGGCGCCGACCCGGCCGCCTTCTGGTCGCTTGTGCCCCCCTCGGGCCGCTGAGCCGGCAGGGGCACGCGCCCCCGCAGCTATCCACGCAGCTCGCCCCTCAGCTCTCCACGATGACCACCACGTCCGCCCGCAGGAACCACAGCTCCTGGCGCGGCAGCTCGTGGAGGGCCAGGGCCCGCTGCAGCGCCTGTGCGTAGGCGAGGATCTGCGGGGCGTAGGCGCGGGCCCGCGCGTCGAGCTCCGGGCCGCTCACGTCGTCGGTCTTGTAGTCGGCGACGACCAGGCTGCCGTCGGCCATGTCCATGTAGACCAGGTCGATGGCCCCCACCCGGGCGCCCACCGGCCCGGCCTCGGCCGCGGGGGGCAGCAGCACGTCCAGCTCCCGGGCCACCACGTGCTCCGCCACCCGGGCCAGGCGCGCCAGGGTGCGGCTCTCGGCCAGGGCCCCCAGGATCCCGCGGGCCCGGGCCACCGCCGCGGCGCCCACCGCCGGCTCCACCTGGGGGAGCAGCCAGCGATCGAGGTCGGCCGCCGCCTCGGCCAGGGCTGCGGCGAGGTCGGACCGAGACAGGTCCAGGCGCTCCAGGACGCCGTGGACCGCAGTGCCGGCCAGGGTCGCCAGCTCCTGGGGATCCACCCCGGGCGGCAGCGCTCCTGGCGGCGGCGGGCCCCCCGGCGCGCCCTCGGGCCCCGGCTCTCCCTGGCCCGGCTCTCCCTGGCCCGGCGGCTCCCCGTCGGCCAGCGGCGGCGCCAGGCCCCCCGGCGGCGCCAGGCCCCCCGGCGGCGCCAGGCCCACCGGCAGCTCGGTGGCCTCGGCCGCGGCGGCCAGCAGGGCGTGGAGCTGGTCGTGGGCGCCCGCCGACAGGCCCTCGGTCCAAGGGCGGGCCATGCGCAGCCGGGCCTGCTGGCTGTCCTGGGACAGCGCCCGGGCGTCGTCCAGGACCCGGCGCAGCGGCACCAGCCCCGGGCTGGGCAGGGGCGCTGCCTGCTGCGCCGCGGGCGCCGCCACCACGTCGGCCCAGCGTCCGGGGAAGACCCAGCGCAGGCCGTCCCGGTCGGCCCACTCCTGGCCCGGGGGCAGGCTGCCGGCCAGGAGCGCGAGGTCGGAGGGGACCACGTTCCAGTGGCTCAGCAGCGAGATCCCGTCCGTGACCGCGTCCAGGTCGGGGGGCTCGGGGAGGGCGGGCCACAAGCCGCTGAGCACCAGGCGCTGGCGGGCCCGGGTCATGGCCACGTAGAGCAGGCGCACCCCCTCGGCCCGGCCCACCGCCTCGGAGCGCTCCTGGCTGGCCAGCAACCCCGGCGAGGGCGCCCCCAGCAGGCTCCAGGCGCGACCGTCCACGACCTGGTCGGCACCCGCCCGGTCCCCCATGCCGGCCTTGTCCAGGCCCACCACGTAGACGTGGTCGAAGCCCAGGCCCTTGCTCTTGTGGATGGTCATGAGCTGCACGGCGTCGGCGGCGGCTTCCTGGGGCCGCCCCTCCTCGCCCTGGCGCTCGCCGGCCAGGCCCTCACGCAGCACCCGCAGCACCGCGTGGATGTCGCCCCCATCGGCCAGGCCCTCTTGCAGGCCGCGGAAGAAGCGGTCCAGGTTGGCCAGGCGCCAGGGCCCCTGGTAGCGGGCCGCTTCGGTCAGCTCGACCAGGCTCAGGCTCCGCAGCAGGGCCACGAAGCGGTCCACGGGATCCTCGGCCAGGGAGCGCCGCAGGGCCGCCAGGCGGGCCAGGGCGTCGCGGGCCGAGGCCGCCCAGCCAGACACACGCTCCAGCCCGGGGATCGGCGGCGTCATGGCCCCGACCTCGGCCGCCGCCCGGTCCACCATGGCCTGCACCTGGGCCAGGCCAGGCGAGCCCGGCCGCTGCAGCTCCCCCACGGCCTGGGGGAAGCCCTGACGCCACAAGGGCAGCAGGGCCGCGTCGGGCACACCCACCACGGCCGAGCGCAGCCAGCCCAGGAGCGAGACGTGGTCGTGGGGGTCGGCCACCGCCGCCACCAGGCTGATCGCGTCGAAGACCTCTCGCCGCTGGAAGTAGCTGCGGTCCCGCTCCACCGCGTAGGGGACCCCGGCGTCGCGCAGGGCCTGCACCAGGGCAGGCAGGTCGCCCGTGGTGCGGAAGAGCACGGCGATGTCCTTCCAGGCCACGCCCTGGGTCCCCAGCGCCGCGATGTCGCGGGCCACGGCGGCTGCCTCGACCTGGCGCACCGGGGGCTTGGTCTGCTTGTCGGGCAGCATGCGCAGGTCCCCCTGGTCCTGCCAGGCCCAGGGCACCCACAGCTCCACCGGCGCCTGGCTCGCCGAGTGGAAGCCGGGCGCCTGGGCGAGCTTGTCGCAAGCCAGCAGGCGCTGGAACTCCGGCTGCCAGCCCCGCCGGGGCCGCATCACCCGCCGCATGGCGCCCTCTACGGCGTCGAGCACCGCGGGCACCGAGCGGAAGTTCACCGTCAGCGAGACCCGCTGGCCCCCCTGGGCCACGACCTGCTGCACGAATTCTTCATAGGCCTGCAGATCGGCGCGGCGCCAGCCGTAGATCGACTGCTTGGGATCACCCACGATGAACAGGCCCGGCCGGCTCTCGGCCGGTCCATCGAGCGCCAGGCAGGACACGATCTCGCACTGCAAGGGGTCGGTGTCCTGGAACTCGTCGACCAGGAGCTGGCGCAGCCGCTGCCGGACCCGCGCCCCCACCGCCGGCCGGTCGCGGAGCAGGCGAGCGGCCTCGACCAGCAGCTCGGAGAAGCCCAGCGAACCACGGGCCCGCAGGCGTTGGTGGGCGCCGGCCAACAGCGGCGCCACGACCCGGAGCACCTGTCGCGTCCGCGCCGGATCCAGGCGGGCGAGGAAGAGCAGCAGCCGGGCGAGGGCACCACCGGCATCCTTCAGGGGCTCCGGCGGGTCCACCAGCTTGAGCTCGGTGGCCGTGAGCCGGCCGCTGCGCAGCTTGCCGAGGGCCGAGGCGTGGTCGTCCACCAGGGCCCGGGCCACCTGGACGGCCGCCTCGATGCCCGGCTCGGGGCCGAGCTGCTCGGCCACCTCTTCCAGGGCCGGCGCCAACTCGCGCAGGTTGGTGCGCCCCTTGCCCCCGACGATCGGCACCAGGGCCACCCGGGTCGCGTCCAGGTGCTGCCGGAGCTGGCTGCACAGGACAGCGCTGTGCTCCGGGGCGAAGGGGTCGCCGTCCAGCTCGGCCGGATCGACCCCCTGCTCCAGGAAGGCCGAGGTGGCCGCCACCAGGCTGGCCGGACCGATGCCTTCGGAAGCGAGGTCGAGCAGGTCGGGGTCCGGAGCCTCTCCCAGGCCCTCGACCAGGGCTTCTTCCACCACCTCCCGACAAGCGCGGGCCCGCTGCTCACCATCGGCGTCCACCCCGAAGGCGGGGTGCAGGCCGGCCGAGACCGCGTGCTCCTGGAGCAGCCGGGCCGAGAAGGCGTGGATGGTGCGGACCTCGAGGGCGTCGAGGGCCCCGAGCAGGGCCACCGCGCGGAGCTGTCGCTGGGCCGGGTCCTCTGGCAGCAGGTCGGCGGCCAGGCCGACGGGAGCGGCCCCGCGGGCCACCTGGAGCAGCCCCTCTCCCACCCGGGTCGCCATCTCGGCGGCCGCCGCGTCGGTGAAGGTGATGGCCACCACGCCGCCCATGACGGCGGACGCGATCTCGTCGGGGCCGGGGGGAGAGCTGGCCCCCACGGCGGCGTCCCGCCGGCCCCGCTCCCAGCCCGGGCCCAGGGCCCAGCACAACACCCGCGCGACCAGGGTGGCGGTCTTGCCCGTGCCCGCGCCGGCCTCGACCACCAGCGGGCGGTCGAAGAGGCTCTGGGCCAGGCGTCGGGCGAGGGCGTCCTGCCGCGCGCTCATGGCTGCTCCTGGGGGGGGACGTCATCAGCTGGGGCCTGCCCCAACCACCACAAGGCGAGGGCTTGCCCCATGGGCGCCGGCGTCTGGGCAGAGGCCGCCGCGCCGGCTTGCTGGGCCCAGCCCAGCTGTCGCAGGCGGGCGCTGCTGTCGCCCTGGAGGCAAGCGCTCTGCAGCTCGCACCAGGCGCAGGCCGCGCCGCTGTCGCCCCGCGCGTCCACCAGCCGCGGCAGCAGGGCGCCCGTCTCCCAGGCCATGAGCGCCACGCCCGCGGCGTGGTCCAGGGCCTGGTCGAAGGGCTCCCGCTCCAGCTCTTCGCCCGGGATCCGCGCCACCCGGGCCGGGTCCTCGGCGTCCAGGACGTCGGGCCGCAGCGACAGGTAGCGGCCGACGGCCTGGGTGCCGCCGGTGCGGGCGTAGAGACCGACCTGCATGCGGGCCCCCCGGGCCACCGCGGCCAGCAGGTCCTGGTCCCGGCCCATGGCCTTGCGCTTCGTCGACAGGGGCTTGCCGGTCTTGTAGTCGGTCAGCACGAGCTGGCCCCGGGCGTCCCGATCCACGCGGTCGGCCCGGAAGCGGACCTGGCGGGGCCCGCCCGGCGTCTGCACCGTGGCCACACCCTCTGCCTCGACCGCGACCACCGCAGGGCCATCCAGGTCCCAGTCCTGGGCCCGGGCCACCTCCAGGAAGGGGGCGCTGCGCCTGGCCAGGGCCCGCCACAGCCCGGGCAGGGCCAGGCCCTCATCCAGGGCGACGGCGCGGGCGACGGTCTCCAGCTGCACGGCCAGCGCGTCCGCGGCGGGCCAGGGCACCATGACAGCGGGCTCGGTAGCCCCCTCGGGCCGGGTGGCGAGGGCCGCGCGGCACAGGTCCTCGAGCACCCGGTGGACCACGGTGCCGACCAGGCGAGCGTCGATGCCAGGCAGGCTGCCCTGGCGATCGGGAGGCGACTCGACCCGCAGCACCTTGGAGAGGAAGGCCTGCCAGCCGCAAGCTGCGACCTGCTCCACCGTGGTCACGTAGGGGTCGCCGGCCCGCGGGTCGGCGCCGCTCCCCACCGGTCCGACGAAGCCCAGGAAGGGCCCCGGCGGGCGCGTGCCGGGCGCCGCGTCCAGCTCCTGCCGCAGCTCGACGCGGGCCTGGGCCGTGCGGAGCAGCCCGGCCGACAGCTCCGGCGTGGGGGACAGGGCGGCGGCCAGGCTGTCCACCGCGTCCGCGTCGTCGGGACCGTAGAGCGCCCGGTAGCGGGCGTGCTCCCCCGCCGGGCGGGGCAAGGTGGCTAGGGCCGGCAGCGGGTCCAGCCGGCTGCCCGGCACTGGGATGGCCAGGACCGGGTGCGTGGGCAGGGCCAGGCGCAGGCGCTCGACCAGGGGCGAGGCCGGCAGCCGCCGGCCGTCATCGTCGCTGGCCGGCCAGGACAGGGCCACCTGGGGGGCGCTGCTCAGCAGGTGACTGAGCAGCGCCCGCTCGGCGGCCAGGCGATCCCGGGTCGTCGGCAGATCGGGCAGCAGCGACCGCAGCCGCCCCCGCAGCGCGTCGGTGAGGAGCGGGTCGGGGCGAGGGCTGCGCGGCAGCTCCCCCCGGCTGAGGCCCAGGACGAACAGGTGCTCGAAGGTCCGGCCCCGCGCTTCCACCGCGCTCAGGACCTGCACGCCGCCGCCCTGGCCCCCGATGGGCCCGGCGGCCGCCCCCAACAGGGCCGGGCCCACCAGCAGCCGCGCCTCATCTGTGTCCAGGACCAGGTCCGGGCCGAGGCGGCCCACCAGGCCCACCAGCGCCGCGCCGAGGGCCCGCCACGCGGCCTCTGGGTCGGCCCAGCCCAGGCAGTGCGAGGCGAGCTCACGCAGGGCCGTCGCGTGCACCGACAAGGGACCGCTGCGCCCGGCCTGGAGGCGCAGCACGAGGTCCTGTGCGGCGGCGACCGTCGCTTCGAGGGCGGCACGCGGGACCCGGCGACGGGCCGCGGCACCGGGGGCCAGGCCGTCCGGCCCCCCGCCGCCCGGCGCGTCGTCCTGCAGGGCCACCACCCCGGTCCGCACGGGCAGGGAGAGGTAGGCCGCCCCGCCGAGCAGGGCGTCCAGGTCCACCGTCGCGACGTCGCGCAGGCGGGCCCGGCCCATGGCGCGCAGCGCGGTCCGCAGGTCCTGGGTCGGCACCCGCCCCGTGCCGGGCAGGCGCCAGGCCGCGTCCAGCCACCGGTCGGCCGCCGCGTCGGCCTGACGGGCCAGCAGCTCGCCCAGGGCCTGCAGGCGCCGCAGGGCCGGCCCGGGGGGCGCCTGGCCGCCGACCCCGGACCAGGGCAGGCCCAGGCGGTCCAGCTCGGGCCGCAGCCGCCCGGCCCAGCTCGCCAGGTCCCGGACCACGATGCCGATGCGCTCGGGTTCGACCCCCTGGGCGAGCAGCGCCTGGACCTGCCGCGCGGCGTGGCGGGCCTCGGCCTGGCGGCCGGGGCAGGCCGCCAACACGATGTCCGGCGGGGCGTGACCCTGGGGCGACACGACGACCCGGCCGCCCTGGGCCAGGCGCTCCACCAGGGGCGCCGCGGCCGGCTCCTGGGGCGCGGCCAGGGCCCGCTCGGTGGCGAGCTGGTGGACCGGCGCGGGAGCCGCCAGCAGCACCTGGGCGCCCGCGGCCTGCAAGGCCTCGACCAGTTCCAGTTCGGGGCCCGAGGGGTCGGTCAGGCCGTGGATCAGCACGGCCCGCGAGGGCAGCAGCCCGGCGGCGTCCCGGCGCAGGGCAGCGGCCGCCGCGCGGTGGCCCTCTGCGTGGCGGGACAGGCCCAGGCTGCGAAGGTCCGCCTGCACCCGCCCGGCGACGGCGACCAGGGCCAGGGCCCGCAGGCGCTCGTCCGGGCCGGCCACGCTGTCGGGCAGGTCGCGGAGCATGGTCGCCAGCGGGATGGCATCCCGGCCCGCGTCGAAGCCGGCGTCGAGCAGCTCGGCGACCGGGCGCACCGCGGTGCCCAGCCCGTCGTCCAGGCCGCCAAGGACCTGGGTCAGGGCGGACTCAGCGGCCGCCTGGCGGCGCACGAGCACGTCGAGGGCGGGGTCTGCGTGCCCCGCCCGCAAGCCCAGGTCGGCCTGCACCTGGGCCGAGACGGCCGCCAGGGTCTGGACGACGACCCCGGCCAGGGCCCCGCCACGGTGGCGGACCAGGGCCGCCGCCACGTGCAGGCGCAGGCTGCGCGAGGGCACGATGATGCGGACCGGGCGGGCCAGCAGCTCCAGGTCGGTCCCCCCCGGGGGGAGGAGCAGGTCGACCTGGGCCAGCAGTGCCGCCTCGGCCGCGCGGGCGCCGCTCAGGATCTGCACCAGGGGGCGGGACATCGGGACCTCCGGGCTCGGTCCCCTCCCCTAATGCGCCCTCCGGATCGGGCCGGTCAGCTTCTGACCGGGAAGCCGAAGCCAAGCGTCACCCGGCATTCTCGATGCTCATGCGGTACTCGAAGTGGAAGCCGTCGGCCACATCGTGGGCCGGGAAGGGCGCGTAGCGCAGCGTGTCCAGCACACAGTCCACCAGCTCCGCAGGCAGGCCCTCGCTGTCGAGCGCCTGGACCTCCTGGACCCGCCCGTCGCAGCCCACGGTGAGTTCCAGGACCAGGGTGCCGTCAACCCCGCCGGGGGGCAGGCAGCGCTCCAGGTTGTGGGTGAAGGCGTCCATGGCGCCCTTGGTCTGAACGTGGGACAGGCCCGCGGAGGCGACCATCTCGGGCTCGTCCCCGGTGCCGGACAGGCCAGGACCGGCCCGGCAGGGCAGGGCGGCGGGCATGTGCAGGGCGGCCGCAGTCGGGGCGCTGCCTTCGGGGGCCCGGACCGTGCCGCCCCCACCATTGGAGCGAGGGTGGGAGCCGGCGCGGGAGCCGGAGCGGTGCCCGGCGCCAGCCTCGGGGGCCGGGCCACCCGGGTAGAGCAGCAGCACCTGGCCGACGTCGATCTGGTCGCCTTCCATGTCGTTCCAGTCGCGCAGGCTGGCCACGTCGACGCCGTAGCGCCGGGCGATCCGGGACAGGCTGTCCCCCTTGACCACGGTGTAGTGGACCGGCTCGGGTCCGGCCGGCGGACGCAGGAACATCCACCAGCCCCCCACGCCCAGGACCACGCCGACGGCGATGGCTCCCAGCAGGCCCCAGCCAATCCCCTTGCCGCTGGGCGCGTCCCCGTGCTTGCCCCGGCCCCGGCCCTGGCCCTGGCCCCGGCCTTCGCCCTCGTCCTCGTCCTCGTCCTGCGGGCCATCGAGCCCGATCACCCAGACCTTGTCGTCATCCTGCGGCACCGCCACGCTCCTGGCTCGAGGCTCCTGGCTCGAGGCCCACCTGTATCGCCTCGGGCGCGCGGTGGCGGAGCCCCCTCCCCTCCCAGTCCCGAGCTGCGCTGCCCACCTGCGGTGCCACCCGCCCCTCCGCGGGGCTACCTTGCCCATGTGCTCGCCGCTCCCCTCCGCCACGTCCTGAGCCTGCCCCGCGGCGCGCAGCCTGCCGCCCTCCGCGCGCTGCGGGCCGCCCTCACCCTGCCGGCCGACCCCGAGGCATGGAACACCCGCTTCGGGCCGGGCAGCCTGTTCGATGCCTGGACCCGCAGCAGCCTGGTCCAGGGCCTGCACAGCGCCAACGCCGCCATCCTGGCCTCCCACCTGGGCGCCCGGCCGGGCTTCGTTGCCCTGGAGCTGGGGGGCGGCGACGGCCGCCTGTGGTCCCTGGCCCTCCCCGCCGACGCGGTGGGCGAGCTGATCGTGGTCGATCCCGTGGCCGAGGTGGAGGACCAGGTGGCGGCTCGGCTGCCGCCCGGTGTGCGGCTGCGCTTCCTGCAGGCCCGCTTCGAGGAGCTGGTCCAACAGGGCGTCGATCTGGGGCCCACCGACGCGGTCGTCTGCAGCCTGGTCCTGCACCACGTCGCCGGCCGCGACCGCGCCGAGCGAGAGGCCCACGGCCTCTCCGGCCCGGGAAAGGTCGAGCTGCTCGAAGTACTGGTGCCCGGCCTGCGGGCCCGCGACGGCCTGGCCCTGGTCAACGAGGCCGACATCCACTGCGACCTGGCCCTGGCTCCCGGCGATCCCCTGCTGGAGGAGCGGCTCCTCGACTCCTATGTCCGGCGCTGCGCCACGGCCTTGCTCGACGACTGCGCCGGCCGCCCGGAGGCCGACCCCGACCTCCGCGCTCGCTGGGAGGCCGTCGCCCTGCACTGGTGCGTCGAGCAGGTCGACCGCTGGCAGGATCCGGTGGCGGAGCGCGACGTCTACGAGCTGGACGCACCTCGCTGGCGAGAGGTCTTCGCCGCCGCAGGCATGGCGCTGCAGCGTGAGGTGCTTACCGATCAACACGCTCTCTTCCGGCAGTACCTGCTGCGCCCAGCCTGAGGGCCCCCTCGTTCCCCGGACCTCTCCCCCTCCGTGGCTGCCCGCGTCCGCCACCACGATCAGGACCCGCCGACCGGGCCCGACTCGCCCGACTCGCCCGACTCGCCCGACACCACCGACGTGGACGTCGGCGTGGACGTCGACCTGCATGTCGACCTGCATGTCGATGTGAATGTCGATGTGAATGTCGATGTGAATGTCGATGTGAATGTCGATGTGAATGTCGAGCTGGACCATCCGGCGGCGCCCGGCGACCCCGGCGGACCCTTACACGGCGGCCCGGCTTGGGGCTTCGCCCGGCCCAAGCCCTACCACGCCCATGTGCGCCTGCCCGGCTGGGAGGGACGCAAGCGCATCGCCCACCTCACCGACCTGCACTTCGGCAACGTCACCCCGCTGACGCTGCAGCGGAACGCGGCGGCCCTGGTCAACGCCAGCTCCCCCGATCTCACCGTGCTGACCGGTGACTTCGTGGCCCGCAGCCTGAGCCACCTCGAGCGCATGACGGCGGTCCTGGGGGCCATCGAGGGGCGCAAGGTGGCGGTCCTGGGCAACCACGACTGGTGGAGCGGGGCCCGGGCCGTGGTCGAGGCCCTGGAGGCCGCAGGGGTCGAGGTCCTGACCAACCAGTGGACCATGGACGGCAGCGGCGAGGACGCCCTGCCCCTGGTCTGCGTCGATGACTGGACCACGAACCACCACGACGTGCAGCAGGCGATCAAGGGCCTGGGACCGGGGCCCTCCCTGGCCCTCTCCCACAACCCCGAGTCGGCGCCGGAGCTGTGGGAGGCCGGCGCGGGCCTGGTGCTGTCCGGCCACACCCACGGCGGCCAGGTCCACGTGCCGCGCTGGACCCGCAGCCTCTACGAGAGCCTGCTCAAGGTGCGCTACGTCGACGGCTGGTACACCGAGCCCGAGGGCATGGTCTTCGTGAACCCCGGCGTGGGCAGCTCGATCCTGCCCTGGCGCTACGGGCGCCCCGCCCAGCGCTGCGTCGCGATCATCGACCTGGAGGGGGGCGAGCCGGAGCCCCCGGAGGGAGGCTTCTGAGCGGCAGGGCGCGCACCCCGCGGTGGTGCAGCCAGCCGATGCGCAGCAGGAGCACGGTGGCCACCAGGCCCAGTGAGCAGGCCAGGCCGATCCAGATGCCGCGGGCGCCCATCTCCATGCGGAAGGCCAGGGTCCACGCCAGGGGCATGCCCAGGAACCACCAGACCACGACGTTGACCAGGGCCGGCACGCGCAGGTCGGCCAGGCCGCGCAGGATCCCGAAGCCGACGACCTGGATCCCGTCGACGAGCTGGAAGGCGCCGGCGACCGGGATGAGCACGGCCGCCAGGGAGACCACCGTGGGATCCCGGGTGTAGACCAGGGCCAGCTCGTGGGGCAGCAGGCGCAGGGCCACGGCCGACAGGGCCATGAAGGTGGCCCCCATGCCCAACGAGGCGATCGCGGCCCGGCCCCAGGGGCGACCGGCCCCGACCAGGTTGCCCACCCGCGTCGCTGCCGCCGCCGAGATGCCCAGCGGCGTCATGAAGGTGAAGGTCGCCAGGTTCAGGGCCACGGTGTGGGCGGCGAGCTGGGTCTCTCCCAGCCAGCCCACCATGACGCCGGCAAACTGGAAACCCCACGTCTCGATGGCGATCTGCAGGCCCACGGGCAGGCCCAGGGACAGGATCTCGCGCACGCCCCGCAGGTCGCGGGCCTGGACCCGCCAATCCGCCGGCCACCAGCTCCGCAGCACATCGCGGGCCAACCAGCACAGCACCAGCAGCAGGAAGAGCTGGCTGAACAGGCTGGCCCAGGCGCAGCCCACCGGACCCAGGCCCGGCCAGGATCCCAGGCCGCGCATGAGCACCCAGTCCAGGACCAGGTTGACGGCGTTGGCCAGCAGCACCGCGACGGTGGCGGGCTTGACCACCCCCAGGTTCTGGAGGAACTGCTGCACCACCACGCCGACGAGCATGGCGGGCACCCCCGGCGCCAGGATGGTGGCGTAGGACTGGGCCAGGGGCAGCAGCTTCAGGGGCTGGCCGAGCAGGGCGAGGCCCCGGGCGGCGAAGAGGTGGGCCACCGCCACGGGCAGCGACAGCAGCAAGGCCATCACCAGGCCGTGGACCAGGGCCCGTCCAGCACCCTGCCGCTCGCCGGCCCCGAAGGCCTGGGAGACGAGGGGATCCAGGCCCTTGGCGGCGTTGCGGGCCACCACCGCCACGCCCCAGCACCAGGTCACGGCCAGGGCCACACCGGCCAGGGCCTCCCCCCCGAAAGCGCCCACCATGACGGTGTCGACGACGCCCATGCCCATCATCCCGATCATGCCGAGCACCACCGGCCAGGCCAGGCGAAGCTGCACCCGCAACTCCTGGCGCAGCGTCTCGGCGTGGGCCGGAGTGGTCGGGGTCGGGATGCGCATCCGCTCCTCGCAGCCGACTCGCGCGCGGTGCGTTATCGGTGCGCGCATGCGTACCCTCATCCTCTCCCTGTTGCTCCTGTTGGCCTGCAACGACAGCGCCACTGACCCGACCCCCTCCGATCAGGCCAAGGCCGAGACAGGCGCCGACAAGGCCCACCCGCCGACCCCGCCCGCCCCCTCGGAGCAGCCCCAGTCCATCGAGGCGCCTGCAGACGTCGCGGCCCCGCCCGCCGACGCCGAGAAGACCTCCACCGGCCTGGCGTACAAGGTCCTGACCCCCGGGACCGGCGCGGCGCACCCCAGCGCCGACGCCACAGTCAAGGTCCACTACACGGGCTGGACCACCGACGGCAAGATGTTCGACAGCTCGGTCACCCGCGGCCGTCCGGCGTCCTTCCCGCTCGATCACGTCATCGCCGGCTGGACCGAGGGTCTGCAGCTCATGACGGTCGGCGAGAAGGCCCGCCTGTGGGTGCCTGAGGACATGGCCTACCAGGGCAAGCCCGGGCGCTCCGCTGGCATGCTGGTCTTCGACGTGGAGCTGCTGGACATCAAGGAGCCGCCGAAGCCCCTGCCGGCGCCCAGCGATGTCGCCGCAGCCCCCTCCGACGCCCAGAAGACCGCCAGCGGCCTGAGCTTCAAGGTCCTGACCGCCGGCACCGGCACGGCGCACCCGGGGCCCACCAGCACGGTCACCGTCGACTACACGGGCTGGACCACCGACGGCAAGATGTTCGACAGCTCCGTCGTCCGCGGCGAGCCGGCCAGCTTCCCGCTGAACCGCGTCATCTCTGGCTGGACCGAGGGTCTGCAGCTCATGACCGAGGGAGAAGAGGCGCGCTTCTGGATCCCGGTCGACCTGGCATACCAGCACAAGCCCGGCCGCCCGGACGGCATGCTGGTCTTCGACGTGAAGCTCATCAAGATCGACGGCTAGCCCAGGCCGCCCTATAGGTGGCAGTGGTGGCTGTGCAGGATCTGCTCCGCGTCGAGAGCCCGCTCTGGTCGGGCTGGACGCTGCTGGGCGTGCTGCTGCTCCTGCGCCTGTGCTGCCCCGTACCGCCGACCCCTCAGGCCTGGCGGGCGCGGGTCGACCTGCCGCTGGTGTTGTTGGCCGGGCTGCTCTTCGCCCTGCTCGCCAGCTTCTACCTGGCCCCCCTGCACATGCTCGGGTACCCGCTGACGGCCAGCGACTACGCCCAGTACTGCGAGAAGGTGGCGGCGATCCGGGACGGGGCCCCGGCCACGATCCACCCCCAGCGCGGCTACTGGGCGGCCCTGCTGCCGGCCTTGCTGTCGTCGCGCTTCGGCATCCAGGGCGGCCTGGCCCTGGGCGCCCTGCTGTCCATGGGCGTCATCGGCGCCGGCCTGTACCTGCAGGGCCGGGTGCTGCACTCGCGCTTCGCGGGCGCCTGCGCCGCCGGCATCGCGCTGGGCTGCCTGCCCGTCGTGACCCTGTCGCGGACGGCCACCTTCTACCCGGAGATCGTCGCGGTCACGACCTTCGCGGTCGCCCTGGGCGTCGCCGCTGCCGTCCTGGGGACCGCGCCCTGGGTGGCAGCCGCCGGGATCGGCGCCGGCGCGGCCCTGCTCATCGACGTCCGTGGCCTGCCCTTCGGCCTGGTGGTCCTCGGACTCGGCCTGATCGGCAGCCTGCGTCCTCCCTGGCGGCCCCTCCCCCTCCGCCTGGGCCTGCTGCTGGCGCCGATCGGTGGCTCCTACCTGCTCGCCCGGTCGCAGCTGGCGCCGGGCACCCCCGGCCTGTACGCGCAGGCGGTGCGCTTCCTGGCCCAGGGTCAGCAAGAGGCGGGCCTGGCCCAGGTCCACCTGGTGAAGGGCTGGCACGACTGGTACTGGGGGCGCTCGAGCCCGGCTGACGTCCCGGCTGCCCTGGCGGCCATGGTCCGCCTGGGAGGCCAGGCCCAGCCCGCACTCGCCGCATTCCAGAGCAGTCGGGTGGAGTGGTCGGTGCTCATCCTGCCCTCGGCGCTCGTATTGGTCGTGGGGCTGGCCGGCACCGTCTGGCTGTTCCGCCGCCGGCCCGGACGCATGGTCATCCTGGCCCTGGCCGCCCTGCCCTCCCTGTCCATCACGGCCTCGGCGACCCGCATCCTGCCCGCGGAGCGTTACCTCGCCAGCGGACTGGTCGGCCTGTGGGCCGTGGCGGGCGTCGGGATCTGCGGGCTGCTCGCCGGAGAGCACGGCCTGCTGCCCCGCCCGCTGCGGACACCCACGGCGCTGCTGGTCCTGGCCCTGGTGCTCACCGGGGCCTTGCCGACCTGGTTCTCGCCTTTCGCGCCCTGGCGGATCCCCGTGGGCGCCCACGACTACCCGCAGCTCATCGCCTCGGGCAAGATCCCCGACGACCCCAGGGACGCACGCTGCGTCGCGTTGCAGGCCGAAGACGCCGCCGCCGGGCGGAGCTTCCTGCCCTACCTGCCCTCGACGCGCCGGCCGCTCGACGAGGTGATGCGCGGGCTGCACGCCCCGCAGGACCGCCCGGCCCGCCAGCCCCGCTGAGGCCCAGCCCGCTGAGGCCCAGCCCCACGAAGCCGGAGCCCGCTGCACCTCAGCCCCGCCGCAGCTCCTCCCGCAGGAAGCCGCCGAGCATGTCGCCATACCAGCGCGGCTGGAAGGACATGGTCGTGCGCACGCAGGTCTCGAAGGTGCAGAAGCAGCCCGTCTCCTTGACGAAGCGACGGTGCGCCCGGGCGACTTCCCCCTGCCAGAGGGCCTCGAAGTCGAAGTCCACGTCGCGCAGGTTGCCGAAGGAGGTGTCGAGGATCTCGCAGGGCCGGAGCTCTCCCGTCTCCGAGATGATGGCCGTCAGGGTGCCCGCGGTGCAGCCGGTCATGACGCGCCGGTTGGCGTGGTGCTCGGCGATGATCTCGCGCTCGACCCGCACCCGCTGGCTGAGCAGGCGCTGGAAGCGGCTGTCGCCGGCCTTGCGCAGCTCCTGCTCCTGGAGCAGGGCCGCGGCCTGGCGGTAGCGCTCGATGTCGACCTTGCCGGCGTAGTCGTCATCGGCCGTCGTCCGCCGGACCAGCACCATGTCGAAGTGGGGGTTGCCCAGCTCCTCGGTGACGAAGCGGTGGGTGGCCTCGAAGTGGTCCTGGGTCGCCCGGCTGAAGGTGTAGTTGAAGCGGATCCGCAGGCCCTGGTTGGCGGCCTGGATGGGCTCCAGGAGCCGATGGGTGGCCATGAGCCGGTCAAAGGCACCCTTGCCGCGGATCCGGTCGTGGTCGGGGCCCACGCCGTCGATGGAGAGCTGCAGCTCCAGGATCAGGTCCGGCCGCGGCAGGAGCACCCGCGTCACCAGGTCCAGCACGCGGTCGGGGTAGGTGCCGGCCGTGGGGATGGTGATCTGCCGGGCCCGGCTGCGCCCCTCGTAGAACAGGGCCGTGATCTCGGCGAGGTCCTTGCGCAGGAAGGGCTCGCCGCCGGTGATGATGAGCTTGGGGAAGGGCGGCAGCCGCTGTGTCATGCGCGCGAACTCGTCCAGGCGCAGTTCGGTGTGGGCGTCGCCCTGCTCCAGCTCGTCGCGGTAGAAGCAGTGTCCGCAAGACAGGCCGCAGCGGGCGGTGACAAAGACCGTCAGGAACAGTGGCTTGCGGGTCAGCGCGGTGCCGACCGCCCCCTCGGCCAGGTAGCGCAGGGCGTAGCGGGCCAGGGGAGGCTGATGGGCGGTGCTCATGTCGTCTCCGAGGCGGGCTCGGGCAGGCCGTGCCGGAGCTGGTGCAGGGCGCTGCCGGCCAGGCCGGCCAGGTAGGCGCCGCCCTCCAGGACGGACAGGGGCAGGGCGAGGGCCGCTTCGACGGGGCCGCGGTGGCGCAGGGTGAAGTAGGCGAAGCGGGCGTTCACCGTAACGCTGCCGACCAGGCACAGGACCAGGATGGGGCCGCCCACCAGGGGCAGGACCGGGCAGCTCGCCAGGCCGCCCAGCCAGGCCAGCGCCAGGACGGTGTTGGCCGGGTAGCGCAGGGAGAGCACCGACAGGGCCGGTCGCTGGGACACCTCCGGCCAGTAGCTGCGGACGGAGCGCAGGTAGTGCCAGCCGACGTTGAAGCGGTGGCGCAGCAGCCCGGGCAGGGGCACGGTCTTGAGGTGCAGGCCCCGCGCCTGCTCGTCCAGCGCGATGCTGTTCGGCGGCAGGACGTAGCGGGTAAACACATCGTCCGCGTAGCGGGCGCCCCAGCGCTCGTCCCAGCCCCCCAGCTGCTCCAGCGTCTCGCGCCGGAACAGGCAGAGCCCCGTGAAGGCGCTGCTCACCCGCCGGCCATGGCCGAGGTGCTGGTAGACGATGCTGGTATTGGTGAAGGCCGTCACCCGCCCCGAGGGCAGGGGCGCCAGGGCGTACAGGCCGTTGACGGCGCGAAGGCCCGGGTCCTGGTCCAGCAGGGCCTGCATGCTGCGCAGGGCGGTCGGCGCCAGGACCACGTCGGCGTCGACGAAAGCGATCCGATCGGCCCGGGCGGCGCGCCAGCCGGCGTTGCGGGCCGCCGAGGTGCCGCGCGAGTGGGCGTGGTGCAGGACCCGGGCCCCAGCCTGCCGGGCGATCTCTCCGCTGCCGTCCACCGAACCGTCGTCGACGACGATCAGCTCTCCCCCCGTCGGCAAGGCCGCTTGTGCCGCGGCCAGACAGCGAGCCAGGGTGGCGGCGCCATCGCGCACGGGCACGACCACGGAGACGGTGGGGGCTGCGGGCGACATGCCGACCTTGTGAGGAGGACAAGGGCCAGTGTAGTGGACTCTCGGCGGCGCCGTAGGCCCCACGACCCATGTGCTCAGCTCGCCGGACTTCCTTCACCGAAGGAGACACCGGGCCCGGGTGCGGCCGGCACCCAGGCGCCCTGGCGCTCGTCCGCCCAGGCGACCAGCGCGGCCCCCGCCGCGGCGGCGCGTGCCCCCGCCAGGGGGAGCTGCCAGGTGGCCTGGATGCCTTCGACCGCGGCCAGGTCCGCCGCCAGCGCCGGCTCCGACAGCGCCGACCCGGCCAGGGCGACCCGGTCCAAACCCAGGCGCGCCGCAGCGCGCGCGACCGCATCCACGGGATCCGCGAGGTCCAGGAGGCCGTCCTCCAGGGCGACCAGCTTGCCCGAGGTGGCCCGCCACAGTTGCAGGCGGCCGTGGTCGGCCACGGCGACCAGCCCGTCCCGCCAGCCGGAGGTGTAGGCGACCGCAGCCGCCAGGCAGCGGCCCCGCGCGTGGCCGGTGACCCGATCCCGTCCGTCCCTGCTCCGCAGGGGGCGCGTGCCCATGCGGCCGGCCCCGACATAGGCCGCCTCGTGGCCCAGGTGCTGTCGGACCTGGCGACCCAGCAGGTGTCGGCGCAGCCGGCGGGCCGGACCGGAGCCGGACAGGGCGAGGGCCACGTGCGCCACGGCCCCCACTGATAGCCCGCTGGTGGCCAGCACCTTGGCCACGGCCTGGCTCGGCCAGCCGGGTCCATCCATGCCGGCGACAGCCTCCAGCCGGCCGGCGCGCACCAGGGCGACGCCGCTACCGGCAGGATCCAGGCACAGGCCGAGCACGAGGTCGGCGGGTCGATAGGGCGAGGGCAAGGGGCTCCGTCTCCGGTCGGCTCAGTCGGCGCTGGGCTCAGTGCGGGTCACGTGAACCCGGCTGCGAGCCGGCACCGGCCCCAGGCTGCTCCGCGTCCCGTCCGGCCAGACTATCCGCACCGCGTCGACCTGCTCGACCGCGCCCAGCCCGAAGTGCAGGGTCGGCGGTCCACCCGAGGACACGACCTGGGTGCCAGCGCGCACGAAGCGCACCTGGGTCTGGCCGCCCGCATCGACCTCCACCCGCGCCCCGAGGGCCCGGCGGTTGCCCAGGCCCAGCTGGAGGAGATCCAGCTCCAGCCAGCCCTGGCCGGAGCAGCCCCCCTGGTACACGCTTGCCTGGCTGGCCAGATCGCGCGCCACCAGGTCGAGCTGTCCGTCCTGGTCCAGATCGGTCAGGACGAAGCCGCGCCGGTTCCCGGCCACGACCAGGCCCGAGAGCTCGGCCGCCTGGCTGAAGTACCCGCCGTCGTTGCGGTACAGGCCCCAGGCCTGCAGCGCGATGTTCTCCCGCAGGCCGCCGCCCAGGTTGCCGTCAGTGTCGTAGTCGGGGCCATAGGCGACCAGCAGGTCCAGGTCCCCGTCATCGTCCACGTCGGCCATCTCCAGCCCCCAGCCGACGATGCGCACCTCGTCGGTCACCAGGCCCCAGGACATGCTCGCGTCGTAGAAGGTGCCGTCCCCCAGCCCCAGCATCAGGTGCACGGCGCCCCAGTCGGAGACGGCGAAGTCCACGAAGCCATCGCCGTTGATGTCGCCCTCGGCCATGCCCATGCCCTGCACCGCCAGCGACAGGCCCGAGCCCGGCGGCGGCGGCGTCAAGCCACCCTGGCCGTCCCCCAGGAGCAAGGCGCACTGGTAGCCGCCCGAGGGCTTGTCGTTGATCAGGTACAGGTCCTGGTTGTCGTCCGCGTCCGCGTCGACGAAGCCCCCCGCCTTGGCCGGCGTGACGAGCTGGTCCCCCAACGCCTGGGCGCTCACATCGGCGAAGCTGCCGTCTCCGCGCCCTAGGTAGAAGCCGTTGGGGTCGGGGTCCGTGGCATCGCCGGTGTAGTAGGTGCCGACGAAGAGGTCCAGCTTGCCGTCGGCGTCCAGGTCTCCCAGGGACAGGTGCGTGGTCAGACCGAGCGCCGCGCTGCCGAAGGTCTCGACGGAATCGCCGGCCGCGACGAAGCTGCCGTCCCCCTGGCCCAGCAGCACCTCGTCCGAGCCATCGTTGCCCCGGATCAGGTCGACCGCGCCGTCGTCATCCACGTCTCCGACGACGACCGAGCGGGTGTCGTCCGGGGGGGAGGGCAGGCCGGCGCTGGCGTCCTGAAGCTGAAGGCCGCCCTGCCCCAGGAAGAGCTGGTCGGCGCCGAACTGCGGCAGGAACACATCGAGCAGGCCGTCGCCGTTGAAGTCATCGACGGCCACGCCCCAGCCGGCGATGTCCCCCTGCTGGCCAGGTGGCTGGTCGGCCCAGTCCGGCCCGGGGTCGATCTCGGTGAAGACGCCAGCGCCGTCCGCCGCGACGCAGGGAGCGCCCGGCTCCACGTCGACGGCCAGGCCCCCCGCGCCCGCGCTGTCGCCGGCGGCCGAGTCGCCTGCCTGGCGGGAGTCGCCATGACACCCGGCCAGCAGGAGCACGCCCAGGGCCGTGCTCGGGGCGACGCCCAGCGCTCGGCTGCGCCCCCAGCGGCGCGCCCACTTCGTGAGTGGATCCATCGCTGAAGGATAGCGCCCGGCGAACCGGCTTGGAAAGCCCAGTCGGAAGCGCAGGGTGCTCAGCGCTTGCGCCTCCAGGGCCCACGACGGCGCCCCCCCGCCCCATCCTCGGTGCCCTCTCCCTCTTCGCTCGGATCCGGCTCGGCCGGCGGCGCGGCATCCTCGCCCCGGAGCTGCAGCCGCAGGCGCTCGAAGAGGCCCGGGCGCTCGCCCTGCACCTCGGGCTGTCCGCAGCGCGGCTCGTGGCCGTCCCGGAACCAGTCGCTGACCTTCTCGTCGCAGCGCTGCAGCAGGCAGGGCGGCGCGCCCGTCTCGGCGCAGACCTCGACCTGCACCAGGCCTTCGGGCACCGCGACCCGGCCGTCCATGGTCCCCGAGCCGGCGACGAAGCGGGCCCAGGTCGGCAGGGCGGCCTGGGCGCCCGTCAGGCCCAGGGCGCGGTCGCGGTCAAAGCCCACCCACACGGCCACCGCCAGCTCGTCGGTGGTCCCGACAAACCAGGCGTCCCGACCGTCATCGGTGGTGCCGGTCTTGCCACCCACGGGACCGCTGACCCCGTAGCGGGCCGCGCCCCGGCCCGTCCCCCGGGTGATGACCTGCCGCAGGATGTCGGCAGCCAGGAAGGCCGAGGCCGCGTTGGTCAGGGTCTTCGCCCCGGTCTTGGGCGCCGGCACCAGGCTCGCGCCCGCCGGGCCGGTGGCGCCGCGCACCAGGAAGGGGGTCACCACCGAGCCGCCCCGCGGGAACACGGTGTAGGCGCCCGCCAGCTCCTCGGGGGTCGCGCCGAAGGCGCCCAGGGCGGCGCTGGGCCAGTCGGTCGCCGTGCTCAGGCCCGCGGCTTGCCACTGCTGCTGCAGGCGCGGCAGGCCGACCTTCTCGGAGACCAACACCGCCGGCACGTTGCGGCTGTCGACCAGGGCCTCCCGCAGGGAGACCGGCCCCAGGAAGGCGTGGTCGTAGTTGGTCGGCGCCCAGCGCTTGCCATCGACGGTGCGCTCGATGGGCGCGTCGTCGACGACGCTGGCCGGCGACAGCTCCGGGTCGGCGTCGAAGGCGAAGAGCCAGGTGAGCGGCTTGACGGTGGACCCGATCTGACGGCGCGCGCTGAGGGCGCGGTCGTATTGGCTCTCGCCGTAGTCCCGTCCGCCGACCAGGGCGACGATGGCCCCGTCCTTGACCCGCACGGCGATGAGGGCGATCTCGGCGCCAGCCGACCCGGGGTGGTCCTGGTCCAGCTGGGCGGCCCCGGCGGCGACGGCCTGCTCAGCCAGGCGCTGCAAGGCGGGGTTGATGGTGGTGTGGACCGTCAGGCCCTGGGCGGCGACGGTCCCCTCCCCCAGGGTGGCCTCGACCTGGTCGATAGACGCATCCACGGCCCAGGGGGCCCGTCGCCCGCCGGACAGGGCGTGGACCTGGAGCGGCCGGGCCAGCTCCGCCTCGGCCTGCTCCGCGCTCAGGGCGCCGGTCTCCACCATGCGGTGCAGGGCCAGGTCACGGCGCTCCAGCGCGGCCTCGGGGTGCTTGAGGGGCGAGTAGCGGTTGGGCGCCGAGATCATGCCGGCGAGGGTCGCGGACTCGCCCAGATCCAGGCGCTCGGCCGGCTTGCCGAAGTAGGCGCGGGCCGCCTGGTCGACGCCGCAGATGGCCGCGCCGCCGGCCTGTCCCAGGTAGATATCGTTGAGGTACAGCTCGAGGATCTGGTCCTTGCTGCGACGCTGCTCCATGGCCACTGCCAGCAGCGCCTCGCGAGCCTTGCGCTCGTAGGTCCGCTCCTGGGAGAGGAAGAGGTTCTTGACCAGCTGCTGGGTCAGGGTGCTGCCGCCCTGCACCGTGCCGCCGGCCCAGGCGTTGACCAGCAGGGCCCGAGCGATGCCCAGCGGGTCCAGGCCCTCGTGCTCGCGGAAGCGCGCGTCCTCCATGGCCAGGACGGCCTCGACCAGGGGGCTCGGGATCCGGGCCAGGGGCACCGGCCGGCGCTCTTCGTTGTCGGCCCCGCGGATGGTCGCCAGCTCGGTGGGCGCCAGGCGGACCCGGCGACGGCCCCCCGCCAGGGCGACCCGCCCATCGGCGAAGCTGATCAGGACCTCGCCCTTGTCGACCTTCCAGCCCGGACCGCTGGCGGCGGGCACCATGATGTCGATGCCCGAGGCGCTGAGCTGGAAGTCGCCCGGCTGCCGCACCCGGGTCACCCGGGCGTAGCCGGCCCGCTGCAGGTCGTTGGCGAGGTCCTCGGCGTCGAGGACCATGCCTGGCCAGATCTCCATGGGCCCTGAGAGCACGCGCCCGGCCGTGGTCCACAGCGGCTGGTCGAGGAGACCATCGACGTCGGCGAGGGCCTGTCGGTACAGGATGCCCACGACGGCGGCCAGGCCCAGGCAGGCGCCCAGGCCGAGCGCCCCCAGGCGCAGCAGCAGCCAGCGGCCCGCCCGACGGAGCAGCGCCCCGCCGCGGGACCCGCCGCGGGATCCCCCCTTGCGGCTGCCCCCCTTGCCGGCGCCGGCCTTGCTCGCAGCGCCCTTGCTCGCAGCGCCCTTGCCAGCGCTGGCCTTGGAGGCGCTGGCCTTGCGCGGCTTGCCTCCCGGTGGGGCCTTGCTGCTGGAGGCCAATGGCCCCTCAGCCCAGGACGCAGCGGACGGTCTCGACCACGTTGTCGACGGTCAGGCCCAGCTTCTCTGCCACCACCTCTGCCGGGGCCGAGGCCCCGAAGCGGTCGATGCCCACGCTGGCGTCGGCCCACCGCGACCAGCCGAAGGTCACGCCGGCCTCGACGCTCACCGTCGGCACGCCCGGGGGCAGGACCTCGTCCTGCAGCTCGGCGTCCTGCTCGGCGAAGGCCTCCCAGCACGGCATGCTCACGACCCGGGTCCCGATGCCCTGGGCCTGGAGCGCCAGCCGGGCCGCCAGGGCCAGGTGGACCTCGCTGCCGGTGGCGATCAGCACGACCTTCAGCTCGCCCTCGGCCTGGGCCACCGGGTAGGCGCCCTGGTGCAGGCCACGCGCGTCGCCGGGCAGGGTCTCCAGGTTCTGGCGGGTCAGGCACAGGGCCGTCGGGCCGTCCCGCCGGCGCAGCGCCATGGCCCAGGACTGGGCCGTCTCCCGCGCATCGGCAGGCCGCACCACCCACAGGTTGGGCATGGCCCGCATGGCCATCAGGTGCTCGATGGGCTGGTGGGTCGGCCCGTCTTCACCCAGGAAGATGCTGTCGTGGGTGTAGATGTAGATGACCGGCAGGCCCATGAGCGCCGCCAGGCGCACGCTGGGCCGCATGTAGTCGTGGAAGCACAGGAAGGTGGCGCAGTAGGGCTGCACACCGCCGTGCAGGACCATGCCGTTGCACATCGCGGCCATGGCGTGCTCGCGCACCCCGAAGTGCAGGTTGCGCAGGTTGAGCTGGCCCGGCTGCACGTAGCCGCCACTCTTCAGCGTGCTGCCGTTGCTGCCGGCCAGGTCGGCCGAGCCGCCCAGCAGCTGGGGCATCGCGGCGCCCAGGGCCTGCAGCACCTTCTCGCTGGACTTGCGGGTGGCGATCTTGCTGCCGACCTCGAACTCGGGCCAGGTCACCGAGGCCAGGTCTGGATCCGCCTGGTAGCGGGCCCACAGCTCGGCGTGTGGGTGGGAGGCCAGGCGGGCCTTCCAGGCTGCGTGGGCGGCGGAGCGCTCCGGGTCGGGGCCGCGCACGAAGTCGAGCACGGGCTGGGACACGGCGAAGAACTGTTCCGGGTCCAGGCCGATGACCCGCTTGGTGGCCGCCACCTCTTCAGGACCGAGCGGTGAGCCGTGCGAGGCGCTGGTGCCGGCCTTGTGGGGCGATCCATCGGCGATGATGGTCCGGCAGCAGATGAGCGAGGGGTGCTCCTGGTCCTGCATCGCCAGCTCGATGGCCGTGGCGACGGCTTCGTGATCGTGCCCGTCGCAGTGCAGGACCTGCCAGCCCAGGGCCTCGAAGCGGCCGCCCACGTCTTCGGTGAACGTGATGTCGGTGGCGCCGTCGATGGTGATGCGGTTGTCGTCGTACAGCACGGTCAGCCGGCCCAGGCCCAGGTGCCCGGCCAGGCTGGCGGCTTCGTTGCTGATGCCTTCCATCAGGCAGCCGTCGCCGGCCAGGACCCAGGTGCGGTGGTCGACCAGGTCGGTACCGAACCGCGCCCGCTGCCAGGCTTCGGCCAGGGCCATGCCGACCCCGTTGGCCACGCCCTGGCCCAGGGGGCCGGTGGTGGTCTCGATGCCGGGGGCCTCGCCGTGCTCGGGGTGACCCGCCGTGCGGCTGCCCCACTGGCGGAAGGACTTCAGCTCGTCCAGCGACAGGGGCAGCTCGTCGGGCGTGCGCACGCCCGCGAGGTGCAACAGCGAGTACAGCAGCATCGAGGCGTGGCCGTTGCTGAGCACCAGCCGGTCCCGATCGGGCCAGTGGGCGTCGGCCGGGTCGTACTTGAGGAAGCGGGTCCACAACACGGTGGCGAAGTCGGCCATGCCCATGGGGGCGCCGGGGTGCCCGGAGTCGGCCTTCTGCACCGCGTCCATGGCCAGGCCCTTGATGGTGCGGGCCATGGCCGCTTCGTGCTCGGAGCGGACCGCCTCTTCGGGACCGCTGTCGTAGTCCTCGAGAGCGCTGTCGTAGTCCGCGGGCAGCGGTGACTCGAAAGCCTGGGAGCGGTCCGAGGTGTCGGGGGGCGGGCTCATGCTTCCTCCAGCGCGGGCGCCCTGCTTAGCCGGCCGGCGGCGCCCCGGCAGGAGCTTTGTCCGTGTTACCGGAGCGCTCTTCCCCTGCCCCTCGGAGCGCCCGTGTCCAAGCAGACCATCACCCCCCGTGACCAGGACTACAGCCGCTGGTACCTGGACGTCATCGCCGAGGCCGACCTCGTCGACACCTCCCCCGTCCGCGGCTGCATGGTCATCAAGCCGCCGGGCTTCGCCATCTGGGAGGCCATCCGCAACGACCTCGACGCGCGCTTCAAGGCCACGGGCCACGAGAACGCCTACTTCCCGCTGTTCATCCCGCAGTCCTTCCTCTCGAAGGAAGCCGAGCACGTCGAGGGCTTCGCTAAGGAGTGCGCGGTCGTCACCCACCACCGGCTCAAGTCCACGCCCGAGGGTGTCATCCCCGACCCCGACGCCAAGCTGGAAGAGCCGCTGATCGTCCGCCCGACCAGCGAGACCATCATCTGGCACATGTACGGCCGGTGGATCTCCTCCTGGCGCGACCTGCCGCTGCTCATCAACCAGTGGGCCAACGTCGTGCGCTGGGAGATGCGCACCCGCCCCTTCCTGCGGACCGCCGAGTTCCTGTGGCAGGAGGGCCACACCGCCCACGCCACCCGCGACGAGGCCGAGGCCGAGGCCAGGCAGATGCTCCAGGTCTACCGGGACTTCTGCTTCGACTTCCTGGCCCTGCCGGTCCTGACCGGGGTCAAGACCGCCAGCGAGCGCTTCGCAGGGGCCGTCGACACCTACACCATCGAGGGCCTGATGCAGAACGGCTGGGCCCTGCAGTGCGGCACCAGCCACTTCCTGGGCCAGAACTTCGCCAAGGCCTTCGACGTCACCTTCCAGAACGCCCAGGGCGAGCTGGAGTACGTGTGGGCCACGAGCTGGGGCGTGAGCACCCGCCTCATCGGCGCCCTGATCATGGCCCACAGCGACGACGCCGGCCTGGTCCTGCCGCCTCGCGTCGCCCCGGTGCAGATCGTCATCGTCCCCATCTGGAAGGCCGACGACAAGGACCTCGTGATGGCCTTCGTGGACCGCGTCGCCGCCCGCCTGCGGGGCCGCTTCCGGGTGAAGGTCGACGACCGCGATAACCTCAAGCCCGGCGCCAAGTACTTCGAGTGGGAGCGCAAGGGCGTGCCCCTGCGCTTCGAGGTCGGGCCGCGCGATGTCGAGAAGAGTGCGGTCTTCTGCAAGGTGCGCACGGAGCCCGGCAAGTTCGCGCTGAGCGTGGACGAGGCGCTGGAGGACCAGATCGAGGCCGTGCTCGAGCGCATCCAGCAGGGCCTGCTCGACGCGGCCCTGGCGCGGCGCGAGGCCGGCACCCGGCAGGTCGACAGCTACGAGGCGCTCAAGGCCGGGCTCGAGGACGGCGGCGGCTTCTTCCTGGTGCCCTGGAAGGACGACGCCGAGGCCGAGGCCGCGATCAAGGCCGACTGCAAGGCGACGATCCGCTGCTACCCACTGGACGGCCAGGAGGCGGCCCAGGGGCAGACCTGCTTCTACTCGGGCCAGCCGGCGACCCACATGGCGATCTTCGCGCGGGCTTACTGAGAGCGCCTGAGGTGGGGGCCGCCTGAGGTGGGCCGCGCAGATCGGCCCGCCGCCTGCGAGGATGGCGCCGTGCCCTCGCCTCACCCGCCCGCCCCTGCCTGGCTGCCCCTGGCCCTCGTGGCCGCGGGCACGGCGCTGCTGGGCGGCCTGAACGCCTACGACGCCTGGGCCATGGCCCCCTCCTGGGGTCAGGACCTGGCCTTCTTCACGCAGATCGTCCACTCGGCGGCCACCGGAGGCCCCTGGGCCAGCCCCCTGCTGCTGGAGCCCCAGGGCTTCTTCACCATGGTCCACACGCACCTGGTGCTGCCCCTGGTGGTGGCCAGCTACGCCCTGGTGCCCCGACAAGAGGTGCTGCTGCTGTGGCAGGGGCTGTTTGCCGCCTTGTGCCTGTGGCCGGCCTTCCGGCTGGCCGAGGGCTGCGCCCGGGACCGCGGCCTGGCCCGCCCGGCCTTGTGGGCCAGCCTCGCCGCCCTCTCCCTGCTGCTGCTCGGCCCGCTCCAGGCCGTGGGCACCTGCGACTTCCGCCCCAGCGTGCTGTTCCTGCCGGGGATCCTGGGCGTGCTGGCGGCGGCGCGGCAGCGCAGGACGGGCGTGGCCCTGGCCTGGGGCGGGGTGGCGCTGCTGGGGCGGCAGGAAGCCAGCTACCTGCTGGCGGACGTCGGGCTGGCGCTCTGCCTGCTGCCTTGGGGGAGTTGGACCACGCAGGGCCCGTGGGGGCGCCGGGCCCGGGCCGCCACGCCCTGGCGCACCGGGCTGGCCGTGTTGGGCCTGGGCCTGCTCAGCTTCGGGGCCTGGGTCCTGGTCAAGCCGGCCATGTTCTTCCACTTCGACCCCACGCACCTGCCCCCGCCCGCCGCGCTGTCCCCCGATCACCTCCAGGCCCGCCTGCACTTCGGCGAGCGGCTGCTGCGCAGCGGGCTGGGCGTCGGCCTGCTCGCCCCCGGCGCCCTGGTGGCCGGGCTGCCCCTGGCCTGGCAACTGGCCCGGGACGGCCGCGAGTGGACCGATCTCGTCGGCGCCACCGCGCACTACCACGCCCCCTGGCTGGCTTTCGCCCTGGCCGGCGCCCTGGCTGGCCTGGCCCGCTGGCCCCGCCGCCTGGGGGGCCCCTGGCTGGCCCTGCCCCTCTTCGCTCTGGCCAACGCCCTGGCCTGGCCCTGGCCCGCCCCTCGCCAGGGCCCGGTGGCCCTGCGGCGCCTGGTGGCCGAGGTCCCCGCCCAGGCCCGCGTCGCCGCCGACTACGACACCATCCACGCCCTGGCCGGCCGGCCGGTGTTGTGGAACGCGGCCGTGCTCTCGATGCCCGCCGAGCAGCGGCCCCTGGGCTGGGCCGGCGCCTGGCCCATCCCGCTCTCCGATCTCGACCTGCTGCTCACGACCCAGGACGATCCCGCCGCCACCCTCGCCCGCGAGCAAGGCTGGACCGAGCTGGACCGCGAGGCCGTCGACGGGCGGCTCCACGTGCTGCTGCGGGCGCCCGGCAGGCCCTAGCAGCCCGTAGTCCATGGCGCCCGCCGACCTGGTCTCCCCGGTTGTGCTTTGGACCCGCTTCGGGCCATCCGGGCGGTCGCTGGCGGGATCGCGCGAACTGGCCGCGGGGGTTGGACCCCTCCGCGATCACGCGCCGCGTTCAGCGGCGGTGCCAGCGCCGCGACCCGCGAGACTGCTGGACCCTCGACCCCCGCCAGCTGGTTTCGCTGCTGTTCTACGGGCACGCGACCGGGCGCTTCTCGTCCAGACCGCCGGTCTCCCCCCGCAATGGCCGCTCTCAGGGCGTGCCTTGGCGCCGACCTGACCGAGCCACCCCTTCGTGCGCGCCTCGCCCCGCCCCCGCGACCTGCCACCTCCCTCTTATGTCTTCGTATCTTGGTGGTTCCTCACCCCGTTGGCCCCACTCGCCCCCAATGCCCCGTGCAGTCCCGCCCAGGCGCAGCCACTCATGAGCAAATTGGTGCCACCAGCTGCGGGCCCCTAGCGCTGTTCGGGAACCGAGGAGGCGGGGACCGCACCGCGCTCAGCCGCCGCCCGCCTCGCCTCCCTCACACCAGCCGAAACCCAGGCCGGCCCGCAGGACCGCCTGCATGCTGCCCTGGTCCCGGGCCACGGTGACCAGGCGCTGCCAGTCCGCCTGGCCGGCCTCCAGGGCGGGCGGTCGCTGCGGCGCCAGCCAGCCGGGATCGGGGGCAGCGCAGATGGCCGGCTGGTCGTCCCAGACCAGGTCCGACGCGCAGGCCCCCCCCTCGGGGCGGCCGTGGTCGTGCCAGGTGTGGGGGGTGAGCGGCGCCTGGCGGGTCAGGACCCGGCGGGTGCCGCCCAGGACGACCAGGTCGCCGGCCACCAGGCTGCGCCCGCCGGCCCCCTGGCAGCCGCCGGCCGCCGGGCTGCAGGCCTGGGCCAGGAAGGCCGGGTCGGCCACGACCCAGTGGCTCAGGACGGCCCCGTAGTCGTGGACCCCGGTCTCGGGGTTGGCACAAGCCGGATCGGCCCCGATGGTGCCGACCTCCAGGCTGTCCGAGCCGCAGCGCTCCCCCGGGGCCTCGTCTCCGTAGACGAAGCGGCGGTTCGACTGCAGCCCGGCCACGGCGGCCTGCAGCTCGGTGAAGGAGCACAGGCGGCGGCCCCCGGTCGGCGTCGTCGCGAGCAGGCGCCGCAGCGCCGCGGCCCCGGTCGGCGTCAGGCCGTCTCGGGTGTAGTGCGCCCCGGCGCCGGGGAAGGGCCAGGCATCGACGCAGACCGGCGCCAGCTCGACCTCTCGCGGCGGCAGGACCGGGTCGACCTCGTCGGTCTGCACCCAGCAGGCCACGGCACCGAGGGTCGCGGCGAGGGCGGCCGGGCACCGCTGCTCGGGGGCGTCGACCTGGGCCAGGCCGGCGATGGACACGCGCCCGTAGGGCTGCCCGCGCATGCCAAGCGTGCCGCGGCCGCGGACCAGGACCATGCCCGGCGGACAGGGGGCGGGGGGCAGGGCCGTGGCACCCGGGGGGGCCGCGACGGGAGCCGGACCGGCTGGGGGCGCTGCCGAGCACGCTGCTGCCGAGCACGCTGCTGCCGAGCACGCTGCGGCCGAGCACGCTGCGAGCAGCGCCAGCCAGGACCCGCCCAGCCACAACCCGCCCGACCAGGACCGCCGGAGCACGGGCGCTAGCGCTTCAGCTCCGTGGTGGTCTTCTTCTTCTGGCCCTTGCCCTTGCCCTTCTTCTTGTTGTCCTTCACGTAGAAGTCGCCGAAGTAGACCGTGGCTTGCAGGCCGACGTGGAACCAGTTGCCACCACCCTCGGCGTCGACCTTGGTGCCGCCGGTGGGCGTGAAGGTCGGGTTCCCGTTCAGCGGCACCTTGAGGAAGATGGACAGCTCCTCGGCCGTGGAGCTCTGCTTGTACAGGGCCCCGAGCTGGGCCCGGATCTCGTAGGTGGGCGTGTGCAGCTTGCCCAGCGCGTCGTCGGTCAGCGTGTAGGAGCCGAAGCCCAGGCCGCCACCACCGAAGAGCTGCACGCCGCTGCCGCGCACGAAGATCCGCTCGTACTCGAAGGTGATGGCCTGCGAGGAGTAGCCCTTGGCGAAGCCCAGATCGAGGTGGGAGCCCAGGCGGTTGTCCCCGTCGATGTACATGACGCCGTGCAGGCCGACGATGGCGTCGCCGCGCACCTTGCCGTCGAATTCGGGCTGGTAGGCCGCCGGGATCGAGGCGGGGAAGCGCCCCGGGTAGACGATGGTCCCCAGGGTGGGACCGACGCCCCACATCCAGGGCTGGCTGCCACCGGCGTGGGCGGGCGAGGAGAGCAGGGCGAGGGCGAGCAGGGGGAGCAGGGGGAGCATGTCAGTTCTCGTCGCCATCCGGAGACAGTGGCGCATCGGGGGGGAGAGCGCTGGGCGAGGACGGGCTGGCGGGAGGGACGGTGGTCGGGTTCCCGTATTCATCACGGTAGATGATCACCGGGTCCACCAGGCCCTGACGCCGCACCCGCGGGGAGACCTCGATGCGGACGGCCACGCCGGGGTCGACCTGGAAGCTCTGGGTGGCAAAGGTGTAGTTGCCCTTGGGGAGCATGCCGACAAAGATGCCGTCGGTCTCGGCGCTGGTGATGGCCGCTTCCACGGCCTTGCGCTGGTTGGGATCCAGCGGCATCTCGCTGGCCGACAGCTCGGCGGTGTGGCTGGGCACCGTCAGCAGCTCGACATGACCGTAGTTGGCGTCGATGTCCCACAGCCAGTCGACGACCTGCCGGTCCTCCTTCAGCTTGGCTGCGGCCTTCAGGCGCTGGTAGCAGTGCTCGACATCGCCCAGCTCCCGGGCGGCGGTGGCGCCGAACATCAGGTCCTCGACCGTCGGCGGGTCGCCCAGGCGCTCCAGGTCCCGATACTTACGCTCCACCCCGGTCCAGACCTGGCGCTGGGCCAGGTTCTCGATCTCGTCGCTCAGGCGGTCGTGCTCGGCCTGCGCCTCGTCCTTGGCCGCCGCGGGGCGCGACCCCAGGGCCACCACGAGCAGGAGGGAGGCGAGCAGCGGACGTGTGCGAGCGAGAGACATGGTGTCCATGCTATCGGGAAGGCGGGACGATTCAACTCCCTGCGACCCGAAAGCTTCCTCGGCCCGATGCCTGCAAGGAAGCCGAGTCGGCGTTAGTGCGGCTCGGTGAACGACTTCTCCGTCTGCCTCAAGGACGCGCGAGAGCACGGCGTCCTGATCGGGATCTCGCTGCCACCCACGCCGGAGCCTGTGCCGGAGGGGGTGTTGGCGCGCCTGTTCCCTGAAGAGCGGGAGCACGCACGCAGCCTGCGCGGCTTCACGCAGGTGCAGTGGGTCGGCGGCCGCCTCGCAGCGCAACGAGCGGTGCGCAGCCTTGGCCAGGAGCCCGGCCCGATCCTCAGCGGCCCCCGCGGCGCACCGCTGGTCCCCCCCGAGCACGGCGTCGCCCTGTCCATCGCGCACAAGCACGACATGGCCGTCGCCCTGGTCGCGCGCGTCCAGCACGGCGCGCTGGGCGTCGACCTGGAGGATCTCGCCCCGTCCCGGATGCGGGTCGCCGACCGGGTGCTGACTCCCGCCGAGCTGGAGACCGTGGGCCAGCTGCCCAAGGAGCGGCAGTGGACCGCCGTGGTGGTCCGCTTCAGCCTGAAGGAGGCGATCTACAAGGCCCTGGCGCCGCGCCTGGGCCGGTACATCGACTTCTCCGAGGCCGAGGTCGATCCCGATCCCGATGGCACCGCCCAGGTGCGCCTGTTCCTCGTCGACGGCGAGCCCCCCGCAGTGTTGGCGGCCCGCTACACCTGGCTGCCCGGCCGGGTGCTGTCGACGGTGCGCGCCCGCTGGACCTGAGCGCGCCCGCCGCCAGGGTCGCATCGCTATACTCGCCCCGCCGTATGCAGGAGACCCGATGGAGCCGACCGCGACCGTCCAGGAGCTGTTCAAGCGCTGGCGCAACGAGGGTGACGCCGAAGCCGGCATGGCCATGGCCCAGAAGTTCAGTGACTGGTACTACGCCGTCACCGCGGCCCGCATGGGGGACCGCGGCGGCCGGCAGCCGCTGGAGGCGGCCTGCCAGGCCTTCGAGTCCGGCATCATCCAGGTCTCGCGAACCAGCGACCTGGTGGACTGGGCCTACCAGCTCGTGCAGACCAGCATGGCCTCTGCCGGCGGGCGGCTGCCGGGCGGGGACTTTCCCAACGCCATGACCGGCAACCGCTCCCCCACGGCGCTGCTGGCCCAGGTCGCGCCCGCGCTGCCGCGGGGCCAGGTGGACCTGCTGGCCGCGACCTTCGACGCCAGCGTGGACCTGGACACCCTGACCGCCCAGGCCGAGCACCAGGGCGGCATGCCCCACGCCATCCTGGGGGCCCGCTACGCCCTCAAGCGCCTGCTGCGCGACCAGGCCCAGGTGCCCTTCCAGGTGGTCCCCGAGCAGCCGAACCTGGACCTCGCCCCCCTGCCGGTCTACGAGGCGGCCCGCATGACCGCACAGGAAGAGGAGGCCGCCTTCGAGCAGTGGCTGCTCAGCGACATCGAGCTGTGCAAGGACGTGGCCGAGTTCGCCGCCTTCGCCCACGCCCTGCGCGCGGGTGCCTTCCGGGCCGCCGCGGCCGCCCCGCAAACGGCCGCCCCGCAAACGACCGCCCCGCAAACGACCGCCCCGCCCGCGGCACCGCGAGCTGCCGCGCAGGCGGCCACCGCCTCCGCACCCCAAGCCGACGACCCCTCCCAGGAGCTGTCCGCCGCGCCCGCACGCAAGAGCAGCGGCGGCGGCGGCATGGTCGTCTTCGCGCTGGTCGGGCTCTTCGTCTTCGTGGCCGTGGTGGCGGCCGCCGTCATCCTGCTGCGCTGAGCATGTCCGACGACACGCTCGGCGGGGGCGGCTGGGGCTTCGACCGCGGACACCTGAGCCAGCTCCAGCTCGACCGCGCCCGGGAGACCCTGGAGGCCGGGGACCCGGCCCGCGCCCTGGCCGAGGCAGAGGAGCTGCTCGACAGCCAGCCCGACGACGCAGTCGCCCTCGCCGTGGTCGGCCGCGCCGCCCTGGTGCTGGGAGACGGGGCCACGGCTGCCGCCGCCCTGCAAGCCGTGGCCCGCGCCTTGCCCGACGACGCCGAGGTCTGGGCCGAGCTGGCCCGGGCGCGCTTCTCGAGCGCGGACTGGGACGGCGCCCTGACCGCCGTGGGCCAGGTGCTGGCCATCTCGGCCCCGGCCGACGCTGCCGTGGCCACCGCCTGCTTCGTGCGCGGGCAGATCACCCTGCGCAGCGCCCTGAGCCCGGCACCGGCTCCCCTGCCCTCCCCCGGCTCCCCCCCCGGCGATCCCCAGGCGGACCTGGCCCGCGCCGCCGCCCTGGATCCCGCGCGCTACCCCCTCGCCCATCCCCTGTCGGACGCGCGCTGGCGAACCTGCCTCCAGCGGGCCCTCCTGGCGGTCTCGGAGCCGGTGCAGGCCTTCCTGGAGGGTGTGCCCCTGGCGGAGCAGGCCTGGCCCACCCTGGAGCGGCTGCAGGCCGGCCTGCCCCTGGCCACCCCCGAGGTCGGGGCCCTGGCCCAGGGCGAGCCCCCCGCGGTCGATCCCTGGATCACGCGCCCCGAGACCATCACCCTGTTCCGCGAAAACCTCTGCTGGCCGCCGGCCAGCGGGGAGATCATCAGCCAGCGCATCGCCCAGGCCCTGACCAACGTCGCCGTCGCCTGGACGGACGAGGATCTGGACGAGGAGACCGAGGACGCCGAGGAGATCGGGGACGCCGGCTGAGCCGCCCTCAAGGCGCGGCGATGGCCTCGACCCAGGCGTTGCGATCCCCCCCCGGCGTGTCCCGGTCCTCGTGGTAGCGCACCCGGATCCGGTGGGGACCGGGCGCCAGGGGCCGGGCCAGGGGCACCCAGGCAGGGCCCTCGGGCAGGGACAGGGCCACGGGGGCGTCGGCGTCCACCGAGACCCACAACACCGGCGGGCCCTCGAAGGCCTCGCCCCGGGTCGCCAGCCGCAGGCCGGCCAGGGCCTGGTCGACCTGGAGGTCCAGGGTGCGGCTGCCCGGGTGCAGGAAGGCCCAGTCCAGCGCGAGCTGCCCCGGGAGGGTCGGCGTGCCCGCCGGCGGGCGGGCCGTCGCCAGGACGAGCTCGGCGGCCTGGGCTGCGCCCTGGTCACGGGCCAGCAGGGCATAGGTCCACGCCACCTGGGGATTGGTGCGGGCGCGCCAGGCCAGGCGGGCGGCCTCCCCTCCCCGGCCCCGACGGTCCAGGGCCAGCGCAAGGGCCACCACCTGGTCGGGCGGCAGCCCGGCCCCACCCGGCTGCCAACCGGCGTCGACCAGGACCTGGGCGTGAAGGGTCGGCAGCAGGGCCTGCCCCACGACCAGGTCCTCGGGCACCGCAGCCACGGCGGCCAGGCCCAGGGCCGGGCGCGCGACCAGGGCGGGCAGGACGCGATCCAGCCGGCCCAGGCGCGCGGCGATCCGGACCTGGCCGGCGCTCTGGGGCACCTGGGACCAGGCCGGGACGCTGCGTGCCAGGACCAGGCCCGCCGACACGGACAGGGCCAGGGCGGCCGCCTTGCCCTCTCCCACCGCGCCCGGCGCGGCGGCGACACCCGCCACCAGCAGGCAGCCCAGGACCAGCAGGCCGCCCAGCCCGGGCTCCTGGGCGAGCTCCGGCGCCACGATGAAGGCGCGCAGGGCCAGCACCAGGCCGCCGACCAGCAGCACCCGCCGCAGGCCCCGGGGCAGGCCACCCCGCCCCGCGACGGCCAGGACCAGGGCCAGGGCCAGCACCGCGGCCCCCAGGACACCCGGAGCTTCGGGCGCCGGTCCGAGCTGACTGCCCGGCCCGCCCGCCGCCACCCACAGGGGCGCGGCCGCCACGGCCAACACCGCCCCCCGCGCCCGCGGCCCGAAGGCGCGACCCGCGAGCAGCGAGAGCAGGGCCCCAAACAGGGCCGCCATCACCATGGTGGGGGGCTGGATGGGCGCGGCGAGGCCGGCCAGGACCGTCCCCAGGGCCCAGCCCCACGCGGTCGCGTGAAGCCTGGCCGGGGACCCGGCCCCTACTCCCACTCGATGGTCGCCGGGGGCTTGCTGCTGATGTCGTAGCAGACCCGGTTGATGCCCCGGACCTCGTTGATGATGCGGCTCGACATCCGCTCCAGCAGCTCCCAAGGCAGCCGGGTGATGCGTGCGGTCATGCCGTCCGTGGAGTCGACCGCCCGCACCACGCAGGCCTGCTCGTAGGTCCGGTGGTCGCCCATGACGCCGACGCTCCGCACCGGCAGCAGCACCGCGAAGGCCTGCCAAGTCTCGCGCGTCAGGCCGGCCGCCTCGATCTCGGCCGTCACGATGGCGTCGGCCTCTTGGAGCAGCGCGACGCGCTCGTCGGTGACCTCACCCAGGATCCGCACGGCCAGCCCGGGGCCGGGGAAGGGCTGGCGCCAGATGCGGCCGGGCGACATGCCCAGCTCCGCGCCCAGGGCCCGGACCTCGTCCTTGAACAGCTCACGCAGGGGCTCGATCAGGGACATGTCCATGTGCTCGGGCAGGCCCCCCACGTTGTGGTGGCTCTTGATGGTCGCCGAGGGCCCGCGGAAGGAGACCGACTCGATGACGTCCGGGTACAGCGTGCCCTGGGCCAGCCAGCGGATCTTCCCGGCCACGTCGGGCCGCTCCTCCAGGCGCAGCGCCTCCTCCTCGAAGACCCGGATGAAGGTCTCGCCGATGATCTTGCGCTTGCGCTCGGGGTCGATGACGCCCGCGAGGGCCGCCAGGAAGCGCTCCCGCGCGTCGCTGACCACCAGGTCCAGCTCGGCAAACTCCTCGGCCACGCCGTCGCGCTCCCCCTTCCGCAGCACCCCGTTGTCCACGAAGATGCAGTGCAGCCGGGCGCCCAGGGCCTTGTAGAGCAGGGCGGCGGTCACGGCGGAGTCGACGCCGCCCGACATGCCGCAGATCACGTGGTCCTCGCCCACCTGGGCGCGGATCCGCTCCACCTGCTCGTCGATGAAGGAGCCCATGCTCCAGTCGGCGCGGGCGCCGCAGATGTCGAACAGGAAGTTGCGCAGCAGGCAGGTGCCCTCGACGGTGTGGGTCACCTCGGGGTGGAACTGGATCCCGAAGCGCCGGCCGTCCTGGCTGCCCATGGCGGCCACCGGGCAGTTGCTGCTCCGAGCCAGCACCGCCCAACCCTCGGGCGGCCGGTCCACCCGGTCGCCGTGGCTCATCCAGACCGAGGTCCGCGTGCCGATGCTCGCGAAGAGCGGGCTGCCCCGCACCAGCTCGATCTCGGCGTGGCCGTATTCACGATGGGTGGAGGGCAGGACCTGTCCGCCCGCCGCCTGGGCGATGAGCTGCATGCCGTAGCAGATGCCCAGCACCGGCACATCGAGGTCGAGCCAGGCGCGGTCGAAGGGAGGCGCGTCCTCGTCATAGACCGAAGACGGGCCCCCGCTGAGGATGAGCCCCTTGAGCCGATCCGCCAGGCGGTACTGCTCGCCGTGGGCGTCGCGGCCCAGGAAGACGTCGCCGGGCGCGTCGGTGCAGGGGCGGATCTCGCAGTAGACCCCCTGCTCACGGATCCGGCGCGCGATGAGCTGGGTGTACTGCGAGCCGAAGTCCAGGATCAGGACGAGATCGTGCTGCACCGTGCGCTCCTCAGTGCTTGCTGAGGGCGGCGGAGAAGCCTCCCCCCGTGTAGGCGTCCAGGTTGGCCGTCAGCTCCTGCAGGCGCAGCTCGTTGTCCAGCTGCTTCTGGAGGCTGGACGGCGGATCGAGCAGCGCGTCGACCTGCAGCCGGCGCCGGTCGAAGTAGAGCCGGGTGACCTCATCGAGGACCTTGTCCCGTAGCTTCACGATGTCCTGGGCCTCGTTGATGACCCGGATCCGCTCGGAGCTGATCACCAGCTTGTCCAGCCGCCACTCCAACTTCACCTGGATGGTGTCGTTGTTGTCGGCCTTGTCCTGGTAGTCGTATGGCAGGTAGGTGCCCGGGTTGTTCAGGTCCTCGTTGTACCGGTTGGTGTCCGAGTAGTTGAGGTCCTTCTGGTACTCGAAGTTCACCTTGGGCAGCAGGTAGGCCGTCCGCGAGGAGGTGAGCCAGCCCTGGACCAGGTCGGGGTGGGTCTTGGTGTAGGTCATGGCCATGGCCTGCAGGTCCTGGGCCGTGGGCTCACCGGCGAACTCGGCCATCACCTGGTCCACCGATTCGTAGCGCTTTCCGCCGGCGACCCGGGTGATGGACAGGTCCATGGTGGTGCCGATCCGCAGGGCGTCCAGGGTAGGCTCGTCGAGGTCGAGCACGCGCAGCGCCTCGACCGAGGACAGGCTGCCCCGCTCCTCACGCAGGGCGACGATGCGCGAGGCCTCGTTGGCGTCGACCTGGTCCAGGGTCGCCAGATCGGCGGCCGAGGACTGGTTCAACGAGAGGCCGGCGCCGTGTGCCGTGGAGGTCAGCGTGAGGACCGCGAGTCCGGCGAGGAGCGAGTGCATGGCGACTCCGATGGGGCGAGGTGGGGACAAGGCCCCGGAAGCAGGCTTCAGGGTGCGGCCGGCGGGCTCATGGCCCGCGAGAACCAGCCGTCGGTATAGGCGTCGAGCCGGGCGGTGACCTCGGCCAGCAGCAATGCGTGGGCGACCTGGTCACCCAGCGGCCGGTCGCCCAGGCTGGGCTCCTGGCTCACCAGGCGGCGCCGGGACAGCCAGGCATCCGAGACGATGCGGGCCAGGTCGGTGCGGTAGCTCGTGGCCCGCTGGGCGACGTTGGCTGCGGCCGAGGGCAGCGCGCCCTCGTCACCCATGTCGTAGACCTCACCGTCGATGACGGCGACGTCGTCGCCCAGGCCGAGGTCCTCGAAGGTCGTGCCGAGGTCGGTGACGTCGGGCTCGTAGCTGGTGGTGCTGAAGGAGGAGCAGGCCCCCCAACACAGCTGGGTCGTCACCGTCGTGTAGGGGGCCGACTGCTCGGTGGTCCGCAGCGATTCGTAGAGGGTCGAGCGGTAGCGGCTGACGCGGTGCTTGAGCTGGAACTGCAGGCGCGGGGCGAAGTGGGCGGACACGATGCGCGCGGTGGACATGGTCAGGTCGCTGATGTCCAGGCCCGGCCGGTTCAGGGAGTGCCCCACCACCACGGCCAGGGGCGGCTGGTCCGACTCCTCGGGGCGGCGGACCGCCGCGCGGCTGCCCCTGGGGGCCCGCCCCAGCTGGAAGACGCCGTCCCCCCCGCCCGCGAGGGGCGTGGTCCCGTCCAGGGCCAGGGAGACGACCTGCTGGCCCGGCAGCCCCTGGGGCAGGGGCTGCCAGGTCACGCCGCCGTCCGTGCTCTCCCAGACGCCCTGGCTGCCGCCCGCGAGCAGGTGCCCGGCCTCGGGCAGGGCCAGCAGGTCGGCGGTGCCCACCAGGGGGTTGCGCGAGGCCACGCGCTGGGTCTGGCCCAGGTCGTCGCTGCGCAGCACGCCCTCCGAGGTGGCCAGCCACAGCCCGCCCTCCCAGCTCGGATCGGCCAGCAGGTCGTAGACCACCAAGCCGCTGCGCGCCGGGTCGGCAGTGTGGACCCAGCGCTGCCCATCCACGGAGAGGTACAGGCCGTCGTCGGTGCCCGCGAGAAGCGCCTGCCCGACCTGGGCCAGGGCATGCACGGGCCTCGCGCCCAGCTCGCCGTGCTCGGGCTGCCAGGTCCGGCCGCCGTCGGCGCTCTCCAGCAGGCCCGCGCCGCTGCCAGCCAGCAGGTGGCCCGGCGTCAGCTCCAGCACCGCCTGGACGGAGGGCGCCGCAGAGACCAGGGTCCAGGAGCGGCCCTCATCCAGGCTGGCCCACAGGCCGTCACCACGGCCCGCCAGGAGGTGGTCCGGCGCCACGCCGCTGGCCCAGACCGTGCCCCGGAGCGCCGCGGCCACAGCGCCGGTGGCCTCTTCCTGCGCGGCCTCCACCGCCTCGTCGAGCTGGTCGCCGAGGTCGGTGTCGGCGACCTGGGTCTGGGTCGCGTCCGAGGTCGGCACGTCCGTGGCGTCGGTGCTCAGGTCGGTGGTCGCCGAGTCGGTCGTGTCCTGGCTCTGGGCCTGGCTGCTGGGCGTGGCGTCGGTGGAGGGCTCGGCCAGGAGCTCGTCCACGGTGGCCTCGGCCTCGAGCAGCACGTCCTCGTCGGAAGACGACTCGGCCTCGGCCGCGCCCGGGGCCGTCAGGGACTGGCGCCAGGGCCCGCCCTGAACCGAGCGCATGACCGCGCCGTCCGCGGTCAGGGCCAGCCGCGTGCCGCTTGCCGTGGTGGTCAGCGACAGGATCGGCGCGTCCAGGCCCGCGCTGCCCCAGCTGTAGTCGTCCGCCCAGGGCGCGGGGGGCGCAGGGGCCACGACGGCAGCGGCGTCTTCGGGGGCGACGTCTTCGGGGGCGCCAGCCGGGCCATCCGCCGGGCCGGGCGGGGTCTGTTGACTCCACGCAGGCGCCCCGGTGACCCCCAAGCCGAGCAGGCCGAGGACCCCGGACCGGACCCACCAACGGCTCACCGGCTGCGTCATGCCACTCCCGCAGGGCGGCAGGCTATGCCAGCCTGGACGGGACAGCAACCGCTGGCTTCACCTCGTCGGGCGCGCCGGGCTAGGAAGCGCCTCCCCGCTTCCTCCTCTTGCCCTCCTCTTGCCCTCCTCGGGCCCAGGAGTCGCCGTGAAGGTCCTCTCCGCCGCCCTCTCTGCCATCGAGGCCGGCGCGCCCGCCGCCATGGTGACGGTGGTCGGCGTAGGGGGCTCGGCGCCCCGCCACGGTGGCGCGCGCATGCTCGTGTACCCGGACGGCCGCATCGTCGGATCGGTCGGCGGGGGCACCTTCGAGCACCGCGTCATCGCCCAGGCGCAGGACGCCATCGCCGAGGGCTGCCCCCGCCGCTTCTCGGTACACCTCACCCGTGACCTCGGCATGTGCTGCGGAGGCGAGATGGATGCCTTCATCGAACCCCTGGTCCTGCGCGAGACCCTGGTCGTCTACGGCGCAGGTCACGTCGGCGCCGCCGTCGCTCGCCTGGCGGCCGGCCTGGACTACGCCGTCACCGTGGTCGACGACCGCGAGGAGCTGCTGGCCGACGCCCGGCTGCCGCCCGAGGTCCACCGCATCGAGGCCGACCCGCGCAAGGTCGTGGACCAGCTCCCCCACGGCCCCCGGGCCCACCACCTGGTCGTGACCCATGATCACGCCCTGGACCAGGACCTGGTCGAGCGCCTGCTGCCCCTGGACCTTGCCTGGGTCGGGCTCATCGGCAGCCGCACCAAGGTCACGCGCTTCCTCATCCGCCTGAAGGCGGCCGGCATGGACCCCGCCCTGCTGCGGCGGCTCTGCGCGCCCGTGGGCCTGGACATCGGGGCCGAGACGCCCGAGGAGATCGCCCTGTCCATCGTCGCCGAGCTGATCCGCCTGCGGCACCGCAGCAGCGCTCCTCCCCTTCCCCTCTCCGAGCAGCCCCTGCCGGCGCGGGGCGGCGACGGGCGGGCGCAGCCCCTGGCCTGGTCCCGAGAGGCCTCCGCGGCCCCTGCGGCCCCCGCAGCACACGACGCCTCGGTCGCCAAGACCCGGACCTGAGGCGATCCACCCCGGAGCCGATCCACCCCGGAAGGGAGCGCGCTCAGGTCCCGCCGGTCGACAGCGGACCCGGCGCCGGCAGCAGGGCGCGGATCCGGCGGACCAGCTCCGCCACATCGGTCGAGCGCTCGACCACGCCCTGGATCAGCCCCTCGGCCACCAGCCGATCGCTGTCGGCCCCCCGCAGGGTCGTGCAGCCCAGGACCAGGGGGGGCGGCTCCTGCTCTGCCGCGAGGCGGGCGAGCTGGACCGGGGAGACGTCGGCCAGGCCCAGGTCCAACATGACCACCTGGGGCCGCAGGGAGGCGAGCCGGAAGCCCGCCTGCAGCCCGCGATCGGCGATGGCGACATCCACCTCGCCTTGCAGGCGCAGGTAGTCCCGCACGACCTCGGCGAAGGCGCTATCGCTGTGAACCAGCAGGACCCGCGGCGGTCCGCCCTCCAGCGGAAGCTCGTCGACCTGCATGCCCAGGGGCAGCGGGTAGTCGTTCTCGCGCGAGAAGCGGGCCAGCTCGGCCCTGGAGATCCGACGATGCCCACCGGGTGTCCGGTGGGCACGCATTCGTCCCTGCTTGACCCAGTTGACAACGGTCGCGAGGCTCACACCCAGGATGCCGGCCACCTGGTGGGTGGTGTAGAACACCGGCGTGGGCGCGCTACCTCGCTTTCGCGTCGTCATGGATCCCTGCCAGCGGCAGCCTCACATGATCCGGAAGCGGAAGAAGGTCTCGCCGATGATGACCTCTTCCCCGCCGAACAGGCGGCGCTCGGTGATGAGCTCGCCGTTGACCAGGGTGCCGTTGCTGGACTTGTTGTCCTCGATGTAGAAGTTCCCACCGCGCCGGAACAGGCGGCAGTGGAAGCGACTCACCTTGGAGTCGTTCTTGATCTGGATGTCGTTGTCGCGGCCGCGCCCGATGGTCAGGACGTCGCCCGTGAAGGGGTAGATCTGCTCCTCGGCCGTGCCCTCCTGGTACAGCAGCAGGGCGCGGCGGCTGTCGTCGGCGGCCTCCTCCACGGGGGCCTCCTCGACCGCGGAGGCGTCCTCGGCACCCAGCTCCACCGCGATGTCCTCGTCGGCGTCGTGGTGCTCCTCGACCAGGTCGAGCTGGACCTCGGCGCCCGAGCCCTCAACCAGGAAGTCGTCACCGTCGTCGAAGCCGAAGTCCACGTCGGCGCTCGGCTCGTCGCCGGAGGCCTCGCTCGCGTCCGCGACCTCGATGAGGGAGTCCTCTTCGCTGGCCATGGTGACCGCCTCGACCGCCTCGGCGGCCGGGCTCTCGTCGAAGACCGCCGAGACGTCCTCCTTCATGCCGCTGGGGGCGACATGGGGGGCGCCGGCGCTGGCGTCCACCACGATGGGCTCATCGGCCTCGTCCACCACGTCGATGGTGGCCTCTTCCATGGGCACGTCTTCGACGGGGGCTGCGACGCCGGTCTCCTGGCCGGCGGCAGTGGCCAGCTCGACCCAGCGGTCCAGGGCGGACTGCACGCTGTCCCGGTCGGCGTCCAGCGCCTCCAGGCGGCCGGTGGCGCTGTCGAGGGTCTCGCGGAGCTCGCGGCTCTGCTCCTCGAATTCGGCGTCTTCCATCTCGCCGATAGCGGCGCGCAGCTGCAGCTCCTCCATCTTCTCGTCGGAGCCGGCCTTGTCGACGTTGATCTGCTCCTTCTCGGTGTCGATCCCCGCGACAGCTTCCTGCAGGCCCGGCACCTGGGGCAGGATCTTGGAGGCCACGTCGCTGGACTTGATCTCGTGGTCCAAGATGACCTTCTCGATCACCGCGGCGGAGAACTTGGCAGCCTGGGCCTGGGCCTTGTCGATGTAGGCACGGTGCTGGGCGTACTCATCGACGAGGGTGTTGAACTCCTGGATCAGCTCTTCATGCGCCATGGCCGGGAAATCTCCGCGGGGTGCAGCGGGCCGGGCCGAGCGAGGCCCGCTGTGTTCTGTGGAACCGATGCCGGGGCGTGCGCGGCCCGTGCACCGGAATGGACGGTTCCTGATAGTGGACGAGGGCAAGGCCTGTCAAGGTGCTGCCTGTCAGGAGCCTGCTGGGCTTCTCGGTGGAGGGCCCAGCCCCTGCAGCCGACGGCGTCGGCGGCGCGCGATCCGAGCGGCATCGCCCGCCGAGGCTACCTTGATCAGGGCGCTGAGGGCAAGAACGGGGATCGCGGCGGGCAGCGAGTTGTCGCCCCACAGGTCCCACGCGGCGACCGCCAGGATGCCCGTGTCGACGGCGGCCCAGCCCGCCGCGCCCTTCCAGTCGCCGAGGACGGCGTGGCCGCTGCCTGCGTACAGGAGAGACACGGCAAAGACGGCGGGCGGCGGCGGATGGGTCGGCGGATCGGCGCGCAAGAGGTCCAGGTCGGTCTGGGCCTGCCCCACCTCGGCCAGGAAGTCGGCCAGGGCCACGGGCTCCCCGTCCCGGCGGACGCCGGTCACGAGCTCCACCGGCACGTCCGAGAAGCGGTTGTCGCCGCTCAGGCGCAGAACGCCCTGGTCGACGCCGACGTACCAGCCCTTGATCTGCGCGCCGCCTTCCAGATCGAGGGCCAGCTCGGCGTTGCCGTTCAGGGGCGCCGGCGCGACCGTGGCTGCGGGCGCGGAGACCGGGGCGGCAGCGGAAACGGGGGCGGCAGCGGAAACGGGGGCGGCAGCGGAAACGGGGGCGGCAGCGGAAACGGGGGCGGCAGCGGAAACGGGGGCGGCAGCGG
>Ga0100377_1000264_pt1 | contig 43491 bp, 29 predicted proteins | sample CryGeymeta201501_FD_83664 | JGI IMG/M metagenome (GOLD analysis project Ga0100377, IMG submission 83664) | Groundwater microbial communities from Crystal Geyser aquifers in Utah, USA - Crystal Geyser metaG 2015-01 | ecosystem: Environmental > Aquatic > Deep subsurface > Groundwater | place: USA... | reverse complement strand
CCTTCCTTCGGTCGGCTCCCTGCGGACCTCGCTACGCTCGGCCCGCCGCCACACCCGTCCTCGTCGCCTGTGCTAACAGCACAAGCTCCTCGGCCGGGAACCCCGGTGAACACGGGACTCGCTCATCCTCGGTCCGTCAAACCGATCAGCGCTCCAGGCCAGCCCACGCTCATCCGTCGCGCGAGACGGCGCGCGTCGAGCGCGCCGGATGAGCGTGGGGTGACCTTTCAGGGGAGCCCGGGCGGGTCCCACTGGCCGTCGCGGTCGGCGTCGACCTCGATGGGGTTGGTGTAGGCGTAGGGCGAGCCGAGGGGATGGACCGGCCAGAGGCTGCCGGAGCCGACGACCTCGACGGTGTACCAGGCGTCGGCCTGGGGCGTGTCGGTGAGCATGTCGTCGAAGCGGAGGGCGCGGGTGTTGTCGAGGTCGGTGCGCTCGAGCACCTGCTCACCGTTGCGATACAGCCGCACGACATCCAACGTCATCCACGTCGGGGCCTGCACCCGGACCTTGAACCCCACCTCGCCGCTCGCGTCCACCATCGCACGCTCGCCGAGTCCTTTGCCGTCCTCGGTCTCGAAGGTCACGAAGGGGCCGCAGGAGACGAACATCTTGCGGGCCCGCACGGTGTCGACGAGCACCTGGCCGTTGGCGCGGATGGCGTCGAGGTCGGCGCGGACCCAGCTGCGGGGCATGCCCGGGGGCTCGTAGGCGAAGTGGGTGTCCGAGCCGCTGGACAGGGTGGGGGTCTGGCCGAGGTTGGTCATGGCGACCCAGTCCTGGAGGGTCATGGTGTTGTCGGCGTCGGGCAGGCAGCGGGCGCTGAACACCTCGATGGTGTCCCAGTTGGTGGACCAGCCCTCCGGGCGCCTGGGTGCCCCGGTCAGCGGGTCGTAGCGCACGAAGTCGAAGTAGCCTGCCGGCACGCCCTGGCGGGGGTGGGCGACCTGGATGATCTCGTCGGTGGGGGCCTGGTCGCGGATGGCGTCGAGGAGCTGCTGGGGCGTCTTGTCGTAGGGGAAGACGGCCCCGAAGTTCGGCTCGTCGGGCTTCGGGGAGAGCGGGAAGGCGGTGAAGTGGCCGTAGACGAAGGTGGTCACCTCCTGCCCGAACGGGCCCACGACCTCGTCCCCGAGCCCGAGGGCGTCGATGGTCGGCTGGAGGCCGCCGAGGGTGACGTGTTCGGTCAGGATCGGCAGGTTGAGCTCCTCAGTGACGGCCTGGCGGACGCGCAGGTCCAGCGGGGTGTCGCTGTCCGGCGAGCGGACGGCGTGGACGTGGAAGTCGGCGGAGATCCAGCCGGTCGTGTCGACGACCTTGTCGAGGCGCATGGGCAAGGCGGCCTGCTGGCCGGCGATGAGCGTCACCGGCTCCTCGGCGATGGTGTAGCTGAAGCCGCGCGTGGCGAAGACCGTGTAGCGGCCGGCAGGCATGGAGACGGTGGTCACACCCTCGGTCGCCAGACCCACCGCGCTGACCTTGTAGCCGGGCTCGCCGCGCCCATCCAGCCACCGCCAGTCCCCCTTGCTGCCGTGCCGCACCCTCTCGGGTGAGCTCGGCGAGTCGGCCTCCTCGGCGACGACGGTGATCCGGGCCGGCACCGGCTGCGCGGCCGCGTTCTGGACGGTGACCCGGAGCGTGGCCTGCGCCGGGATGGTCAGGCGGAGGTCCGTGGAGGGATCGCCGACCTCGATCAGCGCCGAGCTGCTCGAGCCGTACCCCGGCACGTAGCCGATCACGAAGTAGTCCTTCGCCTCGCCGTGGAGCGTGAAGCTCCCGTCGGGCTCCAGCGGTGCGAAGGTCACCGGGTCGAGGTTGTCCCACAGCACCACGTAGGCCTCGTCCACCGGGGCGCCCTCCGGCAGGGTCAACCGGCCCGTGATGAGCCGGGCGGGCTCCGGCGCGCCGCGCTCGGTGGCGATCAGCCGGTCGATCCCCTCCGCGCCCCGGTCCGTGACGAACATATGGTACGTTCGCACGACCTCGCCGTCGCCGGGGATCTGGAAGGCGTCCGCCTTCATCATCCCGACGTTGCTGTAATCGAAGATGAGCTCGTAGCTGTCGTCCGACACGAGGCTGTAGGCCAGCCCCGACCCGCTGGTCAGCGTCAGCGCGTCCACCACCCCGAAGTCGAAGCCGTAGCCGATGCCGGGCACCCACTGCCGGAGCCCGTCGCCGTGGTTTGACAACAGCACTGGCCAGGCCATGTCGGCCAGCACGAGCTCGCGGTTGTGCAGCGTCACGTCGAACCGCACGCCCTGGTCGTCTGGCCCCAGGTAGTAGTCGTAGGTCATGTCGAGGTCGACCGGCGCCGGGTTCAGCACGTCGCGGATGAAGCTGTCCGGGAACGCGAACGCCCCGCTGCGTCCGCTGATCCGCACATGGGCCACCCCGCCCGCGCTCCCGTCGTCGAGGACCTCCACGGTCTCCGGCGAGAAGATCGCCAGGTTCCACGTCGGGATGATCTCGCCGAACAGGTCCTGACCCGGCTCGCCAGGCGCGCGGATCACGTCGCCGTCCACGATGTTGCCCCCATAAAAGCGGTAGCCGCTCGCCCGCCGTGCCCCCTCCACGATGAAGGCGACGTGGGCGTTGTACAGCTTGACGTCGCCGACCTTGCCGTCCGCCTTGAGCCCGCCGATCAGCTCCCGGGCGTCTGTCACGATGCCCGCCCGCGCCCGGTCCGGCTCCAGCCGCTCGGCCAGCGGCGGGATCGTCTCCACCACGTGCTCCGGCACGTCGACGGCGATGTCCTGCGCTGTGTCCACGGGCGCGTCGGACGCGACGTCTGTGGCATCGGCCGCGTCGTGGGCGGCGTCAGCGTTGTCTGTGGGCGAGCGGGGCCCGGCAGGGTCGGAGCAGCTCAGCGCGAGGAGGGACAGCGCCAGGAGGCACAGCGGGACGGTGTGGTGGGATCTCATGGCCGAACAGAACCCCGTCAGCAAGATGATGGCGATGCGATGACGCCGCGTGACGAGGATGAAGGAAAGTCGGCTCGATTGCCAGAGGAGGCCGTGGCGGTCGCGTTCGACGGGCCAGCGGGCAGGTGACAACGCTGTGACGGGTCGTCACGAACGGGGCAGGGCGCGGGGTTGTGGGGGGGGGGAGTACACGCGACAGGATTCGAACCTGTGACCTTCGGCTCCGGAGGCCGACGCTCTATCCAGCTGAGCTACGCGTGCATGTTCGAGTTCCATTCGGAACCGCGAGGGCCTATGTTAACCATATGGCTCCGCAATGCAAGCGTTCTCTGCGTGGCGGTCCACTTCTGCTCCCACGCCGGGCCCCGACGGGTGCTCTGGCAGGCCGAGGCTCGATGGTCCATGTCCAGTCGATACCTGACGTTGTGCGTCGTTGTGGTGCTCGCGGGGTGCAGCCTGCTGCTCGAACCGGGCGTGGTGGGTTCGAGGGGCGACGTGGGCGAGGCCGGTGAGTCGGACGCTGGGGGCGGGGGAGGCGAGGAGGTGGGGAGGCGGGATGTGGGTGGAGGCGAGGGGCCTGGTGATGTGGGCGATGTGGGCGATGTGGGCGCCGGTGGTGACCCGGTGGCGGAGGACGGAGGTGGCGGGGCGGAGCTGTCGGTGGCGGCGTGCGTCGTGGACCCCGACTGTGACGACGAGAATCCGTGCACGCACGATCGGTGTGCGTCAGGGGTTTGCGAGCGGCTGCCCCACGTCGCGCCGTGCGATGACGGGGAGGCGTGCACGCACAGCGACACGTGCGGAGGGGGGCGGTGCAGCGGCACCGCGTACACGTGCACTTCGACCGAGTGTGCGTCGCTGAGCTGTGACGGGGTGGGGACGTGCGCTGTGGTGGCGCTCGCGGATGGGACGGAGTGTGGTGGACGCGGGAGGTTTGTATCGAACGAGGCGGGGTACTTGTGCAGCGCGAGCTTTGCGTGTGGGCGTTGCCAGTCGGGCGCGTGTGCCGCGGCGCCGGATGTGAGCGCGACCTGTGAGCTGAAGTGCAGCGGTGTGGGGGCGGCGTGTGGGATGCGGCGCGGTGCGCTCTGCGAGCGGGATGAGTGCTCAGCGCACGTGCACACGGCGGACACGGGCAACGGGATCACGTGCTGCGTGGGGACGTGCTCGGACTGAGGGGGCTGCGGCGGTGGGTCGCGGGGCGGTCCGCCGTATTGGGCGCTGCCAAAAACCTCGACACCCTCCGGCGGCGCGGTATCTGTACGACAGGCGCGGTGTCTTGCCGCGCGGATGCGACGCGTCGGGCTGACTGTCTGCGCCTCCGGGGGAGGTGCGGCCAGTGCGGTGCGGCCTCCTCCAGGGACGGAGATGACCTCGGAACAACCAGAGAGTTCGACGGGACCGGGCGTGCAGGCGAGCCGGCTCGGCGGTGAGGCGGGCGCGTCGGCGCCGAGCGGCGGCAGCGACGTCGCGCGGGCGGCCGGGCGGGGCTTCATCTTCATCACGGCGGCCAAGCTGTGGTTCATGGTGATGGGGGCGATCGTCAACATCGGGCTGCCGATCTTGATGTCGCCGGAGACGTTCGGGATCTACAGCATCGTGGTGAACGCGGTGTCGCTGGTGAACATGGTGATCATCACGGGCACGACGCAGGCGGTGGCCAAGCTGGTGAGCGAGACGCCGGAGGCGGCGGGTCGGATCGTGGGTCGGGCGGCGCTGCTGCAGTGCTTCGTGGGGGTGCCGCTGACGCTGCTGTACGTGCTGGGTGCGCCGTGGATCGCCGAGGGGTTCAACGACCCGGAGCTGTCGTCGCTGATCGCGGTGAGCGGCGGCGTGATGCTGGCCTATGCGTTCTACGCGATCTTCGTCGGGTACTTGAACGGGATGAAGGCGTTCGGGCGGCAAGCGTCGCTGGACGCGAGCTTCTCGACGGTCAAGACGGTCGGCATCATGGTCGCGGTGACGATGGGGCTGGGGGTGCTGGGCGCGGTGAGCGCGTTTGTGGGCTCGGCGGTGCTGGTGGTGTTCATCGGTGGCGCGGTGGCGTGGGACCACCATCGGAAGGAGCGGGCGGCGTCGCTGACGCCAGCGGCGGGGGCCGAGGCGGTGTCGACGGGCAAGCTGCTGGGCTACCTGGTGCTGGTGATGCTGTTCACGTTCGGGGTCAACGGCGTGCTGCGGGTGGATCTGTTCCTGTTGAAGTCGCTGGTGGAGGGGGCCGAGGGGCTGGCGGTGGACGCGGATCGGCTGAGCGGGGTGTACGCGGCGATGCTGAACGTGTCGCGGCTGCCCTACCAGGCGGTGATCGCGGTGACGTTCGTCGTGTTCCCGATGATCTCCAAGGCGACGTTCGACAACGACCACGGAGCGACGCAGACGTACATCCGGACGACTCTGCGGTACTCGCTGCTGATGCTGGCGCTGCTCGGGGTGCTGCTGGCGGGCGCGGCGCGGGAGATCATCCTGACGCTGTACGGGCCGGACTACGTGATCGGGCAGTGGCCGCTGGTGCTGTTGAGCCTGGCGACGATCGCGTTCGCGCTGTTCTACATCGCGACGTCGATGATGACGGGTGCGGGGCACCCGGTGGCGAGCGTGGTGGTGGCGGCGATCACGCTTGCGGTGACGGCGGTGCTGAACGTGGTGGCGCTGCGGTTCACGCTGGGGATGGCTGGGGTGGACGAGGGGGATCTGCTGCTGGCGGCGTCGTCGGCGACGGCGGTGTCGATGGTGGTGGGGCTGGGGGTGACGATCGTCTACCTGGTCCGACGCCACGACGCGGGATTGCCGCTCGGCACGCTGGTGCGGACGCTGGTGGCGTCGGCGTCGGTGCTGGCGCCAACGGTGCTGCTGACGTTCCCGGACCTGGCGGGGCGGGTGCCGAACCTGTTGGTGGCGTGCGGCAAGGGTGTGGTGGGTGTGGTGGTGTTCTTCGGGGTGCTCGTGGTGCTCAAGGAGCTGGGTCGCCCGGACCTGGAGCGTGTGCTTCACGTTGTCCGGCGAAAGCGGGCGGCGTGACGGCGAGGAGGTGGTGTGGTGAGAAGCAGAAGCCTGGCGATGGTGGGGATGATGTTGGTGGGGGTGCTGGGGCTTGGGGCGTGCGCGACGGCGCCGGAGGACAAGGCGCCTGACCCGGACACGTTGGTGCGCTCGGTGACGGACTTCCACCAGCACCTTCGGTGGCGTCGCTATACGGAGGCGTCGGCGTACCTGCGGGAGGCCGACCAGGGGCGGTTCCTGGGCCAGGTCGAGGAGGACGACGAGAACTTCCGGGTGGTGGAGTACGAGATCCGTTCGCTCAAGCTGGGCAAGGACGGCAAGAGCGCGACCTCGAAGGTCGAGATCCAGTGGCTGCGCGAGCCGGACATGACGGTGCGCAAGGACAAGGTCGAGGAGCAGTGGGAGGCGCTGGACGGCCGGTGGGTGCTGGTCGAGCGCGAGGTCAAGCACGTCAAGTAGGTTGGTGGATGCTGCAACGTGTCCAGCCCTCGTCGCAGATTCCCACAGGGGTGTCGCGGCCGATACGGGCGGCGCGGGTGGCATGGGCCGTGCGTAGGGTGTGAGCGGGACGATGACGCTCTCACGACCGGAGGCCCCCGATGTCAACCCAGCCCCGCAGCTCTTCACGCCTCTTCCTCAGCCTGCTCCTGGCGGCGCTGCTCGTGCCCTTCGGCGCGACGATCGCCGACGCGATCACGCTGCGCCCCATCTCCCTGGACACCCTGACCCGCGACAGCGACGCGATCGTGCTCGGCACGGTGGTGGCGCAGCAGGCGCGGTTTGAGCGTGGGGTCATCTGGACGACCTCGACGCTCGAGGTCGAGCAGTGCATCGCGGGCGACTGCGCGGACGTGGCGACCCTCGAGGTGCGCACGCCGGGCGGCGAGGTGGCGGGCGTGGCCCAGCGGATCGCCGGCGTGACCGCGGTCGAGCCGGGCGGTACCTATGTGATGTTCCTCGAGCGCGGTGCGGATCGGGCGCTTCGTCCGGTGGCGCTCGTGCAGGGGGTCGTGGCGGTGGTCCCGACGGCGTCCGGGCGGATGGCGATGGAGCCGTCGGCCGACGTCGCGGTGATGGCTCCCGATGGACGCCTGATCGCGCACGAGCGTCCGCACCAGCGTCGGATGGAGGTCGCCTCGCTGATCACCATCATCCAGAACCTTCGCGCGGTCACCCCTTCTCAGCCTCGTTGACGGGAGCCGTCCCGTTCCAGCCTCGGAGTCCGTCATGAAACCTTCATCCCTCGCGCTGAGCCTCTCGGTCGCCATCGTCGCCCTCCCGGTGGCGGCGCATGCCTACGACCTTCGCACGACCGACAACGGCGATGTCATCCGGTGGGCCGATGGCCAGGTGACCTGGGTGATCAACGAGGCCTGCTCGCCGAACCTGGGCGACGCGTCCTACATCCGGGCCATCCGTGACGCGCACGAGACCTGGAGCGACGAGGAGAGCGAGCTGCAGTGGCATTACGGGGGCTTGACCAGCGACGCCACCCACGGCTGGATCCGCGGCGGGACCAACGTCAACAACGTGATCTGGGAGGATGAGGCGTGGCCGTACGGTGAGGAGGCGCTCGCGCTGACGATCGTGACGTTCAACACGGCCAACGGCGATGTGCTGGACGCGGACATCCTCATCAACGGCGTCGACCATGTCACGTGGGCGACCGATTCCCGCTCGGGCTACCACGATGTCAACAACGTGGTGACCCATGAGGTCGGCCATGCGCTCGGCCTCGGGCACAGCGCGCACCGCGATGCCACGATGTGGTCGTCGGCGGCGCCGGGCGAGACGAGCAAGCGCAGCCTTGCGGACGACGACATCGCGGGCCTGTTCGCGCTGTACGCGGTGGAGATCGAGACGCCTGTGGAGCCTTCGCCGAGCCCTGCGCCGGATCCTGCACCGGATCCCACGCCAGACCCGGCGGACGATCCCGCGCCGGCGAACCCCGGCTCGGGCCACATCCCTTCGGACGATCCGCCCGCGACGCCTTCGGACGATCCTTCGGACGATCCTGCGGACGCCCCTTCGGACGACGAGCGCGCTGACGCGCCGCGTGGCTGGGCCGCCGCGGGCGACGAGCCTGCCGGGGAGGAGCCTGAGAGGACGCCGAACGGCTCGGTGCGCACCGATGGCTGGGGCTCTCCGGCTGCCCCGACCCCGGCTCGCATCACGCTGCACTGCGCCGTCAGCGGTCCGTCTCGGCCGGTCGGCTCGGCAGGATGGATCGGGCTGGTCGTGCTGGGGGGCCTGTTCGCAGGGGCTTGGCGTCGCGGGCGCCGCTGAACGCTGCGCGGCGGTCCGAGGACGCGCCAGAGACCCCAAGACCCCCGGTCCGCAACCTGCGGGCCGGGGGTCTTGTGTTTTCTCAGCTGAGGCTTTTCGCGCGGCTTCAGGGTGCGTGCATCACTATTAAAGGTCGTAGGTCTTGCATTTTCGGTAGAGGGTGGACCGGTCGATGCCGAGGATCGTGGCGGCGTCGCTGCGATTGCCTTCGGTGCGCTCGAGCACGCGCATGATGTACTGGCGCTCCATCTCCTCGAGGGTCGGGAAGGACTGCTCGATGTCGCGGGTGACCAGGGGGCGGGCGACGATGTCGTCCGGCAGGCTGGTGGGATCGAGCTCGTCCACGGCGTGCAGGGCGGCGGCGCGGGTGACCACGTTGCGGAGCTGACGGATGTTGCCCGGCCAGCTGTGGCTGATCAGGTGGTGGATGGCTTCGGTGGAGAAGCGCGCCGCTTGCGTCCGGTACTGCTCCCGGCACTCGCCCAGGAAGTGCTGGGCGAGCAGCGGGATGTCCTCTCGGCGGTTGCGCAGGGGAGGGACCTCGATGGTGACGATGTTCAGGCGGAACAACAGGTCCTGCCGGAAGTCGCCGGCGTCGGCCATGACGGTGAGGTCGCGATGGGTCGCGGCGACCACGCGGACGTCGATGGCGCGCGCCCGCGTCCCACCGACCGGCAGCACCTCGCGCTCCTCCAGCACGCGGAGCATGCGGACCTGGAGGTGGGGGGACATCTCGCCGATCTCGTCAAGGAAGATCGTGCCTCCGTTGGCCGCCTCGAACAGGCCCTCCTTGGCGTTGGCGGCGCCGGTGAAGGCGCCCTTGACGTGACCGAACAGCTCGCTCTCGAGGAGCGTGTCGGTGAGCGCGCCGCAGTTGACGGCGACGAAGGGGCGCGCCGCCCGGCTGCTGCGGCGATGCACCTCTCCGGCGACGAGCTCCTTGCCCGTGCCTGTCTCTCCCTCGATCAGGACGGTGATGTCGTTGCGCGCCACGCGCGCGATCATGTCGCGGAGCGTCTCCATCGCCGGGCTCTCACCGAGGAGACGGCTGCGCCGGTCGTCGGTCATCAGGCGTCGGAGGTGGCGGATCTCCCGACGCATCTGGGTGTGCTCGAGGGCGTGGTGGAGGCGGTGCAGGACGTATTCGGGCGAGACCGGCTTGGTGACGTAGTCGAAGGCGCCCATGCGGAGCGCGTTGATCGCGGTGTCCATCGACGCGAAGCCCGTCATCACCAGGACGGGGACCTCGGGGCGGTGGGTTCTGATGTACTGGAGCAGCTCCATGCCGTCCATGTTGGGCATGTGCAGGTCGGTGAAGACGAAGTCGATGTCGCGGGTCTCGAGCAGGATCGTGGCCTCCTTGCCGTCGCGGGCAGGCAGGACGGTGTGGCCCTCTCGGGTCAGCAGACGCTGGATGACGTTGCGTGGGATGTCTTCGTCGTCGACCACGAGGATGACGGAGGGGAGCGTTTCAGCGTTCGGCATGGGTACACTCAAGGTATGGAACCGCCACGAGGGGACCGGGGTCGTTCGGCTGTTCGACGTCGCCGCCGCATCCTTGCGCCGGCCTCGCCGTGTCGGCGCCACGCCTTCGGCTTCGTCCTGGCGGATCGAAGCGTGTGTCGTCAGCGATCGCGCGGGGATGCTGTGGCGTCTCCCGAAGGCGACAAGAGAAGCTGGTCGAAGGATAGCGCAGCCGCGGTGGAAGTCCAACCTGGATTGTCCTGGGGTCTTTCGCCACGTGTTTGCATTGTGCAACGCAGAGCGTTCTCCGTGGCAATGCGATCGAGGTCGGCTGACACGGGGTCGGTGTGCCGTCGCGATCTGGCATGGTCCCTGCGATGTCATGAGATCGTCAACCTCAACCCGGAGAGGACGTCATGACAACGCAATCATCCAAGCAATTCGAAGCCCCGTCCGAGACCGCGGTTGCGGCTGAAGTCGCAGAGAACCAGGTCGAGCTGCTGAGCTCCGCCGACGCGCACGTCGCGTCGACACGTCGGGTGGCCGTCCGCGAGCGTGCGAGCGTGGCGGCGATGGGGCTGTCCCCGGAGGAGGTCCGATCGCTGATCGAGAGCTTTGGCGGGATGCCTGGCGAGCTGCACTTCGTGGGCTCGACGGCGGGCCTGTTCAAGCTGTTCGACGGGCCGAACCCGCCCCAGGCGCTGCTGCTTCGCCCGACGGCGAAGGTCGAGCCGACCGTGGTGATCGACGTGCTGCGGTCGCGACACCCGGAGATGCCGGTGATGGTCCTGTGCGACACGGAGCTGGAGGCGAGCTACTACAACGCCCGCGCTGACCTTGCGCCGATCTCCGGCCTGGTCGGGACGCTGTCGGAGGGTGGCCTGCTGCTGTGCAAGCTGTTCATCCGCGCCCGCACCGACGCCCTGGATCCGGTGGAGCCGAGCGGCGAGGTCGACGAGCAGGGCCTGGCGCGTCTCCTGTTCGCGCATCGGGCGCGTCGGAGCACGGGGGAGCTGTCGCTGGTGCGGGGGACCGTGCAGCGGTCGATCTTCCTTCTGGACGGCGAGGCCGTGTGGGCGGAGTCGAACCTGCTGGACGAGAACTTCGGTCGGTTCCTGCTTCGGCGGGGCGTCATCAACGAGGTGGAGTATCGGTGGTCGCAGCGGCTGCAGAACCGCGAGGGTGTGCAGCAGGGCGAGGCGCTGGTGAAGATCGGCGTGTTCACCGAGGAGGTGCTGCACCGTCTGCTGCAGCAGCAGATCCGGGCGAAGCTGCTCAACGCGTTCGACGGTGGCCGCAACCAGTACGTGTTCCACAACGACCGCACGTGGCTGTGGCGCGAGAACCTGCACGCCTTCGATCTGGTCGAGGTCGTGGCTGAGGGCCTCAACCGCGGCGTGCCGACCGAGACGCTCGACGCCCGCTGGGCCGAGCTGCGGTCGCAGTACCTGCTGATGCAGGTGACGCCGAACTCGGCGCTGCTGGGCGGCGAGCGACGTGGGGGCTACTCGACGCGCGGCGGGGTGGAGGTCAGGCGTGTGGACGAGCTGTTCGGTCCCACGCTGTCGGTTCGCCGCCGCCTGTCGGTGATTGATGCGCTGGTCCTGTCCCGCCAGGCGGCGCTGTCCCCGAGCCTGCCCGAGGGGCTGGTGCTGGAGAGCCAGCGATCGAGCCTGCAGGGCAGCCCGTCCCTGGAGGAGGCGCTGGAGCGGATCACGCCGATCGCCCAGCCCGAGGATGTGATGGCGGTGCTCGGGATCAGCCCGAAGGCGTCGCTGGACGAGATCGACGAGGCGTACATGGGGCTCAAGCGCCGCTACGCGCCGGAGGCCTTCGACCGGAGCCCTGGCACGCGCGACGTGCTTCGGCGGCTGCACGCCCGAATCGAGCTGGCGTACCAGATGGCGTACGAGGGCGTCGGCATTGGCGACCTGGAGCAGGCGCGTGTGGAGAAGGCGGCGGCCAACCGGGAGTGGCGCACCAACGCGGTCAAGGCCGAGGAGCACTACTACGCGGGTCGCGCGCACCTGGAGAGCGAGACCTACGACGAGGCGCTGGCGGAGTTCTGCCAGGCGCAGGCGGTCAACCCGGACGAGCCCCTGTTCCTGCTCTACCAGGGCTGGACGCTGACCCGGACCGATCGACCGGGCTCGGAGCGGTGGGAGCGCGGCAAGGGCCTGGTGGCCCGTGCGCTCGAGGCCTGCCCGGTGCTGCCCAACGGCTACGTCCTGCGAGCGCGGATCGCGCTCGCGGAGCAGGACGTCGACACGGCCTCCGAGCTGCTCCGCCGCGCGGTCCGGCTGGAGCCGACCCAGCCCGAAGCCCGAACGATGTTGGACGGGCTCGGCGTGAATGTGGCATCCCACGGCGGCGCGTCGCTGCACAGCTGAGGGACCATCACAAGTGACTCGACGCGCCTCGCGGCGGCCCCTGCGCTGCGGCGCGTTGCCCCTGAAGTTCTCGGAGGACCCCATGGCCTACACCACACCGCTCCCCGTTCCTTCGGCGCCAGCTCCCCCGAGCCAGGCGCGCGAGGAGTCGCCGACGCGCTACATCGAGCCCGCGACCGCCTTCGCGCTGGCCGAGGCCGCGATCGCAGAGCGTCGCTTGCACAATCGATACACGATCGCGACGGAGGTGACCTTCGAGAGCGAGACGAACTTCTTCGAGGGGATGACCGAGAACATCAGCGACGGCGGTCTGTTCATCGCGACGCTTGCGACGAGCCCGATCGGCACGACCTTCGACCTCGTCTTCGAGCTGCCGGACCACGCGCCCCCCGTGCGGACCCGCGCGGTGGTGCGGTGGCTGCGCGAAGGCGAGGACGGCGACACCCCAGCGCCCGGCATGGGGGTCCAGTTCATCGACCTCAAGCCCGAGGACGCGCTGCGCATCAAGTGGTTCACGTCCCAGCGGGACACGCTGCTCTACGAGGACTGAGAAGCCGTTCGAAAATAGATGCCTTGTTTCCTTGTATCTTCTGTCCCTGGGTGTGTTTTCTGCTCAGTCATGGGCCTCTGGGCCCATTCCCTCCCATCAGACGCCACCTGGAAACAGAATCTACGTCGGATCCATCGGCATCTATGTTCCGAATGGCTTCTGAGCGGGGGCGGCGACCGTCGCCAGCTCCGGCGGCAGCGTGAGCCAGAACTGGCTCCCCTCGCCCTCCTCGCCGCAGACCCCGATCTGCCCGCCGTGCGCCTCGACGGCGAGCTTGCAGTACGTGAGCCCGAGCCCTGCCCGCGGAAAGCGGGTCTTGCGGCCGGGCTCGAGCTGCTTGAACTTCTCGAAGATGCGATCGCGGTGTTCGGGCGGGATGCCTGGTCCGTCGTCGACGACGGTGACGCGGGGGGCGTCGCCCTCCATGGCGAGCTCCACGCGGATGAGGCTGCCGAGCGGCGCGAACTTGACCGCGTTGCCGATCAGGTTGGTGATGACGCGGGTGATGACCTCGCGGTCGCAGTACGCTGTGGCGTCGCCTGTGGTCTGGACGTCGTGGTTGAGCGTGAGGCCGCCGAGGGCGGTGACGCCGTCCTTGACGATGTCGGCCAGCTCACAGCGCTCCCTCCGGAGCGGCATCTCCGAGGCCTCCATGCGACTGATGTCGAGCAGGTCGTTGATCATCGAGGTGAGGACGGTGCTGCAGGAGCGGGCCTGGACGATGTCCTCGCGGAGGTCGTCGGACAGGAGCGTGCTGGCGTCCTCCTGGATGATCTGGAGGTAGGTGGTGATGCCCATGAGCGGCGAGCGCATGTCGTGGACGAGCATGTGGACGAGGTTGTCCCGGAGCAGCTCGAGCGCGCGCTGCTGACCGAGGCTCTCGGCGAGCTGGGCGTTGGCGGCCTCGAGCTCTCTCTGGAGCTGTCGGATGCGGAGATGGGCGTCGACGCGGGCGCGGACCTCGCGGAACTGGAACGGCTTGACGACGAAGTCGACGCCGCCAGCGTCGAAGGCGGCGATGATGTTCTCGGTGTCGTTGAGCGCGCTGATGAAGATGATCGGGATGTCCTTGAGGGCGGGGTGCTCCTTGAACGCACGGCACACCTCGTAGCCGTTCATCTCGGGCATGTTGATGTCGAGCAGGACGAGGTCCGGAGGGCGGCTCAGCGCCGCCTGCAGCGCGAGGCGGCCGCTCGGGACGGGCCGGACGCGATAGCCCGAGCCCTTGAGCATGCGGGACAGGAGCTGCAGGTTGGCAGCGGTGTCATCCACGACGAGGATGTTCGGCGAGTCGTCGGCATGCTCCATGCGCATCACTCCAGAGGGGCGGGTTCGGCTGTGCAGAGCTTTCTGAGGAGATCGTACTCGAAGCGCTCCACCAGCTCTTTGAGTTGGCCGGCGAGCGTCTCATCGGCCTCGGCGATGCGGAGCAGGAGGCGGTGCAGGTCGTCGACATCTGCGTCCACTACCGCGCGGTAGAAGGCGGCGCGCAGCGGAGCTGCGAGGTGCGCGATGCTGGGCGTCACCGCATGGGGCGCGGTTCTGGGCCGTGCCGGGCGGCTCGGCAGGTGGACGCTGAGCGTGGTGCTCTGGCCGTAGTGGCTGGAGACCGAGAGTTGGCCACCGAGGTGCTCGGCGAGCCGCTGGCTCTCGCGCAGACTGAGCATCGCGTCCGAGTCGTGCATCGTGACGGAGCTCTCGAGCGGGGCGTCGTCCAGCCCCTCGCCTCGGGCGAGCACGGTGATCTCCAGGCCGTCTCGACCGGGCGCGCGCGCGAGGTGGACGCTGACGCGTCCGCGCGGGGTGGCGCCGAGGGCGTTGTTGAGCAGGTTGGTCAGGAGGTCCCCGAGCGCCGCGTCGTCGATGGCGGCGTTGTGCGGGAGGTCGGGGGCCAGGGTGACGTCGAGGGCGAGGTGGCGCTCCTCGATGTAGGGGGCGAAGGAGCGGGTGACGCGCTCGACGAGGTCGGCGAGCGCGGGAGGGGCGGCCTGGGACAGGGGCTGAGGGTTGGGCAGCCGCGAGATCTCCATGGCCTTGTCGACCTGGCGGGCCAGTTGGTGGGCGCTGGCGACCATCTGCTCGAGCATGGCGCGCTGCACCTGGGTGAGGTCGTCCTCGAGGAGCAGCTGGCCAAAGCCGAGCACCGCGTTGAGCGGGGTGCGGAGCTCGTGGCTCATCGTGGCCAGGAAGACGCTCTTGGCCTCGCTGGCCTGCTCCGCCGTGCGCTGAGCCTGGCGGTGGGCCTCATCGAGGCGCTTGCGGGTGGTGATCTCCTCCTGGGTGAGCACGAAGTGGCGCCGATGGTTGGCCACGAAGTGGAACGCGCGCATCGCGAACCACGAAGGGCTCTCATCGAGGCCCTGGCACTCCATGACCAGGGCGTCGGCCACCGACTCGTCAGGGGCGGTGAGGTGGTTGACCAGCGCCACGGGGACGCCTCGGCCCGCCGCCATGGCGGCCTGAAGCGCCCCGAGGTAGTTGTCGCCGGTGGAGCAGGACAAGGTGAGCGAGCCGTCGGTCGCCGCGGCCATGCGGCGCCACGCGGCGTTGACCAGGACGATGGCGCCGGTGTCGTCCAGGACGGCCACCCCCTCACCCATCGCGTCCATGGCGTGGGTGAGGATGCGCATCTCGTCCTGAAACTCCTTGTTGCCCCAGACCGCGCGCTCGAAGCGGGCATCTCCGATCTGGAGCAGCCGCCGGGCCTCGCGGAGCTCGATCTGGAGGCGATTGGCATCGCGCAGGGTGGTCTGGCGCTCGCAGAGACGCTCGAGCCGGAGGTTCAGCAGCCTCGCGTCGAGGGGCGTCTCGATCACCTCGTCGACCTCGCCGTTGCACAGCAGCTCGGCCGCGGCGCTCTGGTGCGTCGACGGCGCCAGCAGCAGGATGGGGACCTGGGGGAACTCGCCGCGGAGGTGGATGGTGGGGGGCAGGGCGCTCTGGTGGGTGGGCCAGGCGAGGATGACCGCGTCCTGCGGCAGGCGCCTCAGCATCGTGATGGCTTGCTGGAAGGTGGAGACGGTGGTGAGGGTGTCTCGTGAACGGACGTGGGCGCCGAACGTCCGCCTGCCCGTGGCAGAGGGGTCGATGTACAGGAGCTGCAGCACGCCTCGGGCGGTGTATGGCGGGGGTTCGTTCACGAGACCCGTCTCAAGGGTTTGATGTTCGGGCGACGGGCCACACCGTCGCCCAGCCCATCGCTGGACGGCGATGTGCGGTTGCGACCGGCCGCTTTGGCAGCGTAGAGCGCACGGTCGGCTGCTTGCAAGAGTTCGGTGTGGGAAGACAGGGCGCTGGGGTCTGGGATCGTGGCCGCCGCGCCGAGGCTGACGGTGATCCACGGGCTGACCGAGGACGCGCGGTGGGGCAGCGCGAGGCCTTCGACGGCGCAGCGCATGCGCTCGGCGACGGTCAGCGCGCCGTCGACATCGGTGTCTGGCAGGACGGCGGCGAACTCCTCGCCTCCGTAGCGCGCGACCAGGTCGCCAGCGCGCAGCCCGGCCTGGGTGAGGACCCGGGCGATCTGTCGCAGGCAGCGGTCCCCGGCGAGGTGGCCGTAGGAGTCGTTGTAGGCCTTGAAGTGATCGACGTCGATCATGATGAGGGCCAGGGACAGGGAGCGACGCTGGCAGCGTCGCCACTCCTGTTCGAGCACATCGGCGAGCCGGCGTCGGTTGGGGATCTCGGTGAGGCCGTCGAGAGCGACGAGCTTCTCGAGCAAGCGGGCCTGACGTCGGATCTGGAGGTGGGTCTGGACGCGGGCGCGCACGATGGCCGGCACAAAAGGCTTCTTGATGTAGTCGACTGCGCCCGCGCGGAGGCCTCGCTCCTCGGCGGCGGGGTCGTCCTGAGCGGTGACGAAGATGACGGGGATGTCGCGGGTGGCGGCGGTGTCCTTGAGGAGCCGGCACACCTCGAGCCCGTCGAGTCCGGGCATCTCGACGTCGAGCAGGATGAGGTCGGGCGAGGGCTGACTCGTGGCCAGCTCGAGGCCGCGGACCCCGTCGGTGGCGACGCGAATGGCGCACTCGGAGGCGAGCGCGTGCGCAAGCATCCTCACGTTGGAGGGGGCGTCGTCGACGATGAGCACGGTAGGCAGCGACGGGTCAGCGGTCATGGCGGCCTCCACGGGCAGGCACCGGACAGAGTGGGCGGCCAGAATGGGCCGCTGTCGAGTCTTTGTGCAGAGTTTGTTCCACGTCCCGCGGGCCGTCGGACCTCGCGCTGGCCCGCGGGGAGTGGTTCGTGGTGGTGGTGTGAATCGCCCCATCGGCCGACAGTGTTGCAGAGTGCCCCCTGAGGGAGCGTGGGGAGACCGGTGGCGTCGGGCTCAGGGGTGGCACGTGGACTGCACAGCAGGTGAGCGCGGCCGAAGCCCTGCTGGATCTGACCAGGATATTCAAGGGGCGTTGGCTGGCGTGTGCACAGTCGAGGTCACCATGCAGTCGCTCCATTCCATCGTCATTCGCCAGCCGCAGCCGGTGCGCAGTCAGCGCATCCGGCGGATGATGCGTCGGCTTCGTCGGGGGGCGTGGATCTACGTTGTCGCGGTCGTGGTGCTTGTCGTGGTCGAGCTCGCTGGCGCGCTGGTGACCCGTGCGGTGGACGGAGAGATTCGTGTGCGTGAGGGGGAGCTCCTGGCGTCGAGCGTGGAGAACAGCCACCAACGCCTCCTGCTGGTGCAGCAGGACCGGCTTCGCGCCGCGGAGCAGGTGGCGAGCTCGCCACGGGTGCGCGAGCTGGTGCGAGAGCGCATCTACGGGACGCCGTCCGCGCGGCGCGACGTGTCGCTGATCTCGGAGCTGCGGCGGCTGATCGGGATGACGGTATCGGTGCGCGGCTTCGAGGGCTTCATGATCCTGGGTCGCGACGGTGCGGTGCTCGTCGCCGACGGCGCGACCGCGGCCCTGCCGGGGCACCACCCGCTCCTTGACGAGCCGGAGGTGCTGGCGCGGGCGTGGGGGGGGCAGTCGCTGATGACGTTGCCGAACCTGCCGTGCGCCGAGCCCGGGACGTGCAACGGGGTGCGCAGCTTCTACGTGGTCGCGCCGATCGCCTCAACGCAGGGCGGCGTGGACGCGCTGCTGGTCTGTTCGTTGTCGGGGGCCCGTCACTTCGACCAGGTGCTGCAGCAGATGAAGCTGGGTGAGACCGGCGAGCTGCTGGCGGTGGATCGGCAGGGTCGGCTGCTCAGCGAGAGCGCTCGTCACGACCGGTTCATCGAGGCAGACCTGCTCACCTATCAGGGCGCGAACACGTCGGGGCTGCCGCTGGTGGAGCTCGGGACGGGGGAGCCGACGCGGCTGGCGACGAGCGTGATGGCCGGTGGCCACGGCCAGTCGGTCGGGGGGTACACGAACCATCTTGGCCGGCGCGTGATCGGCGCCTGGCAGTGGAGCGACGAGCTCCAGATGGGGGTGGGTCTGGAGATGGAGGAGGCCGAGGGGTTCGCGGTGTTGCGCTATCTCTGGCTGGAGACCGGGGCTGGGATGCTGCTGGGGGCGCTCGTGGTGACGGGCATGCTGCTGTCGTTTCGGTGGGGGCGTCGGCGGATGGAGGACGGCCGTCGCCGGCTTCTGGAGAACCGTCAGCGCCTCAAGGACATCATCGAGCACATGCACGCCGGCACGAGCCTGAAGGGCCTCGATGGGCGCTACTGGCTGGTGAACCGCCGGTTCTCCGAGATGTTCGACCTGAAGGGGGATGGGTGGGACTGCGTGCGCGGACGAACGGACGCCGAGGTGCTCCCTTCGGCGTTGGCGTCGGAGCAGCGGGAGCGGGACAGGGTGGTGATCGACTCCCAGCGTCGCATCCAATACGAGGAGGTGCTGGCCAACCGTCGCAAGGTGAGCAAGTACGCGGTGAACAAGTTCCCGCTGATCGACCTGTCGGGGGATGTGTACGCCGTGTGCACCATGTATACAGATATCACATGGTTGAGTATTGTTGAGGATGAGCTCCGCGATCTCAATGAGAAGCTTGAGCTTCGCGTTGCACAGCGTACGCGGGAGGCGGAGGAGGCGAGCCGGGCCAAGAGCGAGTTCCTGGCGCGGATGAGCCACGAGATCCGCACGCCGATGAACGCCATCCTCGGCTTTACACACCTCATGCAGCGGACCCCGCTGAACGACCTCCAGCGCGACTACGTCTCGCGTACCCAGACCTCGTCGCAGTCGTTGCTCAGCCTGATCAACCAGATCCTCGACTTCTCCAAGATCGAGGCCGGTGAGATGAAGCTGGAGCGCATCCCGTTCGACCTGGACGTGGTGCTGCAGGAGGTTGGAGGGATGATGCAGAGCGCGGCGGACGCCAAGGGCATCGAGCTGGTGTTCCAGGTCGACCCATCGACGCCCTGGACGCTGCTGGGCGACCCGATGCGGCTTCGACAGGTGCTGACCAATCTCGTCGGGAACGCGGTCAAGTTCACGGCACACGGCCATGTGATGGTGCGGGTCGAGGCGCATGACCTCGACGCGGACACGATCGAGCTGCGCAGCGTCGTGAGCGATACGGGGATCGGGATCAGCGCCGACAAGGCCGCGATGATCTTCGAGCCGTTCACGCAGGCGGACGGCTCGACCACACGTCAGTTCGGGGGGACCGGTCTGGGCCTGGCGATCAGCCGCCAGCTGGTCGAACTGATGGGGGGCCAGATCGAGGCCGCGCCGCGGCCGGAGGGCGGTAGCCTGTTCACCTTCACCATCCTGGTCGGACGCGATCTCCGGGCGATCCGCCACGAGATCACCGACAAGGTCGCTGCGCGCCGCGCCCTGATCGTGGACGATTGCGCCTGGTGGCGCGACTCCATCAAGGGTGAGCTGGAGAGCCTCAGGATGGAGGTGATCGCGGTGGAGTCGGGGGCGGAGGCTCTGGAGGTGTTGGTGAGCGGCCCTCGGATGGACGTCGTGCTGATGGACTGGGCGATGCCGGGGATGGACGGGATCGAGACGATTCGCCGGATCCAGCGTCTGGTGATCGACGGTCGACTGCCCCACCTGCCCACCATCTTCATGGTGACGGCGCACGGCCGCGCGGAGCTTGAGGAGGAGCTGGAGCGCGTGTCGGTGGACGCCTTCCTGAACAAACCGGTGGTCCGGACCGAGCTTCGCTCGGCGCTCTGCCGTGCTCTGGGGGGCGCGTCGCCGGACTCGCCGGTGGTCGGTGCCCACTCGGAGCGACTCGCCGGGCGCGTCCTGCTCGTGGAGGACAACGCGATCAACCAGATGGTGGCGCAGGCGCTGCTCAGCCAGGCGGGTCTGACGGTCGATGTTGCCTCCGACGGCGTCGAATGTCTGGAGCGGTTCGATCCAGCGGCGCACGACGTGATCTTAATGGACGTGCAGATGCCCCGGATGGACGGCCACGACGCGACGCGGAGGCTCCGCCTCCGCCATGGGGCGAGCGTGCCGATCATCGCGATGACCGCGGATGTCTTCTCCGGGGATCAGGACAAGTGCCGTCGGAGCGGCATGGACGACTTCATCGGCAAGCCGATCGATCCCGCTGTCCTGCTCGCGACGCTGGGCCGTTGGCTGCCGGCGGGCGGGGCGTCAGCGGTGCTCCAGGTGGCTTCGGGCGCCCCGGCCCCCCGCGAGGTGTTGGCATTCGATCCGTCGGCGGCGCTTGGGCGCGTGGGCGGTCAGGCGGGCGTGCTGACGAGCCTGCTGCGACGGTTCACGGTGGACGTCCAGCCCATGATGGCTACGCTGAAGCAGGCTTTGGCAGACGTGGCGTGGGCCGAAGGTTGCCGGGTGGCGCACAACCTGAAGGGGATCGCGGGCAACCTTGCGCTCGACCGCGTGGCGGCGCAGTCCCGCGCTCTGGAGCAGTCGTTGAAGGCCGAGCGCATGCCCGAGGCCACCTCGGCGTTCGCGGAGCTTGAGCGGGCGGTCGCCGAGGCCGTGGGGCTTGTCTCGGTGTACTGTGAGTCGGAGTCGAGCCCGGTCGCGGTGTCTGAGGTCGCAGACGCCGAGGCCGACGCGGCCAGCCTGGTGGCGGCGCTCGACTCTCTCCGGGAGCGGCTCGCGCGGTCGGAGTTCATCCCGATGGACGATGTGCGGGAGCTGCGAGGAGCGGCGATGGGCATCGTGCGCAGTGAGTTCTTCGATGCTCTCGAGGATCAGGTCGTAAACTTCAAATACGGCGACGCAATAAAGGCAATTCATACCATTTGTGGCGCGTTCTGAGGTTCAATTCGCCACTGGGGCGTTGGGGGTAAATGATGAGAGATATTACTTCTGTGTCGCACGCGGCCGTTGGGGAGCGTGGACACATTGTCGTGGCCGACGACGATGTGGTGGTGCTGCAGACCCTGCAGCGGCTGTTGAGCCGGGCCGGTCACAGCGTGACCGCAACGACGGACGGCGAGAAGGCGCTCGAGGCGATCAGCCGCGGTGAGCCTGATCTGGTCATCACGGACATCGACATGCCCGTGGTCGGGGGGCTGGACCTGTTGAAGCACATCAAGGCGGCCTTCCCCCATGTGGCGGTGATTCTGTTGACGGGGCACCCGGAGGTGGCGTCGGCGACCTCGGGGGTCAAGCACGGCGCGTTCCGGTACCTGGTCAAGCCGTTCGAGAACGAGTCGATGCTCGAGGACGTCCGAGAGGGAATCCGGTCGACGTGGACCCACCGTCTCGAGCGGACGGTGCTCGCGGAGCATGCGCCGACCCCCGACCTGGAGGCGCAGTTCGAACGCGCGTTCGAGGGGCTCTGGATGGCGTTTCAGCCGATCTACTTCGCCGATGGCCGCGGCGTGATGGGGTACGAGGCGCTGATGCGGAGCACTGAGCCAACCGCACCGCACCCGGGCATCCTGATCGACGCCGCCGAGCGGCTCGATCGGCTTCGGCAGCTCGGACGCACCGTCCGCGAGCTGAGCACGGCGGCTTTCGAGCGGTACGGCGCACCTGGGACGTCCCTGTTCGTCAACCTGCACCCGCTGGAGCTGCACGACCCGGAGCTGTACAGCATGGATGCGCCGCTGTCGCGGATCGCGCCGCGCATCGTGCTGGAGATCACCGAGCGCACGAGCCTGACACGGGTCGACGACCTGCTCGGCCGGCTCACCCGGCTGCGTCGCATGGGGTTTCGTATCGCCGTCGACGACCTCGGCGCCGGGTATGCGAGCCTGACGAGCCTGAGCACACTGCGGCCGGACGTGCTGAAGGTGGACATGGGTCTGGTGCGCGATGTGGATCGCGACCGGGTCAAGCGCAGCATCATCGGGGCGATCGTGCACTTCGCCCGCGAGCTGAACATGCCGGTCGTGGCCGAGGGGGTGGAGACGCCTTCGGAGCGTGCGTGCCTTCAGGAGCTCGGCTGCGACCTGCTGCAGGGGTATCTGCTGGGCCGGCCGATGGATCCGGGTCAGCTGCTGGCCTGGTCGAACAACGCTGCGAGGCCGTCGTAGTCGAACGCTTCGAGCAGCTCGCGCGTGTGGGCCGCGAGCACGGGATCGAGGGCGCGCACCTGACCGCCGAGCTCGACGAGCTCGTCCATCTCGGCCTGGTGGATGTGCAGCCGGAGCTTGTCGAGGAGCTGGGCGGGGAGCTGGCCCGCGCGTCGGCTGAGCTCCTCGTGGTCGGGCGTTGCGCTCAGGCGGGCCTGTGCGGGTAGCGCGGCGTTCGACGTGGCGCGCTGGACGCTCGGCGCGTCGCGCAGCGCATCCAGCAAGGTCTTGATACGAAACGGTTTTGGGATGAAGCCGTCCGCGCCAGCCTGCATCACGCCGTCGCGGCTGGTCTGCAGGACGTGCGTGCTCACGGCGATGAGGGTGGTGTGCGTCGGTCCTTCGACGCGCATCCGGGCCAGGGCGGCGATGCCGCGCAGGGGGTCGGAGCCGAGGTCGAGGATCACCACCTCGGGCCGCGCGGTGCGGAGGATGACGAGGGCCTGATCGAGGTCGATGGCGGTGCGCACCTTGAACCCCGCCTCCTGAAGCGCCCGGCCGATGAAGGCCCTGCTGGTGGCGTCCTCGTCGGCGACGAGCACCAGCGGTGGGGCCATACTGGCGTCGAGCGTGAAGGCGCCTCGGCCGACGTCGATGGGGCCGATGGGCAGCACCAGCGGCAAGGAGAGGCTGAAATGGGAGCCGACGTTCTCAGCGCTCTCGAATGTGATGTCGCCGCCGAGGAGCCGGGCGAACTTGCGGCTGATCTGCAGTCCGAGCCCCACCCCCTCGGTGAACTCCTCTCGGCTGGTGCGCTCGAACGCCTCGAAGATGCGGTCCCGTGCGTCATCGTCGATGCCGAGGCCGGTGTCCATCACGTCAACCACGAGCTTGGGGGCCACGTCGTGTGTGCGCGAGAATCGAACGCGGATGGTGCCCTCGGCGGTGAACTTGATGGCGTTGTTGGTCAGATTGATGAGGATCTGTCGGAACTTGCCCTCGTCGGTCCGCACCCAGCGCGGCAGGTCCGTGGTCGTCTCCACGATGTAGTGCAAGCCGCGCGCGCTGGTCCGCGCCTTGAACATGCCGCGGAGCGTCTTGACCATCTCGCCGAGCTCGACGTTGCCGAGCTTCAGCTCCTCGCGGCCTGCCTCGATGCGGGCGAGCTCGAGCACGTCGTCGAGGAGCTCGACGAGGTGCTGACTGCTGCGAATGACGGTCTCGAGGTTGTCGCGCTGACGGATGCTCAGCGCGTTGTCGCGCTGCATGAGCTCGGTGAAGCCGACGATGGCCGTCAGGGGCGTCCGGATCTCGTGGGACATGCTGGCGAGGAAGGCCGACTTGGCATGATTGGCCGTGTTGGCAGCGCGCAGCGCGCTGCCCAGGGCCTGTTCGGCGCGCTTGCGGGCGACGACGTGTCCGACCTGCGCGCCGATCTCGCGGGCCAGATCGACCACGTTCTCTCGGGGCAGGGCGCGGGCGGTGGAGAAGAACTCAAGGACCGCGACGACCTCATCGTCGATCAAGATCGGAAACCCGAACAAGGAGCGCAGCCCGGCTTGCAGCGCGGAGCCAAGCCGCAGGACATCCTCGGGCGCGACCTCGGTGATGTGGGGACGGGTATCGAACTGGACCTCACACTGGAGGTGGTCTGAGTCGCGCGCCAGATCGGCGATCCAGATCGGGCTGCGCCGCTCGAGGACGCGGCCGGGAAAGCCGACCCCTCGCCGGTAGCGCTGTTGTTCGGTGACCTGGCGCAAGGTGGCATAGGCTGAATCGGTAGGTCCGACCCAGACCTGGCTCGACACGAGCGCCTCTCCGGGGCCGTCCTGCGCGATGAAGGCGTGCGCGATCTTCGCGTCGAGGAAGCGCGCGAGCAGCTCGAGGGCGACGCGGAGGGAGGCGTCGGGGTGACTGGCGGCGTTGGCGGCCGCAGCGACATCCTTGACGATGCAGGCCCGGCACTGGGGCGGCGGCAGCTTGCCGCTGGTCAGCGAGAGCGGCAGCTTCGGGGCGTCGAGGTGTGGGGAGAGCTCAAGCAGCCAGACCGCCCCCTCAGGGCGGCTGGGCAAGGTCGCCAGTTGAAGGTCCATGCAGCACTTGCCGCAGGGCAGCCCGAGCTCGAGGTAGACCACGGTGTCGGTGGTCAGTCGCCCCGAGAGCACCGCCGCCCAGACGTCCGGCAGCAGCTGGCCGATCGGCGGGGTGGAGCTGCGCATGGCACCGAGCGCGAAGAGCTGCTCGAACGCGGGATTGGCGTCGATGACGGCGCCGTCTTCACGGAGGATGGCCTGGGCTCGAGTGCGTGAATGCCAGAGCGCGTCGAGGAGCAAGTTGTCTGCAGCCATGCATTGTGCCCACGTGGAAGACTCATTGGCGCGACCTCAACGATTATGTGAACGGCGCGGTCAAATTGCAACATAGCAGCCGACCTGTCGCAGAGTGCCCGGCGGAAGGAGCAGCGCCTCTCGATGGTGAGGGGCTCGCCGGCGCGGCCAGAGTGGCACGGGACTTGGGGAGGAGTGGAGCGACCCGGCGGTGATCTTGACCGGACGGCCATGCCATCGAGGAGCTCCCCATGTCCCCCTCCACCCTTCAGCGCCTCATCCTGGTCGTCACGCCCCTCTCGCTGCTGCTGGCAGGGTGCTGTGACCCCGGCATCACGATCGAGATCCCGGGTCTGACCGACGGCATCGAGGGGAGCGCGGACGGGACCGATAAGGGCACCCCCTCGGCGCCGACACCGCCCCCGGACCCGATGGAGGGCGCGCCGACACCGGCCGACCCGGCCGACCCGGCCGACCCGGCCGCTCCCAGCGCGCCTGGCGACCCGACCGACCCGGCGTCGCCCCCGGCCTCCACACCGCCCTCCACACCGTCCTCCACACCGTCCTCCACGCCTCCCTCCGCGCCTCCCTCCGCGCCTCCCGCGGACGGCGCCTCGGGCAGCACCGACCCCTCGCCGGCGGACGGCGCGGCGGGCACCGATCCTGCCACGCCTCCTTCGTCGCAACCCACCGAGCCGGAGCCGGCAGATCCTCCCACGAGCGGCGGCGCAGACGAATCAGCGTCCGGGTCGGGCGACGCTGGCGCGGGTGCTGGCGCCAGCGACTGCCCCGGTGAACGACCGGTCGCCGACGCTGGCGCCGATCAGGCGGTCGCGCCCGGAGCGCCAGTCTGGCTCGACGGCACCGGCAGCCACGACGCGGACGCGGACCCGCTGCGCTACTTCTGGACCCAGCGCTCGGGCGATCCGGTCGCGCTGGACGAGGCGGCGACCGCGCTGCCGTCGTTCGAGGCGCCCGCGACCGCTGGCGTGCTCGAGTTCGAGCTCGTCGTCAGCGATGGGACGTGGGTCTCCCTGTCGGACACCGTGCGCATCGAGGTGCGTGTGGCGGGCGCGGCTCCTGAACCCGCTCCGGGCGCTGAGGAGCCGGTGACTGAAGACTGGCCCTCGTTCGAGCGCAACCCGTTCCGCTACGCCGTGGACTTCGATGGTGAGCGCTTCGGCGCGTGGATCTCAGGCGGGATGCTCCTCGTGGCGGACGGCGCTGCTGGCCTCGAGCTCGTGGACGTGTCCGAGCCGTCTGTCCCGCGGCGCCTGGCGACGGTGCGCATGGAGGGATTTGCGACAGCGGTCACGATGGATGGTCAGCGCGCGCTCGTGGCGTCGACGTGGCTGTCGTCGCCCGATGCCGCGACGTCCCTGCTCACCCGGCTGGACGTCAGCGCGCCGTCCTCGCCTCGAGCTGAGGCCAGCGTACAGGTACCTGGCGCCGTGCACCACCTCGCGCTCACGGGTACCCTGCTGTGGGCGGTCGGCCCGGACGGCGCGACGGCGTTGGACGCCTCCACGCTGGAGGTGCTCGGCGAGGTGTCGGCCCGCCAGCAGGCCGTAGACCTCGCGGGGAGCGACGCCGTGATCCTGATGGTCGAGATCGCGCGCGGGAGCTGGGAGACGACGGGAGCGGTGCGCGTCCTCAGCGTGGCTCGCACCAGCGCGGGGCTCATCGCGCAGGATGCCGCCGTGCTGCCTCGCCCACACGCCCGGTGCGTCGCGCTCGACGGGGCGCTGGCCTACGTCGGCCACGGCCTCGACGGACAGGGCGGCGTGGAGGTGTTCGACGTCTCCACCCCCAGCTCTCCACGATCATTGGGAAAGATGGGTGGACTCGGCGAGGTGCTCGGGGTGACGGTGCTGGACGGGGTGCTGTTCGCGGCGGACACGAACGATCGGGTGACCGCCTTCAGGCTCGACGGCGGCGGAGGCCTGGCGATGGTCACCGCCCTTCACCTCGACGGCCACGTGCGCACCGCGGACGACCGCGCCACCGTGGCGACCGATGGGCGCGTGGTCACGGTCACACGGCTCGGCGCTCAGGCCGGGGCGGGGCAGCTGCCCGTGGCCCTCATCCGCACGCTCGCCCATCCGCTGCTGTCGGCGCCGGCCGCGGGCGTGGGTGAGGCCATGGGCGTGACCGTGTCCGGGGATCGGGCCTGGGTCGCCGCGCGTGGCGCGGGCCTGGAGGTCTACGAGGTGTCCGGCCCCGAGCCCTGGCCCATGAGTGCTGGCGAGCGAGGTGACCTCTTCGCGGCGTCCATCCAGCGGTTCGGTGACTGGGCCTATGTGGCGGCCAACAGCCAGGGCGTGCACGTCTTCGATGTGACCGACGAGGAGCGCCCGCGCCTCGTCTCCACCTCCGACACCCCCGGCATCGCGCGCGACGTCAAGGTGCGGGACGGTCTGCTGTTCGTCGCCGACCACTTCCATGGGATGCGTGTGGCGACGCTCGACGACCCGGTTCAACCCTTCTGGATCGATGAGCTCCAGGTGCCCGGCCCCTTCGATGCGCTGGCCTTCTCCGTGGACCGCGCGGCGCTGGCGAGCGGCACCCATGTTCTGGTGGTCGATCTGAGCGATGGGCAGGAGCGCACGGAGACGGTTGCCCTGTCCGACTCGGGCGCGGCGGTGGCGTCCGTGGCGCTGGACGCCGTGCGTCTCGTCGCGACGGTGCCCGGCAAGGGCGTCGGGACCGTCCGGCTCGACGCCACCCAGGCCTCCCCGCGTTGGTGGGGCACCGACGCCGATGCTGTCGCTGTCGCGCTCGACGCTTCGCGGGTCACGTTCGCCGAGCGCGGTCTAGACGGCGCGGAGGTGGACCGCGTGGGTCTGCTCGACCTTCGCCCCGGGGGGGCCCTTCGCCTGCGGGGACAGTGCGACGTGCCAGGCAGCGCGAACGCGGTCGAGGTCGCCGGTGCCCGGACCTTCGTGGCCGGCGGCACGACCGGCCTTCACATCCTCCAGTGGCCGGCCGCTCGTCTTCGCGACGCGTACGACGTGGTCCCGCCCGGCGAGGTCGTCGGGTACGGGATCGACGGCGTTCCGGGGAGCCTCGACATCGCCTGCCGCGCGACCTCGGGCCGCTGCAAGGTGGTCGCGCGCGACCGACTCGCCGGCACCGCCCGCGTGGAGTGGTGGATGGGCGACGGCCAGGGCGCGCAGGGGATCGCGGTCGCCATCGGCGAGCACCGTGGGTTCTATGTCGTCGGCGGCGACCTCGTGGTCGTGGAGTGAGCCGTGCGCGGGCGAGCTCCTTGAGAAGCCGCTCAGAAAGTCATGGCCGTCTTTAGGAGGCGCACAGCGCCCCTGCCCACCCTCTTCACCTCAACATGCCGAGCTCAACCCCCACGGTGACGGGCACCGCTGCGCCGTCAGGTCGTGGGCAGCCGGGGCTTGCAGTCTGCAACGCGCCGAGGCGCGGTCGCAAGACGCCACAGGGTCCGTCCCGTCATCACGGGCTCAAAGCTGGCCCGACGGGTGCACTGGCCAGGATCGGACGAGCGGGTGTCCGCGTGTCGACCAGGGGGTCGGTGCGGCGGCTTCGCGAACTGGAGGATCGAACGATGGAACGCAGTAATCCCCGTGGCGCGCAGCTGGTCTTGTCAACGATCCTCGCGGCGTCGATCATGCTCGGCCTCTCTCCGTCGGCCTCCGCCTTCGATTACGTGCTCAAGGATGGGGACACCCTGGCCAAGCTGGCCGAGCGGTTCTACGGCAGCGCCGCGCAGTGGCGGCGGATCGCCGACGCGAACGAAGGCAGCGCCGGGTTCCGGGCGGGCCAGACGATCTTTATTCCGGAAGACGGAGATTCGGCGAATCCTGCGGCGAGGATCGTGGACGTGCGCGGTGATGCCCAGCTCATCGCCCCCGGTCGGGCCGCGGTCGCCTTGAAGGGCGGCGGTGAGGCCCTGCACTGGCAGCGCACCGTGCGCACCGGGACGGACGCGGTGGTGAACGTCAAGCTGCGCTCGGGGTCGATCGTGCAGCTCGCGGGCGACTCGGTGTTGACGATGCTCGGCGAGGTCGGGCCGGATGGGGCGAAGACGGTGCGCGTTCGTCTGGACGCTGGCAAGCTCGTGTTCGGTGGCGTGGACACGCTGGAAGAGCTGGAGGTGCTGACGCGCTCGGGTCTGGCCGTGCTGCGCGGGCACGAGGTCCGCTTCGCGGTGACGGACGGCGGCTACAGCCTCGTGACCATGGCTGGCTCGGCGCGGTTCGGCGAGACGACCTTCCACGAGAACATTCACGTCGACATTCCGGTGAGCGGGCGGCGCGCGAACGTTGTCTCCCTGCCGGACCCCATCAAGATGTCCCTGCAGGGGCGTCCGATGGCCAACGGCGGACTCGCCGCCATGGTCGCCTTCGGCGCCGAGCCGATCAAGGTGAGCTGGGGTCAGGGCAAGAGCACTGATGGCTACGAGATCGAGGTCGAGCAGCTGCTGCCGACCCGCCAGATCGTCGCGCGTGAGCGGCTGCAGGGCAGCGCGATGGGTTGGTCGATGCCGGTGGCCGCTGGCGGCATCTTCGAGGCTCGTGTGCGTGGGCTCGGGCAGGACGGTCTCAGCGGTCGGTGGACCCAGCAGCGCTTCGCGGTGGTCCGGGCCTCCGCCTCGGGGGCTTCCGTCGACGGCGCCTCGGCGCCGACGTGGCGCGGGTTGACGGAGGTCAGCTTCGAGGAGATCCCGGGCATGGATATCTTCATGGGCCACAACGAGTCCCCCCGGTTCCAGGCGGTCGGCCCGATGCTGCTTGCGGGCGCCGGAGAGCACGAGGTCGCGGTGGCGGTGCGCGTCGCCGATGGGTCGGGGAGCGACTTCAAGGAGGGCATGACCTTCGTGGGCGGTCGATCGGTCAAGATCGTCGGCATCGAGGGCGTGGATTATGACCTCAGCCCGGGCGGGATCGTGGCCGGGCGCTCTGAGGAGCCCATCACGGTGACGGTGAGCCTCACCAGCCACGAGCAGCAGCCGTTCAACGACGACGCCCCGATGGTCAACATCGGCCACCGGCATTGCCGCGCCGAGTTGACCTCGACCCCGGGGGTGTACCAGTGCACCGTCATCGCGCGTCGCGAGTCGGGACTGGCCGAGCTCCCGGTCGTCATCACCGGGCGTGGCGGCAGCTTCACGGTGGTGGGGCGCGTCGTGACACCGTGAGCGGGGACCGCACCCAGCCGGGCACCGCAGGCCCTCGTCATGAGGACGGCCTGTGTTGTAAGGGCCTGTGACAAAAGCACTATGGCGCTGCGCTGCGGTCAGCCTGCTCAGGGGGCGCGCAGCGCCTTGCGCACCGCGCTGGTCAGCTTGTCCGGCGTGAACGGCTTGGCCAGGAAGTGGAACTCGCCGTCCGGGATGCCTCGACTGCTCACCGCCTCCGGCGAATACCCCGACATGAACAGGACCCGGAGCGACGGGTTGAAGTGGCGCAGCCGCTCGGCCAGCAGCACGCCGTTGCTGCCCGGCATGACCACGTCGGTCAGCAACAGGTCGAGCGGTCCGCGGTGCCGCTCGACCGCGAGCGCAGCCTCATCGGCGGTCTCGGCGACCAGCACGAGATAGCCCGCCTGCCGAAGGCTTCGCGCCACGATCAAGCGGACCGGCTCCTCGTCCTCCACCACCAGGATGGTCTCGGTCCGGCCCTGTCCACGCAGCGCCCGCGGACGACTGGGCCTTGGCTCGCCCGAGTCCGTGGCGACCGGGAAAAAGAGCGTGAACCGCGTGCCCTCACCGACCGTGCTGGTGACCTCGATCGTGCCACGGCTCTGGTTGACGATGCCGTACACCGTGGCCAGTCCGAGCCCGGTGCCGATACCGGCGGCCTTGGTGGTGAAGAACGGCTCGAAGATCTGGTCGAGCACCTCCGGCGCCATGCCCTGCCCGGTGTCCCGGATCTCCAGCACCACATAGTCCCCCGGCGGGGGGGCGCCAGCGCTCGTCTCCCCGCCATCGATCTGCGCGTTGCGCGTCGCGATGGACAAGGTGCCACCGTCTGGCATGGCGTCGCGGGCGTTGACGACCAGGTTCATCATGATCTGCTCGAGCTGCCCCCGATCCAGGCTGACCCGTCCGAGCTCGTCGTCCAGCAGCAGGTCGATTCGGATGTCCTCGTCCACCACGCGTCGGAGCATCGAGGAGGTGTCGAGCACGATGGCGTTGAGGTCGATGATCGACGGGGTCAAGATCTGGCGCCGGCTGAACGCCACCAGCTGCTGGGTCAGCGTCGCTGCGCGCTTGCCTGCTTTGAGGATCTCGTTCAGATCTTCCTGGAGCTCGTCGTCCTTGGGCAGCATGTCCATGGCGAAGGTCGAATAGCTGAGGATCACCGACAGGAGGTTGCTGAAGTCGTGTGCGATCCCCCCGGCCAGTCGTCCGATCGACTCCAGCCGCTGGCTTCGACGGAGCGTCTCCTCGACCACGATGCGGTGCTGCTCTGCGGCCCTTTGCTCGGTGATGTCCGTCAGGGACCCCACGATCGAGACCTCGGCGCCGTGCTCCATCACCGGCGCCTCGTTGACCCGCACCCACCGCCGCTCACCCTGGAGCGTCTCGAGCTCGAGCTCGTAGCTCGGCTGGGCCACGGCCGTCGCCACGGCCACTCGCTTGGCCTCCAACCCTGCGGCGTTGAGCGGATGGTCGGTCAGGAACGTTGTCCACGGTCTGAGCGCGTCCGCAGGCGCGCAGCCCAGGAAGTGCTCGCTCTGCGGGCTGGCGTAGACCAGGGTCTGGTCGATCGACTCCGCGTAGAACAGGTTGGTGCTGTGGTGGAGGATGTCCGCCAGGCGCCGCTCGGTGTGCCGGTGTCGCGTGACGTCGCGGGCCGAGCCGTAGAAGCTCGTGTGCGCCTGGCCCGGCTCGTTGCTTGCGACGATCGTGGCCTCGAACCAGCGTCGGTTCGCCTCGTCGTCACCGGGATGGAGCAGGCTGTAGCTGACCTGTTCAGGCTTGCCGGTGCGGAGCACGGCGAGGATGGCGGCGATCACTCTGTCGAGGGATTCTTGATCGATCTGAGCGGTCCAGAGCGAGACGTCGTCCAGGATGGCCTCGGCGGGGTGGCCGAACAGCTCTGTGGCTCGGGCGCTCATGCTGGTGATCACCGGCTCGCCAGCCTCATTGAGGTGACCGCCATAGACGACCTCTTCAATCCCGTTGAGGAGCGCGCCGTGGCGTTCGGCGGTCGCGCGCAGCTCGTCGTCGGCCTGTCTCTGGAGCCTCTCCGCAGCCGCCGCCTCGCGCGCCAGCGCCACGGTGACCGGAAGCCGGTCGAGTCGGTTCTTGTTCACGTAATCGACCGCCCCATCCTGGATGAACCCGACCGCGTGCTCGGCGTCGAGGTCTCGCGAGACGATGATGATGGGGGTGAGCGGCTGGGCGGCGCGCAGGTGCGCGATGACATTCGAGGGGTCAAGGCGTGTCAGACGTGCCTCGAGCAGCACAACGTCCCAGGGCTGCTGTCGCAGCGCCAGTTCGAGCCCCTCCGGCTCACTGACGTGGTGGCATCGGGGGGAGCTGGATCCGGTGACGATGTGCGCCCCGATGTGTTGGGCGTCCTGGGGGTCGTCGTCGATCAGGAGGACGTGGAGTGCGTCGCTCATGGTGTTAGTCCTGCGTCACGGTTTGGACGCTGTATCGCTCAGAACGTCTCAACATGGTAGCACACTGGCGCGACTTGAGTCCACGCAAGGAAACTGTCTCCCCTCATGGACGGGCATGGATGCGCGCCAGCGCCCGCTTTGCCTCCGTCGGATGGTCCGGCGCGAGCAAGACCAGCACGGTGTTGCCCCTGCGCGCCGAGACAGCACCCGCGGTTCGCCGCGCGCTGGCCTCGACCTCTTTCACGCACGGTGTGTCGCTGCACCCATAAAGGCTCAGCACGAGCGCCGCGTCGTTGCCCTGAAGACGGTAGGAGACAGCGGCGTAGCCTTCGTCGTTGCTGACCGTGGGTGGCCCGGCGAGCGACCAGCCCTCGGCGAGCACGGCGTTGAGGACCTCAGCGCGCCAGAGATGGCCGTAGCGGAGCTCCGGCAGGCTGGTCCCCTCGCTGGTGACGCTGCTGTGCTCCGTGCCGCTGTCGTCGCCGTTGTTGCTGTCCACCAGCGGTCGAGGCGGGGAGTCGAGCCGCGTGGCGCCGGTCAGCAGCCCCATCAGGTCGCGGGCCTCGCGGGGGCGCCCCGTCATGATGACGCTCACCACGACGTTGCGGTTGCGCACCACCTCCGTGTCCTTGTTCGGGGTCAGGATGTCCACCAGGGTCCGGGCGGCGTTCACGTCCTTGTAGATGTACAGGCCGACGGCTCCGCCGGCCTGTCCCTGCGTGATGGCCCAGATCCACGACCGATACTCGGGCATGTCCGTCGTGATCGGCGGTGCGACCACGTGCCAGCCCGCCGCGCGGATGCGTTTTTCGAGCTGCTCGGGCTTCAAGGTCGTGATGTCGAGGTTCTGCGCCGCAACGGGCGCGGGAGCTCCCACCAGGGCGGCCCCGCTCGCGCCGAGCACGGCGGCGCAGCACACGAGCGATCGGATCTGCATCGGCTCCTCCTTGGCGTGCGGTCCCCTGGTGCCAATGGATATCCGATGGTGCCATCGACATTCCCTCCACAATGCTCGCCAACCGTACTCCAGATGCGGGGGATGGGCAAGGGGGTGAACCGGGCGCCGGCATGAAGCGTGCCTGCGCCCGTCACAGCCCGGAGGCCGAGGGGCAGGTCGGCGTCGCAGGCGCGCCGGAGAAACATCTCCGCCCTGGCGGCATCGGGTTCGATACCCCACCCGCGGCGATACATCTGACCCAGCGCGAGGCAATCGGTGGTGGATGGCGCCGTACAGCCGGGTTCGAGCCTGGCGGCGACCAACGACAGGTCTCCGCCCCTGAGCAGCCCATACTCGTAGCCGCTCAGGAGGCTCAGGCATCCACGCCGGGAGCCTGCCTCGCAAGACCGGCTGAGCAGCTGCTCCCCCTGGCCGGCGTCCCTTGCGGTGCCTGTCCCTCTGAGGAGGAACCATCCAAGCGCGTTGCATCGGGTGGCGTCACCGTTGTCGCAGAGGGTCCTGGCTACGGTGAACGCGGCGACAGGGTCTCTGGCGACGGCGTCGCCAGCAAGGTACGCGCTGGTGAGCTGCTCGCAGCCTCTCGGGTCCGCCAGCGTGCACGCCTGCGCGAAGAGCTCGACGGCCTTGAAGGGGGCTTTGGCGACGCCAAGTCCCTCGTGATACAGGTCTCCAAGCTCCGTGCAGGCCCCTCCAAGCCCCTCGCGACACGCGGTGTGGAGCCGCTTCGCAGCGAGCGTCAGGTCGTCGGCGGAAGCCTGGGGGCGGTGCCGCAGCATCCGTCCCTGGCCCCAACAGCCGTACGGGTTCCCAAGCTCGCATGACTTGCCGTGCAGGACGAACGCCGGCCCATCCGTGGGTGGCGGCTCGCCACGAGCGATCGCCATGCTGCAGATCAGACTCGCCGCGCGGTCGCAGGCGAGCCCATAGCCCATGTCGCAGGTCTTCTCAGAAGCCATCCGGAAAGGAATGGCCGAGTTGGCGAGTTCCAGGTGTGTCAGATGTGGCTTTGAGGAGTCTCCATTGGGGCAGCGCCCCATGGGGACGACGATAAGCCGCAGATGGCGTGCATGGGGCTCGTCAACGACGGCCATAACTTTCCGGACGGCTTCTCATAGACCGAGAGCGCACCGTCGTCATCAACCGGCCCGCCGATGCCCTCGTGCAGGGCCTTGCCAAGGCGCGTACACCACTGCACGGGGCCGTCCTCGCACAGGTCCTCCAGCTCCGCCCGGGTCAGCTCTGGCTCGGGGTCCGTCGGGGCCCCTTCGAGCAGGAGCGAGGCGCACGCCGGGGTGATCGCGAGCAGCGCGCCGACGACGGCGAACACCAGGGTCCGCAGCACGCCGTGTGCGGTGCGGCCCGCACAGCGAGGGTCTTTCGGCATGTCGTCAATCCATGTGAAGGACGAGAGTTCGGAGTCAACAGCGCTACCGCTCCAAAGCATGGTATCCTGACCTGGACAGATACGTGAATATCAGCGGGAAACCCAGTAGTCAACCGCAACGTGCCCCTGCGCTCGCCTTCGCGCGCGTTCAACACCCGTCCGGTCCCCCTGGCGACGGCGCGCAGCGCCGTCCGGCGCGCCTCGACCACTCCGCCCTTGAACGCGGGGGCCAATGCCGCAATACTCCACGCGCCGGGGGACCGAGGTGGTCTGACCCGGCGCGCTTTGGAGGTTGGATGGAGTCGAACAATCGGGGTGGATCCTTCGGTCTGGCCGTCGCGCTGACCGCGACGCTGCTGCTCGCCTTCGCGTGCAGCGACGCCACCGGCAGCGACGGCGGCAACAACGGCGGCGGCAACAACGGCGGCGGGTTCAACAACTACATCCAGCCTCACGACGACGCCGGCGACAACAACGGGCTCGAGGATACCGGCAGCAACAACGGCGTCGACGACACCGGCGGCAACAACGGCGCCGCCGATGTCCCGCTCGCCGACGCCCCCGACGACGACGCCTTCGAGGACGCACCGGTCGCCGAGGACGTGCCGCCCGGCGATCCCTGGGCCAACACCGATGGCCTGTCCAACGGCGCCCTCAAGACAGCCCTCCGCGGTCTCGTCGACGACCAGCGCGTGTTCACCTACAACCAGTCCCGCGACCTCATGTACGGCCGCGCCGCCACCATCGACGTCCATGACGGCATGATCGAGTGCGTCTACACCGGCCGCATGGTCCGGCCCGACGGCAGCCGCACCCCCGGCGGCTTCAACACCGAGCACAGCTGGCCCCGGGACGAGGGCGCGGACGTCGAGCCCATGGTCTCGGATCTCCACCACCTGTTTCCCACCGACGACAACGCCAACGGCGCCCGGGCCACCTACAACTTCGGCGAGACGAGCTGCACCTCCCAGTGCGAGTACAGCAACGGCGGCTCGATGCTCGGACCCAACGCCGAGGGCGGCGGGCTCGTCTTCGAGGTCCGGCCGGCCCGGCGCGGGGACATCGCGCGGGCGCACTTCTACTTCGCGGTGCGGTACGATCGGGCCATCTCCACCGCCGAGGAGGCCGTGCTGCGCCGCTGGCACGACGAGGACCCGGTGGACGACCTCGAGCGCGGCCGCAACGACGCCATCGAGCGGTTCCAGCGCAACCGCAACCCGTTTGTGGACCGGCCGGACTTCGTGGACCGCATCGACAACTTCTGAGCCGGGCGATGAGTCGAGGCGGGCTGCGCTGTGGGCTGGCCACGGAGGGGGCGGGTGGGTATACTCCGCCCCAACGCCGAGACTCGATGCTCGGGGGGCGCCCGCGAGGTCGCCCATCCTGCTCACCACCCAACCCATGGAGCACGACCGATGAGACAAGGATCCCGTGATCGTGTGGGCCGCCTCCACCTCGACTCTGTGGCCCTCCGCCGGACGGTGGGGCTGCTGGTGCTCGGGGTCCTGCTGGCGCTGCCGGCGATCGCCAGCGCCCAGATGACCGAGGAGGAGAAGAAGTACCTCGAGGAGAAGCAGAAAGGCCCCTCAACGGTCTATGCCATTCTGCCGAGGACCCGGGTGATCACCATCCCCGACTTCCTCTTCGACCAGTTCTTCGGCCGCCACGCCTCCACCTGGGACGGCGGCACCAACCTGTCGTACGGCCTCGAGTTCATCTTGCGCGAGCCCAGGAGCCACGAGTTCGTCTTCACGCTCGACTGGACCGACACCTCGCTCCGCGACGAGTGGTGGGTCGAGGAAGGCAAGGCCGCTCGCCAGGCCGACTGGACCGAGTTCGGCATGACCCTCGTCAACCTCGGCGCGGCCTACAACGCGTGGTGGCCGGTCTCGGACGTGTTCGCCTTCTACGCGGGCGCGGGCCTGGGACTCGCGGTCGTGGTGGGGGATGTCTACAAGACCAACCCCACCCAGGCGTGCATCGTGGCCCTCGGCGCCAGCAAGGACTACAGCCAGCTCGAGCAGAGCCCCTGCGAGGTCGACGGTCGGCCCGCGCTCGACCTGGCCAAGCGCAAGCCGGAGGATGGCATCCCGCCCGTGCTGCCGACCCTGAACCTCAGCGGTGGCGCCCAGGTCACCATCAAAGAGCACTTCGCCATTCGGTTCGACTTCGGCTTCGAGTACTACTTCTTCGGCGGGCTCAGCCTCGGCTACCAGTGGTGGTAGCCGGCGCGTCTGATCCGGGCCGAAGATGAGGAGGAGCACATGAACAAGGTCTACGCCAGCGCGGCCGAGGCCGTCGCCGACATCGCCGACGGGGCGACCGTCATGTCGGGGGGCTTCGGGTTGAGCGGCAACCCGGAGAACCTGATCCGGGCGCTGCACGGTCGGGGCGTCAAGAACCTGACCATCATCAGCAACAACTGCGGCACCGACGACTTCGGGCTCGGCATCCTGCTCAAGAATGGGCAGGTCAAGAAGATGATCTCCAGCTACGTCGGCGAGAACAAGAACTTCGCCCAGCAGTTCCTCTCCGGAGAGCTCGAGGTCGAGCTGGCCCCCCAGGGCACGCTGGCCGAGCGCATCCGCGCCGCCGGTGCGGGCATCCCCGCCTTCTACACGCCCACGGGGGTGGGCACGCTGATCGCCGAGGGCAAGGAGACGCGCGAGTTCGACGGCGTCACCTACCTGATGGAGCGCGCGCTGCACGCCGACTTCGCCATCGTCAAGGCCTGGAAGGGCGACCGGTGGGGCAACCTCGTGTTCCGCAAGACCGCCCGCAACTTCAACCCGATGATGGCCCGGGCGGGCAAGATCACCATCGCCGAGGTCGAGCACCTGGTCGAGCCGGGCGAGCTCGCCCCGGACGAGGTCCACGTGCCCGGCATCTACGTCCAGCGCATCCTGCAGGGCGAGCACTACGAGAAGTGGATCGAGCAGCGCACCACGCGCCCTCGTCCCGAGACGGCCTGAGCCACGACCACGGAGCGCGTCATGCCACGCAATCGTAACGAGATCGCCCAGAGGGTCGCGCAGGAGCTCAAGGATGGCTACTTCGTCAACCTCGGCATCGGGATGCCGACCCTCGTCGCCAACCACATCCCCGAGGGGATGGAGGTGGTGCTCCACTCCGAGAACGGCCTGCTCGGGATCGGCCCGTTCCCCTTCGAGGGGGACGAGGACCCGGATCTGATCAACGCCGGCAAGCAGACCATCACGGAGGTGCCCGGCAGCTCCTACTTCGACAGCGCCGAGAGCTTCGCGATGGTGCGCGGCGGCCACGTCGACCTGACCGTGCTGGGCGCGATGCAGGTCTCCGAGCACGGCGATCTGGCCAACTGGATGATCCCCGGCAAGATGGTCAAGGGCATGGGCGGCGCGATGGACCTCGTCGCCGGCGCTCGCCGCGTCATCGTGATGATGATGCAGATGGCCAAAGACGGGGACAAGAAGATCCTCAACGCCTGCTCACTCCCGCTCACCGGGGCGCGCTGCGTCGATGCGATCTACAGCGACCTCGGCGTCTTCGAGATCGACGCCGAGGGTCTGATCCTGGTCGAGTTGGCGCCGGATGTTTCGCTGGACGACGTCCGTGAGAACACAGAACCCGACTTCAGGGTTCGCCTTCGCTAGTCGCCTGGGCGAGGCCTCCGGGCCTCGCCGCTCTCCCTCTCCTCTAAAAAATTCTTCGGCGAGCAGTTTATGGAATACACCCAGGGTAGCCTCGTCGAGTACGATGACAACGGCACCCCGCGCCTCGGCATCGTGCTCGAGGTCGGTCGCTCGTTCAAGGTGCTCGCCGACGACGGGGCCATCGGCCAGGTCTCCAGCAAGCGCATCAACTGGGGCCCCATCGCCATCGGTGCCCCCGCCGACGAGGCCGGCGCCCGCGTCCGCCTGCGCGCCTTCGTCACCGACCTCGACGCCATGATCGCCCGCGGCGATCTGGCCGAGCTCTGGGAGCTCCTGCGCGAGGAGGGCGAGCTGACCGACCTCGACGGCATGGCCGAGCTCCTGTTCGGCGAGCTGACCGGGATGAGCCGTCTGGCCGCGCGCCGGCTGCTCCGCGCCGACCGCGTCTTCTTCAAGGAGCGCAAGGACGGCTTCGAGCCCCGCTCCTCCGATCAGGTCGAGGCCCTCACCGTCCAGCGCGACCGCGAGCAGGCCGCCGCGGCCGCCACCAGGCGCGCCCGCTCGGCCATCATCGACGCCGCGGTCCTCCCCGACCCCGCCGCCCGCCGCGACGCCCTCGCGCCCCAGCTCGCCGACCTCGCCGTGCGCGGCCTCGTCGACCTCCTGGTGGAGCTCGCCGCCGCAGGCGACGAGGCCCCACGCCTGAACGAGGCCACCACCGCGCTCGCCGAGCTCGAGGCGCTGATCAAGGCCGCCCCCGGCGGCGTGGTCTTCCAGGGCACCACCCAGCGCCGCGCCTTCGAGCTGCTGGTGCGCGTCGGCCACTTCTCCGTCTGGGAGAACCTCCACTTCCGCCGCTTCCAGATCCGCCCGACCTTCGACGAGTCCCTCGAGGCCCTCGCCGCCGAGGTCTGCGCCGCGCTGCCGTTCCTCGGGGTCCACCGGCTGGAGGACCTGCCCGACCACGACGGCGAGTGGGACCGCGAGGACCTGACGGCCCTGCCCACGATCACCATCGACGCCGAGTCCACCCGCGACCTCGACGACGGCCTCAGCCTCGAGACGACCGCCAACGGCTTTCGCCTCGGCATCCACATCGCCGACCCGGCGTCCATCGTGGCCGTCGGCGACCCGCTGGACGCCGAGGCGCTCCGTCGCGGCACAAGCGTCTACGCGCCCGGCCGCACCGTGCCGATGTTCCCCCGCGCGCTCAGCGAATCCGGCATGAGCCTCGTCGCAGGCGAGATCCGCCCCGCGATGTCCTTCCTCGTCGAGCTCGACGCCGCCCTGGAGATCGTCGACTGGCGCGCCACCGTCTGCTGGGTCAAGGTCGCCGAGCGCATGAGCTACGAGCAGGTCGACGCCATCCTCGCCGGAGAGCTGGCCCACCCCCTGGCGGAGATGCTCCGCGGCCTCGACCGGATCGGCGAGTCGCTCCGTGCGCGTCGGCTGCGCCAGGGCGCCGTGGTCATGGGCTTCCCCGAGGCCGCCATCAAGGTCGAGGGCCCCCGCGACGCCTCGGGCACGCTGATCGAGCTGGAGTGCATCGAGCCCGTCCCCTACGAGCGCATCGTCTCCCGCCTGCTCGTCGGTGAGATGATGATCCTGGTCGGCGAGCTCATGGGCCGCTACGCCCAGCGCCACAGCCTCCCGGTCATCTACCGCACCCAGGCCCCTCCGCCGCTCGCCGAGGATGAGGCCCGACTCGCCGGACGCGAGCTCGACCTCATCGAGTCTTTCGAGCTGCGCCGGTTCATGCAGCGCGGCGAGACGCGCACCTCGCCCGGCCGTCACTTCGGCCTCGGCCTGGAGGTCTACGTCCAGGCCACCAGCCCCATCCGCCGCTACGGCGACCTCGTGCACCACCGCCAGCTGCACGCCCACCTGCGCGGCCACACGCTCCCGTACGATCCCGACACCCTCGTCCGCGTGGCTGGCCAGGTCGACAGTCTGGCCTCCGAGGCGGCCGTCATCCAGCGGGAAGACGAGCGCTTCTGGAAGCTCGTCTGGCTGTCCCGGCACCTCGGCGAGGTCTTCGAGTGCACCGTGGCGGCGTTTGTGCGGGATCGCACGGACCGGGCGATCGTCGTCATCGACGTCCTCGCCCTCACCACCGTGGTCGCCCTCATCCAGGACGCCATTCCTGGCGACCGCATCCACGTCCGCATCGAGACCGTCAAGCCTCGACGCGACCAGCTCAACGTCAAGATGGTCACCCCCGACGAGGTCGACCCCTCCGCGGAGCCGAGCCCATGAGTCCAGCCCCTCGCCGCCACACCGCGTCGCCCACGGGCCTCCGCCGCCGGCTCGTGCTCGTCCCGCTCGTCCTGCTCGCCCTGGCGGCGTGCGGCGATGACATCTCGGACGCCGGCGCGGCCAACAACGGCACCGCCAACAACGGCACCGCCAACAACGGCACCGCCAACAACGGCACCGCCAACAACGGCGCGGCCAACAACGGCGCCAACAACGGCACCAACAACGGCGTCATCCCCGACAGCGACCACCTCCGCGACCCGCTCCCGGCCGCCGACGCGACCCAGTGGAACATGTTTCGCCAGGACGCCCGGCGCTGGGGCTTCGCCCGCGGCTCCCAGGTCGGCCCCCGCGTCGAGGAGCTCTGGCGCATCGACGACTTCGACACCACCGAGTACGGCGCGGCCAAGGGCTCGCCGTCGGTGGTGGATGGCGTCGTCTACGCCGGCAGCGACACGGGCCTCGTCTACGCCGTCGACGCCGACACGGGCGAGGAGCGCTGGAAGGTCCAGATCGAGGGCACGAGCCAGGGCATCCACGGCTCGCCGGCCATCATCGGCGACCTCGTCTACATCGGCGCGTACAACGGCACGATGTACGCGCTCGACAAGCCCACCGGCGCCCGGGTCTGGGAGACCAACCTCGGCTTTCAGATCGGCTCCTCGCCCGCGCTCGTGCCCGAGTGGGGGATGCTCTACACCTCGAACGAGCGGAGCGCTCAGGGTGGCGGCCACGTGGCAGGCTTCGATGCGCGGACCGGCGAGGTGGTGTGGGAGTGGAACATCCAGGCCCACCCGCACTCGTCGGTGGCCGTCGACCCGACGCGCTTCATGCTGTTCGTCGGCGACAACCTCGCCATCATCCACGCCTTCGACGTCCTGACGGGGGAGAAGGTCTGGTTCCAGCAGCTGGACCAGTCCGTCGCCGAGGCCGACATCAAGACCACGCCGACCGTCGTGCCCGACAAGGGGCTCGTCATCTTCGGCGCCTGGTCCAAGAAGGTCCACGCCTACGACGAGGACACCGGCGAGCTCGTCTGGGAGGTCCCGACGGGCTCCAACATCATGGGCTCGTCCGCCTACGCGCCCGGCCTCGAGCGGATCTTCGTCGGCTCGTTCGACCGCAAGCTCTACGCGCTCGGCGTCGAGGACGGCCAGCAGGCCTGGGCCTTCGATGTCGGCTCGGGCATCATGAGCTCGCCTGCGGTCAGCGGTGATGAGGGCGCCGTGGTCTTTGGCGCCAACAACGGCGAGCTGTATGCCGTGGACGCTGACAGCGGCGATCTGATCTGGTCCCACACGGTCGGCGGGCAGGTCACCGGCTCGCCCGCGCTGGTGGGGGACCGGATTTTTGTGACCAGTCGGCGCGGACCGCTTGTTGCCCTCCGGACCTTCGAGTGATTATATACACGTCCGTCTTGCTTGGATTGGAGTCGTGGTTCGCCGGGAGTCGGCTGTCGAAGCTCGCGGCACCCCCGAATGTCGAGAACGTCCATGACTGAAGTCGATGCGTACCAGGTCGAGATCGAGAAGGGCGGCCAGCGCGAGATCGCCGAGTTGCTGATCAGCACGGTCCGCGGTCAGCGCGGCAAGCGCAAGCTGTTCGGCGAGGCCTATCTACGGGACGCCTACCACCCCCGGATCTACTTCAAGGTCCAGCACGCCCAGAACATCGAAGAGCTCTTTGACCTCTTCATGACCCAACTCATCCATCGCGGCTACACGCCCATGCGCTTTCGCGAGAGCAGCGGCCCCTACTGGGGCGACTGGTCGCACATCGACCTCGAGAAGTACGACACCACCGACCTCGAACGGGCGCGCGAGCGCGCCAAGTTCCTGACCTGATGGCGCTCCCCACCGCGTACCGAGCGCTCCTCCTGCTCGCGCTCGCTGGTTCCCTCCTGGCCTGCTCCAGCCCTCGCTCGAGCGGGTCGAGCCGTCAGCCGTGTGACCGCAGCAGCGACTGCCCCAACCCCACAGACCGCTGCGTCGATGGCCGCTGCGCCAACGAGTGCGGCGACGACCGCGACTGCCTCACCGGCCTGAGCTGCGTCGACGGCGTCTGCGCCGAGGAGGGCCAGCCCTGCCGCGGGGACCGCGACTGCCGGTTCAACCAGGAATGCGCCGAGGGCCTCTGCCGCCAGATCGACCACTACTGCGAGCAGAACCGCGACTGCCCCAACGGCTCCCTCTGCGACGGCGCCGCCCGACGCTGCATCGCTGAGGCTGGCCACTGCATCGACGAAGCCGACTGCGTCCAGGACGAGCGCTGCCTCAACGCCGTCTGCGTCCCGGCCAACGTCGAGCCCTGCACCAGCGACGCGGCCTGCGCGGACAACCTCATCTGCGTCCATGGCCGCTGCGAGCCCGAGTGCGTCCAGGACCGCGACTGCGCCGCCACCGAGCTCTGCGTCAATCAGCGCTGTGTCCCCGACCCCGCCAACAACGGCACGACCAACAACGGCACGACCAACAACGCCACCGGCTGCCTCCGCAACCCCGCCCTCTGCCAGCCCAGCGAGGAGTGCTGCGACGACGTCTGCGTCCTTCGCGGCACCTGCCCCGAGTGCCTCGACGACCGCGACTGCACCGCCGCCGAGGTCTGCACCGCCGGCCAGTGCACCCCTGTCGCCACCAACAACGGCCAGGGCACCGACGACTATTGGGACACCTGCACCGCCGCCAGCGAGTGCGCCAGCAACCTCTGCCTCGGCGACCCCGCCGGCGTCGGCCGCTGCGTCGTTCGCTGCGCCGGCCGGTTCGCCTGCCCCCAGGCCCCCGTCAGCTCCTTCTGCATCACCGGCGACCACCTCGTCACCCAGCAGCCCGGCGGCGAGCAGCTCATCGGTCTCTGCTACCAGGACGACACCGGCGCCACCTGCAACCCCTCCGTCCCCAACAACTGCCTCGACGGCCTCTGCATCGGCCGCGCCCCCACCGGCCAGATCGAGGGCCAATGCACCCTCCGCTGCCACGCCGCCGCCGACTGCGGCGCCGGCATGGCCTGCGGCCCCAAAGAGTTCAACGTCAACGGCCAGGCCCAGCTCATCGACGTCTGCGTCCCCATCGGCGAGATCTGCGCCGGCACCGGCCCCACCGCCGCCGACCAGTGCTTCTCCTCCTTCTGCGTCACCGACGAAGGCACCAACGTCGGCCGCTGCACCACCCTCTGCGTCACCGGCGCCGAGTGCCCGCCAGGGTGGGGCTGCGTGGATGCCGGGGGGACGGGGATTTGCTGGCAGTAGGCGCCCTCACCCCCCGGCCCCCTCTCCCGTATGACGGGAGAGGGGGAGGCCCTCACCCCCCAGCCCCCTCTCCCGTATGACGG
>Ga0100377_1000263_pt1 | contig 43518 bp, 38 predicted proteins | sample CryGeymeta201501_FD_83664 | JGI IMG/M metagenome (GOLD analysis project Ga0100377, IMG submission 83664) | Groundwater microbial communities from Crystal Geyser aquifers in Utah, USA - Crystal Geyser metaG 2015-01 | ecosystem: Environmental > Aquatic > Deep subsurface > Groundwater | place: USA... | reverse complement strand
GTGGTTTTGTAACGGTCTTTATACCAACCCCTTCCATCTCTAACTGCCGAACAAACTCTTCAAAAGCGCTTGTTCCCATGACCTCCAGCGTTTGAGTTCGATCGGGGCTGATATTCTCCATTAAACGAAGGCCTCGTCCCACTGCTTGCTCCGGAAGGATTTTTGCTTTTGAAGTGAAGGGGCGCAGACCAAGAACGACTGATACATTTTTAACATCCCATCCCTCTCTCAACATCATCACGCTGACGATAACTTTGGTTTTATTGGTCGGCAGATCAATGTCACGGGCTACCTCACGAGCCTTTTCCACGTCAGCCTTAGTAATTTCACCCTCAGAATCTGTATGGATGATCAGCACTTCGCCATCCTTCAACCCGGTCTTATTCGTCTTGTCAGCTAACCATTTACCTATTTCATCAGCGAAGGCATTCTTTTCAGCCATAATAAAAAGGACTGGTCTTGGTCCCAAAGTCTTATATGTCTTATAGTGCTCCCTCCAGCGATCCAGTGCAGCAAGAAGCCACTCCCCGTAAGCATCAGTTACATTTTCTTTAGTGATTTTTTCAGGGTCGGATCTCTTAACCTGGTGAACAATGAGAGGAGCCTTAACGATACGGTCCTCTACCGCCTGAGCAAGGGGATAGTCGCAAATAATCCAGGGATAATACGTCCCGTTCTGATCTTTGGGAGTCGCCGAGAAATCCAGCCAGAGGGATAATCCTTCAGGAAGACTTTCATGTAATGCCATTAAAGTCTTATGCCACGCCAGGTCTTCATCATGTACATGATGGGCCTCATCATTAATCACCACGAGGTCCCGAAGACTTTTGAGCCGTTCCAGCATGGATCGTTGGTGAGAAGCGAGATCTTTAACGGGTTTTCGACCAAGGATGGCGTCCACAGCATTAGCTGGTGTCCATTCTTCCTCCCTGAATTCATATATCTGATGAATATTTGTTAGAAAGAGATTCCCATTCGGATCTGGCTCAGCGCTCTCCCCACGGAGAATCACTTTCATATTCCATTGCCATTCAGGAGGGACGAGCGGCAGGTCATAAAAGATTTTGTTGCTGGCAAAATCTTTCTCAAGTCGCTGATAGACAATTACGTTTGGCGCAACAATCAGGAAATTGGTTGAAAGGTCGGAACCTTTAACCATTTTCCGGTGGAAGTAAGACCAGACCATAATCATGGCCATTACATAAGTCTTACCTGAACCGGTTGCCATCTTGAAAGCGTAGCGTCTGAGATCCTCAGGAGGGAGGTCCTGGAGGCCATCACTTTCTAATTCCGGGAAATATCTTCTAATCTGCCTGCGTCCATCCATAGTGGTTTGATGCTCAACACTGAATGTGAACATATCCTTCTTGAAGATTTCACAGAAGGAATCAATAAGTGGTTTTGCATCTCGGTTCTTCTCAATTTCCATGAGGTAGACCAGAGTCTCCATCGCCTCTTGTTGACCAAAGTAATAGTGAAAAGTATTGCCATTTAACAGGTGATCTTCTTCGAACCAGAACTGAAAAAGTCGCTGGGTTACAAATGAAGCCCCTTTATATCCTTCCTCACGCCATTTATCCACAGCCTGCCGAAGACGATTCACCAAGAGCATTTTGCTCGGTCGGCGTCTATCGACGATTTCGTATTCGTCGGCCGTTTTCTTAATTAGATGGGCGTCCGGCTTCAGATGAGCTTTGCGATCCGGGATCTCTGGCAGGTCTTTATCATAGAAAATAACTGCTTTTGACATGGTTATTTCACCTCTACTTCAAAGGCCTGGGAGGTATCGTTTCCAAAAATGTCAACAACCTTTACCATCACCGTATATTTACCAGGCTTTTCATAGCTATGTGCATCACTTTTAAGGGCGAGAGTCCTATCTTTTCTGGTGCGATATGTCACCCATCCGTTCATGAAGGTATCATTCTGAAAATCCCAATCAATCGCCCAGTAGTCGATGTAGTCAGACCATTTCTTGATCTTGGATCGGATTTCTTCTGGAATGAGTTCTGTGTTGGGAATAACAAAGTCTTTAAGCGATACCATAATTTTCTTACCCTTTTCCTGCTTAACATCGACTTCAAGATAGGCCAACTCAAAGAATTGAATGTCGCCTTTGTCCACAGCCTGTTGTTCCATTACTTCTCGTGGAATGTTAAGGAGGACAAGTTTAACACCCCGGCCTTTGGCCGCATCCGTCATCAGGTCATAAAGCCCCATTTCCCATTCCCAGCCGAGCACGTGAAGCTCTTTTTGTTGAATCGCCACACACTCATCCAGGCATGCGTTTATCTCATCAATGGTTATGGGTGCATCCACCGCACCCACGTGCACCACTGCCTTGCCCTTCTTACCATGTAAGTGTTGCATCCCCGAAATAGGTTCTGCCCCATACAATTTTAGAATAAAGGCAAGGTATTGATAAATAGCGAGTTGCTGATCAGATGTTTTCCTATCGCCGAATGTCACACCTTGCCAGTACTTGCGCTCATATTTACCGAGGTTAAGAACCTCAAAAGGGTTACAATTTTCAATTTCGAGGAGACGTTTCCGACTAACATGGATTGCCCAACGAGAAAGATCGCACCCAATCCAGCGCCGACCAAGTTTTTCTGCAGCAGACATGGTTGTCCCTGATCCACAAAATAAATCGGCTATGAGATCACCAGACGATGTTGAGGTGCTTATGATGCGCCCTATTAATGATTCTGGCTTTTGAGTAGCATAACTAATCCTTTCTTTCGATGTGGGTCCAATAAAATTTATGTCTTCCCAAACATCATGCATTGGTACACCTATATTCTCTTTTTCTCTTTTTACATAATTACCGTGTTCATCTTTTAAACGAATTAACTTTCCATCAACAAAGCCACGCACCGTCTCCTCAATCCACTCTGGATGCGCATATTCTTGATACAGTAAATTGAAAGTCCTTTTTTCAGATTTTTGAAAAAAGAGTAAATTGTCGTGCATCTTCTGAAAAGTAGTGGCAACGTTACTCCATCTTCTATAATGCCAAATAATCTCATTAATAAAATTTGCCTGACCAAATATTTCATCCAATATAAATCGTACCGCACTATTCATACGCCAGTCGCAGTGAACATAAATACTCCCCTTTTCAGAGAGAAGCTCATGCATTAATTTTAGCCTGTCTGAAATCATTTGAAGATACGAAATTGTACCTTTTCCCCACGTATCACGATAAGCTTTCTCTTCGATGGCAGATTGCTCTTTGGTAACTTCTAAATCACTATCGCCTATTTGCGTAGTAAAAGTGAAATCTGCTCCTGTTGCAAACGGTGGGTCAATATAGATAAGATCGATTTTCCCCGCAAAGTTTTCAAGCAAAGAGTTCATTACGAGGAGATTTTCACCCCAAATGAGTTTGTTCTTCCACCCTTCTTCAAAAGTCTCTCCTTCTTTGGCCTCCCAAATATCAAAGAGTGTTTTTTGCTTGGGCTTCTTGGCTGCCTCTCTGGTGGCACGAGCTTCCTTGATTGTCTCTATGACCTGAAAGGGCAAGCTGACACGCTCTACTTCTTTTCGTGTTCCATCCTCATTATATTTCCCCGGCCAAACCAACTCAGTTTTGGCGATTTCAATCTTAGCCATTTATATCTCCTTGGCCATCCTTTTCGGTGAGTGCGTCTGTTGATGTTCGTTCTGGTTTTTCTGCTGTTTTCCCTTCCCAAATCTTACAGATTTCCTCAACTTTTGGGTCTTGAGGTTTATCAACAATCCAGTACTTGTAAAATTTTGGATCACGGCTCCTCGGAATAGGTCGTGCCTCGCGTATCCTAACAAGGGCAGGTGCTCTAACACGCTCCCCGAGCACCAAGGCCGTTTGAGGAGCTAAAGCAGGAAGCTGATTAAGAAGTGGACCATAGATTTCCGGCACAATCTCTTTAAAATATCGAAGATCCTCGGGATTCTGCAAACGATGTACTATAAAACTATTACACTGAGAAAGCACCGTTTTCGACAATTCACTCGGACGTTGAGATGCAACCACAAGACCTAGTCCATATTTTCGTCCCTCACGAGCAATGCGCTCAAAAACAACTCTTGAAATCGATTCATCTTCCCCAAACCGCATCTCCCGAATGTAGTTCTGGGCTTCTTCCAAAATCAGTACAATCGGTAACGATCCTCGTGCATTCTCGCCACCATATTCTCCAAGACGCTGTAAGAATTCCAGAATAGTCCGGCCAATTAGTGCTGTAACATTCTCGAGCACTTCAGAAGCAAGGAGACTCAGGTCAAGAATCACCACATTATGACCTGATGTGCCAGAACGCTGCCGGTCATAAAAAGGAAATACCTCCTGCCTGACCTCACTTTCTGGGGACATATTCTGATTCCCGTTTGACAATCCAATGACGTCTCTTAAAAAAGTGGCAAGCGAATTCAAAGGTTCCTGCCATTCTCCATCTACTGGGCCAAAAAGGAATTCAAAACGTTTATCTTCAAGTAACCGATAGATCCGCATCAGCATTGTGGCACAGTAATCTCTGGCTCGGGCGCCTCCAGATTCATCGCGTCGCATGGCCTTTTCAATATATTCTCGCTTGAAGGATTCTTTACCAAAAAATAGTGGGCTGTCTGCCGAAACCTGAGGAGTTGGCCGTGTGCTTCCCGCACCTATCAAGGATTGAAGGATTGGCTGTAAGTTAGACTTGATACTTTGTTGTAAATCCAATGGTAGAGGTTTAGAAAATCTTCGCACATCTGGTTCCCCAACGAGGCGTCGAGCTTTCTCCGCAATTTCATTAAGTGCTTTTCTCAGATTGTCTCCACCATCGGTGAATATTTCTTTTAGAATCTCATCCTTATCTTCCAGATAACGTGTACAACCTCTTGCAATGTCCTCCACTTCGGCAGATGTTTTTCCGCTTTCTTCAGTATGTGCAATAAGCCGATGGAGGTCTTGAAGAAGAAGTTGCCTAAGCTGGAGAATATTACCTTGCGGGACGGCAGGACTACGGGCCAAGCGCAATGCATCAAGAAGAACTGGGCGTTGGATACCAGGAGAAGCTCTGAAGAGACGTACAAAATCGTCTGCGTTCATAAACCAATACGGAATAATGAGTCTTTCTGCACGCCTCTGCGCGTCTGAAGGAATGCAAAGGCACTTGGAATTACCGACATTTTCCCATCCCTCGCTTCCTTTTTGTTTTTGAAAAGCTGAACGATACTCGCCATTGGTATCGAGGATAACGAAATGAGTCCGTTTGATGTCTTGACGAGACAGAATTGACTGAATTAAGCTTGCAATCGTGCAGGACTTTCCTGATCCGGTACTGTCTAAGATTGCAATGTGCTTACCAAAAAGACTATCAGGGTTGACCTGTATAGAGAACCCCTCGAATATCGGTGAGTCACCAAGCCGAATGCAAAAACCAGGACCATTCAGATTAGGTTTTTGACTTTCCTCACCCATTCCCACACATTGCTGATCAAAAATAATCTGAAGATATTGGGATGTCACAAGCAATACTGGATTGTCCAAAACTGGGAAAACAGTAATTCCTTGTGTGTATGCTTTCCCGTCTATAGTACCTATAAGGGTTGCCTTCATTCTTCGACTGGCTGATGGAAGAGTTACCATTGTTCTATCTGCACTAATCTCTGCTTCCTCCGCGAGAAAAACTCGTGTGACCATTGCCACAAGTCGGCGTGCTCCCACAGGAATTATTATGTAAGAGTTAATCCTTCCAACCTCCTGGGCTCCCTCGTAAGTGGTCCGCGTGAGCGCCTTAAGATCGGCATTAAGTTCGATTGTTACCTGTGCTGTATCAACGGCGAAAATGCGCCCAATTTCAAAATCACTCGCCATTTGACTCTCCTCCTGCGGTTGTCACATTTGCCTCTGACCGCAGTGATCTATAAGTTTTAATAACTTTTTCAAGAATTTCCTCATCACGGAGATCAGGCAAAACTTTCTTAACGAAACAATCAAACCCACCTAATGTTTCCCCCGAAAAAATCCATACTCTGCGATCCTTTTCTGCGCGAAGACGAGCCACAAAATTATCTGCTGAAGGATCTGGGTCAGGAACGAAAGGGTCCACAATCACAAGAGTAAAGCTCGGAATCGCAAGGGACTGCAGAATTATAGCATTGATGTGATCGTCACCAAAGCCGTAACCAATTACAAAAAGGGTTGTTTGTGGCCTGACTGTTGCCCATGCGAACCGTCTTAATAGTTCCGAATAGGGCATACCCAGCGTTTCCCCATATTTCGTTGGAGTGGGATAAATCAAAACTGACGTGGTGTCATTTTCGGGAATACCCTGAATTGATACACCGTATGGGTTATTCCAATCAGAATCACCAGCACACCAGTTAATTGACCCGTGCAATTTGTAAAGGTGTATTACACGATCAAGGCGATGCACCCGACCTTCAGTTGTTTCTGCAGGGAAATAAAGGTCGTGGTCATAAGATTCGGGTCTGAAAATCCGTCTTATGGTTCCTACAAACCCATCAATAAGAACAATACCTTCTGCATCGGCAGCCTGCTCAATAAGAGTGTCATAGTTTGGAGTAAAAATATTCACACGTTTTAAATTGAGAGGGCGAGTGAGAACTTTCTTCAAGAAGTTTTTGTGGGCTTTAAGTGAATCCGGGGTGGTATTGTTCTTGGGAAGTGTACACTGGCGTATGAGGGCTCTTTTCGCTTGATTCAAGCATACATCAAGCTCGGTTGCGTTGGTATCGACTGTTAGGTCTCCATCGAGTCGCAGTCGTCCACCCTTATTCATGATAGCTGATCGCCATCGATACAACAATGAGAGGACTAGTTCATAGTTAATTTTAATCGGCTTCTTATCATTGCTATTGAATCGAGAAATGATCTCATTTTTCTTTTTTGGAACGTTCTCCTCAGCAGGATTCAACCAGTAAACTGCCTGATAAAATAATTCCATCCATTTTTGGACTTCTTTCCCTAACACACCCTTTTGCAGTAATTCATTTTCAACTTCTAATGGGATTGAACCAAGTAAAACGCCACCTGCATCTTTGGATGTTCCCGCACCAAGTAAGAATGAAACAGAATCAGCCTTAAGCAATGTCCCTATTTTGATTTGAGCATCTTTCAAAAAGGCGTTCCAATGCTCAAACAAATGGCTATCGCCCTCTTCATCTTGAATTTCTTCCTGAATTTTCTTCCGAAGTTGATCCAGCTGATCAATACCACCAATCTCAAACACTGATTCAGATATGAGGTCAGTAATCTTCATCTCTTTCTCAATGGATGCGTCGCTCATTTAATAATCTCCTTTGTCAATTTTACCTTCCTCAAACGTATCAACTTCTTTGGCCTGCCATATATCGAAGAGGGATTTCTGTTTTGGCTTCTTTGCCGCCTCTCTTGTGGCACGAATCTCATTGATAGTCTCGATGACCTGGAAGGGAAGGTTTACCCGCTCTACTTCATTTCGTGTGCCATCTTCATTATATTTCCCCGGCCAAACCAACTCAGTTTTAGTAATTTCAATCTTTGCCATCTATTTCCCTCCGTTCCATCGTTCCAGTACTTTACGCCCCAGATCGGTTGTTCGGTAACGCTGTTTCGGACTTCGAGGTTTATCTGGGATTGTCATTTCAAGCCAGCCTGCCACAAGCAAAGGCTCAAGGTATGTCTTGCGAAAGTGTTCACGGTCTCTTAGACCAACTGCTCTCTGCAATTCCTCTCGATTTTGGGCAGTTTGGGCCACTTCAAGGACTGCTATAACTTGCGGGGTAGCTTGCGGGGTGACTTGGGGGGTAACTTGCGGGGTGACTTGCTCACCAACTTCCCCTGTGACTTCCCCTGGGGCTTGCGTGGTAAGTTGCGGGGTAATCCTGCGGGCTATTTCAACATTTGGCCAGAAGGTCGCTGTAAAGAACCCATTCACTTTGAATTTTGGTTCAGGACACTCCTGCTTCCTTGCGTCTTCAATCATACGCCGGATTCCTGTCCCTGCCTTTTCAATTAAAGCAATCCGATGAAGAAGGTCAGCGATAAGCGGATTTCTTCTCACACTGCGAGTGCCAAGTTCTTCTCTGCTCAACCCCTTTGGCAGGCCTCCGGGGTTACTGATCTCAATCCGATCGTCATAAATTTCAACGAAGACATTTGCCCCAGCTTCGAAGTAGTCCCGGTGCATGACAGCATTTGTAATGGCTTCACGCAGGGCTCGCATGGGGTATTCAGGAATATCTTCGCGCCTCAACTTTTCGATGCGGTAGCCAGTCCGTGTGTTCCTCTCAACAAACCGCAGGCTTTCCTCGATGTCGCTTACCAGACCACCGGCGAAATCTTTACGATCCAGAATGTTAACCTTGTCCGTTCCTTTTGAAAGAAGGCACGTAATATAGGACTGAGGGAAGAAATGTCTAACATCCTTAGCGAAGAAGAGAACTCCTGCATTTCGAAAGACGAGACGCTTCCCGGCACGCTCAGCGACCTCAATATTCACCAGGACATCATCAATCTTTCTTCTTGGAGTGATTCGGCTTTGTCTAATCCAGGCATCAAATTTTTCACGGTCGAAGTCCTCAGGGTAACGGAATTTCGGGCAAACGGTTAGATCAAAGCGGATGGCTCCTTCGATTCGGAAAAAATCTCGTATCTCATCGCGTGAGAGCTTCTGAGTAACTGCTCCTTGACGCCAGAAAAACCCTTCACGGCATTGGACGGGTTTACTTTCGCTCTCCCGGACGGTTATCACCGTTACTTTTCCCACCGTCTCAATTAGAATCTTTACCGGAGGATCGCAGTTTCTGGCAATGTCCTGGATTTGGGCTCGTAACTTATTACTGTCTCTGACCCCGACAACCGTTCCATCGTCACGGACTCCCAGAAGGATCTTTCCTCCTGAACTGTTAGCGAAGGAGACGAGGTCCCGGGCAAATGAAGAAGAGGGGGACTCCTTATATTCCAACATTGAGCCTTCTCCTTCCCAGAGAAGGATATCAAGGTCTGTTTGTTTCATCTGTCTCCTATTTCTTTCTCACCCAATTGGATCACCCCTTCTCGGCCACAATATACCCGAAGGTCACACTCTTTACAAACCTTTCGTTCGGGCACTTTTTTTATATCATAGTTTTTGTTGAGAATCTGTTCAACCACATGGTCAAAATGCAAACCCGCTTCGTCCACAATCTCAGGACGATATGGGAATTCCATTAAAGCATCTTCTCGCCGCGGTTCACCAGTCCAATAAAGAAGGAGCCTTTCTGCCCTCTTGCCATAACGCCGTTCAAGGATATGAGCGTAAATGCAGAGTTGTTTATAGTAACTATCGAGTCTGGAATCATCCTTAAGGGGACGAGGCTGTGATTTAAAGTCGAGCAGTTCTAATTTGTCATCAACACCTAAAAGAAGATCAATCTTACCCATAAGGATGTAGCTATCCTTCTCAACGGATACATCGACTTCGGTCTCAATGATACGTTCCATCTCACCCTGATTTTGATTAAAATAGTTCATGACCTGGGAAAATGCGTTAGCACGTTGTGTCTCTCCAATCGGGCGAATACCTCTGGCAACAAGATGGCGGAAATTGAAACCGAACATTTCCTTAATCTTACTCTCCCCTAACTCCGTTTCCCGTCTATCCAGAACCCAACGATGGATGTCTTCGATGGTCTGATGCACCAAGGCCCCAAAGAAGATTTCGGCTGATCGGGAAGGTGTGAAGTCATGGTCTCGAAAGAACTGGTACTGCCTTGGGCAGGTTTCAAAAACCTTTAGATCGCTGGTAAAACTAAAGGTCTTTTTTAAAGGCATGCGGCTTCTCAGGCGGAAGAAGAGTGATTTCAAGAGATCCTGCCTCACATATGGCCATTGTTGCAAACCCTGCCAAATAGGATTAAAGTATGATTTGGGCTGCTCTGTTGAAGTGAGGACCAGTATCTTCTCCGCCCGTGAAAAGGCAACATAGTGGAGCCGCATTCGGTCGAAGCCGGTTATTCTGTTTTCTGGCTCGAAAGGTTCTCGGTGATAATATGGTGATAGGTGTCTATCCACATCTTTTGGAGAAGAGAGTTGTTTATCGAGGGAATCAACGACGACCACCGGAAATTCCAATCCTTTTGCCTGATGGATGGTCATCACCTGGACATACCCTTTTGGAAAGGGTTGATCCGGGTCTTCATACTCGTTAATACCTCCAATGTAGAGCAAACGGAGGAAGCTATTGAAAAAATGAAGGCGGAGATAATCCCTGTTCCGATAAGAGACGACGGTGTAATGATAGTAATTTTGAAAAATGTTCAGCAGTTGAGAGAAGATTGCAAGGTTACGTGCCCTGTTCTCATTCTTGACCATGGAAGAGAATGGTTCATGGGCTAAAAAATGATAGAAGTAATCGGCCAGCCTTCGATCAAGGGTTTCACCCTCCTGTAATTCCCTGATCTCGCCTTCAAATTCCTGGATACAGGCTGAAAGGAGATGGGGAGACCCGAAGTTCCGGCCAAGTTCAACGAGACATTCATCTACATAGCCCGCCATTTCGCTGAGATCCTTACCTTTTACCTCGCCTCGCCTATCACCATAATATCCGAGCAAGATCGCAAAGCAGGCCACCATATGTCGGATTTCTTCGTTATCAAAATAACCCCGAGCACGCGGGCAAAAGGCAGGAATTCCTTTGCCTTGCAAGGCTTGAAGATAGTGCCCGCTGTGTTCCATCCGCACACTGTGTAAGAACAAGGCCACCTGACTGTAGTCTTGAATAATCCGATTCTCTTTCAGGAAAGAGATAAGGTCTGCCACCCGGTTTCCCTCGTCGTTTTTGGATTCACCCCAGATGGACAAAACTGCGGGATATTCTGGGAATTTACCTTCGGGGTCTGCGGTGATCTCTTTGGGGTATCGGAACTGGAAATCTGATCCAGGGTTACTCCAATCGTGGCTCACCATGAATTTATTGTAGTCTCGTATAATCTTCTCATGAGAACGGTAATTAATCGTCAATTTACGAATCTTGCAATCAGGATAATTTCTTGAGAATTCAAGGATGTTTCGTACCGTAGCGCCACGAAACCTGTAAATACTTTGATCCTCATCCCCGACCACGCAGATGTTATTTTGTGGACTCGCTAAAAGAAGAAGGAGCTGTTCCTGAATATAGTTGGTATCTTGATATTCATCCACCATTACATATTTGATTTTTCTTTTGATGCCTTCGCATGCTCTTAGATTCTGAAGAAGGCGGTAACAGAGCTTTTGTTGATGAGCAAAATCAATACAATTTTTTTCCCACAAGGCATCCTCGTAAGCGAGATAAGCAGCGCCGATAGCCTGGATAAAAGGATCAGATGCCTTTAAGAGTTCGTCAGGTTCGACTAACTCTTCCGTTATCTTATCGAAATAGCTGCGGGTACCTTCGATAGAGGTCCACCTTGTCGTCCATCGATTAAGATATTTTCCATCCACATCAATACCGATAATTTCATCAAAATTGTCATAGAGGAAGAGGAGTTGAGTAAGCTCATCAAGGACTTCATAATTGTTGCCAAGAGGAGTGAGGTGTCTATAAGTCATCAAGAAATCGTTACAAATACTATGAATGGTACCAACGAGGAGGTCCGAAAGGTCGCCGGGGTAGTTGATCTTCTTGGCAGATGCGGATATACGGTCTCGCAACTCGAAGGCTGTTTTTTCGGTAAAAGTGCAGATGAGCATCTCCCGAGGCTCGGCAAGTTCTTGAAGAAGAACGTTAAGAGCTCTGACGACGAGAACCAGAGTCTTTCCAGAACCAGGACCAGCAATAATTAGGACAGGGCCTTCGGTATGTCCAACCGCCCCGACCTGAGTTGTATTCAGATCAGGAAATGCATCAATGATTTTGTCGGAAACACTCATTAAAGCAGACCTTGTGCCCGAAAGCTAAAGACTTCATCTTTAGAGACTATGAGATGGTCGAAAACAGTAATGTTGAGTGTCTTGGCTGCAAGAACCAGTGCTCGCGTGAGGGTTTTGTCATGATCTGATGGAGTGGTATTACCGTCAGGATGATTGTGCACAATTACTATAATGGAGGCTTTCCTTTTCAGAGCCTCCTCCATAACTCTACGGGGATAGACTGCCGCTCTATCTATTGTTCCTTCGCTCAAGGTCTGCAGGTCAATTACTTGAAAACGGCTATTGAGATGTATGACTTTGAATGTTTCATTGGGTTGAGTACCAAGTGCAGCTTTACAATAGTCATAAAGTATCTGTGGATCTTCCAAAGAGATAGTTTCAGGTTCGCTTCTTTTTAATGTTAGGTCGGAAGAACTTTTTGGCTGTAGATAAAGATTGGCGGCCTCTTTAATGAAACGAATAGCCAACGGAGCTGCTTCACCTATCCCAGGGATCCTCTTTAATTCCTCAACCGAGGCATCGAGGACACCACGGAAAGATCCAAATTTTTTGATGGCCTCTTTGGCAGAGTCTTTTACATCCTTTCGGGGAATCGCTAATGTCAGAAGGAGTTCTACAGCTTCATAATCTTGGAAGGAACTGAGACCAGTCTTCTCAAATCTCTCCCGGAGACGTTTTCTATGACCGAAATAATGGGGTTTTTCCGAATCGGATTTCATTTAACTATTAAAATATGGTTGAGTAGAGCACAGGCGTATTTAAAATGTGTCAGGCCTTGAAACGTGAATTAGTATTCTCATTACCCTCACCTTTCAGTTGTTCTGGGGTGCGTTCCTGTAACCACAGCTTGCAGACATTCTTCCAACTTATCCTGCGCCATTTCTTAAATACAGCCTTCAACTCATCCAGATACTTCGCTTCCAGAAGATATTTCTGGGCGGCTTTTAAATCTTCGAGCGATGCAATCGCTGGCATATTCTCCCCCGTATTCTGAAATCATAATTGGTCAAATTGGTGCAAGAGGTTTTTCAGAAATCCTCAATCTTCTTTTTCCCTGATGGTCACCACGGCAAATGCCGCCAGCCCCTCATTACGCCCAACAAAACCCATACCTTCATTTGTCGTGGCCTTGATATTGACACTCGCTACGGGAATGTTTAATGTACCGGCAATATTTATCGCCATTTCGTGGATATACCCTTGCAACTTCGGCCTTTCGAGAACAACTGTCGAGTCCACATTATTTACCGCATAACCCTTTTTTTCTGCCAAATCTCCCACCTGGGAGAGGAGTTTCAGGCTGGACATGTCCCTGTAAGCGGGATCCGTATCGGGGAAATGTCTGCCAATATCACCCTCACCAAGCGCCCCAAGGATGGCATCACATATGGCGTGGACAAGGACGTCGGCGTCGGAATGGCCCAGCAGTCCCTCTTCACAAGGCATCTCTACCCCCCCCAGGACAAACCTTCTCCCGGCAACCAATCTATGACTATCATAACCAAAACCTATCCTCATCTCTTACCCCTTACCATTTACGCTCGTCCTTCGTCTGTGGAGAAGAACTTCCCCCCAGACAAGGTCATTCCTTGTTGTAATCTTGATATTATCATCGGAACCGGGAATCATCCTCACCCTTATTCCTATCCTTTCAACAAGGGCGGCATCGTCGGTGCCATAAAAATGATCTTCATAGGCCATTTGATATGCCTTTTTGATAACCTGCCTTTCAAATGCCTGGGGGGTCTGCGTCAGCCATAAACTGTCCCGGTTGAGCGTTTCCCTGACCCATCCCCCGGCATCAACCGTCTTTACTGTATCCCTAACAGGGACACCGAACGTTACCGCTTTCTCTTTCAATGCCCCGAGAACTACCTGATGGATCAGCTCCTCCGAAATAAACGGTCTGACACCATCATGGATAACAACAATACTATGGTCACTCCCTACGGCATCGAGGCCATTCTTCACAGAGTCCTGCCTTTGTCTGCCTCCTGCCACTATCTTGCTGACCTTCGAGAGCTTATAACTTTCAATGATCATTTGCTGCACATACCGGATATCCTCGGGAGGAACGACGAGAAATATATCGTCAACCACCGATGACCCCTGAAACATCATTAAAGTATGGACCAGGAGGGGGACTCCCTGTAAGGAAAGATACTGTTTGGCAAGATTTTCCCCCATCCGCTTTCCTGAACCACCGGCAGGGATAATCGCCACTGTTTTCATCGTCATCATCCTTAATAAACACGAAAGCCCGGAATTCTTTAAGTCTTCTTCCGGGCTTTATGCGATAACTATTGCCTATAATTTAACACGGGAGATTTTTTTCCAGAGCAACATCCTTCAGCTCTGAAAATATCATTCTTCCTGCCGTCGTCTGGAGTACGCTGGTTACCAGAATCTCCACATTTGCCCCCTGGTATTTCTGTCCATCATCAACAACAATCATCGTTCCATCATCCAGATAGGCTACACCTTGCCCCGGTTCCTTGCCCTCTTTGATAATTTTCACTGTCATCACTTCACCGGGCAATACCACGGGTTTCAGGGCATTGGCAAGTTCGTTGACACTCAAGATTTTTACACCCTGCAACTCGGCAACTTTGTTCAAGTTATAATCATTGGTAATAATTTTACCATCCCTTTCCTTTGCCAGGGCCACGAGTTTCGCATCAACGCCTTTGATTCTGGGAAAATCCTGCTCAGCAACCTCAATACTGACACCGCTACTCTTCTGCATGCGGTTCAGGATATCGAGTCCTCTTCTACCCCGGGAACGTTTCATGGCATCGGAAGAATCGGCAATATGCTGTAATTCATCAAGTACAAATCGAGGAACTACCAACTTGCCCTCAATAAAACCGGTATCACAAATGTCTGCGATCCTGCCATCAATGATGACACTTGTATCAAGGAGTTTGCAATCACCACTTTCCCTGGTCGAGCCAAAACCAAAGACAGGAAACTCCTCCATTTTCTTCGATCCGACAACGAGGCCAAGATAGCCCATAATACCAGTCAACAGGGCGTATATCCAGGGAACAACCTGCTGCCTTTCCATGATATTGCTTACAAAACTAAGACCATAGGCCAATAGAAAAGCAATGAACAGGCCAACGATTACTCCCACTACCCCTCCGAATATAGTCCTGAGGGATATTTTTCTTATAGCCTGCTCAATCTGGATAACAAATAGGGCAATCAAAAGTCCTGAAAATAATCCCACCAGCGATCGCGGGAATCCATAATAGCTGAACGCGATAAAGTAACCACTCACAGAACATGATAAAATTAAAAGAAACCTGACAATCAATTAAAATCACCTCCTTTCCTTGTTATAATAACTTTCCTTCTACATATAATAATAGCCCACATCATAAATGCTTACTGCACGGCAAACAAAATTTTAAGGTCCTGTTCAATCTTGGCCTCTTCAGAATTGCTCGCAACAGATATCTCCTTGATTAACAAGCTTTTTGCCGTGTCCATCATCTTCCTCTCCCCAAAGGATAGATCTTTATCACTTTTCAATATAAAGAGATCCCGCAGGACCCTTGCAATTTCAAATATTGAACCTGTTTTGATCCTGTCAAGGTATTCCTTGTATCGTTTGTTCCAGGTTTGTTTATAAACGGTAACATCCTTGTTCCTTAATATCGCATAAACTTTGGGAATTTCTTCTTCCATGATGACTTCTCTGAGTCCTACAGATTCTGCACTACTTATGGGAATCATTATCTTCATACTGTTGCTCAAGATCCTAATAATGTAAAATAACTGTTTTTCATTTATAACCTCTTTCTCTTCTATGGCCTCAATCACACCTACACCCTGTGCCGGATAAACGATTAATCCCCCTGTCTTAAACATTTCAGATCCCCTTTTCATTTTAATTACCATAACTTATCACATTTTGCCACAACAAGCAAGATAATTATATTGTTAAAAGTATGGAAGTTATATAAACTTCTCTTTCAAATTCCTAAGATTCGGGGAGGGGAACAAAAATGGTAAACAAGGCGATCTTGGTAGGCAGGCTGGGAGGTGATCCCGTGGTCAGATATACCCCCGATGGGGCAATGGTGACCAATTTCAATCTGGCAACGGACGAACAGCGAAAAGATAAGAGTGGTGAAAGGGTGCAGAGGACGGAATGGCACCGTATCGTAACCTTCGGAAAACTGGCGGAGATATGCAGCAACTACCTTTCCAAAGGGAGACTGGTCTTCATTGAAGGGAGGATCCAAACGCGATCATGGGAAGATAAGGAAGGCAACAAACGCTCTACAACGGAGATCATTGCCGCAAACATGCAAATGCTGGAACCGAAAGGACAGGCAAAGGTCCCGGATACAGCAGCAGATGATTCCCTTTCTCCATCTTCCGGTTTAGAACCCTTACCTGAAGACGATGTCCCCTTTTAGCAATAGTCATAAGTCGTACGTCATAAGTCATAAGTCAGACGTACGACGTAAGACATACGACGGGGGGACCGGCATTATTTCGGTTCTATTTTTCTGGCCTCTGGTGTTACGTTTATTTCGTCCGGTTCATGGGTGGCTCTCTTAAAATTTTTGATGCCTTTGCCAATGGCGCCGCCGATCTCCGGTAGCTTTCCCGCTCCGAAGATGATCAGAATAATCACCAGAATAACCAGTAACTCGGGCATACCTAAACTTCCAAACATACTTTTATGACCTCCTCTTGCCGAGACTTACGGTAACTTCAAATGGACAACCTGTCCTGGTTTTCCTAAGCTTGACAGGGGGCTCCCCTGAAACTTGACATTGACGCCCCCTGCATTGCCAATATCAATAACAAAAGAAGGGGCTCTACGTTCTATCTTTTTACCCGGCTGGAGTAAGACTTCGTAGGGTGAATTTTGTCCTTCCCCGATCCTTAACCATGTCAGCTCTTTTGCTTCTATGCTTAAATGATAAGATGCCTCTGCGCTTGCTTGAGCGGCAACTTCACTCTTGGCCTGCATTTGCGGATTGGTTGCCTCGGCAGGTTTTACGTCAGGTGTAAAGGGGACAGCCTTACTGCTCTGGTGTTGGGGGATATTTACGCCGGTTTTATAATATGAGGATATAAAAAAAATGACAATGCCAGCCATAATGATAAGAGAGAAGATTAAAAAAGGTTTCTTATAGTAGGTAGTTATAGGTGGTTTTTCAACCTCTTCTTTTTCGTAAGGGGCTTTTAGTGTTTTCAGATATCTTTCGTAATGGTCAAGGATCTTTTTACTGTCATCACCTATGATCTGTGCATACTTTTTGATAAAAGCCTTCGTATAGACAGGGGGAGGAAGTAAGTGAAAGTCCCCGTTTTCAATAGCTTCAAGGTTATCAGGGCTTATTCTGGTGATCTGAAATAAATCATTTAAGGCAATCCCCCTGGATTCTCTGAGGGCTTTTAAATCTGAACAGACGCGTTTTAAATCCTCATCCGGTTCTTTCGGAGGCGGTATGTTTATATTTTTTGTCATCATTAATCGTTCAATTTTATAAAAATTAGTGTTTTTAATGTTATCACTAATCTTAATACCATGCAATAAAAAAATACCATTACTTCCTGAGAGCTTACAGCCACCGGATCTTAATTTACCCCCTTGACACGCAGATATCTTTATTTTATATCTCGCTTTCACACCATATTTATAGGAGGAAAGTAATGGCTGGTTTTGGTTTTACGGAAGAACAGGAGATGTTTCGGGAAACTGTGCAACGCTTCGCCCGGCGGGAAATTGCTCCAGGGGCAAAGGAGCGGGCAAAGAAGGCGGAGCGCCCGCTGGAATTGATAAAGAAAGCCGCCGACCAGGGACTGGTGGGATTGGCCGTTCCCCAGAAATTTGGAGGTAGCGAGGCAGATTGGGTCACTGTTGGTATCGCTGTTGAGGAAATGTCGAAGGCCGATTTTGGTCTTGGCATGCTGCCGGTACTGCCGGGACTGTTTTCCATACTTCTTACCCGCTACTGTTCAGAGGAGATGCAGCAGAGATACCTTCCCGCTATGGCTCGGGGGGAGTGTTCCGGTTGTTTTGCGATAACCGAGGCTGATTGTGGTTCGGATGTAGCTGCCATAAGGACAAAGGCTGTAAGAGATGGAGATCATTATATCATCAATGGCGAAAAAACCGGCGTCAGCGGCGGTATGGATGCCCATATCGCCGTGGCCCCGATCAAGACTAACCCTCAGGCTGGAGCTAAGGGGATTAGCATGTTCGTTCTTCCCCTTGACCTTCCCGGTGTAAGCAGGTCTCGAATTCCGGACATGGGTTTTAATCAGATAAGCCGGGGTACATTATTTCTGGATAATGTGCGCCTACCGGTAGAGTATCGTATTAGCGAAGAGGGCAAGGGTTTCTACTTAATAATGGGGCAATTTGAAGTTTTGCGGGTCTTTCTGTCAATAGCGGCTTTAGGACTTGCGCAGGCTTCTCTTACGGAGGCGATTGAGTATGCAAAAATACGCAAAGCTTTTGATCGCCCGATAGTGCAGTTTGAAGGGGTCTCTTTCAAAATTGCGGAGCATGCCACGTGGATTGAAGCGGCGAGGTTACTCTGCTATCGAACCCTCTATCTGGCCGATCAGGGCCTTGAACACAACAAAGAATCAGCAATGTGTAAATGGTTCTGTCCCGTGGTGGCTGTCAATGCCATTCATGATTCCCTGCTTATTCATGGGCATGTGGGTTACAGCGAGGAGCATCCCGTTGAGCAACGCCTGCGAGACGCTATTGGTTTTGAGATGGCCGACGGAACGGCGAATATAATGAAGATCATCATCAGCCGACAACTTGTGGGAAGGGAGTTTCTTCCCAGTAACAGGTGATAGATTCTTACTCGAAAATGAAGGAGGTGTAAATATGTATTCCGAAGTAGTCATGGATCACTTCAAAAATCCGAGAAATGTAGGAAAAATGGAGGATGCGGACGGAATAGGGGAGGTCGGTAATCCTATCTGCGGCGATATGATGACTATTTACATTAAGGTCAAAGATGATCGTATTGACGATATCAAGTTCTTGACTTTTGGCTGTGCGGCTGCCATTGCCGTCTCCAGCATGCTTACAGAAATGGCGCGGGGAAAGACCCTGGCGGAGGCCAAAAAGATCACCAACAAATCGGTGGCTGAGGCCCTGGAGGGCCTCCCGAAAAACAAGCTCCATTGCTCGAATCTGGGAGCGGATGCCCTTCACCTTGCCGTAAAGGATTATGAAGATAGAAAGGCGGGTAAAGTCAAATCTCCGCAAAAAAGCGAGGACAAGCATGAGCATACCGAGGGGGCTACATGCAAGTGTCCCTACTGTGATGCGGACCGGGATGCCGGGTTGGAGTTCTGTACGCATTGTGGCCAGGAGATAAAGGGCAAAGAGACAGTCCACTGAGGCACGTCTCAACGGTAGGAGAGGAGGATTCGTAATGAAGATAGTAAACCTGGATTACATATCGGGCAACCCCATGTTGCCGGAGGTTCAGGAAGCCATGATCGAGGCTATCAGGAAAAACTATGGTAACCCCTCCAGTTCCCACAGGTTAGGTGACCAGGCAACGGAAGCGCTGGAGCTGTCCCGGGAAAAGGTAGCCAGGCTGATTAATTGCGTATCACCGGAAGAGATAGTTTTCACTTCCTGCGGAACTGAGTCCATCAACCATGCCATAAGGGGGGTGGCCTTTGCTATGGCAGATAAAGGAAAGCATATAGTCACCTCCAACATCGAACATAACGCCGCTTTAAAGAGCCTGAAAAGGTTATTAAAGATGAACTGGAGGGTAGCCTCAGTCTCTGTAGATGAATACGGGATGGTAAATCCTGATGACGTGGCAAAGGCGATTACGGATAAAACCATTCTGGTGACAGTCATGCATAGCAACAATGAGGTCGGCACGATCCAGCCGATAAAGGAAATAGCATGTATCACCCGGGAGAAGAAGATACCTTTCCACTGCGATGCGGTAGCCTCTGTAGGGGTTGTACCGGTTGATGTCCAGGATATGGATGTAGATTTGCTGAGTTTTTCCGCCAATCAGTTTAATGGACCGCCGGGTGTGGGAGGCCTCTATATCCGTAAAGGCACGAACATCTCTCCCTTACTTGATGGCGGAGGCCAGGAAAACAACAGGAGGGCAGGGACGGAGAATCTGATCGGTATTATCGGGATGGGTGTGGCTGCCGAGATTGCCCATCGAGAGATGAAGTTTCGCATAGAACATGCGAAAAAATTGAAGGAAAGACTGATAAAAGGGTTGAGGGAAAACGTTTCCGACATTATCATCAACGGTCACCCGGAACTCTCTCTGCCCAATCTCGTTTCCGTATCGGTAAAGTACATTGAAGGGGAAAGCATCGTCCTTATGCTGGATGAGGACAATATCGCTGTTTCCACCAGGTCGGCCTGTGCTTCGGGAGCCCTGAGGGCCTCACACGTGCTTCTTTCCATTGGCAGGGAATATGCCGATGCCCAGGGTACACTCGTCATAAGCTTCGGCCGGGACACTACAGAGGCGGAAATTGACCGCTTCCTTGAGGTGCTGAAAAAGGCGGTTGGTTTCCTGAGAAATATGTCCCCACTCTATCAGAAGGTTAACTCTAAAGGTGTTACCGGAAAATAGAGTTGACCTGCTTTGATAGCTCTATATAAAAAGCATTCCAGATGGAGGAGAACATGAGTCTTAAGGTCAAACAACTGATCGTTGCCCTTCTCTCGGTGGCGATTGTCATCGTTCTTTCCTATGTTATTTACTCTGAAAAAGAACATCGCCTGGAGGAAAAAAAAGGTTATTGTCAAGACGGAATCAGCTGGATGTGTCCGGTGCCATGGCGATGAAGATAAGCAGGGTAAACCTGGCTGAAACCCTGGAATTGTGAAACATTGGGAGGCAAGTGTACATGCTACACAGGGGATTGGATGTCTTGACTGTCACGGTGTTCCAGTCCCCGGACAGGGTGAAGATATTCGTAATCCCCGTTATGTAGTAAATGTTACCTGGGATAAAGACACGGGTCTCAAAAATGTGGCTCTATCCATGAAGAATGGGAAATTGGTTGAACGACCCGATATCTGGCGCCACGAGGGTGTGGAGATAGTTACCGATGTTTCTCCCCGTACCTGTGCCCGCTGCCACGAAAAACAAACGGAACAGTTTTTCAACTCTCGCCATTCCATTGCCTGCCAGTTTATCGGTTCTCTCGACAATTTCCTGGGACGATTTGCCGAAGGTCCAGCCGCGGCTATCAGTGGCTGTCAGCAGTGCCACGGCAGTGAGGTCCGAGTTGAAAAGGTATCGGTAGATAGTCATGCCCCAATTTACTCTCCTGACACCTGGCCCAACACCGGGATAGGGCGAGTCAATGCTGACGGGTCGTGGGGTTCCTGCTCGGCGTGTCATTCGCGGCACGAGTTCTCCTCTGAGGTAGCACGCCGCCCCGAAAACTGTGGCAAATGCCACATGGGTCCAGACCATCCCCAGGCAGAGATCTATGCTGAATCCAAGCATGGTATCGCTTTCAGGAAAAACGAACGTTTCATGAAGCTCGATCTGCCCGGGGGCAAATGGGTCCTGGGGAAAGACTATGCTCAGGCGCCGACCTGCTCCACCTGTCACATGGGACCAGTAGCTCCGCATGGAAATTACTCAGGTCTCGAACTCACCCATGATGTGGGTTCCCGTATCTTCTGGACCCTACGTCCCATTATCTCCATACAACCAAAAGGAATTAAGGCTCAAGATGGGACCGTTATTCTTAAGGAACCGAGGCAGAGAAGGGAAGATATGAAGAAGGTCTGTTTAACCTGCCATTCTGATCAGTGGGTGAACAATTTTTATCTTCAGTTTGACCAGGTTGTCAATCTATATAACAACAAGTATGCAAAGCCGGCAAAGGCAATCTACGAGTTTTTAGAAAAGGAAGGAATCGTAGATCATATTCCCATGAACGAGGAAATGGACTACCTTTTCTTTGAAATCTGGCACCATGAGGGAAGGAGATCACGTCACGGCGCAAGCATGATGGGACCAGACTTTGTCCAGTGGCACGGATTTTACGAGCTTTCTCGTAACTTCTACACCCACTTCTTACCCTTAGCAGTAGAACTGGGTGAGAAGAAAGGTAAGGGGGGATCAGTAAAGGGGTTCATCGCAAAAACCCTGCGAGGGCCTGATGGTAAAGACTGGGAGAAGTACCACCGGTGGACGGAAGGGCTTACTCCGGAGCAGAGGGATGCCATGCTGAGATGGGAACAAGAAACCTACGGCTCTCGTGCAAAATAGGGGGGTTTGTGCGTGGAAGAGGAACGAATCGGTCGGCGTCAAGCTTTGACTAAGATAACAGGGGCTGCGCTTTCCTTTTTAGCTGGTTTTGCCGCGTTTATGGGAGTCGGTTTTCTCTATCCGGTACCACAGAGAAAGCCACCGGCACAATTTGTCTTTCTTGAGTCTGAGGTTCCTGCGGGCAAATCGCTTGAAACTAAAGATCTCCAGGGACGTAAGACGCTGGTAATCCGGAAACTGGATGGAACCATCCTCGCCATCCGAACCGTCTGTACCCATCTTGGTTGTGCAGTCTTCTATCGTCCTAATACCAACCAATTTGAGTGCCCCTGCCACCAGGGGTTTTTCGATGGGGAGGGAAACCCGATCTCCGGTCCTCCCCAGCGACCTCTCGAGCGTTACCCAACCGAAATAAGGGATGGAAAAGTATTTATTCAGTTTGCTTAAAGGTTAAGGGAGAACGATGACAGAAGAGAGAGAAGATCATGCCGCTCAGAAAAAATGGCTAAAGGCCATTCCTGTAGATATTCAAAGTCTTTATGAGAAAGTAGATGAACCTTTGCCCCATTCGGCCAAACGCTGGTGGTGGTGCTGGGGTGGAGTTTTGGGATTGTTATTTCTCTTAGTAGCCTCCACCGGTCTTTTATTGGCCATGTATTACCGGGCTGAACCAGAGACGGCGTATAAATCGGTTGCCTATATAACTGAGCATGCGCGCTATGGGAAATTTATCCGTTCAGTCCACCAGTGGGGCGCAAACTTCATGATTGTATTCATGTTCCTCCATATGCTCAGAGTTTTTGTGACGGGAGCTTTTCGTGAATATCGTTGGGGGGCATGGATGGTAGGAGTCTGTCTTTTGGGGATTACCCTGGGAATGGGGGTTACCGGTTACTCCCTTGTTTACGAACAGATCAGTTACTGGGCAATCACAATTACTTCTAATATTATGGGAAGTGTCCCCATTATAGGTGTAGGGCTGAAGAATTTATTTCTTGCCGGAGACGAGATAAATCAAGCCACGTTGAGCCGGATGTATGCCCTCCACGTTCAGGTCCTTCCTGCTGTTTTGATCATATTCAGTCTCTTGCACCTCTTCTTTGTCCGCCTTATAGGGATGTATGTGCCTGGCAATCAGAAGGATAGGGAAGAAGAGAAATCTTTGACTGCCCTGAAAGGTCACTACCATTTTTATCCGGAGCACCTTACGAGTGAGTTCATAGTATTTCTTTACCTGGTCATGGTAATCTGCCTCCTGGCCATTGCATTACCTGCAACGATGGGGCCTCCAAGTGATCCTCTGGTTACCCCCGAACATATCAAACCAGAGTGGTACTTCCTTCCCTTTTATCACCTCCTGAAGATGGTTCCCGGATCGGTTGGGGTGGTCATTTTGGGCCTTTCCGGAATTATCCTTTTCTCCTGGCCGATCCTGGATCATTACCTTCTGCAGAGAGTTGATAGAAAAATTTTTAGAGGACGTTTAGAGACCTCTCTGGTGGTAGGGATTTTAGTTGTGGGGGTCTATCTTGCCTGGGCTTTAGTAGAAACCCGTCCTTAAAGGAGTTAAAACCAGAACTCCGGATATCTCCGGCCTCTGGGTATGTTATTTATTAGAAGGGCAACGATTAACTACCGGGACACCAGAGATGCCGTGACCGGCCATCAGTTCTGCCACCTCTTCCAGGGGGGTATCCCTCTTGACAGAAACTACCGCTTTAGTCATCACAGACCCTGCCTTAACCAAATGAGTAAGGCGTTCAATAGCGTGTCTATAGGCAAGGCGGTAGATATCTTTAGCATCACCTGGGGTTATATCCAGGTACCCCTCGATCTCCTTCATTGCCTTTAAGATATCCTCGTCAGAAATATCTGAAGGACCCAGGCAACTGATATTCCTACGTTGTGGGCGTTTACTCATTTTCTTAGATTTATTCTCCCCGGTGGATACATAAGACCGGGCAGCTACTGATAGCTTCTTCAATAAGGTCTTCGGTGCCCCCCTCAGGATTGATGACTTCTGCCTTTCCCTTTTCGTCGCTGAGCCTGAAAACTTCCGGGCATATCTCTTCACAGGTGCCGCATCCGATACATTCTTCTTCATCAATATAAATCATTGTTCTTTTAAACCTTCTTTCCTCTTTTTTTCAACAAAAAGTCAACTACTGCCAGTTTCTCCCTTTTCAGGACATCCCCTCTGATACCAATTGTTACCTGATCTATGGGAATTTTCCTGCCCGCCGACTCCATTCCCTTTTTGACAATCACAGGCAGAGCCTGGCAGCAGGGCACTTCCATCGCAACCACGGTGACGGACTTAATATCGGCGCTCCTGAAAATATCGGCGAATCTCTGGACGTAATCCTCAGCATCATCGAGTTTTGGGCAACCAACGAGAATAACCTTACCTTTAAGAAAATCCTGATGGAAATCAGGGTAAGCCACCGGTGCACAATCCGCTGCCACTAAAAGGTCTGCCCCTTTCAGAAAGGGAGCTGTGGGTGGGACAAGCCGGATCTGTACCGGCCAGTGGGACAGGGTAGATACTCCACCCTCTACCGGCCTGCTAACTCCCTCACGTGATGCTGGTGATGCAAAGCTCTGGATATGGGCAGATGGACAGCCGCAGGCCATAGTTGCGCCCTCAACTGCCGCCTCCCTTGACTGTAGATGTTCCTCCACCGCCGTCTCATCAAAATCCTCCGCCTCCCGTTCCACGACCCTGAGGGCATCGTTCGGGCACTCCCCGAGACAGGCGCCCAATCCGTCACAGTACTTCTCTGATACCAGTCTGGCCTTGCCGTCCACGATCTGAATAGCTCCCTCAGCACATGAGGGTACGCATTGTCCGCAGCCATCGCACTTCTCTTCGTCAATTTCAATAATCCTACGTTTTACTTTCGCTTTCATGGTTTCCTCTTTCTACCGGCAGATAAATTACTTTCTTGTTAAATAACCGGTTGATCAGTCTTTTCTTGTTGTAAAAGAACCTTCTTTGCCAATTTGCGGCCTCCTTCAGTCAGGAAGACGTTGCCGATGAGGGATATCAGTTTCTCCATATCCGCGGAGCCATTCTTCTCCTTCTTGTTTTCTTCCATATTTACAATCAGATCGGCGTCGTAGAGCGCTTTGAAGTTTTTTGTTTCCTGGGGTCTCGGATGATGGTGATGGCCTACGATGTCGCAGACCTCTGTGATCAATTCCTCGTCGGCTCCCAACTTGGAAAGGATGTCACGGGCAATGGGCGGCCCCTCTTCCTCCTGATAACGCGCCGCCGTGCTCTGGTATTTCCGCTCCGCCTCCTTGATGCCGATATCGTGGAGATAGGCGGCAGACATTATCACTGCCGGGTCTCCCCCTTCCTCCCGGAAGATCTCCTCTGCGTAACGGGCCACTCTGGTGGCGTGGCCAATCCGCTTGAAATCCTGTTTAAAGTAGCGCTTCATCTCGATGGCAACGCGGTCCTTTAACAGATCGTTTCTCTGGGCCAGAAGCTCCGGAGGCAGCCCCCCCAGACATTGCTCGGCAAACTTACAGTAGGCGGCACAACCGAAGTCCATTTTCGGATTAACAAGCTTTGTTCCGCATTTTTTACAGATGCGGGTGGCTTCGTCTTTAAAAAACTCCACCGGATTGCCACACTTTGTACAGGCGGTCTCGAAGATTGCTCCTGGTTTCCAGTAACGCGTATCCTGTCCCGGGCACTTCATGGTGTTCCCTCCATTTATTGTCGTAGGTGGAGGATGCAAGCATCCTTTGCATCCCCCACGGGAAGTGGATACAAACTCAACCCAATATTGCCTTCAGGTCCTCGTCAGGCGTGGTGATGGGTTTAATGTCGAAGTTTTTTACCAGCACATCGAGCACATTGGGAGAAATGAAGGCCGGAAGGGATGGACCGAGGCGAATCCCCTTGATCCCCAGGTGTAAAAGTGTCAGCAAAATGGCCACAGCCTTTTGCTCATACCAGGAGAGGATCATGGATAGGGGTAACTCGTTGACTCCTACATTGAATGCCTTTGCCAGGGCCACGGCGATCTGGACGGCCGAATAGGCGTCATTACACTGACCTATATCCAGCAATCTAGGGATGCCTCCTATGTCCCCCAGGTTTTTGTCGAAGAAGCGGAACTTGCCGCAGGCAAGGGTGAGGACCACGCAATCCTTCGGCACCTTCTCTACAAACTCCGTGTAATAATTTCGCCCCGGTTTGGCTCCATCGCAGCCGGCAACCAGGAAGAAATGACGGATGGCCTTTCCCTTGACCCCCTCGATTACCTTATCGGCGACACTTAAGACGGCATTGCGTCCAAAGCCGCACATCACCTTTCGCCCGTTTCTATCTTCCGGGAAACCGGGCATGGAAAGGGCCTTTTCTATCACAGAGGCGAAATTCCTGTCTTTAATGTGGACTACGCCAGGCCAACCTACCATGCCGGTGGTGAAGATACCCCCCTGGTAAGATTCCCTCGGCTTCTGGATGCAGTTGGTGGTCATCAGGATGGCCCCGGGAAAGTCCGCAAATTCTCTGATCTGGTTTTGCCAGGCGGTACCGTAATGGCCGTACAGGTGGGCATATTTTTTGAGACCCGGGTAACCGTGGGCGGGAAGCATCTCCCCATGAGTGTAAACATAGATACCCTTGCCCTCCGTCTGCTTCAGGAGTTCTTCCAAATCCTTGAGATCGTGCCCCGAAATGAGAATGGCCTTTCCCTTTTTAACTCCCAGGGATACCGTGGTAGGGACAGGATGACCGTAGGCGCCGGTATTGGCTGCGTCTAAGAGTTCCATGGCCCGAAGATTGGCCTTTCCGCATTTCAGCACCAGCCCCACCCAGTCATCAAGACTCAGGTCTTTCCTCATGGTAGCGGCAAGACCCTCGTGGATGAAGGCATAGACCTCATCATCCTCCTGCCCGAGTATCTGTGCGTGGTCTGCGTAGGCGGCAACACCCTTGATCCCGAAGAGCAATATATGCTGGAGGGAGAGGATATCCGGGGCGATGGAAGTATCCGATTTCAACCCCACCGCTTCCCCTTGTTTGGCCAACTCTTCCACGGTCGCCCCGGGTCTGAAGGTAACCGGGCAATCCGGAAGGTTGACGTTTCCAGCTTTTGTCCTGATCTTCTCCTGGAGTTTTTCACTCAGCTCTACACAGCGATGGATCAACCGGACAATACGGTCCGGATCGAAATTTACATTGGTCAGGGTGGCAAAGAGGGCTTCACAAGTAAATACATTTACCTCCCGTTCATTTACCCCCGCCTTTCGTCCTTCCACGGCGTAGAGAGCGAGCCCCTTGAGGGCATGGATGAGAAGATCCTGAAGGGCGGCAACATCCGGTTGCTTTCCGCAAACCCCTGCAATTGTACACCCTTCACCTTTTGCCGTTTGTTCGCACTGATAACAAAACATGACTTTACCTCCTTTCCCTGGTTAAAGGTTATTTGGAATTTGCGAGACGATATTTCATCTCTTGTCTCTTTATGTAATTATTTAATCTATTAAATTGCTTTTGTCCTTGACATAAGTCAAGAATTCTTTTTCCTTTCCCGTTACCTCGAATACTTACTGGTTCTATTATTCTGGATTCTGGTTCCTGGATTCTGACTCCTGATCCGGGCGCCAGTCCCTCAGAAACTGGACGAACAGACGAACACCAACCCCCGATGCACCCTTAGGGATATAGGGTCTGTCTTTTTCCAACCATGCCGGGCCTGCGATGTCCAGATGCACCCAGGGATAGTCCCCCACGAATTTGCTTAAGAAGGCAGCGGCCGTGATGGCCCCTCCCGCCCTTCCCCCGGAATTTTTGTAATCCGCCACATCACTTTTGATCAATTCATGATAATCATCCCAGAGCGGCATCTCCCATACCCTCTCGCCGGTAGCATCTGCGGCAGCTCTGATCTTTCCCTTCAGGCGATCATCGGTTCCCATCATCCCGATAACATGATTACCGAGGGCAACAACACAGGCGCCAGTCAGGGTAGCAATATCAATGATGGCAGCCGGTTTGTACTTTCCGGCATAGGTAAGGGCATCGGCCAGAATCAATCGTCCCTCTGCATCGGTGGTAAGGATCTCTATGGTTTTACCGGACAGGGATCTCAGGATGTCCCCCGGCTTATAGGCATTTCCTCCGGGGAGGTTCTCCGTTGCCGGTATCAGGCCGACAACGTTAACCGGAAGGTTCATATCAGACACGGCCATGATGGCGCCTATCACCGCCGCACCACCCGCCATATCCGATTTCATCTCTTCCATCTTCTCCGAAGGCTTTATGGAGATGCCGCCGCTGTCAAAGGTCAGCCCCTTGCCAACCAGGGCAATGAAAGGATCAGCATCTCTCCCACCACGGTATTCGAGAATAATAAAACTGGCCGGCTCGTCAGACCCCCTGGCTACGGCGAGCAGGGCATTCATTCCTAATTCCCTCATTTTGGGAACATCAAGAACCTCGACCCTGACATTCCTTCTCGTCATGGCAAGTTCCTCTGCCTTAGCGGCCATAGCAGCCGGTGTCATTTCATTCCCCGGCGTAGAAACGAGGTCTCTCGCAAAATAAACCGCCCGCGAGATGATCTCTGCCGTTTCCGCCGCAGACCTGATTACCTCCCAGGCATCTTCACGATCCTCAACAATTACAAATTCCTCTATTTCTCTGATCTTATCCCGCTCTACGGTCTTGAAGAGCGTGAACTGGTACAGGCCAAGGAAAACCCCTTCCACGGCGGCCTCGGTCACCCTGTCGAGATGCTGGACGATTGCCGTCAAATCCCCCAAATCCATGGACGTGGCAAACCCTTTCAGATTCAATTTCCTTACCTGCTGAGCCGCTCCGGAAAAAGCGCCCCTAAGTTTTTCCAGGTTAAAGTCTGCCTTCTTGCCCAGACCTACCACGATAATCCGCACGGTCGGTATAAGCCCCCTCGTATATATCAATGATATCTGAAAGAGCTTTCCTTCAAAATCACCTCCTGCGATTACATCACTGATCAATCCGCCGGAGGATCTATCCAGTAGCTCCGCCGCACCTCCGAGTTCCTCCCCCTCAAAATGGAAAACAACTGACACCTCGGAGGTAAATTCCGCAAGATTTGCCTTTTTTACCAGAACTTCCATTTTCGCCTCCCTATTCAATATCCCTTTCAATATCAAGTTTTTTAAGCCGGTAACTCAGCGAATCAAAACTCACATGGAGCAGTTCGGCGGCTTTTGTCTTCGAACCCCGGCTTTTTTGCAGGGCTTTTTCTATCAACTGTCTTTCAAACTTTGCCACTTCCTCATTCAGACCGATGCCATTCTCCGGTATCTCGTAATTAACGGCCGTTTCTCCTGCCGGGGAAATATTTCTTGCCAAAATGAGATTTTCCGGCAGGATAATATTGGATGTTTCGAGGGCAACGCTCCGCTCGATGATATTCTCAAGTTCCCTGATGTTGCCCGGAAAGGGATAATCCATTAAAAGCCCCATGGCGTATGCAGATATGTTCTTGATCTCTTTGCCGAACTCACGGGAGTACTTCTCTATAAAATACGTTGTCAGGACCGGGATATCTTCTCTTCTCTCCCTCAGAGGAGGGATATGTATCGGGATGACATTGAGACGGTAGTAAAGGTCTTCCCTGAAGGTACCCTCGTTTACCTTTTTTTCCAGATCTTGATTTGTCGCCGATACGATCCGTACATCAACCTTGATATCCTCCGCCCCCCCTATCCTTCGGAAGGTCTTTCCCTGGACGACACGGAGGAGTTTCACCTGGAGGAGGGGCGGCAGTTCGCCAATCTCATCCAGAAAGATCGTCCCACCCCGGGCAACCTCAAAGAGGCCCGGTTTATCAAAGTACGCGCCGGTAAAGGAGCCTTTCATATGGCCAAAGAATTCACTTTCGAGGAGGGCCTCCGGTACACCGCCACAGTCAATGACGATAAACGGCATATTTTTTCGGGGACTGTTTTCATGGATGGCCCTGGCCACGAGTTCCTTACCTGTCCCGCTCTCACCTAAGAGAAGGATATTGGCCAGGGGGGTACCGGCCACTTTTTTAACAAAAGAATAAACCTTAAGCATCTCCTTGCTTTTCCCCACCATGCCTCCAAAACAAACGGCATCTTCCACCCCTTTGATGAACCGTATATCCTCCCTCTTAATACCCTTCTTCTCGAGGGCCTCCCGAATGATCTTCTTAAGATCCTCTATATCTATCCCTTTCTCGATATAGTCGTATACCCCTTCCTTCATGGCTGTTACCGCCGTTTCACCGGAGGCGTAAGCCGTAATCAGAATTACCATTGTTTCCGGGGAAATATCTTTGACCTCTTTCAGAAATGTAATGCCGTCCATTTTCGGCATCTTCAGATCGGTAATAATAAGATCGAACTGTTCCTTTTTGCAACGATTAAGGGCCTTTCCCGCATCACCGGCACAGGTCACCCTGTAACCCTCCTTTGTCAGCATGATCTCAAGAAACTCCCTCATGCCCTGATCGTCATCCACAACGAGAATCTTAGCCACTTCTGGCCTCCTCTCGAAAAAGCAGCCATTGCCCGGCAATGACTAATGGCTTCTCGGCAAACATACAATACAGGCTGTCCCTCCCTCAGGGTTATCTTCGATTTTAATCTTTCCGGAATAGTTTTCTATAATCCTGTTGACAATTGCCAGGCCAAGACCTGTTCCCCTTTCCTTGGTTGTGTAGAAGGGTTCAAAAATCTTTTCCATATCTTTTTCTTCGATGCCGCATCCGCTATCGGTGATACGTATCTCAAGATATTCCCTGAAATCGGGAAGCAAAACCTTTTGGGCCTCTACCATCAGCCTGCCCCCATCCGGCATGGACTGAACGGCATTGATGACAAGATTCCAGATGAGCTGCCTGATCTGCGTTTTATTGGCCATGATAAGGGATTGGTCGGATAATTTCCGCATAACCTCGATTCCCTCGTGCCAGTCCGACGCATAACGGATGGATTCAAGGACATCTTCAAAGATCTCTCTGATGTCAATTATCTCGCAAATACCCGACGGTGGTCTTGCCAGGAGGAGGAAATCTCTCATAAAGTTTTCGAGTTGATCCTTACCCCTCAGAATAATCTGCATGAGTTTATCATCGGCCCCATTTAAATTAAGTTCATTTTTCAAAACCTGAACCGATCCGCTGATTGACGCCAGAGGATTCCTGATCTCATGGGCAAGGCTGGCCGCCATCTCACCGATAAAGGCAAGCCTTCTGCTCTTTTCAAGGTCTTCCTCCATTTTTTTTATCGCCGTCAGATCCTGAAAAATCAAGATATCCCCTATTCTATTCCCCCTGTTATCCTTAAGATGTGATATAGAACAACCTAAAATCAGAGTTCTGTTCCCTTTGCCGGCAACCGGCATTTCCACTCTTTTTTCCAGCGAATTCCCTTGGCGGTCCTCCATGTTTTTCGTTTCCTCTTTCAGGTCGGAGTAATACGGAAAGACCTGATTAATGTTTTTGTTTTCCACCTCTGCAAATAAAAAGCCCGTAATCTCTTCCGCCGCCCTGTTGAAAGATTTTACCTTCCCCGCAAGGTCAATCGTTAATATGCCCGTATCAACAGACTCAATAATACTCCTGTACAGTAAATCCAACTGATCGAAGGCATTTTCCCTGTCTGTCAGGACGGTTCTTGTCTTTCTCTCCTGTTCCACCACAAAGCTGGCGAGAAGGGCAATAATGTAAAACGACAGGATGTGGATGAGAGTTCTCGAAAAGACATATCCAGGGAGGAATTGGTATCCCTCGATGGAAATATTGTAGAAAGGCTTGATGATGTTATAATATTCTAAATTTACTAACAGACCATAAAAAACACTTGCGGTAGAGGCTGTGATAACCCCTCCCCTTCCGGCAAGGAAGAGGACTGAATATATGATAATTAGGGGATAGAAGACCGAATAAACACTTCCTATTCCGCCTGTAACATACACGAAACCCGTTATCAACAACACGTCAGTCAGGCTCTGGATATATACATTGACCTCAAGGCTCCTGACGTGCTTCAGGAGAAAAAGATAAATGATAGAGAGGAAATAGGTAAGCAGGATGATGATATAAAGAGATGCGACTGATTCTTTGAGCAGGGATTCTGTACCTCTGATCTCGCTGAGGGCTGTGATCCCGAGCAGAAATGTGACAATGGCAACCCGCGCCAGCATCAACCAGCGAACCCTTGTCGTCAGGTTTTCATTCTGCAACAGATGATCGTCCATCGTTGTTCCCTGTATCAATAAGGAAAATATGCTATATTATTTTTGAAAATAAATCTATGGAATTGATCCATGCTAAGACCAATCATCCCCCTTCTCATCCCCTTGATCGCGGGGATTTCTGTGGGAAATTTCATCCATCTCCCGGATCCGCCCCTGATGGTCTGCCTGATCATGACCCTGATATCTCTGCTCGTTGCCATAATTAAAAAATGGAAAGCCATTGTCGGCCTCTCCTTGGTCCTCCCCCTGTTCCTGTTAGGTATCCTCAACATAAATCTCTATCTCTATCAAGAACCAGGGCCAAGACATATCAGTAATTATCTAAGCCCGGAGAAGACCACCGTTGACGGCATTATCTGTGAAAACCCGGAAGTCTCACCTCATAAGACCGAACTGGTTGTCTCTGTAGTCAGGGTAATCAAGGATAAATCCACCGTTCCTGTGGAGGGACGGGTACTGCTAACGGTGAGGGATCCGTATCCGTTTAAATACGGGGATTTCATACGATTCAGGACCAGGCTTAGAAGACCTCACAACTTCAATAATCCCGGCGGTTTTGACTATGAAAGGCACCTCCGATACAGGAACATCCTGGTGCGTGGCTCTATAAGCGATCCCTCGGGTATCGCCGTCCTGAGAGAAAACCAGGGAAACCGATGGAAGACAACCCTGGAGATGTTCAGGGGAAATGTAAGAAGGCTCATTCGCGAAAATTCGCCGACGCCGGCAGGAGAAATTATACAGGCCATGGTCCTGGGGGAACAGAGGGAAATCCCGAAAGATGTCCGGGAAAAGTTTAACCGTACAGGCACATCCCATATCATCGCCATATCAGGATTCAATGTGGGAATCATTGCCCTCCTGTCAATCTATCTCATCAGGCTGATGATGAAGTCCTTCCCCTATCTCCTTTTGAGATTCAATGTCATTAAGGTCTCCACTTTGGGGGCCTGCCTTCCCATTATGATATACGCCTTCATCGCCGGGATGGGTATCTCCGTCGTCAGGGCCGCCATCATGATCGTCACTTTTATGGTGGCCATATTCCTAGGGAGAGAGAGGGACCTGTACAACACGCTGGCCCTTGCCGCCTTTATTATTCTCATCGTCTTCCCCCATTCCCTCTTTAACATCTCCTTTCAGCTTTCCTTTACGGCCGTCGCGGCGATTCTTTTTATTACCCCGAGACTTGCCCTGCTGATTCCAAAAGGCAAGCATGAAGAGAGAGGTATCTCTTTTTCCGAAAAGGTTTTTAAAGGTATCCTTCTTTTTATCATGGCCTCCCTCGCCGCCATACTCGGCACAGCGCCCATTGTCGCCTTTTACTTTAACATGGTATCGTCCATTGCTCTTGTTGCCAACATCATCGTTGTCCCTCTGCTGGGCATGATCGCCCTTCCCGTCAGCATGGCCATTATCCTGACGGCCCCCATATCGCCCACACTAACCGTTGTCCTGGTCAAGATATCTTCTTTCCTCGTTACGATCTCCGTTTCGCTCACCGATTTTCTCGCCTCTCTCCCCGGTTCCTCTTTTTTCATCGGTACACCGACATTACTCGAAATGACAGCCTACTATCTTCTTCTAATAGCCATTGTAAAGCTGACCGATACCTGGAAAGAAAGGAATGGGAAAGACAAGGAGAGAGGATCAGCGCCGGGACGTTTTTGGCCTGGGGTTGCGATTGCCATGCTTGTTGCATTCTTTGTGGCCGATGGCATCTACCTTTACGCAAGGGATGCCTATCGGAATGATCTTGAGGTCACATCCATTGACGTGGGACAGGGCAGCTCAACACTCGTTCGATTTCCCGGGGGCAGAAAGATGCTTATAGACGGCGGCGGCTTCCCCGATAGTGATTTTGATATGGGAAAATACGTCCTTGCCCCCTTCCTCTGGCATGAGAGGATAAAAAAAGTGGATACCGTCGTCCTGACCCACCCCCACCCGGATCACCTGGGCGGCCTGATCTATATCCTCGAAAACTTTGCCGTCAGGGAAGTATGGGCAAACGGTGAGACTTCAGGGACTGACACATATAAAGATTTTATGAGGATTATCAGGGAAAAGAATATCCATTACCGGCTCATGTCGGAGGAAACACCAGAGGAGAAAATCGGTAACATCCAGCTTAGGATATTAAACCCCAAACACCCGATCGTGGGAGGAAATGACCCTTCTCGCGGTTTCGATGCTACAAACAACAATGCCCTCGTTTTGAAGCTGACCTTTAGGAAAATCAGCTTTCTCCTGCCGGCAGATATCTCGGAACCATCGGAGACACGTCTTGTCAGGGAGGGGAAAGACATCAGGAGTCAGGTCCTCTTCGTTCCCCATCATGGAGGGTTCTTGTCCAGTACTCTCCCCTTTCTTGCCCGTGTCCGTCCCGAGATTGCCGTTATAAGCTGCGGCGCCGACAACATCTTTCGTCTCCCCCACCCCGATGTCCTCAAAAGATACGAAATGTCAGGTACAAAGGTGTACAGGACCGACAGGGACGGAGCCATTACCATTACTACTGACGGCAGGAGGTTGGAAACGAAAGTCTCCCGGCCACGACGGAGCGTGGCCCTCCTATGACCCCTTATAGACCGGCTCCCTTTCTTCCAAAAAGACTATCACCCCTTCCCTATGATCTTCCGTCGCGCGTTTCAATCCACGCCCCCGCGCAGGGGGCGACCAAATTCTTTTATCCACAAAACTATTCTTACCGAGTTTCAATCCACGCCCCCGCGCAGGGGGCGACTTACTTCTCATAACTTGTTAAAATAGCAAAGAATATCCTCATCATTCCGCGTATCTGCTCTGAAAAGGTACGTTTTATATTCAGTTGTCAAAGAACATCTTCCCCATAATCCGTAAAATCAGCCGGTTACCAACAGTGCGAAGCATACGGGAAAATCATGTCCGCATGGGGTTCGCACAAGCCTTTCAAACGATCAGCGGCCCTTCCTGATCCAACGCTTTCTTTGCGCCAATATGCTCGACACGGCGTTTCCAGTTCGACCCCAAAAAATAAAATCGCAGACTGTCTTTATTGGGCTCGATTTCATCAATTAACTTCTGCCGTAGAGCTGCCCATTGTGCCGGATCAACTATACATTCAAAAACGGAGTATTGCACCCTTTGGCCGTAGTTCTGGCAGGTCTTGGCCACCCGGTGTAAACGCCGCGGGCCACCCGGATCAATTATAGAAACATCATAGCTGACGAGCACAAGCATAATGAAATCCCCTTACTTCCAGATAAACGGCGGATAACCGTCGAGATCGCCCCGCAGATGCCGCGCCATCAACAGAGCCTGGATATGAAACAGCGTTCCGATCGTCACCTTCTCGTCCAGAAAGGGATGGACGATCTCCTCCTGTTTCCGTTCCTGATAAGCTACGAGCACCATTTTGCGGGTATCGTCCGTCATCAGTACCGCGCCGGAATCGGTCTTATCAAAGCCCTTCCCCTGTACCTGACGGAGGTTGATCAGGGAAAGGGTCAGCCTGTCCGCCAAAAATGGCCTGAATTCCTCCATCATGTCAAGAGCGAGCCCCGGCCTTCCGGGACGATCCCTGTGCAGAAATCCTACCGCCGGATCAAGCCCCACCGTTTCCAAGGCCGACCGGATATCATGCACAAGGAGTGTATAAATGAAGGAAAGCAAGGCATTAACGTTGTCCAGCGGCGGCCGGCGGTTTCGCTCCTGGAAGGAAAAGGTGTCTTTCTGTGCCACGATTAGGTGATCGAAGACGCTGAAATAGATATGGGCGGCATCCCCCTCGCAACCTCTGAGAACGTCCAGCGGCTGATCCTGATTCAACAGTCCCAGATAGTTGCTCAGGCGCTTTACGGCAAATCCCACCTGATCCGCAGCCAGTTTCTCCGCATGATCACGGAGCGCCCGCTGGAGAACCGTCCGGCTGTTGGCAATCTTGCCGGTCAAAACCGCCCGTGCCATATCGGCGGAAGCCTGTGGATCATCGGCCTGCCGATACTGTTCCCGGCGCAGGAGGACATTACCTGAGACCGGACCCTGCACCCGCGCCAGGAACCGGCCATGTTCCGTCAGAAAACTGATGCCGACACCGTTTTCCGCGCAGAAGCCCATTAGAAAGGGACTGCACGCCACATTGCCGAAGCAGACGATGCCGCCGATGGTATGGACAGGAAGCCGCAGACGAACCTCCTTCTCCACCTTGACGACGATTGTCTCTCCCTCTTTGGCCAAATAAGCGCCTTGCGTCGTGACAAAAAGGGTATTCAAATGTTTCTTCATGGTTCACCAAGCATCCTTGTCAGATAGCTTTTCACCGAACGCCGCTTCTGAATCGTCTTCGGCAGGCACTCGGCCATCAACGAACAGCTTTCGCACCGCTTTTTATACAACGGCGAGGGCGTCCGGCCGGAGGCGATAAGATCATGCGTCCGCCGGGCCGTTTCTTCCGTTTCCCGCCTCAGTACCTCGTCGAAGACGACGTCGAGACGGTGACGTGTCTGTCCATAGAACAGCGCACCCGCCGGGATCGCGACGGAGAGCATCTCTTCCAGGCAGACCGCCTGGGCGCAAAGCTGAACCTTATCGCAATCGTCTGCCTTGGGCTTGCCCCGCTTGTACTCCACGGGAAAGGGCAACCAGGAACCGTCCGGCCTGCGGTGAAACTCCACGACGTCGGCCTTCCCGATCAGCCCAAGACGAAGAGACCGCAACGCCACACCATATTCGATCCGCATATCACCCCGCGATTCCCGGCTCTCGTCATGCACTCGCTCGTGCATGATCCGGCCTTCGGCGGTGCGCCCGCTCTCCGTCCATGTCTGCTCAACATGGATGAGCGCGCACTGGCGGGGGCAGAACACCAAATGCTGCAGGGCGGAAAGCTGAATCAGATCTTCTGGACTGTACATGTTGTCACTTGTTACCTAATTTATTGCCTATATTTACTGTTATTACCTGATTCCCTGTTCTCCTGACGGATCAGGGCATACACTTTTTAGCGCCCCAAGTTTTACGGCATTCAACGACACAGTGCCTAAGAAGATATTCTTGTAGAATAGCCGCTTGCGCTTGACCTTCATGTCTTAACCTGCACCCTAATCGAACAGCAAAAGGAAGTGCGGCAGAGGCATGTAAAAAAGCCTATCCCTGATGCCGAAGTCATGCCAGTTTTTTGTAACGACTATGCCGGTAGAACATTTGAGCCTTTCGCAAAAATTCCTTATAGTCCTTAATTCTGCGTTACCCACATCTTCCTTGTATTTCACTTCGACCGGCAGATATTTCCCCGCCCCGGCATGTACGATGAAATCAACTTCAGCGCTCTTTTCCCGCCAATAGCTTATGGAGATCGTGCCTTCCCACTTCTTCAGGGCATTAAACACGAGATTCTCAGCATAAAGACCGAGCGTTTGTGCGTCTTTCAAAAGGCTTTCCTGAATCCGCAAAATAGCATTTCTCAAGGCAAGATCTACAAGATAGCACTTGATATTGCCCCGTCTCACCTTTATGGCGCTTTTGGTGAACCTCTCAGCATGATGTATCAGATCAGTCATTTCAAGCAGTGGAAAATATTTCTCTATGCTGGCACGGTTGATCCCGAGGTCATGCGATAATTGCTGGAAGTTTATTTCCCGTCCGGGATTTTCAAGCAATGATATGTAAAACCTCTTGAGCATCTCGGGTTTCCTCAGTTCAACCGCGAGGACAAGGTCTTCGAGAATGACTTTCTCCACCTGATTGTCGAAAAGATAAGACTGCTTCGTTTCCCAATCGGGCAACCGCCACACTTCCGGGAAACCGCCTTCCAAAAGGAATTTTGCAAGGTATTCTTCTATATTTTGCCGGATATCCTGAGGTACCGCCGGTATAGCCACCTTTTGCAAATCAGTATGCTCCGGGTGTTTCGTAAACATCCCCATGACTGCTTCGCCGGTCTTTGAAATCTCATTAAAGCGTTTTATCAAGGCGGGATCGCCGCTGTTGTGAAACAGCAAGAACTCCCTGAATGAGAAAGGCAGCAGGTGAAAGTCCTTTATGCGTCCAAGAAGGCTCTCTCTGCTTTTTTTGAATATAGGAGACGACGCAGATCCTGATACGGCAAACCTGACAGGGTAGTGGAGGTCGTAATACTTTTTCAGGAAAAGCTCCCACCGCTCAAAACGCTGTATCTCGTCCAGAAAGAGATATATCAGGCCGTTGCCTGCCTTTGCCCGCGCTTCGTCCATAAGGCTGTCAAAGAACCTGTCGTGATCAATGTCGGAACGAAGGAGGGCCGGGTCATCCATCGAATAGTAGATTATCTTTTCCGGCGGCATCCCTTCCCCGATCAATTTTCTGATGATTTGCCTGATAAGCGTGCTCTTGCCGACCCTTCGGGGGCCTGTAATCGAGATAATTTGCGGAACATTTTTGAATCCCGTAAAGATTTCATCGAATATCGGCCGGTGAAACAACGGCAAGCGCTCAAAAGCCCTGTCGGCATCCGGCCACCACGGATTGTATGGCATCAATAACTCTTTGTATTGCAAGACAAAACCTCCCATATTCCAATTATGCTTATTATACATAGCATATTTTGCAAAGAGGGTAAAGATTATTATTTGTCAAAGGGTTAGTCTGCCTCCATCTCCTTACGCTTTTCCTCCAAAAAGTGCTGGAGGTCTTCCTTCCGCGGTAGTTCAATCTGATATTTGGATACAAACAATCTGTTATCAATCCCGGCGAGGGCATATTCTACGAGAGCGTGATCTTTTTGCGTGCAGAGGAGCAAACCGACCGGGGGATTATCGCTCTCGGCCATCATGTGTTTGCGGTACCAGGTCACGTAGGTGTTGAGCTGACCCAGGTGTTCATGACGGAATTCATCCACCTTCAACTCAATGAGCACATGGCACTTGAGTATGCGGTGGTAGAAGACGAGATCCACAAAGCCGCGGGTTCTGCCGATAATTATGCTTTTCTGTCGCGCCTCAAAACAGAAGCCATACCCCAATTCCAAAAGGAAATCCTGCAATTTCTCGAGCAATGCGGCTTCCAGGTCTGATTCGCTTACAGCTTCCTTCGACCGCAAACCAAGAAACTCAAAGACATAAGGATCATGAATGGCGAGTTTCGGCTCGGCCTGTTCGGCGGCGGCATGAGTCAGGACAGCCAGCTTTTCCTTGTCCGTGGAAAGCCCCGACCTTTCGTAGTACAGGGCGGCAATCTGGCGCTTGAGCGCCCGCACCGACCAGTTGCCGCGGATGCACTCGATCTCATAGAAGGCGCGTTTGAGGGGATCGTCAATGGTTACAAACTCAGCCAGATGGGTAAACGATAGGCGGGTAATCAGCATGTGGCTGTCAACGCCCAATCGTTGCATAGCCTTTGTTTTGGGAGTCGGTGTCTCCCGAATTTGCCGATTCCCGGCCCCGGATTTGGCAATCAGTGATTGCCAAATCGGTGTTGACATATCCTGTCCGGATTTGGCAATCGCCGATTGCCAAATTTCCGGATAAACAACGTAAAACTGCCGGTAGAGGCGCAATGAACGGGAAGACATGCCGGCCATGCCCTCTTTCCGCAATGCGTCGGCCAGTCTATCAAGCAGACACTCGCCATATTCCGCCCTGTCGGCGCCGTGCTGCTCGTATTCATAAATGTGCCAGCCGATAAGCCAATTGCGCATAGTGAGACTTACGTTCACTGCCCGGCTTGCTACAGCGGCGCTTTGCTCATGTACCAGCCGCACTGCTTCTACCAATGCAGCGAAGTTCGGCGCACAAGGCGCCGTCTTCAACTTTGCGGGTTTTCGCGGCATCCGTCAGTTCTCCTCTCCCTCATTATATTCCCGTCAACGGCAGTTATCCGGAATTTCCGGATAACTGATTCCGTCGTAAGCTCCCCTCAAGTTGAACTTGTAAGAAATCCTTACAAGTTGCCCCTTCGGCCAACTCCCCCTCGTTGAAAATGTTTCTCAGGTGCGTGGTGATATTTTGATGGGTAGTCTGAAACAGCTCGGCCATAAGCTTCTGGCTCAGCCAGACCGTGTCGTCCTGAAGCCGGACTTCAACTTTTGTTTTCCCGTCCTCCGTCTGGTACAGAATCAATTCGCTCTTGAGTGGAATCTGTTCTTTCTTTTTTTCATCAGCAGACCTTTTCAAACTCCTGTTGAAAAATCATTTCACCACCAGGCAACGCTCACTGATTCAACTTCTTACATCAATCGTCACACCGGTAGGCACCTGGGCGTTATCTACAATAATTTCATAATCCCCAAATTCTCTTGCCGGTTTTGCGGGGTCGGTTTTGCGTTTGACCTGTACAAGCTCAAATAATTTATGAGCCGAGGCATTGCCGAGAGCCGAATCATGCTTAAAAATGATCAAGCAGCGAGTGGACATAAGGCCACGGGCGGCGGAGCGGTCATGCTCGAACATATCCACCAGTGCTTTCCAGAAGATGTCCAGATCATCTTCGGAAAATTTGGTCTGGGCTGCAAGATGTGCGGAAACAAAGCCATGGGCGACATACACACCATAGGGCACTGTGTGCTTGCGGCCCATTTCAGTTTCCTTGCTCTTGGCATCATCTTCGCTCGTCACGGCAAGCCGCGTGATGGAATGCTCCAGTGTGACGATGGGGTCAACGGAGCGAGCAAAAGTCATCTGCACCGGGCCACGGACCTGGCCTGCGTTAGCCCCGGTGGACAATACGGCGCCAAAGGTTCTAATATCATAAAAAATGTCACACATATTCTGGCGAGCTTTCGCAATCTGTTCCCGCCGTTCTTGACTCTTGTCCTTCTTTTTTTCCGCTTCTTTTGCTGCCTGTGGATCAAGGCCCGCAGCTTTATATCCATTGTCTATTTCAATATTGAGGATGCCCTTTTCTTTGACAAAGATGTTGAAACCTGTAGTCGGCTTTCCATCTTCCGCTGTCTTGGTGATCTGGACATAGTTGCGCACCTTGCGCTTGAGGCAGACATCGGTAACAAGTCCCCTGCCTGTTTCCGGATCTACGCGCGGGAGGTTTCCGGCGTCAGGATCTCCATTGGGGTTGCCATCCTGAACATCAAAGACAAGAACGAAATCGTAACGGTTTTTGATAGATGTACTCACGGTTTTCTCCTTTCTATTGGGGTTAGATTATGATGGATTGTCAGTCTTCTTTTTCCACAGATCGTGCGTTTGATGATAGTAACCTATGGCAAAGCGCCCCTGATCCGCTAAATCGAGATGTGGCGGAAAATCGGAGATGGGACACATGATCTCCCCGATCAGTTGTTTGCGCACGATAAACAGCCCTGGTTTTTCCTTTTCCAATTTCGACAGATGGTGGTTGGAGAGACGCATCAGGTTAGCGAATACCGTGACGGGGGTGCTGGAAGCGGCACCGTAAAAGCGGTCGCGGATGGTGGCATTGATGCCGGGATTGGCATCGGACTGAATTTTTTCCAGCGCGGCGAAGAGGCGCCCAAGACGATAGCCGATATTGGTGTTTTCTGGGTCGAGGCACATGGTGATCTCCTTTTCGTTTTTAGGGTTATTGAAGCGCATTGCGCGATTTAAGCAGGCTTTGATAAGCGCTGCCCGGGGATATGGTACATCCTGTTCAGCGCGATTGCGTCGTATGGCGGCCTGAAGAAGCGTGGCTGGATAGGGTGAACCGTCAAGAATCGCCCGCATCATCTCTCCTGCAAGATTGGGAGGAATATTGTCGTCCCTTTCCTGTGCAGCAATTGAACGAAGAAGCCTTCTCATTGGCAGGGCCGGTTCTATCTTGATACCATGTGTGATGGCCAAATCGTCAACATGCTGTTTGAATCTTGTTCCCATTTCCCGAACCGTGCCGATCTGCCAGAAGCGTACGGCGATACGGGCGGCGTTTGGGGAAAGGCCAAGAACATAGAAGCGGGTGCTGTCATCAGGCACAACGTAAGCGCCGCTCCAGATTGACTCATAGAGAGCCTTGACGGCTTCCGTGTTGCGATCCGGATCGTCTTTAGGCGGTTCGGAAAAAAAGAAAAACGCATCGTTTTCGAAAGATGATTCTTTTCCCGACCAGAAAACGGTTGTAGCATCAGCGACTTGAAGCTTTTGACGTGATTCCTTACCGAGCAAGTGATTCAACGCTGTGGTGTAAGTAAATGATGCGGTTTTCCCTATGGGAGAGTTATGTCCCTTTTCTTTCATAAACGAGGCAAAAGCCGGGACAGCACCGGAATTCGTGCCATTTTTGATTTCATTGTTGACAGAGACAAGGCTGGCTCCCATGGAATTCGCACCACGGACTCCCTTGATAGGCGGCTCCAGTGCAACAATCTCGTCTTCTGAACCTGTCAACAGGCACCGTCCTCTATGTCCTCGAACAGAACGAGAAGCATCTATCAGTTGTCGAAGTTCTGGGTCGTTTGTAACAGGCCCTCTATCAATTACCGAAAACAGGAGACTTTGATTTAATTTAAGAACCTCATTCCAGCAGTTATCGCTTTTAATAGTTTCCTGACATTTATTTTCAAGAAAACGGCGAACTATCTCAAGAATTTCACATTTTCCGCCAATGGCCGTGATGCGTCGTTTGAATTCCTGGTGTTGCCTATGTATACGTTCTGTATCAGGTAGTTTCTTCGTCTCTGTTGGCACTGGAATATCGAACATATACTCAATGTTTTCCCAAAACAGATTTGACTTAATGCCATTTCCCTTCTTCTCTCCCAAAGACGGAACGAGAAATGTTTTTGCCCGAAGTCTTTTTCCTTCACCTTCGCGCGTGTCTTTAAAACCAATAAAAACACCTTCATGATTCAGAAGTACAAGGAACGGAATTTCCTTCATCTCCCAACCTTCTCGTGGAAGTCCTGGTTTGCGATCATAGTACTCCTTGAGTGCCTGCAAGATCATTTATGCACCTCCTCGCTATCGGGCGGCGGCACGCGAATAACGCCGCCTTCTATTTTGGCCCGGAAAAATATAGGCTTGATGTCTGTCGGTTCGGAATAGTCCAAATCGTAGAGCATCCAGCCGAGGTCACGTGTTTCTGAGACGGGTGTGGCCGGTTCGGCGGCCGGATCGACCAGGTGCACGTCTGCGGCAAACTCGCGGCAGCCTAAGTAGGGTTGGTGAAAATGTTGGCCTTTGCGGGCGCGGCGTTCAAACATGGCAGCGTACTTG
>Ga0100377_1000262_pt1 | contig 43528 bp, 32 predicted proteins | sample CryGeymeta201501_FD_83664 | JGI IMG/M metagenome (GOLD analysis project Ga0100377, IMG submission 83664) | Groundwater microbial communities from Crystal Geyser aquifers in Utah, USA - Crystal Geyser metaG 2015-01 | ecosystem: Environmental > Aquatic > Deep subsurface > Groundwater | place: USA... | reverse complement strand
TGGCGTCACCAACCACGTGCGTGAGGTCCTGGCCTTGCTGAACATGCCGGTCGAGGTCCTCACAAGACCGAGAAAAAAACAGGTCTGGGCTTCGCCGTGAAGTCAGGAATGCAAGTCAGGAATGCAAGTCAGGAGCGGTCGCGTCCCCAACGGCACGCCCCGCCCCCAAGGCCTTGAAGACCCGACCTGCCCCGACGATCGCCTCCCCACCGACCTCTTCGTGCCTTTGTGGCTTGGTGGCTCACCGACCCGCCGAGACGCCACACAGCCGGCCGGCCGCGCGCTGCGCTCAGAGCGTGTACTGGAGCCGCACGCCCAGGTAGGGCGGCAGCGGCTCCTGGAAGATCCGCGAGGCGACGTAGGCCTGGACGATGCCGTAGACGGACCAGTGCTCGTTGGCGGTCGTGAACACACCCGCCGGCCCCACCCGGTCCAGGCGATCACCCGTCGACGGGGACTCGCGGTCGGTGCCGTAAACGCCGACGTAGACCGTGGGACCGTCCACGGGCAGCTGGTAGACGACCAGGGCGTTGCTGTCGATGGTCCAGGCGCTCTGGGCGACCAGCAGAGTCATCTCGGGCTGGAACCAGTACTGCAAGGGGGCGTCGAGGCCCTGGGGGTGGATGTCCTCCCAGCGCAGGGTGGTCCAGCCGATGACGGCGATGGGGCCGACCTTGGCCCGCAAGGTGGGCTGCACCGACACGCGGCTGCCCCAGCCCCAGGTGCGGGGTCGCAGCGCGCGGGCGTCGGGGTCGGTGGCGGCGACGGGGTCGTCGAAGGGGATGACGGCGCTGAACAGGCCGTAGTAGGCGGCGACCGAGTACTGGGCGCGCAGCTCGAAGACGGCGGCGGGCTGGAAGGCCAGCTCGATGCCGCCGCGGCTGTAGGCGGGCGTGACCTGGACCAGGGCGTTGGCCTGGAGGTAGGTCGTCTCCAGCAGCGCGTTGCCCGGCCGATCCCACAGCGGCTGGCGCAGGCCGGGCGCGATCGAGGTCTCGGCCCCCGCGGCGAAGCCGGCCCCGGACAGGGTCCAGTCCAGGGTGGGCTGCAGCGGCGCCAGGGCCCGCGCCGGCCCCGAGGCCAGCAGGAGCGAGGCGGGCAGGAGCGAGGCCAGGACGAAGGACCGCGAGAGGGGGGCCGGGGAGCAGTGCATCGCGCATCCTTATCGGGTCGGGAGCCCCGGTACGACGTGCAGGACCGTCAGGAAGCGGGGGGCGGGGTTGCTGCAGGTGCTGCACTGCACGGCCAGCAGCCAGGTGCCCTCGCTGAAGAAGCCGGGGAAGGCATCGAGCCCGGCCAGGTCCAGGGAGGTCTGGCCGCCGACCTCGGCCTCCCAGCTCGTCCCAGGAAGCAGCTCCAGGTCCAGGAAACGATCCTCGATCTCCGCCAGCGGCAGGTCCAGGTGCTCCAAGACCAGGTGGTCGAAGCGGGACAGCTCGATGGGGTTGCCGAGCGCGTCGGTCGTCAGCTCGGACCAGTCCAACACCGGCCGGGCCCCGACCGCGACGAACACCGGCGTCAGGCTGTGCAGATCGACCTCGACCTCCAGGCGAGCCGAGCCCTCGGCGATGGAGACGCTGTCCTGGACCGGCGTACCCGCGACGGGGTCCAGGAAGATCATCGAGGCAGCCCCGGCCTGGCCCAGCCGCCCCGGGGCGACGAGCCAGGTGCCGGATCCGGGCTCGAGGTAGGACTGCACCCCCAGCTTGTTGCCGGCCAGCCCGAAGTCAGACAGGGCGCAGCCGGCGTCGGTGGGCGTACAGGTCAGCGCGATGCGCAGGTCGGACTGGATGAGGTCGTCGTGGGCCAGGCCGTCGAGGACCTGGTCGGGTCCGAAGGTGGAGAAGACCAGCAGGGTGGCATGGTCCAGGCTCAGGGGGTCGAGGGGGTGGCCCAGCAGGTCTGTCTGCAGCCCGGCCCAGGACACGCGCAGGTCCTCCAGGGGGGCGACGGCGACCTGGTCGGCGGACAGGGAGGGCGCGTAGCGGTAGCTGTTGTCGTCGGTCAGGCTGCACAGTTCGCAGGGCACCGGACCGGGGGGAAGGGTGCGACAGGCCCCCAGCCCGACCACGGCCAGCAGCCCGAGACGCACCGACCGCGCAGCGCCCGCCGCCTTCATGGCACGTCGTAGAGCGAGGACACCGGGTCGATGAAGCCGAAGATGGCGCCCAGAGACAGGTCCACCTGGCGGGTCGTGTTGCGGGCGGCGTCCAGCTCCTGGATGCGGCCGGAAGAGGACCAGGAGATGAGCAGGCCGTCGTCCGGCAGGCCCCGCGCGTCGCCCAGCAGGTCGACCCGCAGGCAGTCGGGCGAGGCGTAGGTCTCCAGCAGCTCGGCGCGGCCGGCCTCACGATCGACGGTGAAGTGCTCGACCGAGGAGCAGGTCTTCTTGCGCCGGTTGAAGACCAGGTAGCTGCCGTCGGGCTGGCGCTGCACGCTGTGGGGGTTGTCGATGAGCCCGTCGGGGGTGTCGAGCGTCGCGTCCGCGCCCCCGACGCTCCACGCCAGGCGGCCGGAGCTGCGGTCGATGGCTACGACCAGGGACAGCGAGGAGATCGAGACCAGGTACTGATCGTCCACGGGATCGTAGCCGATGCCGTTGGCGTGGCTCCAGTCCTCAACGGTTGGGTCTGCCTGGTAGAAGCTTGAGAACCAGCTACGTGTGAGATCGGGCACCAGGTCGTCGTAGATGTCCCACACCACGCGCTGGCTGCCGTCGGGGGACCGCTCGACGATGGTGTCCCCGAGCAGGTGGCGCTTGCCCCCCTCAAAGGGGCGGATGTCCCAGCCGAGCATGGCCAGGCTGCCGTCGGGCAGCTCGGTGAAGTCCGTGTGGCCGCCGGTGATCTCCGAGGGCGCGCCGGGCACGCCGTCCAGGCCCACACGCTCGATGATGGCGGACTCCGCGATGGAGGTGGCGCCCGCCGCGAAGAGCACGGCGCCGCCACCGCGGGCCAGACGGACCCGGGTGGTCATGTGGGAGGCCGGCAGCCACCACACCACCCGGCCGGCGCGGTCCAGCGCGGTGACCATGGACCAGTCCTGGCTGATGATCGCGACCAGGGCCAGGGCGCCGCGCTGGTCGGCGCCGCCGGTGAGCTGCACACCCAGCTCGGGGATCTCGGGGTCCAGCGCCCCGGTCTGGTAGCTGTGCGGCGCACTACAGACAAAGCCGCCTGCCCCGTCCGGAACCCAGACCTGCCAGCTCACCGTCTGCAGCGCGCCGGTGCCCAGCAGCAGGATCTCCTGGCTGTCGGCGGCGGGCACCTCGGGCGTACGCATGGGCTGTCCGCCGTCTTCGAAGCGCACGAAGGCGGGCGCAGGCGTCGCCAGCGACCAGCGCACCCGGTGGACGGTGTCGACCCGCGTCTCCTCATCCTCCAGGGAGAGGAAGGCCGCGTCATCCTCAACGCAGCTCTCCTCCGGCAGCGCGGTGTCGGACCCCGCTCCGCTGTCAGTCGGGCCTGCGCAGTCCGCACCCGTACACGGGCTGTCCTTGGGCGCGCAGCCCGCGAGCCCGGCCGCCAACACAGCGAGCCCGCAGCAGACGAGAAAAGGCGCCCGCCGACGCCGCCCGAAGGACCCGCCCTGCGCAAGGAGCCGCCCCATCATGGCGTGTCGTAGAGCGACTGGATGGGATCGACGAAGCCGAAGGCGTAGCCCAGCGGGAGATCGACCTGCCGCAGGGTCTGCTGCGCCGCGTCGATCTGCTGCAGGCGCCCGGAGGAGGACCAGGACACCAGCATGCCGCCATCGTCCTGGAGCCGGGCATCACCCAGGTAGGTGACGACCTGGCAGTCGGGCGTGCTGTAGGTGGACAGGAGCGCGACCTGGCCCCGGACCGGGTCGACGGTGAAGCGATCGGCCGAGGAGCAGTCCATGGATCGGCGGTTGAAGACCAGGAAGCTGCCATCCGGCAGGTGCTCGACGCTGTGGGGCCGCTCGATGAAGCCCATGCTGGCCGGGATGGTCGCGTCCACCTCGCCCACGCTCCAGACCTGGGCCCCGGTGCGGCGATCGATCTTCGCGATGAGGTTCAGGTTGGAGATGCTCACGTAGTAAGCGTCTTCTTCCTCGTCATAAGACATACCGTTGGCGTGAGTCCAGTCCTCGACCGTGTGATCAGACTGGTAGAAGTTGGTCTCGTAGCTTCGCGTCAGGTCAGGGACGTAGCTGTCATAGGTGTCCCACACGATCCGATCCTCGCCCTCGGGGGAGCGCTCGATGATCGTGTCGCCCAGCAGGTGTCGCTTGCCGCCCTCGAAGTCGCGGATGTCCCAACCGAGCATGGCCAGGCTGCCGTCGGGCAGCTCGACCATGTCAGTGTGCCCCCCCCGGATGGGGGTCGAGGACAGGACGGTGCCATCCAGGCCGTAGCGGAAGATCAGGGCGTCCGACTCAGCGCTGGCCGCGCCCAGTCCCACCAGGATGGCGCCGCCGCCGCGGGCCAGGGCGGCCCGGGGCGACTGCACGCTGATGGGCTGCGCCCAGACGATGCGACCGCCCTGGTCGATGGCGGTCACGAAGGTGCCGGTCGAGCTGAACAGGGGCACGATGGCCAGGCCCCCGCGGGTGTCCGAATCCGGCGCGAGGCTGACGGTCAGCTCGGGCAGGCGGGCATCCGGCAGGCCGGTCGTAAAGGTGCGAGGGGCGCTGCAGTGCCAGGTGTCGCCGTCCTGGAACCAGATCTGCCAGCTCACGTCCTGCAAGGGGCCGGTGTCCATGACCAGGGTCTGCTGCTGCTCGGCGGCGGCGACGACCGGCGTCAGCTGCTCCTGGCCCTGCTCCCAGAAGTGGACGGTGGCGTCGACCGGCGTGCTGAGCTGCCAGCGCACGCGGCGGACAGTGGGGATCAAGGTCGGCTCGTCCCTCAGCTGGACGAAGGCGCCCTCATCTTCGATGCAGTCCACGCTCGGAGGGGTGCCGGAGTCGTCGATGACGGCCGCCGTGTCGGGGTCGCAGTCGGCCTCCTGGCAGGTGTCCTTGGCCGGCGAACAGGACAACAGCATGGACCCGAGGATCCAGGGGAGCGTCACTATGGGTACGGGCCGGGGCACGAGCACCTCGATCCATCCACATTGGCCCAGGATGGAGCGGCTCGTGCAAATTCATCGTGAAGCCGGAGGCTTGCCCGGCTTCGCTCAGTCGACGCGGTCGACCAGGATCCGCAGCACGCGGTCTTTCAGCGGCCCGGCGCGGCCAAAGGTCCAGCTGGTGCCCGCCTGGAGGCTCTCGGCAAAGTCGAAGGTCTGCTCGAAGTCCGGGTCGGTGCGGTGCGCGTCGGGGGCGTCGAGGAGGTCGATGTCCGGCACGCGCACGCCCGGGCGACCGTCCTTGGTGCGGAAGGCCTTGCCCTTGACGATGGTGATGGCCCGCCAGGGGCCGCCGGTCCAGTCCGTGGCGGGGCTGGTCACGAGCACGATCCGGGAGCCAATGGGCGCGACGAAGGCCAGGCTGCCCAGCTGCTCGGGCAGGTCACCCTGGCGCCCGCTGGGGAAGATCTGGACGATGTGGCGCGTGCCGGCGTAGCCGGGCTTGGTGTAGCCCACGAGGTCGCAGCGCATGTTGGGGGCGATCTCCCAGTCCATCCGTCCTCCGCGCACCCGGCGGCAGGGAGCCTGTCGTGTCGGGCGCTGCTGGCCTATAGCGCAGCCGTCGCCATCGAACCCCCGGAGGAAGTGTGGGCCTGCTCATTGACGGCCAGTGGAAGGACCGCTGGTACGACACCGAGGCCTACGGCGGCCGCTTCCAGCGGGAGCCGTCGCGCTTCCGGGACCAGGTGCAGGCCACCGGCAGCACGGCGGAGGGCAGCACGGCGGAGGGCAGCGCGGTCCTGCCGGCGGCGTCGGGGCGGTACCACCTCTACGTGAGCTACGCCTGCCCCTGGGCGCACCGAACCCTCATCGTGCGGGCGCTCAAGGGGCTGGAGGGCGCCGTCGGCCTGAGCGTGGTCGACCCCCTCATGGGCGAGCAGGGCTGGCGCTTCACACCAGCGCTGCCCGACCACCTCGCGGGCCGCTCCTTCCTGCACCAGCGCTACACCGACGCCCTGCCCGACTACACGGGGCGCGTGACGGTGCCCGTTCTGTGGGACACGGCGACCGGCCGCATCGTCAACAACGAGAGCAGCGAGATCATCCGCATGATGACGCGGGCCTGGGACGCCTGGTCCACCCGCCCGGGCCTGGACCTGTACCCCGAGGCCCTGCGGGAGCGCATCGACGAGGTCAACGCCCTGGTGTACCCGGCCGTGAACCATGGGGTCTACCGGGCCGGGTTCGCCACGACCCAGGTGGCCTACGAGGAGGCCGTGACCGCACTCTTCGCCGCCCTGAACCGGCTGGAGGCCCTGCTGCGCGTCCAGCCCTACCTGGCCGGCGACCGCCTGACCGAGGCCGACATCCGCCTGTTCACGACCCTGTTCCGCTTCGACCCCGTCTACGTGGGCCACTTCAAGTGCAACCTGCGCCGGCTGGCCGACTACCCGGCGCTGTGGGCCTACACCCGCGCCCTGTACCAGGTGCCGGAGATCCGCCAGACCTGCCGCCTGGACCACTGCAAGGCGCACTACTACCGCTCGCACCCGACGATCAACCCCTCGGGCATCGTGCCCCTGGGGCCGCTGCTCGACCTGGACGCGCCGCACGACCGGGGGCCGGTGCTGTTGTAGGGGCCGGCAATTGCGTAACGGCACCGCCTGCGGTACACAGCCAATTATCGTGTTGCTTCCTGGCACCCAAAGAAACACGGGGACGACGTGAACGCCGAACACCTCCTTCAGCTTGCTCAGGTCTACGCCGAGAACCGCCCGTTCATCACGAACGAAGAGACAGCGAAGATGGCACTCGTGGTGCCTTTCATCCGCCTGCTTGGCTACGAGCCGAACATCCCTCGCGAGGTCAGGCTCGAATATTCTGCCGAATTCACACAGGGGGACGGTAAGCGGCTTCCAGACCGGATGGACTTTGCGATCTTCGACCGCACGGGCACGAAGCCGCTCATGGTCATCGAGACCAAGCCGCTCGGAACCAATCTCCGCTCGAAGTCGCAGCAACTCGCTCGGTACATTGCCCAGCTGCCAGATCTGCACTTCGGCATCTTGACCGATGGCTGCACCTACCTCTTCTTCGGTGATCTCAAGTCGCCCAACGTGATGGACAACGAGCCCTTCTTCGCCTTTGCGCTCGACGATGCAAAGGCGGATTGGACCAAGGTTGCGTCCTTCCTTTCGAAGTTCAGCCGCGACACGTTCAACGCCGAGACGCTGGTCACGGATGCCGAAAACAGCCGCTACCGACAGGCGATGATCGACAAGCTCGTGCAGGTCCTCCAAGCGCCCGGCGACGATGATGCGTTCATGCGGTGGCTCACGGCCGATATCTACACCGGCCTGCGCACCAAGAGCGTCATGACCCGGATGGCGGGCCTCGTGCATGAAGCCGTCGAGCCTGCGCTCCTGCGGGTCATGGGCGACGACTTTGTGGACAAGCTCAAGCAGCGAATCCGGTCCGCGCGACAGGACGAGCCGGAGCCTGGCGCGGCCGACCCGACCGAGACCGCATCGCCCAACGGAAGCGAGGGGCCGGAGGTAGCCGAGGACGGGGGACGGCGCGTTGTTGTAACCACGGCCGAAGAACTGGCGTTCCACGACACCGTGCGGGCCATCTGCGCGCGCGCAGGACATTCCGCCGACCAGGTCCTCATGCGAGACACGATCAACTACTGTAACGTCTCGTTTGGGAAACCCACGAAGTGGTTCGTCCGTTACTTCGGCGACACTCGGCGCAAGAACCTCGTCACCCTGGTGCCGACCGACGAGGTTCGGGCGGCAGCTCCTGGCTTCGAGATCGAGGACGCACCCGCCGTCTTTGGTGTCTCGCGGATCTACGTCGATAATCTCGCGCAACTGTGGGCACTTGAGCCAGTCGTCTTGCGAAGTCTGCAGCTCTTGCTCGGCACGCCGTAGTTCAAGATCCAGCCCTGCCTGCCGCAGGGCGCGATGGGTCCACTCCTCGACCTGGACGCGCCGCACGACCGGGGCCCGGTGCTGCTGTAGGGGCCGGAGGGGCAGGCCGCCGGCTATGCAGCGGCGATGTCGGATCGCGTTCCCGTCGTCGCCCTGGCCCGCGAGGTCGCCGCGCTGGCATGGCCGGCGGTGGTGCAGGGGCTGCTGTCGACGGTGGTGCTGTTCACGGACCGCCTGCTCCTGGGGCACCTCAGCGAGGACGCGCTGGGCAGCATGCAGATCAGCGGGCCGCTGATCTGGTCGGTGTTCAGCGTCTGCGGGGCCTTCGGCTCGGGCATCGTGGCGGTGGTCGGGCGCGCGGTGGGTGCGGGGGAGGCCGACCGGGCCCGGCGGACGGTGCGGGTCTCGCTGGCCTTCGCGGCGCTGCTGGGCCTGGCGGTCGCGGTGGCTGGCGTGCTGCTGCGGGCGCCCCTGGGGCTGCTCATGGCGGGCAGCGACCCGGCCAGCCAGCCGGTGCGGGAGCTGGCCAACACCTTCATGGGGGTGCTGTTCCTGGCGGCGCCCTTCCAGCTGCTGGGCGCGGCCGCGATGACGGCCTTGCAGGCGGGAGGCGACACCCGCACGCCGATGCGCGTCTCGATCGCGGCGGGCTTCCTCAACCTGCTGGTGTCCTGGGCCCTGCTTTTCGGGAAGCTGGGGCTGCCCGCGCTGGGCATCGCCGGCTCGGCCCTGGGCAGCGTCACGGCCTACGTGGTCCACGCCGCCGTGCTGTTGTGGGTGCTCTCCCGCCGCCGGGGCCCGGTCTCCCTGAGGCCCGCACCCGGCCCGCTGCTGCCCGCGCTGCGGCCCGTGCTGCGGGTCAGCGGCCCGACGCTGGGCGAGAAGCTCATCTTCCACACGGGCTTCTTGATTTTCGCCGGCATCGTCGGACACCTGGGCCAGACCGCCATGGCCGCCAACCAGGGCCTGCTGGCCATCGAGAGCCTGGGCTACATCGGGGCCAGCGGCTTCGGCGTGGCGGCGGGCGCCCTGGTCGCCCAGAAGCTCGGCGCGGGGCGCACCGAGGACGCGGCGCGGGTGGGCTGGGTCTCGGCGGCCCTGGGTGCTGCCGCCCTGGGCACCGTGAGCCTGCTCTTCGTCGCGGTGCCGGCCCGCCTGGTGGGCGCCTTCAGCCAGGATCCCGAGGTCCTGGCCCTGGGCGTGCGCTGCCTGCGGGTGGCGGCGGTGGCCCAGCCCCTCATGGCGCTGACCGAGGCGCTGTCGTGCAGCCTGCGCGGGGCGGGCGACACGCGCAGCCCCATGGCGGTGGCCCTGGTGGGCCCGGTGGGGGTGCGCCTGGCGGCCTGCTGGTTCCTGGCGGTCCACCTGGACATGGGCCTGCTGGGGATCTGGATCGGCACGACCCTGGACTGGGCGGTGCGGACCGGGGCGCTGGCGGTGGTGTGGGGGCGAGGCCGGTGGCGATGGGTGGTGATCGCGGGAGTCTAGCCCCAGGCCTGGTCATCGGGTGCTTCGTCGGCGACCAGCAGCGGCTGGTCCTGGACGCGCTGCTCCAGGGCCAGGCGCAGGCGCACGGCCAGGAGCAGGCGGGGATCCACGACGCCGTCGGCCAGGCGGCGGGCCGCGTTGGGCTGGACGTGCAGGGCACGGGCCAGCTGCTGGGAGCTGAGGTCGGCGGCGCGGCCGAGCTGGGCCACGGCCCGGCGGCAGGTGACGACCAGCGGGGTGTTGCCGGCGAGGTCCGGGGGAGCGGCCAGGGCCGCGGTAGCGGCGTCGACCAGGTGGGCGGAGCCGACCGCCCGGAGCGCCTGGTCGTCGAGGGGCTCGAGGGGGCGCGCCTCCAGCCCGACATGCTCAAAGAGGGTGCGCAGGCGCAGGCGGGGCAGCGCCTCGCGCAGCGAGGGGGTGAAGCCCTCGACCACGCGGGCGCCGACCAGGTCCAGGAAGCAGGAGCCGGTCCACAAGGCAGGGTGCACGCCGATGCCGTGCTTCAGCGGCTGGCGGAGGCAGTAGCGGACCAGCCACAGCAGGTGGGAGCGGCCCTCGACCGGGCGCACGAAGGCCGGGGCCAGCGCCGGCCCGGCCACAGGGCGCAGCGCGAGCAGCAGGGCCCGGGCCAGGCGGCCGACCCGGTCGGCCTCGCAGAGCACCACGACATGCACGTGATCGTCGACGATGCAGAAGAGCAGGAGCTGGCGGCCCGCGACCCGAAGCACCGTGCGCACGGCCCGGCAGCGCAGCGCCTCGTCTGGGAACAAGGCGCTGCGGCCGTCGGAGGAGAAGGTGAGGTGCCAGGACGGCATGGCGCTTCCGCGGGCTGAAGTCGGGGGATGAGCCATTATCCTCCGACTTCAGAGCGTCCTGCAATCCGAAGTACGAGGATGAGGCCACATCCTCCGAGTTCGGGTGGTGAGACACCCTGAAGTCGAGGGATGAGCTCTCACCCCTCGACTTCAGCACGCGAGGGTCGGGAGGACACGCCGACCCGCTCGCCTGGCCCCCCCCTCCTGACGTCAGCGATCGGTGTCAGGCGATGCGTTATGCGTTTTCTTCGAAAACGCATAACGCATCGCCTGACACCCCCATCCGACACCCCCATCCATTCTTTTTAGGATCCGGGTCGAGTGGTCCCCATTCTTTCTCTACTCCACGCTGACCAGCTCGCCGCTGTCCGAGGCCACCATGCCGACGCCGTCGCCCATGTGGGCGATGGTGCTGCTGCTGCCCCCGCTGACGGTGGTCACCATGGTCAAGGGCAGCACGCTGTAGGTGCCGGCGGGCACGGTGACCGAGGTGGCGCTGCCGGCGGTGTAGCGGGTGCTGCCCGAGCCGTCGGTGGTGTAGGCCCCTGAGCTGCTGGTGGAGCCGGTGGCGGTGTACGCCCAGGTGTCGGTCCACGTGCTGCCCGGCGCAAGGTCCGGCACCATCCCGCGGGACGGGTCGGTGTAGGTCGCCGACATCTTCGAGCTGAAGCTGGTGGAGCCGGAGTAGGTGGATCGCATGTCGTAGCTGGTGAGCGAGGCGCCGCTGTCATCACAGCTGTAGCGGTAGGTGGCCGTCGTGGTGCTGACGCCGCCGGTGCTGTCGTGCCAGGTGGAGGCGTAGTCGAGCACGGGCTCGGCGTCGGCCTGGACGGTGGTCATGGTCCAGGTGCCGGAGGCGCCGCTCAACGCCTCGTAGGCGGCGGTCGTGCGGTAGTGCCGCAGGCTGCCGACCGCGCCGAGGCCCAGGTACGACGGGCACGGACCGGCCGAAGCCCCGCCATCGCCGGCCCCGCCGTCGCCGCCCCCGCCATCGCCCGCACCACCGTCGCCGCCACCGTCCGCAGCGCCACGGTCCGCAGCGCCACCATCGGTCCCCGCCCCTCCATCCGGGAGCGCGGCCGTGTCGTCACCGCCCTTGTCCCCGCAAGCTGCCAGGACCAGCGCGGCCCACATCGCTGGCGTCAACCTATTGCCCATGCCTCCTCGATCGACCGCTATCCTGCCCGCATGATCCTGCTCCTGGCCCTCTCCCTCGCAGCCTGGGCCGGCCCTCTGTTGCCGGTGGGGCCGCCGGGGGAGGCGCTGCACGCCGAGCACACGACCATGGTCGTGGTGCAAGGCGACTGGGGCACGACCTGGACGGTGGGCGTCGACCTCGACCTCGACCACCAGCAGGCCGAGCTGGGGCTGCTGCTGCCGGTGCCCGCGGACATCGACGCCGACAACGTGCGCGTCATCGAGCCGGAGACCGTGGACGGGCTGCGCGCCAGCACCCGCCCCGGGCTGCGTACCGCCTGGTGCGGCAGCGAGTACGCCGGCACCGAGGACGGCTGTGGCAGTGGCCCCCCCCTCAGCTACGGCAGCGGCGGCGGCTGCGTCGATCGCCCCTGGCAGCCCTGGTACGACAGCGACACCGACACCGACACCGACACCGACACCGACACCGACACCGACATCGACACCGACACCTGGCACGGCGACACGGCGGCGGACACCGCGAGCCCGGTGATCATCGACGGCAGCTTCACTGTGGGCCCCTACGACGCCTGGCTGCTGCACGGCACGGACGGCGCCGACCGACGACTGGCTCACCGCCCGCGGCTACGTGCTGTCCGAAGACGCCGACCCGGTGGTGCACGCCTACGCCAGCACCGGCTGGTGGTTCCTGGCACTGCGCCTGGATCCGAAACGCCCGCAGCAGTGGACCCAGCCCCCACCGTTCCAGGTCGGCTTCCCCGTACACTCGACCACGCTGCCGCTGCAGCTGGGCGCCCTGGCGTCGCCGGATCGCTCCGACCTGGACCTGTACGTGCTGCAGGATGGACGCGCGGCCCTGGCCGGCTCAGGTAGCGAGGTCACGGTCCCCGGCACCTGCCTGTTCGACCTGCCCGACACCGACGATCCCGACCAGGCCGCCGCCACCCTGTGGGACGCCTGGGCGCGGCCCGACACCACGAGCTGGGCCACCTTCTTCGCCGCCCCGCCCGGCTCCCTGGCCGACGAGGATGGCGACCCGCTCCCGACGCTGGACTCCTGGCAGCGCCGGGCCCTGGGCTACGACCCCGACGCGCCCCTGACCACCACCTGGCTGCGCCTGCGCGCGGAAGGCGCGGCCATGGGCGACCCGACCATCGTCCTGGCCGGCTCCAACGAGCCGGTCATCGAGCGCTACTACGCCTACACCTGGGAGCTGGAGAGCCGCTATCCGCTGTGCTCTACCGGCCTGACTGCCCCCGATCCGGGCGTCTGCTACAGCACGGTGTGGTGGCAGGCCCGCGCCACGGGGCACTCGGGCACCAGCGCGGTGTCACTGAGCGACTACCGCGGGTGCCGCCAACACCACCGGGGCCTGTTCCTGCCCCTGGCGCTGGGCCTGCTCCGGCGCCGCCGATGATCCTGCTGCTGCTGGCCTGCGGCCTGCCCCAGGACCGCTTCCAGGACCGCTTCCAGGACAAGGCGAACGAGGCCACCTGCGCCTGGAAGGCCGACTGCTACGGCGAGGACTACGACGCCTGCCTCCAGGAAGCAGCCCAGACCACGCCGCCCGACATGGACGGCTGCACCTACGACGCGGTCGCCGCCCGACAGTGCGTACACGACCTGTGGCGCGTGCCCTGCCCGGCCGATGGCCAGGAGCCCACCTTCCCCGTGGCCTGCGCCGGCGTCTGGACCTGCGGCTCCTGACTCGCCCTCGCCGGACCGCGCAGGCGTCCCCTTGCCCACCCTCGACGGGACCGGGATACCTGCCGCCCGCCGGGCCGCCGACCCTCCCCTGGTGCGGCCCCTCCCTCCTGCCTCCGAGATCTCCCATGGCCGACTTCATCTTCCAGATGGTCGCCGCCGGCATCACCCTGCCCAGCGGCCGCAAGCTCCTCGACCCCACCTGGCTGTCCTTCTTCCCTGACGCCAAGATCGGCGTCATCGGCCACAACGGCGCGGGCAAGTCGACCCTGCTCAAGATGATGGCCGGCCTCATGGAGCCGACCGAGGGCCAGGCCATCCGCCGCTCGGGCAGCACCGTGGGCTACCTGGCCCAGGAGCCGGCGCTGGACGAGAGCAAGACCGTGCGCGAGAACATCGAGCTGGGCCTGTCGCACATCCGCGAGCTGCTCCAGGATTTCGAGGCGATCAGCGAGGCCTTCGCCGACCCCGACGCCGACTTCGACGTGCTGGTCGACAAGCAGACCCGCCTGCAGGACCAGATCGACCACATCGGCGGCTGGGAGCTGGACCGCATGGTGGACATCGCCATGGAGGCCCTGCGCGTGCCGCCGGGCGACTGGCCGGTGACCAACCTGTCGGGCGGCGAGCGGCGCCGGGTGGCCCTGTGCCGCCTGCTGCTGGAGAAGCCGGACCTGCTGCTGCTCGACGAGCCCACCAACCACCTGGACGCCGAGAGCGTCGGCTGGCTGGAGCGGCACCTGGCCGAGTACCCGGGCTGCGTCATCGCCGTGACCCACGACCGCTACTTCCTGGAGAACGTGGCGCGGTGGATCCTGGAGCTGGACCACGGCAAGGCCTACCCCTTCGAGGGCAACTACACGGGCTGGCTGGAGCAGAAGCAAGAGCGCCTGCGCCAGGAGAAGAAGGCCGAGTCCCGCCGCCAGCGGACCCTGGCCGAGGAGCTGGCCTGGATCCGCCAGAACCCCAAGGCCCGCCAGGCCAAGCAGAAGTCCCGCATCACGGCCTACGAGCAGCTCGTGGCCTCGGGCGGCGAGGCCCGGCGCGCGACCGGCGCCCGGATCACGATCCCCCTCACCCGGCGCCTGGGCAACAAGGTGCTGGTCGGCCGGGACCTGGAGAAGGCCTACGGCGAGAAGCTGCTTTTCGACGACCTGTCCTTCGAGCTGCCGCCCGGCGGCATCGTCGGCGTCATCGGCCCCAACGGCGCCGGCAAGACCACGCTCTTCCGCATGATCGTCGGCCAGGAGCAGCCCGACGCGGGCACGCTCACCCTGGGCGAGACCGTGGACCTGGCCTACGTCGACCAGAGCCGCGACGCTCTGGACGGCAACAAGACCGTCTGGGAGCAGATCAGCGGCGGTCACGACCTGCTGCGCATCGGCTCGGAGGAGATCAACAGCCGCGCCTATGTGTCGGCCTTCAACTTCAGCGGCAGCGACCAGCAGCAGAAGGTCGGCACCCTGTCCGGCGGCGAGCGCAACCGCGTCCACCTGGCCAACCTGCTCAAGAGCGGCGGCAACCTGCTGCTGCTCGACGAGCCGACCAATGACCTGGACGTCGAGACCCTGCGCAACCTGGAGGAGGCCATCCTGGAGTTCCCCGGCTGTGTCGTGGTCATCAGCCACGATCGCTGGTTCCTGGACCGGATCGCCACCCACATCCTGGCCTTCGAGGGCGACAGCCACGTCGAGTGGTTCGAGGGCAACTTCGAGGACTACGAAAAGGACAAGAAGCGGCGCCTGGGCGTCGACGCCGACCAGCCCCACCGCCTCAAGTACCGCAAGCTGACCCACTGAGCTGACCCACTGAGGCTGCGGCCCGCCCGGCCCGCCCCGGCTCAGGCCTGGGCGAGGACGCGCGGGTCCAGCAGGTGCTGCCGCGCCAGCCGGGTCGTGGTCTGGATGTCGACCGGGCGGGAGAAGTAGAAGCCCTGCCCGTACATGCACTTGAGCTGGCAGGTGGTCGCGCTGGGCCAGGTTCTCGACGCCCTCGGCGATGACCTCCAGGCCCAGGGCCTCTGACAGGCCGAGGATGGCCCGGATGATGGCGTCGTCCTCGTGCCGGCTGGTGACGCCCTGGACGAAGGCGCGGTCGATCTTCAGGCGGTCGATGGGGAAGCGGCGCAGGTAGCCGAGCGAGGAGTAGCCGGCGCCGAAGTCGTCCAGGTGTACGCGGATCCCGTGGCTGCGCAGGCGGGTGAGCAGCTCGGCAGCGCGCACCGGGTTCTCCATGAGCGCCGTCTCGGTCAGCTCCAGGACCAGGCGCTTGGGGTCCAGGCCCGTGTCGTCCAGGGCCTCCTCGACCTCGTCGGCGAAGCCCTCCTGGGCGAGCTGCCGGCTGCTGACGTTGACGCTGACCGAGACGCCGTGGGGCGCGGGCAGGGAACGGTTCAGCTCGGCAATCTGCAGGCAGGCCTTGCGCAGCACCCAGCGGCCGACCGGGTTGATGAGGCCCGTCTCCTCGGCCAGGGGGATGAACTCGTCGGGGCGCATCAGGCCGCGCTCAGGGCTCTCCCAGCGGATGAGCGCCTCAAAGCCCACCAGGCTGGCGTCGGCCAGGCGCACGATGGGCTGGTAGTGCACGACGAACTCGTCGCGCTCCACGGCGCGGCGCAGGCCGTTCTCCAGGCTCAGCCGCCCCATGGCCCAGGCGTGCAGGGCCTCGTCGAAGACCTCGGAGCAGGCGCGGCCGGCCTTCTTGGCCCGGTACATCGCGATGTCGGCCTGCCGCAGTAGCGACTCGGCCGAGGCCTCCCCGCCCTGGTAGCGGGCGATGCCGATGCTGACCGTCGGGAAGACGGACTGGCCGCGCAAGGCCACCGGCTGCGCGACGGACCGGTGGATCCGCGTGGCGATCTCCTCGGCCATGCCCGAGCCGCTCAGCTCCTCGACCAGGACGCCGAACTCGTCCCCGCCCAGGCGGGCCACGGTGTCCCCGGGTCGCACGCACTCCCGCAGGCGCTGCGCGACCGCGACCAGGAGCTGGTCGCCAGCGAGGTGCCCCAGGCTGTCGTTGACAACCTTGAAGCGATCCAGGTCGAGGAAGAGGACCCCGAAACCGCGGCTGTCCTGGCGGCCGCTGCGCTCGACGGCGTGCTCCAGGCGATCGAGGAAGAGGGTGCGGTTGGGGAGGTCGGTGAGGCCGTCGTGCAGGGCCTGGTGCAGCAGCCGGGCCTCGGACTCCCGGCGCGCCGTGACGTCGCTCTGCGAGCCGGCCATGCGGCTGGCCCGACCGCTGGCGTCGCGGACCGCCAGGCCCCGGGTCCGCACCCAGCGCCAGCTCCCGCTGCGGTGGAGCATGCGGTGCTCGACCTCGAAGTGGTGGCTGTGCCCCTCGAGGTGCGCGTCCAGAGCGCTGATCAGGGCGTCGCGATCCCGCGGGTGCACCAGGGCCAGCCAGTCCTCGACGTCGGAGCCGACGTCCTGCCGGCCGTAGCCGAGCATCTCGCACCAGCGGTCCGAGGTGAACAGCTCCCCGCCGGCGATGTCCCAGTCCCAGATGCCGTCGTTGGCCCCCTCGATGGCCAGCCGGTAGCGCTCGCGGCTGTCCAGGAGCTGACGCTCGGCGGCCTTGCGCTCGATGGCGTAGTGCAAGGAGCGGCGGAGCAGGTCCTGGGTCATGTGCCGCTTGACCAGGTAGTCCTGGGCCCCGCCAGCGACGGCCTGGACGGCGAGGTCTTCGAGGTCGAGGCCGCTCTGCACCACCAGGGGCAGCTCGGGGGCCGCCAGGTGGCAGGCCTCGAAGGTGCCCAGGCCACGGCTGTCGTCGACGCAGAGGTCGATGAGGGCGACGTCGAAGTCCTGCGACCGCAGGGCGGCGAGGGCAGCCTCCAGGGTGCTGACGTGCAGCACCTCGAACAGGCTCCGCCCGGGGAGGGCGAGCCACTCCAGCAGGCGGTCGGCCTCGACGGCCGAGTCCTCCAACAAGAGGACGCGGACCCGAGCCTTGAGGACTTGGAGAGGGGGAGAGCGAGACACGTTGCCTCACGAATGTGGAGCCGCTCCGTCCTCTCTACACAGTTCGATGTTGGCAGGTCAACACATGAACACGGAATTACATCAAGCGTCGCGACCCCGCGCCGCACCCTGCGCGCCCTCCGGAACCCGGCCCAAGACCGTCGGGTCGTCCTCCAGCGCGGGGTCGACCGGGAGGGAGACCAGGAAGACGCTGCCTTCGTCCGGCGCGTCCTCGACCCGGATGCTGCCCCCCACCCGCTCGGTCACCTTGCGGACGATGGACAGGCCCAGCCCATGGCCCCGCGACAAGCCGCCGCTTCGCAGCCGGCCGTGGGGACGGAACAGCTCCTGCCGCTGGTTCTCGGGGATTCCGGGGCCGTTGTCGCGCACCGACAAGAGCCAGCGCTCGCCCTCTCGGCGGGCCGTGACGTGGACCCGCGGCGGGCTGCCGCCGTAGCGTAGGGCGTTGCTGACCAGGTTCTGGAGGATCTGGCGGAGCTGGTGGGGAGGGACCGCCACCTCGGCCAGGGGCCCTCGGGTCACGCTGGCCCCCGTCTCCTGGATGGAGCCGGCCAGCATCGAGACCACCTCGTCGAAGACCTGGTCGGCGTCGGCAGTCCGCTGGGGGCCCGGCGCCTCGCCCCCGCGAGCATCGGCGAGGGCGCCGTCGACCAGCTCCTGCAGCCGGGTCACCGCCTGGCTCGCCTGGGCCGCGATGGCGCCGCCCTGGGGATCTCCGGCCCGGTTCAGGCGGTCCTCCAGGCGCTCGACCAGCAGGCGCAAGGTCCGCAGCGGGTCGTGCAGATCGTGGGCCGCCTCTGCCGCGTAGCGCTCCAGGTCTCGCCGCTCGATCCGGGCCTGTTGCTGGTGCTCCCGTGCGCGCTCCAGCTCCTCCTCCAGCTCGGGGCAGCGGGCGCAGCTGTCGCCCTCCTCCGCCGGCGGGCCGGCCCGCTCCTCCGCCGGCGAGTCGGCCCGCTCCAGGGCGAGCTCCAGCAAGGCGGCGAGGCCCTGAACGGTGGGCGGAAGCAGGTCCACCGCCCCACCCTCCAAGGCGGCGCGCACGGCTCCCGGCCGGGCCGGATCCCCGATGAGCACGACCGGCAGGGCCGGATCGCGGCGTCGCAGCGCGCGGAGCAGCTCGGCGCCCAGCGCCCAGGGGGTGTCCAACGCCACCACGGCCAGGTCGAAGCCCCCCTCGGCGAAGGCCTCGGCGAAGGGCACGGCCGTCTGCGCCGCCCGCACCGCCCAGCCGGCCGCCCGCAGCAGGGCGGGCACCAGGGCGGACAAAGACCCGTCCAGGCCCACGACCAGGGCGGCGGAGGGGACCGCTGCAAGGGGAGGAGGCAGCGCCAAGGGCGGGCCAGCGGGGAGAGGAGCGAGGGAGGGAAGCGGGAGCGGAGCGGAGGAGCAAGCCGACGCGGGGTGCGGCATCGGGCGGGGACCCCCAGCATAATCCGCGTGGCAGCGCGCCGGCAGCCGGCTGCCCGGGCCTGTCACGTCCCGGCGCTCCGGCTTTCGCCTCCTGCCATGTCGACATACGGTGAAGGAAACACGGAGAGCCTCCATGTCCGCCCAGAGCGAACGGCTCATCGAGACCATCCGCAACGCCGTCATCGGCCGCGACCATGTCATCCCCGGGCCCTTCGGTCCGCGGCGGGTCACCTACGCCGACTACACCGCGTCCGGACGCACCCTGGCCTTCATCGAGGACTTCATCCGCGACGAGGTCATGCCCCTGTACGCCAATACGCACACCGAGAGCAGCGGCACGGGCCTGCAGACGACCCGCTTCCGCGAGGGCGCCCGGGACATCATCAAGCAGGCGGTGGGGGCCGGTGAGGACGACGTCGTCATCTTCTGCGGCAGCGGCGCGACCGGCGCCATCAACAAGCTCATCGACTGCATGAACCTGCGGCTGCCCGCCGAGCTGGACGCCCGCTACGGCCTGTCCGAGCGCATCCCGGCCGCCGAGCGCCCCGTCGTCTTCGTCGGCCCCTTCGAGCACCACAGCAACGAGCTGCCGTGGCGGGACAGCATCTGCGATGTGGTCACGATCCCCGAGGACGACGACGGCCGGGCCAGCCTGGAGCACCTGGAAGCCGAGCTGCAGCGCTACCAGCACCGGCCCCTGAAGATCGGCAGCTTCTCCGCCGCCAGCAACGTGACGGGCATCGGCAGCGACACCCGCAACATCGCCGTCCTGCTGCACCGCTACGGCGCCTTGTCCTTCTGGGACTTCGCCGCGGCCGGGCCCTACGTCAAGATCGATCTGAACCTGGAGGACGAGGACGAAGGGGGGGACCTGGCCTTCAAGGACGCCATCTTCCTGAGCCCCCACAAGTTCATCGGCGGCCCCGGCACGCCCGGCGTACTGGTCGCCAAGCGGCACCTCTTCCACAACAGCATCCCCGCCTGGCCGGGCGGCGGCACCGTGGCCTACGTCAATACACAGGATCACCGCTACCTCACCGACATCCAGCACCGCGAGGAGGGCGGCACCCCGGCCATCATCGAGTCGATCCGCGCGGGAATGGCCTTTCAGCTCAAGGAGGCCGTGGGCGTCGAGAACATCGAGGCCCACGAGCACTGCCTGATCCGCCGGGCCATCGACAGCTGGCGGGGCAACCCCAACATCCACATCCTGGGCAACCCCGACGCCTGGCGGCTGTCCATCGTCTCCTTCGTCATCGAGCACGGCGGCCGGCGGCTGCACCACAACTTCGTGGTCGCCCTGCTCAACGACCTCTTCGGCATCCAGAGTCGCGGCGGCTGCTCCTGCGCGGGCCCCTACGGCCACCGCCTGCTGGGCATCGACCTGTCCACCAGCCACAAGTTCGAGAGCGAGATCCTGGCTGGCTGCGAGGGCATCAAGCCCGGCTGGGTGCGGGTCAGCTTCAACTACTTCATCAGCGACCCGAGCTTCGACTTCATCCTGGAGGCGGTCCACTTCGTGGCCAACCAGGGCTGGAAGCTGCTGCCGCTGTACAAGTTCTGCCCCGTCAGCGGCATGTGGCGGCACCGGGACGGACGGCCCGAGCCCACCACCAGCCTGCAGGACATCTCCTACGAGGACGGCACCCTCTCCTACAGCTCGCGGCACGTCCGGGAGCCCGAGCGGATCCTCCGCCGCTACCTGGAGGAGGCGCAGCGCATCGTCGCCGACCTGGAGACCCACCCCATCGCCCAGCCCGAGACGCCGACCCTGGATCTGGAGTTCGAGGCCCTGCGCTGGTTCCCGCTGCCGGCCGAGGCCCTGGACGAGCTGCGCCGCCGCTGAGCGGCTGGATCGGCCCCGCCTCCCCCTGCTGCCAGGAGGAGGGCGGGGCCGGCTGACAGCCTAGAAGCCGCCGCCGTAGATCAGGTAGGCCGCGCCAGCGTTGTCGCCCAGCGTGTCATTGCCCGGGGCGCCGACCACGAAGTCGTCGAAGCCGTCCGAGTTGACGTCGCCCGCGCCCGCGATGGCCGTGCCCGCGTAGTCGTCGGAGGCCTCGCCGATGACCTTGCCCTGGGCCTCGGACAGGTCGACGGTGCCGGAGATGGGCCCCATGACGACGTAGCCGCCGCCCGCGTCGCTGTCGGTGTAGTCGTCGCGGCTGGCGCCGATGAGCAGGTCAGGGTTCCCGTCGCCGTCGACGTCGCCGCCGCTGGAGACCGAGGAGCCCACCCAGTCGTCGGCGTTCTCGCCCACGAAGATGGCCAGGGAGCTGCCCAGCGAAGCCGAGGAGGCGCCGCCGCTGACCAGGTAGGCCGCGCCCGACTCTTCCGAGCCCGCGTCGTTGTGGGGCGCGCCGATGAGCAGGTCGGCCCGGCCGTCACCGTTGATGTCGCCGGCCCCCGCCACCGCGAAGCCCGCCTGGTCGCCGGCGTTGATGCCGGTGTACGTGCGATCCGCGTCGTCCAGGCTGCTGTCACCGGCGTCCGGCGGACCGTAGACCACGTAGGCCGCGCCGATGTAGGCGAGGGCCGGGTGGCCGTAGGGGGCGCCGACCACGATGTCGTCCATGCCGTCGCCGTTGACGTCACCGGCGTTGTCCACCGAGTAGCCGGCCCAGTCACCGCTGCGCGAACCCAGGATGCGGGAGTCGGCGAAGGACAGGTCGACCGTGCCGGTCGCCGGGCCGTAGACCAGGTAGACGGCGCCGGCCGCGGCGAAGGAGCCGCCACTCTCGTAGGCGCCGATCAGGATGTCCTTGCGACCGTCGCCGTCGAAGTCACCGCCGCCGGAGACCGACCAGCCGGAGCGGTCGTCGGGGAGCTCGCCGACCAGCTTGGCCGTGGCCGTCGAGGCGCTGACGACGCCGGAGAGCGGACCGTTGAAGAGGTAGGTGGCACCCGCGGCGTAGCCGCCGGTGTCGCAGCCGAAGGCGCCGATCAGGACGTCGTCGTAGCCGTCGGCGTTCACGTCGCCGACGATGGTGACCGAGCTGCCCAGGCGGTCCTGTTCAGCTTCACCCTCGACCTTGGCGTCGGACAGGGACAGGTTGTAGACGCCGTCGATGGGCCCGTAGGCCACGTAGGCCGCGCCCACCGCGACCGCGCCGTCGATGAGCGTGCCGTTCTGCCAGCTCGCACCGACCACCACGTCGTCGTTGCCGTCGCCGTTGATGTCGCCGCCGCCGCCGACCGCGCCGCCGGCCTTGTCGCCGCCCGCCTCGCCGTAGAAGGTCGCGCTGACGCCGCAGGGGTCGGACTGGCCGTCGCAGTTGTTGTCCAGGCCGTCGCCACAGACCTCGGCCAGGCCGGGGTGCGCCAGGTCGGCCGAGTCGTTGCAGTCGTCGCCGCCGTAGTCGTCGCTGATGTGGTCGTCGGCGTCGGCGTCGTAGTCGCTCAGGCCGTCGCAGTTGCTGTCGACGCCGTCGTACCAGGTCTCGCTCGCATCGGGGTTGATGGCCGAGTTGGTGTCGTTGCAGTCCTGGTTGTTGGCCACGCGGCCGGACACCTGCGGACAGGAGTACACCGGCGAGGAGCTGGCCGAGCCGTAGCCATCGCCGTCCGTGTCGGTGTACCAGCCCAGCAGGTGCGGCGCGTCGGGCTCATCCACCGAGCCGTCGCAGTCGTTGTCGACGCCGTCGCCGCAGATCTCGGCGTTGTCCGGGTTGGTCGTGCTGACGGTGTCGTCGCAGTCGCCGGGGGTCACGACGTAGCCGAGGGGCTGCACACAGGCGAGCAGCAGGCCAGCTTCATCGCCCCACTGGTCCCCGTCCTGGTCGATGTACCAGGGCAGGCCGTCGGTCACGTCGTTGTCGAAGTCATCGACCAGGGTGTCGCAGTCGTCGTCGATGCCGTTGCAGACCTCGTCCGCGCCCGGGTTCACGGCGGCGCTGGCGTCGTTGCAGTCGGTGTCGTCTTCGACGTAGCCCTCGGGCTTGGCGCAGGACTTCACGCTGGCCAGCTCGCTGCCGTAGCCGTCGGAGTCGCCGTCCCGGTACCAGTAGGTCGCGTCCAGGGCCGTGCCCTCGTCCACCTGGTCGTCGCAGTCGTTGTCGACGCCGTCGCAGACCTCGGCCGCGCCCGGGTAGGCCGTCAGGTCGTTGTCGTTGCAGTCGGTGCGGTCCGCCGAGTACCCGTCGGGTTCGGCGCAAGCGAAGATGTAGTCGCCGTCCAGCCCGAAACCGTCGCCGTCGTTGTCGACGAACCAGGCCGTCGCGTCGAAGGCTTCGCCCTCATCCACCTGGCCGTTGCAGTTGTTGTCGATCTCGTCGCAGAGCTCGATGGCGGCAGGGTTGATCTGCGCATCGAAGTCGTTGCAGTCGGTCGTCTCTGGGAAGCCGTCGTTGTCCCGGTCCAGGGTGCTGTCGAGGCCCCCAGAGTCGTTGCCCCTGCCGTTGCAGGCGGTGGCGAGGAAGGGCAGCAGCAGAAGGGGAAGCAGGGACCGCATGAGAGGTCCTCCTGAGACGGGAGGCGAGAGAGCGGGTATTGTAGCGCCCGCAACCGCCGATAGGCGAGCACGACTTCGACCCGGGTTCCTCAGATGAGCGCATCGCACCGACCCAAGCCGCTGTTCACCACCATTCTCGGAACCCTCGCGCTTGCGCTGCCGAGCGTCGCGCGCGCCGCTCCGCAGTCAGGGTTCTCGACCGACATCGAGTTGCTGCGTCCGACCTTCAGCTACGGCTCGATTCCGGGTCTGGACACGGCGGACATCGCTGAGGAAGGCCAGATCCGCATGGGCCTGGTGGCGCAGTATGAGCGCAGCCCGCTGACCCTGTGGGAGTTCGACAACGAGCTCGGCGCCATTGTCAGCAACCGCGCCGCCATGCAGCTCGGCGTCTCCTGGGACTTCTTCGAGCGGGCCGGCGCGCGCCTGACCCTGCCTGTGGCGTGGAACTTCGCCACGGACATCCCCTCGCTGGCCGCCGACACCGTCGGCCTGGGCGACGCGGGCCTGGGCCTGCGCTTCCTGGCCATCAAGACCGGGGGCTTCAAGCTGGGCGCCCGCGCCGACATCATGATCCCGACCGGCGTGCCCAAGAACGCCTGGATCGGGGAGAGCGACATCCGCCCCGTGGTCGGCGCGCTGGTCAGCCAGGACGTCGGCCGCTTCCGGGCGATGCTCGACAGCAACGTCACCATCCGGTCGACCGTCGACACCTCGCAGGACTTCAAGCTCGGCAGCGAGCTGGCCATCACGCCGGGCGTGCTCTACAAGATCCGCCCCGAGCTGCTCAACGTCTACGGCGAGGGCTTCATCCGCGGCGGCTTCGACAACTTCTTCGGCGGCGGCGCCGAGAACCCGGTCGAGACCGTCGTCGGCGTCCAGCTGTACCCCAAGGACAACATCCTGGTGGACGTGGGCGGCGGCAAGGGCTGGAACCAGGGCTACGGCACGACCGACTTCCGCATCTTCGCCGGCGTCACCTACACCTTCGTCAAGAAGGAGGAACCGCCCGTCATCGTGGCCGAGCCCACGGTCGAGCTCTACGAGATCCCGCCAGAGAACGTCGAGGAGCTGGTGCAGGAGGTCAAGGTCTGGGAGGAGGGGCAGCTCGCCCGCGTAGAAGAGGGCAAGATCGTCATCCGCGACCCGATCCAGTTCTACCTGGACACCGAGCAGGTCCTGCCCGAGTCCCTGCCGACCCTGCGCTACGTCGCCAAGCTGATGAACGGCAAGGGCGAGATCGTGCACCTGATGGTCGAGGGCCACGCGTCGGAGGAAGGCTCCTACGAGTACAACTACGACCTGTCCAACCGCCGCGCCCGGACCATCTGGGAGGAGCTCATCAAGGCCGGCGTCAGCCCCGATCGCCTGAGCTACCGCGGCATGGGCGAGGTCGTGCCCATCGCCATGGGAGAGGACGAGTCCTCCCTGTCGGCGAACCGCCGCGTCGAGTTCCACATCATCAAGCAGCTCGGCCCGCTGGACCCGGTCCCGGCCTACCCCAGCGACATCCTGCTGCCCTGGAACGGCCAACACGCCAAGGTCAACCAGGCACCCGTCGGCACCGGGGTGACGCCCAAGGAGCCCGAGCGCAAGATCCTCGAGGTCCCCGACGCTGGCGACTTCGAGGGCGGTGACGAGGGAGCGGCCCCTGAGCCCGAGAGCAAGGGTACAATGGAGACCGGCGCTCCTCGCGAGCTGCCCAAGGACGACGGGGCGACCCCCCCGCCGACCGACGACAGCACGAACGGGCGGGAGCTGCCGAAGCCCGACGACCAGGGGAACTGAGCCATGAAGACTTTGCCCCTCACGAGCCTGCCCGGTCTGCTCGCCCTGGTCTCCCTGGCGCTGGCCGGCGGCCCGGCGCATGCCACGGCCTGCAAGAACGACAAGGTGCAGGACCTCAACTGCAACGACATCGTCGTCACCGACGAGCAGGCGGTGGACCTGAACGACCCGCTGTGTGCCTCGCACGTCGACGCCATGGGCGAGGTCATCACCAGCACCGACTACTACCTGGACTACCAGACCTTCGGCTGCTTGTACCCGGTCATCGACTACAGCGATCCCAAGAACCCCATCGACTACGACGCCGACGGGGACGGCCTGGGCGGCGGCGATCCCTACCCGATCGGTGAGAACGGCTCGCTGATCTACATCCTGTCCTGCGACAACTGCCCCGACTACCCGAACAACGACCAGCTCGACACCGACTGCGACGGCGTGGGCGACGTCTGCGACAACTGCGTCTACGACTACAACGACGACCAGGCCGACGCCGACATGGACGGCGTGGGCGACGCCTGCGACAACTGCACCGAGCTGCCCAACCCCTCCCAGTCCGACATCGACAGCGACGGCTTCGGCGACGTCTGCGACAACTGCCCCGACGTCACCAACCCGGACCAGACGGACACCGACGAGGACGGCATCGGCGACGCCTGCGACAACTGCCCGGCGCGGGACAACGACTCCCAGACCGACAGCGACGGCGACGCGGTGGGTGATGTCTGCGACAACTGCATGGACCGGCCGAACCCAGGTCAGGAAGACCAGGACTTCGACGCCATCGGCGACATCTGCGACAACTGCCCCGACGTGGCGAACTCCGGCCAGGGAGACCAGGACTCCGATGGTCGCGGCGACTCCTGCGACCTGTGCCCGCTGGTCTTCGGCCCCGACCACCCGGACACCGACGGCGACGGCGTCGGCGACGAGTGCGACACCTGCCCGGCGATCGTCGACCCGACCCAGCTCGACGGCGACGGCGACGGGGCCGGTGACCTCTGCGACGTCTGCCCGGACCTCTACGATCCGACCCAGCTCGACCGAGACCAGGACGGCGTCGGCGACTGGTGCGACAACTGTCCGACGGTGGCCAACGCCGACCAGGCAGACCAGGACGGCGACGGCGTCGGCGACGCCTGCGACGGGGACCGGCGGATCCGCGGCGGCGCCAGCTGCGCGGCTGTGGCGCCGGCCGGTGGCATGCTGTTCGGCCTGGCTGGCCTGCTCGCTGTGACCCTCCGCCGCCGTCGCGACCGGCGCGACCCCAGCGCACCCTGACGGGCGCCGGCCCAACCGCCCTGGAGACGACATGATCGCCGCCACCATCGAATTGCTGGCCCTCGGCTCGCTCCTCGCCACGCCGGGTCAGGCCGCGGACTGCCACGCCTTGCAGTGCCTGGGCCAGGACATGTGCCTGGGCGAGAACCCCTACCCGCCCTGCAAGAACGAGCTGACCCAGGACCTGAACTGCAACGGCATCGAGGTCAGCGAGGAGCAGCCGGTCGACCTGTCGGACCCGCTGTGCCTGTCCAACGTGGACGGCGACGGCAACCCCTGGCCCAACGCCGACTACTACCTGGACTACGCCAGCTTCGGCTGCCGCTACTTCATCGGGGACCAGGACGCCGATGGGGACGGGCTGGGCGGCGGCAGCGTGAGCGTGCCGGCCGGGGCCGACTTCCCCGAGCTGACCATCCAGCTCGCCTGCGACTCCTGCCCCGACATCCCGGACAACGAGCAGCTCGACACCGACTGCGACGGCGTCGCCGATGAGTGCGACAATTGCCCGACGCAGGCCCAGATGTTCTTCACGAACTCGGACAGCGACTCCTGGGGCGACTGCTGCGACAACTGCGCCCAGGTCCCCAACGAGGACCAGGTCGACATCGACACCGACGGCATCGGCGACGCCTGCGACGACTGCCCCGGGACCTACAACCCCGACCAGCCCTGCACGGCGGTCCAAGAGGCCGACGCTCCCAAGGACGAGTGGTGCGGGGACGGCGTCGGCGATGTCTGCGACAACTGCGTCTACGACGACAACGCGACCCAGCTCGACAGCGACCAGGACGGCCTGGGCGACGAGTGCGACAACTGCTTCGAGGTCTCGAACATCGACCAGGTCGACGACGACGACGACGGCATCGGTGACGCCTGCGACGACTGCCTGGGCCTGGCGAATCCGAACCAGAAGGACGGCGACCGGGACGGCCTGGGCGACTCCTGCGACGACTGCCCCTACGCCTACGACCCGCAGCAGCTCGACAGCGACTACGACGGCCACGGCGACGCCTGCGACGTCTGCCCGCTGGTGCCCAACACGGTCCAGCTCGACAACGACGGCGACGGCGCCGGCGACCTCTGCGACAACTGCCCGGCGCTGTTCAACCCGACCCAGATCGACCGCGACGGCGACGGGCTGGGTGACTGGTGCGACAACTGCCCGACCGAGGTCAACGCCGACCAGGCCGACCAGGACGGCGACGGCATCGGCGACGCTTGTGACGGCAACCGGCGCATCCGCGGCGGCGCGGGCTGCTCCACGGCCACCCCGGCCGGCAGCCTGCTCTTCGCCCTGGCGGGCCTGATGGGCCTGGCCCTGCGGCGGCGGCGCGGCCAGGACCTGGCGGCCTGAGCGGCGCGGCGGCGCGGGAGTCACCGGCGGAGAGCTGCCGGAGAGTCGGCGGGCAGCCCGTAGTGCAGGTCGAGCGTTGACCTGCGCTCCCCGGTTGTGCGTTTGACCCGCTTCGGGCCTTCCGGGCTGTGCCTCGGGGCTCCCTGCCTGCGCACCTGTCGTCGCGCTGGCGCGCTCCTCCAGAATGTGCGCCGGCAGCGACCCCTCGGCTGCGCCCGGCTGGCTCTTCGCTACCCGGATCGCTTGAACTGGGCTGCGGGAGCTGGACCTCTCCGCGATCACGCGGCGGATCGAGGGCCGTGACCCGCGAGGCAAGCGGCCATCTCGCGACCAGACCGGCGGGCTCCCTCCGCAATGACCGCTGCGAGGGGCCCCGAGCGGCCATCTCGCGACCAGACCGCCGGTCTCCCTCCGCAATGACCGCTGCGAGGGGCCCCGAGCAGCCATCTCGCGACCAGACCGCCGGTCTCCCTCCGCAATGACCGCTGCGAGGGGCCCCGAGCGGCCATTGGGCGACCAGACCTGGGTATCTCCCCGAGCAATGACCGCTTTCAGGGGTTGTGAGCGGCCATTACGCCACCAGACCGCCGGTCTCCCTCAGCAATGACCGCTTTCAGGGGTTGTGAGCGGCCATTACGCCACCAGACCGCCGGTCTCCCTCAGCAATGACCGCTTCGAGGGGCCGGCCGTGGGGGCACCACGACGGATCCACCCCTTCGTGCCCGCCTCGCCCCGACGCCACGACCCGCCACCGATCCTTCGTGCCTTCGAGTCGTCGTGGTTCCTCACCCCGTGGTCCCCACTCGCCCCCTCGCCATCGGGAGTCGCCCCCTCGCCATCGGGAGGGTCGGTGGTGCTACCCGCAACGGACCAGCCTCAGGCTACGGCCTTTGTGGTTCCTCACCCCGCGGTCCCCACTCGTCCCCTCGCCATGGAGGAGGTCGGTGGCGCCACCCGCTACGGGCGACCAGCCTCAGGCTGTGGCCTACTTGCCCAGGTCGCGGCTCCCGCCCGAGGAGGACGAGGAGCTGCTGGTCGAGGTGCTGCTGCTGGCGCCCCCGCCGCTGCCGTTGAAGGTGCCGGTGACCACGGTGACGTTGTTGGCCAGGGCCGTGCTCAGCTTGGTCACGCGGTTGGGCATGTTGCCGATGAGCTTGAGGTTGTCGTTCACCGTCCGCAGCTTGCCTGGCAGCTCGGTCAGGCCGACGTTGAGGTTCTTGAAGTCCGACTGCAGCTGGGAAGGCAGGGCCTTGCTGGCGCTGAGCAGGTTCTGGACGTCGCCCTTGATGCCGGCCACGTCGTCGATGGCGCTCTTGTAGCTGTTCAGGGTCCCGTTCAGGGAGTCGACAGCGGCCTGCACATTGGCCGGCACGGCGTCGGAGACCGTGAGCTGGGGCGTGGAGCCGTTCATGGCCAGCTTCAGCTTGCCCTGGGCCTTGGACTGCAGGTCGGCGATGGCGTCCTTGAAGGGCGTGCCATCAGCCAGCCCCAGGGCGCTGTTGAGCTGGTTCTTGCCGTCGCGGATGGTGCTGCGGGCGGAGTCCAGGCGGCTGTCGATGTCCTTGGCCTGGCGGAACAGGCTGTCGAAGGACTCGATGCCCGTCATCTCGATCTGGTCGGGCATGGCCTTGGCCGTCTTGCCGGACTTGGCGCAGCCGATGCTCAGGGTCAGGGGCAGCATCGCGAGGATGAGGAGTCGGGAAAGCTTCATGGGTCCCTCCGAGGCGCACAGGGTAGCACTGCGCGCGGCGCTCCACCTCGGCCGGGGAGAGTCCAGATCAGCGCAGCCCGAGGCGGATCAGCCCAGCATCGACCGCACCGCGCCGAGCAGGGGCAGATCGGCCGCCGCCCAGGTCACGGAGTCCAGCTCGTCCGCCGCCAACCAGCGCAAGGCCTGGTGCTCGTGGGCGACCAGCTGGCCGCCGACCCGACGGCAGCGCAGGGCCACCAGGACCACCGTGCCGGCGGGGTAGGCGTGGGTCGACTCGCCCAGGGCCTGGTCGACGGCCACCTCCAGACCCAGCTCCTCGCGCAGCTCGCGGGCCAGGGCCAGGGCGTCGCTCTCGCCCGGCTCGACCTTGCCGCCCGGCAGCTCCCACAGGCCCCCCTGGGACTTGTGGGCCGGCCGCTGGGCAGCCAGCACGCGCCCGCCCTCGACCAGGACACCGGCCACCACCCGCAGCCGCGGGGCCGGCCTCATCCGGCGGCCTGGAGCAGGGCCTGGGCCGCCAAGCGAGAGGCGTCGGTGATCCGGATGCCACCGAGCATGCGGGCCACCTCCTCGCGGCGCTCGTCCTCGTCCAGGGCCACGATGCGGCTGCGCGTGCGGCCCTCGGCCACGATCTTGTCGACGCGGAAGTGCCGGTCGCCGTAGGCCGCGATCTGGGGCAGGTGCGTGATGCAGAGCACCTGGTGGCGCTGGCCGATGCCGCGCAGCTTCTGGCCGATGACCTCGGCCACCGCCCCACCGACGCCAGCGTCGACCTCGTCGAAGACGTACAGGCCGTCGGGATCGACGCCGCCGAGCACGCACTTGAGCGCCAGCAGGGCCCGGGAGAGCTCACCGCCGCTGGCCACCCGGCGCAGCGGGCGCGGCTCTTCGCCGGGGTTGGGTGCGATGAGGAACTCGGCGCGATCGATGCCGTGCGGGGTCAGGCGGGCGCCGTCCAGCGACAGCTCCCCGGGCCGGGCCTCCCCCACCGGAGCCACCTCGACCTGGACCCGGGCCCCGCCCATGCCCAGGCCATCGAGCTGCTGGGAGATGGCCTCGCCCAGGGCCCGCGCGTGGGCGTGGCGCTCCCGGGACAGGCGGCCGGCCACGGCGCGGGCCTGGCCCAGGGCCTCGGCGACAGCGGCCTCCAGGGCCTCGACTCGCTCCTCGACGGCGTCCAGGGCGAGCAGCTCCTCGCGGGCCTGCTCGGCGTGGCGGCAGGCGCTCTCGACGCTGCCACCGTAGCGGCGGGCCAGGCCGCGCAGGGCGTGCATCCGCTCCTCGACCTCCAGCAGGCGGACCGGATCGGCCTCCCGCGCCCGTGCGTAGGCGCCCAGGTCGCGGGCGGCCTCCTCCAGCTCCAGGCGGGCCCCGTCCAGGCGGCCGGCCAGCTCGGCCAGGGCGGGGTCGTGGCGGCTGGCCTGGCGCAGCTCCTGGCAGAGCTGCGAGAGGGTGGCGGTGATGGCCTCATCCGCGCTGTAGAGGGCGTGCTCGGCGCCCCCGGCGGCCTGGGCCAGCCGCTCGGCGTGCACCAGGCGCTCCCGCTCGGCCCGCAGGCTCTCCTCCTCATCGGGCTGCGGCGCCAGCCGGTCGAGCTCAGCGAGCTGGAAGCGTAGCCGCTCCTCCCGCTCCCCGCGCTCAGCCAGGGCGGCCCGCGCCCGGTCCAGGGCGGCGACGGCGGCGGCGGCGGCGGCGTGGGCCCGGCCGACCTGCACGACCACGGGGGGCAGCGCGGCGAAGTCGTCGAGGTGCCCCAGGTGCGAGGCGGGGTCGACCAGGGTGTGGTGCTCGTGTTGAGAACAGATGTCGACCAGGCCCTGGGCCAGCAGCGCGAGCTGGCTGGCGGTGGCAAGGTGGCCGTTGACGTAGGCCCGGCTGCGGCCCTGGGGCAGGACCAAGCGGCGGACGAGCAGCTCCTCCTCGGCCGGCAGGCCCATGGCCTCCAGCCGCGGCCCCATGCGGACGGGATCGACGCAGAACAGGGCCTCGACCTCTGCCTGGTCGGCCCCGGCGCGGATCACCTCCGGCCGGGCCCGCGCCCCCAGGACCAGGTGCAGGGCGTCCACCAGGATGGACTTGCCAGCACCGGTCTCGCCCGTGACCACGTTCAGGCCGGGGCCCAATGCGACCTCGACCTCGTCGATGATGGCGAAGTTGCGAACGCGGAGCACCGTGAGCATGCCGCCTCCTGTGGGGGAGCCGGGGAGGGCGACCGCTGCTCGGACGCGTCCCAGCCATGGGCTTGTCGTGTCAAGCATTGGTAGCACGACCACGAGCGGGCGCCGGACAGGATCTGACCGGTGACAGCAGCCGCCGGCCGAGGCTCAGGGGGTGGGCAGCACCCACATGGTGACGCCGTCGAGCGTGCCGGCCGGCCCCAGGGCCCGCTCCACCACGCCGCGGTCGAGGTCCGGGTCGCGATGGGGGACCTCGTACCAGAGCACCGCGTGGAAGCCCATCGCCGCCAGCGCCGGCCCGGCCTGGCTCGGGTCGAGGGCCAGGGCCGCCCGCACCTGGCGGTCGAGCTCCCGCAGGCTGGGGATCTCCCGCCGGTCCATGCGCCGGATCCGGGTGGTGACGGCCCGCCCGTGCAGGGTGGCGCCGGCCACGACCTGGCCCGCCACGTCGGCGTCGATGTCCAGGGGCAGGACCAGGACCGCGCCCGGAGCGGGATCGGCGACCAGGCCGAGCAGCAGCGCAGCCCCGGGGATGGGCCGGGCTGGCAGGGGCCACCAGGCCCGCGTGGCAGAGAAGCCGTCCTGCACCGCGGCGCCCGCCAGAGCCAGGGCCAGCACGGTGGCGGGCAGGGGGCGCAGGCGCGCCAGGCCGGCGGCGGCCACCAGGGCCAGGCCGGCCGAGGCCAGGGCCGCGGCGCGGTAGTACTGGCCGCTGGCCGCCAGGGGGTAGCCCCAGCGGGCCAGCCAGCCCATGGGCAGGTACAGGCTCGCGCCGCCCAGCCGCAGCGGCTCGCCCCGCCACAGCAGGACCGGGCCCAGGGCGACCAGGATCCCGGCGACGCTGACCAGCAGCCCGGCGAGCAGACCGCCGCGGGGCCCGAGCTGCTGGTGACCGTGGCCTCTCAGGCCCAGGCCCAGGCCGAGCAGCAGCAGGGCCCCCAGGCCCCAGGCCAGGCCCAGGTAGGGCAGGTGGTGGTAGGGGCTGAGGGTGGCGGGGGGCCAGAAGAGCTGGTCGAGGGAGGCCGAGGCCGAGCCCGGGCTGCCCAGGGCGTCGCCGTGGCTGGCCGGGCGGAAGGCGGCGCTGCCGAGCTCCGTGACGGCGGCGTAGTAGGCGCGGGCCGGCAGCAGGGCGAGGACCGAGAGGCCGCCGACCAGGGCGCCGCGGAGGAGGACGGACGCGCGGGCCGGGCCCGCCAGCAGCGACGCCAGGCCGAGGGCCAACATGCCGAAGGGCAGGACCAGGGTCAGGCTGGGCGCCGTGAAGCTGGCGGCCACCAGGGTCGCGAGGCCGGCCAGGCCCGCCGCAGCCGCGCGACCGGGCCGCGCCGAGAGGGTCGGCTCCAGCAGGGCCAGGGGCAGGAAGATGCACCAGAGCTGGGCCTTCTCGAGCTGACCGGCGGTGTGGAAGCCGATGGCGACCGGGATCCAGGCCAGGGCCACGCCCAGGGCAGCGCAGGCCGGCCAGGCGGCGGCGCTGAGGCGACGCAGCAGCCAGGCGCCGGACAGCGCGTTGGCGACGGAGGTCAGGGCCAGGGCGGCGTTGAGGGCGCCGACCGGTCCCAGCACACCCGCCAGGGGGGCCACGCAGACCGCCGGGGCCCAGGCGACCAGCTCGGCGTGGACGGCCTCGGGGAAGCCCAGCCGGTCGGTCCAGACCGACAGGGGGCGCTGCCCGGTCAGCATGCGCGCGACGTGGTCGATGCCCCAGACGAAGCCCGGGTGGAACTGGCCCGTCGGGACCAGCCGGGTGGGGTCGGCCAGGACCGGGCGGTACAGGCGCGCCCACAGCGCCAGGGAGCCCACTGCCGCAGCCAGCAGGCTCGCCGCGGCCACCCCGACCCGGCGCGCGCTCGGTTCGGGAGGAGGGGAGGTGGGCGGCATCGAGGTCCGCGGCTTCGAGGTCCTGGGGCTGCGGTCGGCACGCAGGCTGCGGGTCGGCCACGCCCCCAGTGTATGCAGGTCGCGGCGCAGGTCGCGGGCCAGACGGACCGCGACCAGCGGACCACGACTAGCGTGGTAGCGTGCCCACCATGATCCCCACGGGGCCCGGGCGGCCCGACGCTCCCGTCTCCGCGGCGCCCCGGCCCATCCCCGTGGGTCGGCGCGGGTTGTGGTCGGCCCTGGTGCTGGCCTTCGTATTGGCAAGCGCCGAGGGCCTGGCGCGCCTGGCCGGGCCCTGGCTGCTGCCCCCCACCGAGCGGGTCATGCCGGTGGCGGCGCCGGGCTGGACCCAGGACTTCCAGAACCAGGCCCTGGCCGACCGGGAGCGCCTGGGCGCGCACCCGCCCATCCCCCTGGCCGAGGACGCCGACCGCGGCTGGATCCTGCCCCGCTCGGTCCAGCTCGACCTGGGCGGCATCAGCTACCGCACCAACGAGCTGGGCCTGCGCGGCCCCCCCGTGCGGCCGCGTCCCGCCGGCACGGAGCGGCTGCTCACCCTGGGCGACTCCTCGATCTTCGGGGACGAGGTCGCCGAGGCGGCGGTCTTCGGCAACGTCGCCGCGACGCGCCTGGCAGCGACCTGGGGCCGCCCGGTGGAGGCGGTCAACGGCGGCGTGCCGGGCCACACCTCGACCCAGAGCCTGCGCAACCTGGAGGAGCTGGGCAGCAAGATCCAGCCCACCTGGGTGGTCATCGGCAACCTGTGGAGCGACGTCTACCGCAACGACCGCGGCGGCCCGGGCAGCCAGCCCGCCGTCGTGCGCGACACCCGCGGCGGCCTGCAGCACCTCGCGGCCTACCAGCTCCTCCGCTACGCCTTGTCCCCGTGGCTGCGCAGCGCCAAGGTGCGCTTCATCGCCCGCCGCGGCGACGTGGCCGCCGACGCCTCGCAGGCCCGCGTCCCGCTCCACGACTACATCGCCAACCTCGAGGCCATGGCCACCCGCTCCGACGCCCTGGGCGCGCGCCCCGTCTTCCTCGTCCTCGCCGCCCCGATGGACCTGGACCGGGTGCCACCGCCCGAGCTGGTCGAGGAGTACCGCGAGGGCATGCGGCAGGTCGCCGATCGCCACGACGCCCCCCTGCTGGACGGGCCGGCGCTGTTCCGCGAGCACGGCGCCACCGCCGGCTATTTCGTCGACCAGGTCCACCCCTCGGACTACGGCCACGCCCTGCTCGGCAACGGCCTGGCCGACCTGCTGGGCCCCCTGGGACCGGTCGACGCCGGGCCGCCCGCCGCCCGCTGAGCGCGCGCCCTCAGGGGGCGGCGGGCCCCAGGCGCCAGGCCAGGTCCGGCGGCACGACCCGATCCGGCGGGCCCAGGATGGACTCCAGCTCCGCCTGGACCTGTGCGGCGTCCAGCCGCCGCGGATCGGGCGGTCCGTAGCGCCAGGGGTGGAGCACCAGCCAGCGGATGCCCGCCGCTCCGGCCTGGTCGAGCTGGGCGCGGCGGACGGCGGGTCCACGCAGCTCCATGTCCAGCAGGGCCCGCACCGTAGGGTGCATGCAGGACGCGGCCGGCTCGGAGGGGTTCACCAGGACGCTGTTGGCGAGGGGGTGACCGTGGTCGGCCTGCCAGGCGCCGTAGCCGGCGTCGCGGGCCAGGGGCAGCTCCAGGAAGGCCTCCTGGGGCAGGGCGTCAAGCTGCCCGTAGATCGCCGGCGGGTCAACCTCGAGCACCGGAACCTGGCGCCCGCGGTGGGCCGCCTGGACACCGACCGCCACGAGCAGCACGCCGACCGCCAGCGCCTGACCCAGGCGGGCCCGGCGGCCGCGGCCCATCCCGGTCAGCGCGTGGGCGAGCAGGCCCCCGACCATGGCGATGACGACGACGCTGCCGCGCTCGGGGCGCAGGTGCTCGGCGATGCCGGGCAGCTGGCGGAGCAGGGCGTCCACCGGCAGGCGGAAGCGGAAGCCCCCCAGGTCCAGGGGCACCTGCTCCGGGCGCAGGCGCACCATGGCCACCGGACCCAGGGTGAAGAGCCAGGCGGCTGCGGCGCCGAAGAGCCAGGGCGCCGACCGGCGGGGCCGCAGGAGCAGGGCCAGCCCGGCCGGGGCCAGCACCAGGACCGGCAGCTCGCGGATCTCGGTGCCGCGCCCGTCGCTGGGTCGGAAGGGCCAGTCCACCACCATGCTGCGGTCCTGGACCAGGTGCAGCAGGTCGGGTCGGACCGCGCCGGGGTGGGCCTGCAGGCGCAGCAGGGCGCCGGTCGAGGCCCCCATGTCCGGGGGGAGGCGGGCCCGCAGATCGGCGAGGTAGCCCCGGCTGGACAGCCACAGCACCAGGCCAGCGAGGAGCAGGACCAGCAGGGCGCGCCAGCGGGGCAGGCCCGGAGCGGGCCACAGGCTGCGCAGGCCAGCGTGCACCAGGGCGCCCCCGACCACCCACAGCAGCCAGGGCGCGTAGGCCGCAAAGGCCAGGGTGCCGGCCAGGCCCGCCAGCGCGGCGCCCACCAGGGCCAGGGGCGTCGACCGGGTCCGCAGGGCCAGGACCCAAGGGGCCGCCGCCAGGGGCAGCCAGGGGTGCAGGGCGGTCACGGGCCGCCCGCCGGTGATCTCGTCCATGACAGCACCGCTGGTGCCGAAGAGCGCCGCGCCCACCACCGCGGGCAGGGGCGCCGCCCCGCTCGCCCGCAGCCAGATCCAGGCGGCCAGGGCGTTGAGCACCGGCGCGGCCACGTCGACGCCCCAGGCCGCGCGGTAGGCCCCCCAGGCCCGGGTCAGCGGCACCGCGAGGATGGCGTCGACCGGGTTCGCGAAGCGGTTGCCCAGGGCCTCGCCCACCGGGAAGCAGGTCCAGGTCGAGCGCCCCAGGGGCAGGCCCCGGCCCAGCGCCCGGTCCACCCAGGCGTAGAACCACCAGGTTGCGCCCAGGTCGCTGTGGATGCCGGCGCCCGCGTTGCCCAGGACGTGGTTCCCACCGACCAGCCAGCCCCCCGCCACGGCGGGCACCATGGCCGCCGCCAGCACCAGGGCGAGGGCCAGCGGCGTGGCCCAGCGGGGCCGGACAGCGACTCCCGATGCGGGTCCCACCCGCCACCTAGCCCGGCGGAAGCGCAGACCCGTCGGCCGGCGCAGCACCCTGCGGCGCGGACCCGTCCGGCGGCACGGCACCCTGCGGCGGCGCATCCGAGGGTGCAGCCGCGCCTTCGGGCGCCCCGTCCGCGCCCGGCTGGGTCATGGGGTGCGGCCCCTCCTGCGGCGTGAACTCGCCCAGGTCCGGCGCGTCGAGCAGCGTGATCTCGATGCCGTCGATGGCCTTGCCGCCGATCTGCACCGGGTCCTTGGTCATGCCGGCCGGGTCCGAGGCCGTCGGACCATCCCGGTCCACGTCGATGAAGGCCACGACGTAGATGGGGCCCGCGTCCTTGGGGGCCACGATCGACCAGGTCCCGAGCTTGTCCAGGGGCAGCGTCGCCTGCAGCCCACCCATCTGGGCGCTGTTCAGGAAGTCGACGCGGACGGCGCCCTCCTTGCTGCCCGCGTAGTGCAGGGTGCCCGACAGCGTCACGCCCTCCTCTGCGCTGGCGTTCCAGTTGCCGCGAGGCGTCGGCGCGGTCCCGCCACCGGCCCCGTCACCCGCTTCCCCGCCCGCGCTCGCGTTGGGCTGGGCCGGGCCGGGCGCACCGTCCGAGGGCGGCGCCATGCCGGCGCCCGGTCCCATGGGCGCCGGGCCGGCGTTGGGGTCGGGGCAGCCGCCCAGGAGCAGCCCGGCCAACAGGCCACCAAGCAGGAGGGGCGACGCGGGCAAGCGAGGGGCGATGGGACTCACGGCAGCTCTCCTTCGTCGAAGGCGACGAGCGAAGGCTGGAGACTAACGCATGGCCCCCGCCGCGAGGGGGGGCGCGCTGCGGCGAGCGGCAGGCAGGCCCGCGCGCGCCTCAGCGGGGTGGGGGCGGCACCGAGCCGTCGGCGCGCGCGCCGGGCGGGGGCATGCCAGCCAGGGGATCCTCCCCCGGCGCCAGGTAGGGGCGCTCCAGCTCGTAGACGCGGGCGTGGAAGTCCCGGAAGTCCACCGTGACCGTGGGCTCGGCCTGGGCGGCGACCCAGGCGTCCATCTCCAGCCGGCGGGCGTTGGGATCGTAGAAGCTCGTCGCCGAGGTGCTGACGTAGCCGACGAGTCCGTCGCCCTTGCACTGGCTGGCCAGGACCTTCATGCAGCGCCGGAAGTGGTCCTCGGTGGCCTGGGTCGGGCAGACGGTCTGCGGGCAGTAGGACAGGCCCGCCAGGACCAGGGCCTCGCGGATCGGGCTGGCCACGCCGGTGCCTGGCGGGAAGCGGTCCCGCAGGGCGTCGGCCAGCAGCCGGGCGCCCAGGTCCGAGGCCGAGGGCGGTGGCAGCGTGCGCAGGTCCGCCTTGTCGTGCAGGGCGACCAGGGCCAGCGGCGCCAAAACGAGCGCGCGCAGGGGACCACGGGGCCAGCGGTGCAAGGCGACCCGGGCCAGGGCCTCCACCGTGGCGACCAGGCTGCCGGCCCCCCGGGCAGCGAGGACGGCGACCACCGGCAGCAGGTTGTCGCCGTAGCGCTCGGGCGCGTGAACCCCGAGCAGCACCGGCAGCGGCGCCAGGCAGGCCAGCAGGCCCAGGCCCGCGCCCAGGTCCGTGCTCGACAGCAGGCTGCGCCACCAGCTCCCCGTGCCGGTGCGGGGCTCGCCCAGGCCCAGGCCCAGGACACCCAGCCACGGCAGGGCCACCATGAGCGGCCAGGGCACGGCGCGGATCCGCACCAGGTCCACGGCGTTGGCCGTCGCCTGGCGCATCAGCGGCACGATCTGCGCCTGCACGCCGGCCAGGGCATGGCTCACCTCGGTCGCCTTCTCGGGCGTGGGCCCGCCGGCATGGGGGGACATGCCATTGGCGATGTCGTTGACGAAGACCGCCCAGGAAGGCACCGGGTAGATCTGGAGCAGCAGCCCCACCGCCAGGCTCGCCCCGGCCAGGTACAACACCAACGCCGCGACCCGCCGCCAGGGGCGACCACCGCCGCTGAGGATCAGCACCAGCAGCGGCGGCAGCAGGAAGGGCGGGGTCGTGTAGTGCAGCCCCGCGGTCAGGCCCGCCGCCAGCCCCGCGGCCAGGCCCAGCCACGAGCGGCGGGTCGCCAGGACGGTCAGGGCCATCAGGGTCGGGATCATGGCCGTGATCGAGATGTCCACGCCGAAGCGCTGGCTGGCCACCATGATCTGCGGCACGCTCAGGGCCAGGGCCGCGGCCAGCAGGCCCGTGACCCGCCCGCCCGAGAGGCGGCCCAGGGTGTAGGTGGTCAGGCCGATCAGCGCGTACAGCGCCCGGTTGGCCAGGTGGCCCGCCAGGACCACGTCCGGCTCGATCTCCATGGCCGCCGCCACCATCAGCATCCAGCCGGGCATGCGGTGGTGGTCCAGCCCGTCGAGGTGCCAGTTGGCCAGCAGGCCGATGTTGCGCGCCCACTCCCCGGCGTCGGGGCCCTCCAGCAGCACGTCGCGCGTGCTGCCCCACCACGGCAGGTGGCCCAGGTTCAGGTCCGAGGGCGCCACCGTGCGCGGCCACAACCAGGCGATCATCACCGCCAGGGCCAGGAGCGCCAGGACGTCCAACGACCGGCGGAGTCCCCGCGAGAGACCCGGGGTATCGAGCTGCGCCAGCTTCACGTGGCACTCCCGGGGGCGCGCGTGCTGCCCGCCCGGACCGGCCGGGCTCGCGGTCCCCGCGGACCAGGAAGGCACGGCGAGGACGAGGTCCTTCCTCCTAGCACCCCTTCCCCCCGGCCGTCAGGGCGTCACGAAGAGGTCGGCGGCGCCAACCACCTCGGGCGGGCCGCCCCAGTCCACCAGGGCTGCCTCGACGCGCGCCCGCTCCTGCTCGTCCATCAGGTCGCGATGGACCACGACCACGACCACGCCGCTGCTCGAGAGGCGGCGCAGGCCGCTGTCGGGGAGCGTCGGGTCCAAGCCGGTCAGCCAGCGGAAGGCGGGCAGGCCGCCCAGGGAGGAGGTCGAGGCCCGCACATCGGGCTTGTAGGGCAGCGCGAAGCCGTGCAGGGACTGGTAGAAGAGGTGCTGGCTGGCCCGCATGGTGTGGCCCACATCGGCCGGCAGGTCCAACACGATGGCCCGCGGACCCGCGCCGCGCTCGCTCACCAGCCGGCGCACGGCCCGGGGCACGGCCAGGTCGATGGTCGGCGTGCGGGCGACGGGCCAGGGGGCAGGGCTCAGCAGCAGCAGCTCCAGCACCGCCCCAACGGCCAGACCCACAGCCACGCGTGGCCGCAGCCCGCCCAGGCCGCGGGCGGCCAGGGCCACGATCAGCGCGATGCCCGGCATGCCGACGCGCTGCGGGTGGCCCAGGGTCGACCTCGGCAGCAGCTCGAAGAGCAGGCGGTACGGCAGGCACACGCGCAGCCCCCCCACCGTGAGCCAGGAGCCGTGCACCCACAACCACGGCCCCAGGGACAGGACCAGGGGCACCAGGCTCGCGGCCAGCAGGGTCCGGGCCCGGCTGCGCAGGGCCAGGAAGATCACCACGAAGCCCAGGTAGGAGGTGTGGCGGAAGGCTTCGCCGGGCAGCTGGGCCGACTGGAAGTCCCCCGGCCAGAAGAAGGACCGCGGATCCACCGCGTTGTGGATGAGCTGCGGCTCCAGCTCCTGCAGGCTGGTGTGGGGAGGACGGAAGACCAGGGCGTCGGTCTGCACGGTCCACCAGGCCGCCGCCAGCACGGGCCCGCCCAGCAGGACGGCGACGGCCACCGCCCCCAACATGCCCCCCAGGATCTCCCGGCGGCGCCCGGCCTGGCGCACCAGGGCGTCGGCAACCAGGGGCACCGCCACGAAGGCGACGCCCAGGCTATAGTAGGCCGTGCCGGCCAGGGTCAGGCCCGCCGCCAGGCCCAGGCCCAACCACCGGGCCCAGCCCCCGTGCTTCAGGGCGGAGATCAGCGCCGCCAGGGCCAGGACCGGCGCCCCCAGCGCCATGGCCTCGCTGATGCCGTTGTGGACCTCCGACAGCAGGTAGGGCGAGCAGGCCAGGGCCGCGGCCCCCAACCAGCTCTCCCGCTTCCCGGCCCCCACGGCCCGGGCCAGGGCCCGCCCGGCCACCGAAGCCAGGCCCACGTGGAACAGGACCACCAGGTTCCAGGTCAGCACCACGCCGGCCAGGGGCTCCAGCGGCGCGCCCACCAGGGCCCCCAGCAGGTCGGGGAAGAACAGCCGCCCGCCGTCCGGCGCCGCCAGGTACCGGGTCGCCAGGGGCAGCTCGCCCTGGGACAGGCAGGACCAGAACCACCACGGGCCCCAGGCGTGGTTCCAGACGTCTACGTCGGGGTGCCCGATCAGCCGCGTCGTGGGGGAGAGGAGCAGGGGCGTGGTCGCGAGGAGGGCGATGCCCAGGTGGGCGAGGCTCGCCAGGAGGAGCGCGCGGAGGGTCGGCACCAGCGCCGCCCGGAGGCGCCGCAGGCGCGAGGGGGCAGGCCCGGCCTCAGCGGGGGGCGGGGAAGACGTCATCCCACACCTCCGGGATCCGGGCGTCGCGCGCCGCCGCCCAGCTCGCCAGCTCGCTCGGGGCGGGGTGGCTGCGCGGGATCCGCCAGGCCGCGTAGGCGCCCTCGGCCACGGTCGGCGGCCCCAGCAGCGCGGTCAGGGCGGCCGCCGCGCCCGGGGGCGGGCCCTGCTCGGCGGCCGCGCCCCGGGCGTCCAGGCTGGGCGGTCCGCGGTAGAGCAGCAGCCACGCGAAGCCGTCGGCCCGCAGCAGGGCCAGGTCGCCGTCGTAGTCGGGGCGCGGCAGGCGCTGCCCCGCCAGGTGCCGCAGATCCTGCACCAGGTCCAGGGCCAGGACCCGGGCGGCGCCCTCGCGGTGGGCCTGGTCCAGCTTGGTGACCGCGACGGCCTGGCTCGGCAGGTCGCTCTGCACCTGGTACCAGGCGCAGCGGTTGCGCACCGCGAAGTCCCGGTCGCCGTAGTAGGCCAGGTCGACCACGGCGCCGTCCTCGATGGAGGCCAGCGAGGCCAGGCCCCCCGAGCTCGGCACCTCGGCGGTCGGCCAGGGCCAGCCGGGCGTCGCCCGCGCCGCCACGTCCACCCCGGCCAGCAGCGCCACGGCCAGGGCCAGGAGCTGCAGGCGCCGGCTGCGCAGGCCCACCACGGCCAGGCTGCCCAGGCCAGCCAGGGCGACCATGCTCAGGGCCGAGAAGCGCACCGGGTAGTGCGGCGCCGCGGCCACCGCCGACAGCCCGGTCAGCAGCCAGGCGTAGGGCAGGACCCGGCCCTGGAGCAGGGGCAGGCTCAGCTCGGCGCCACCCAGCACCGGGTGCGAGCCCAGGGCCAGCAGCACGCCGGCCGCGGCGCAGGCCAGCAGCCCCACCGAGGCCCGGGGGCGGCGGGCCAGACCGACCAGGGCCAGGACCAGCAGCAAGGGCCCCAGGTAGCCGCCACCCAGGTAGGCGGCCTCGACCCCTTGGGCCACCGGCGGCGTGGGCCACAGCAGGCCCGCCAGGTCCAGCCGGGCCGCCAGGGGCTCCAGGGGAGGAGGAGGCACGCCCAGCAGCCAGCGGCTGTCGCTCACCGTGGCAGGGCCGGTGTCCGGCCAGCGCCCCTGGAAGCCGGCCAGGAAGGGCGCCGCCACGGGCAGGGACAGGGCCGCCGCCAGGACCAGCCGGGGCAGCAGGCGCAGCCGCTCGGGCCCCGTCACCAGGGCCGCCAGCGAGGCCACCAACACGCCGACGGCCGCGAAGAGGCCCAGGTAGAAGCCGCAAGCCACGGTGAGCCCCAGGGCCAGGCCCAGCAGCACCGCGTCGCGCCAGGCCCCGGTCCGGGACAGCCGCACCGTCAGCGCCAGGCAGGCCGGCAGCCAGAACAGGTGCTGCAGCTCGCCGACCCCCAGGCTCACGAAGCTCGCCGTCACCGCAGAGCCCATGGCCAGCAGGGCCGCGACCAGGCCCGGCAGCGTCCCCGGCGGCAGCGTCCCCGGCGGCAGCGTCCCCGGCGGCAGCGTCCCCGGCAGCGTCCCCGGCAGCGTCCCGGCCGGGGCCTGCCCGGCCGCCAGCTCGTCGCCCAGCCAGGCCGCGGCCAGGCCCAGCAGCACCAGGTTCAGCAGCACCAGCAGGTTGGCCACCACGACCAGCGAGGGCACCGGCAGCAGGGCCGCGAAGAGCGCCCCCAGGGGCTCGATGACGTAGTAGTCCATGCCCTGGGGGAAGTTGGCCAGGTCGGTGTGGCCCCACAGGCGGCCGTGCTCGCGCAGCATGTGGCGGCCCAGCCACAGGGTCCAGACGTGCTTGACCGTGTCGGTCCGGGGCGAACCCAGCACGCGCCCGCCCAGGTCCAGCGGCACCGGCCAAGTCAGGGCCGTGGCGACCAGCACGATGGCCGCTGCCCGCAGCGCGCCCGGCCGTCTCAGGAGCCCTCGCCCGCGCTGCATCGGCACCACGCCCTCACCTGTCGGCGCGCCGCGTGCCCGCCGCCTCGCCGTTGGCGCGTGACAGTAGCACGAGCCCCGGCGCACCTCACCACACCGAGACCGGCCTCGGATCCGAGGCGTCGCCGCCGGCCAGCACCCCGAGCACCAGGGTCGGGTCGGCCGGATCCCCCGTCCACCGCCAGCGCAGGCCCGGCGTGTCGGGCCCGGGCAAGGTCTGGGCATCGACCGCCACCGTGGCCGCGTCCCGCACCTGGTCGAAGAGGCAGGCGGCGTGGATCCGCCCCGAGAAGGGCCGCCCCGTGGGTCCCCAGCGCGGATCGCCGCCCAGCCACAGGGCCAGGTCCTCACCCGTGCCCGCCGGCGAGGTGCTGTGGCCCTCCCCCTCCAGCTTCCCGTCCAGGTACAGCCGCACCTGGCCCGTGCGCCGGTCGTGGGTCGCCGCCGCGACGCTGCGCTGCCCCAACACCAGCGGGCTGTGGCCCATCAGCCCCCACTCCTGCCCGCCCGCGCCCACGCCGAACTCCAACACCGGGCCGGGCGCCTTCACCCGGAGCAGGAAGCTGTCCCGCGCCCCCCGGGCCGCCCGCCGGGCCAGCAGGTCGCCCTGGGGAGGCCCGGCCGCCGGCGTGAACCAGACCTCGACCGTCAGCGCATCTCCGTCGAGTCCCGTCACCCCCTGGACCTGGGCGAGATCGTCGTGCCCGTCGAAGGACAAGCCGTCCGGCCGGGCGCAGCCCGCAGCCAGGCACGCAGCCAGGCACGCAGCCAGGCACGCAGCCAGGCACGCAGCCAGGCACGCAGCCAGGCACGCAGCCAGGCCGGCCAGCGCCGCTCCCGGTGGAGGCGTACTCACGGCGAGGCACCCGGCGAGGCACCCGGCGAGGCACCCGGCGAGGCACCCGGCGAGGCACCCGGCGC
>Ga0100377_1000259_pt1 | contig 43726 bp, 26 predicted proteins | sample CryGeymeta201501_FD_83664 | JGI IMG/M metagenome (GOLD analysis project Ga0100377, IMG submission 83664) | Groundwater microbial communities from Crystal Geyser aquifers in Utah, USA - Crystal Geyser metaG 2015-01 | ecosystem: Environmental > Aquatic > Deep subsurface > Groundwater | place: USA... | reverse complement strand
GAGGGAGTGGGCCCAGAGGCCCATGACCGAGCAGAAGACACACCTGGGGACAACCCCGTCTGCATCTCGGTTGAGCCCGCAGGGCAGGGGGTTCTGTGAGCGATAGCTCGCAGAAGACCCTGCGTCGCGGGCTCAACCGAGATGCACGACGGTCTAGAAGACACGAGGAAACAAGGCATATATTTTTCGAACGGCTTCTAAACTGCGGGGCCGATGCCTCGCAATCTCCGGGCACAAGCACGACCCGATCGGCGTTTGAGATAACGCAGCCTGAGTGGCAGTCCGACCCGCAGAGCAGGGAGTCCTGTGAGCGATCGCTCGCAGGAGGCCCTGCGTCGCGGGACAGACTGAGACTCACGGCGGTATAACGGATCGACGCCGGCGATTCAAGAACGACCTTGCTTTGTCGGGTGGCTTCACTATCCTCAACGCTCGACTCGCCGGTCCAACGAGGTGCAGTGATGGGCTCTCGACGAAGAAAACCCGCTGATCGTTCCTCCACCCGCGTCGCCGGCGTGTTCCGCCAGCCCCGAGGCGGCGGTGCTGCCGTCGAGTTCGGCGACGGAATGGCCGTGATCGGCCCCACAACCTCCTCCGGCGGCTTCCCCGCCCTCGAGCGCCCAGGCACCGGACCGCACACCCCGATCCCTCGCCGAACCACCTCCGGGGACTTCCTCGCCGTGGATCGCCCGCCGTCGGTCCTGCCCCAGCCCGCCGGCCCCCCTCCGCTGCCCCGCGCCGAGGAGCCCGGCCTGTCGAGCGCCGAGGCGACCGGCGCCAGCTCCGATCACCACCACCGCGCCCGCCAGCCGGCCTCGGGCAAGCACAAGATCGGCCTCGTCACCCGCCAGACCGAGGACGGCTCCTACGAGCTCGTCTACGCCGATCTGGACGAGGAGGCCGAGGAGTCCGACGCCATCCAGGCCCCGCCCACCCCCTTCCTGCGCCGCAAGCCCGTCCAATACGGCCTGCTCGGCGGCGTCGTCGTCCTGGTCGTGGCCGGCGTGCTCGGCGTGGCGCTGACCGGCGGCGATGACACCCGCAAGGTCACCCGCTCCACGGTCGAGCTCCCGGATGACCTCGGCAAGGGCAAGAAGCGCTACGAGTACGTCGCCCCCGGCGGCGACGGCAACAAGGTCGATCTGACCGGCGATGACGAGGAAGGCGACGAGGCTGCCCGCCCCCGCGTCGTCACCCCCCGCCCCGACCCCACCCCCGAGCATGAGGAGGAGGAGGTCGACGGCATGGACGAGGGCGGCGGCGGCGGCGAACCGCCCCCCGAGCCCCACGACTCCCTCAACCGTGTCGCCCCCCCCACCATCCCGACGCCCGACGTCGTCAACCCCCAGTTCCGCTTCCAGCCCCCCCAGGCCAACGGCCTCGGCGTGCGCCCCGGCCTGAACAACGTCCGCGAAGACCTCCTCCCCGACCTGGCCGACAGACTCCACGCCGGCGCCGAGCCATCCGACAACGAAGGTGAAGTTGAAGGCGAAGGCGAAGAGCCCGAGCCCGAGATCGACGGCGAGGTCGACGAGAACCTCGACGCCCCCGACGACGGGGCCCCGGGCGCCGACGGGCTGCCTGTCGAGGACGACAACGTGCCCGAGGAAGAGGCGCCCTGATGGGCTCCCCCGCGGCCGCGATCGCGGAGCAAAGCTCCGCGAACCGCTTCACGGAGCCGTTCACGCCACGGCGACGTCGATCTTCCGCGGCACGTTGCTGCGGAGGCGGGGGAGGCGGACGGTCAGCAGGCCAGCGACCAGCCGGGCCTCGATGTGGTCGACGTCGACGCTCTCGCGCAGGCGGAAGGAGCGGCGGAGGTCGGTGAGCTGAAACTCGTTGAGGTGGCCCTCGCCGGTGGGGGCGTCCCAGGAGCTGCGGGCGTGGAGGCGCAGCTCGCCGTTCTCGACCTCGAGCTGGACGTCTCCGGGCTTGACGCCGGGGAGCTCGGCGATGAGCAGGACCTCCTGCTCGTTCTCAAAGATGTCGACGGTGGCGGGCGACCAGGGGCGATCGTTGAGCTCCTGGGCGTCCGTGGCGTTGGCGGTCTCAATGGGCTGGGTCATGGTCGTTCCTCCAGACAGATGATGAGATGGCGCACGTGGAGCGGGCGCCGTCGGTGTGTGCTGTGGGGCCGCGCCGGGAGTCTCAGGCGACGGTGATGGGGATGCGGCGCGGCTGAAGCTCGGGGCTGCGGGGCAGCTCGATGGTCAGGACGCCGCTGTCGAGGCGCGCGGCGATCTTGTCGACGTCAACGGGCTGGGCGAACGTGAAGCTCCGGACGAACGGGCCGGGGCGACGCTCCCGACGATGGACCGCGTAGCCCTCCGGCGCCTCGACCTTGACCTCGCCGCGGACCGTCAGGGTCTCGGCGGCGAAGGTCACCTGGAAGTCGTCCTGACCGAGCCCGGGCACCAGGAGCTCGACGCGGTAGGACTCGCCGCGGTCGGTCACGTTGGCCAGGGGCATGGTGCCGCGGGCGCGGGACGGCTCGACCTCCTCCATCGCGCGGCGAAGCGCGTTCATCTGGGCGTTGATGCGATCAAAATGTCCGCGCGGGTGACGGTAGAAATCAAAACGATTCGTGAACATTTCCTTTCCTCCTGTTTGTCTCGGCCATCGGGCCGCGCTCTGGGGCACTCCCCGAACCGGGGCGCACCTGTGCGCCCCGTGCTGAAGGTCATTCGCACGCTGCACGGTTCCGGGTTGTGAGAGGGTTCGGGTGTCATGAGCGCCGCGCAATGCGCACGCGCCAGGACAATCCACACACAAAAGCAACCTGTAGACACATCCAATCACACGTCAACCCACGCACTCTCAAACGAGAAATGCGCTGCAACGCCGTGACGGAAGCAAAGAGAAACACCGGCGCAGGGGAGTCAAGCCAGACTTTGCACGGGGTGCGGAGTGGGAGCGGGAGCGGCCAGAGCCGCGCGGAGCCGCGCGCTCAACAGCCAGGCACCAGAGCACGAAAGGCCGCCCGAAGGCGGCCTCACGTGTGGCATCCTGAAGAGATGCGCCCTCCTGAGCGCCGAGGCGCGAAGGAAGGATGGGGCGAGCTACTTGGCGCGGCCGTACTTGCGGTTGAACCGCTCGACGCGACCGGCGGAGTCGATGAGCTTCTGCTTGCCGGTGAAGAAGGGATGACTCGCGCTGCTGATCTCGACGGAGACGACGTAGTGGTCGACACCATCGATGTTGCGGGTCTCGCTCGACTTCATGGTGGAGCGGGTGATGAACTCGTTCTGGCCGTCAACGAAGACGACGGGATTCAGCTTGGGATGGATGCCTTCTTTCATCGGGAACCTCCGGGGGGCCACAAACCGGCCATCATGATCAACTTTAACAGCCAACGCCCTGATTGAGGGGGCGAACATAGGTCAGCGCGAGTGTGCTGGTCGTCCGGCTGCACGTCCAGGCCCTGCGCAGGGCGAGGTACGGCGCGCGGAGGCGTATGGCTATCACAGGGCTCTGCGGAGATCAAGGCTTCGTGGTCGTCGGGCGCGCGTATCGCGCAAGAGCGGCGGCGCGGCGCGTGGCGCGCGGCGCCCAACCCCGATTGACACGCCCTCCGGCGCCCTCTAGCATGGCCATCGACGCAATAGAGGTTCCCTCCAGCCGCACCAGCGCGTGGGCCAGGGACGGTTGGACACCGCAGCACAGGCGACGAAGGGGATTGAGGATATGGCGGCAGGGGTGAGGTGGTGGTGTGGGCTGGCGGCGACGCTGGTCGCGGGGGTGGTGGTGGTCGGCTGCGGCGACGGCCCGGGGTCGGGGGACTCGGGGTTGCTGAACAACGGTGAGGTCACCAACAACGGCGAGGTCACCAACAACGGCGAGGTCACCAACAACGGCGAGGTCACCAACAACGGGACCGTGGAGTGTACGACGGATGCGGGCTGCGATGGGGGGGAGCGGTGCGTGGCGGGGAGCTGCACCTTCATCTGCGCGGCGGACGCCGACTGCGCGGGCAACGAGCTGTGTCTGAGCGAGGTGTGTGTGCGTCGGGGCGAGGGGTGCCGGGTGACGGGGGACTGCGCGGCGGGCTCGGTGTGCGATGAGCGCACGGAGCGATGCCTGGTGGACGACGGCTCGTGCCGGGCGGACACGTTGGAGCCGAACGACGTCACGGCCCAGGCGAGCGTCGCGCCGGCGGCGCGGCAGGCCGGGCTGACGATCTGTGCGGGCGACAACGACTACTTCAGGCTGGAGCTGACGGCGGGGGACGCGCTGGAGGCGACGATCCGCTTCAGCCACGCCGAGGGGAATCTCCAGCTTCAGCTCCTGGACGCGCGCGGGGCTCCGCTCGAGCGGGCGAGCTCGACGACCGACGACGAGGTGGTGCTGTTCGACGTGACGACGACGGGGACGTACTACCTGCGGGTGTTCGGCGCGGACGCGGAGGCGGAGGCGGCCTACACGCTGGAGCTCGACCGCGGGGGGGCGACGCCGGGGTGCGACGATGACGGGTATGAGCCGAACAACACGTTCAGCCGCGCGGCGACGGTGCAGACGGGCACGATCTCGGGCACGGCGTGTCCGCGCAACCAGGACTGGTTCGTCATCAACCTTCAGGCGGGCGACACGTTCAACGCGGTGGCGACGACCGATCGGACCGGGCTGGAGCTGGCCCTGTACGCGAGCAACGGCACGACGGAGCTGCGGCGCTCGGCGAGCACGGGGACCGTGCAGACGTTCAGCACCGAGATCGCCGACGGGGGCAACTACTATGTCGAGGTGATCACGAGCGGCGATCGTGCGCTCGACTACGATCTGACGCTGAGCACGGCGGGGCCGGCGGTGGACTGCACGGACGCGCTGGAGCCGAACAACTCGGTCTCGCAGGCGGCGGACGTGGAGCCGGGGATGTTCACCAACCTGACGGTGTGCGAGACGGACGACGACTACTTCGGGATCACGCTGGGGGCGCGGGACACGGTGACGGTGACCATCAACTTCCCGGGCGACATCGCCGACATCGACATGCGGCTCTACGACACGAACGGGTCGACGACGCTGGACTCGTCGAGCTCGGTGGGTGACACGGAGTCGGTGTCGGCGACGGTGCCGCGCGCCGGGACCTACTACGTGCAGGTCCTTCATTTTGGCGGGGACCCGAACCGGTACACGATGAGCATCACGGTGGTGGAGGGGCCGGAGCCGCCGTCGTGCCAGGACGCGTTCGAGCCGAACAACGCGCGGGACGCCGCCTCGACGCTGTCGGCCGAGGGGACGTTGGACGCGGTGGTGTGCCCTTCGGACCCGGACTTCTACGCGATCGACGTGGCGGTCGCCGGGACGCGGATCGAGGTGGATACGTCGTACGTGAATACGTTCGGCGATGCTGTCTTCACGGTGCGGGACCCGAACGGGATCCTGATGGACGACTCCCTGACGCTCTCGACGCGGGACCACTTGACGGCGATCGCGCCGACGGCGGGCCGGTACACGCTGGACGCGGCGCTGTCGGGGGGCGAGAACACGGCGTATACGCTGTCGTGGGCGCTGGTGGTGCCGCCGTCGTGTGAGGCGGACTTCTTTGAGCCGAACGACGACGCGCTGGCGGCGACGACGGTGGGCGAGGGCCTGGAGGGCGCGGTGGCGTGCGCGGGCGAGGTGGACTGGTACCGCTTCGAGACGCCGGCGCCGGGCTATCAGGCCACGGTGGTGACGACGCACGACGCGTCGTTCGGGGTGGTGGGCTTCGACCTGCTGGGGAGCGACGGCCAGACGGTGCTGGTGTCCGGGACGGGGACGGGGGCGAGCCGTGCGGCGAGCTTCTACCTGCCGGAGGCGGGCACGTACTACGTGCGCGCGGCGCTGGTGTCGGGCTCGACGACGACGTACGGGGTGCACGTGGAGCTTCAGGACCTGTCGGGGTGCTTCGATGCGCTGGAGTCGAACAACACGACGGACGCGGCGGTCCCGCTGCCGCAGGGCTCGACGCCGCACCTGACGACGTGTCAGAACCTGGACACCGACGACTTCTACGAGGTGTTCCTCGGGCTGCGTGACACGCTCACGGTGCGGGTGGACTACGCGACGAGCAACGGCAACATCGACCTGGAGGTGTTGAGCCAGGCGGGCGAGGTGACGGCGTTCTCGCGCTCGAACCTGTCGTCGGACACGGTGACGTGGTCGGCGCCGAGCGCGGGGGTGTGGCGGGTGCGGGTGGTCCACCGCTCAGGCTTGATGGTGCCCTACCAGATGACGGCGACGGTCGACATCTACGTGCCGCCGACCTGCACCGACGATCCGCGCGAGGACGACGACGGTCCATCTCTGGCGACGAACGCGGCGAACCTCGGGGCGTGGACGGGTCAGGTCTGCTTCGGGGACGCGGACTGGTTCGCGGTGCCGGTGCCGGAGGGGATGACGTTGTCGGCGAATCTGGCGTTCACGCACGCGAGCGGCGACCTGGCGCTGGACCTGGTGGGGAGCGACGGCGCGACGGTGCTTCGGACGGCGGACGGGGCGACGAACGCGGAGGTGGCGTCGTGGCGGGTGGACACCTCGCAGGCGATGTACGTGGTGGTGCGGGGTGTGAACGGCGCGGCGAACGCGTACACCTTGACGCTGGCGGTGAGCGACGCTCCCGCGGTGACGGAGTGCGTGGATCGCTTCGAGCCGAACAACACCATCGATGCGGCGACGGTGCTGCTGCCAGGGCGCTACGACGACCTGGACGTGTGCGGTTCGAGCCGTGACACGAACGATTGGTATGCGTTCGACGCCGAGCCCGGTGACGCGGTGCGGGTGACCATCTTCTTCAGCGACGCGATCGCGGACATCGACATGACCCTGTTGGACGCGGATGGAACGACGCAGGTGGACTCGTCGAGCTCGGTGTCGGACAACGAGGAGGTGAGCTTCGTGGCGACGCGCGCGGGTCGGTACTTCGTCAGGGTGTACCACTTCAGCGGGAGCCCGAACACGTACGACCTGGAGCTGGACGTGGCCCCCTTTGTGCCTCCGACGTGCGTGGACGACGCCCATGAGGACGACGACACGGCGATCCAGGCGCGGTTCCTGGAGACAGACCGGGCGTTCGCGGGGCAGTCGTGCTTCGCGGACTCGGACTGGGTCGCGTTCGTGGCAGACGGCGGCGAGCGGGTGACGGCCACCCTGGCGTTCACGAACTCGGCGGGGGACCTGAACCTGACGCTGTACGACCAGGACGCCCACACGGTGCTGCAGGACGCGTCCTCGACGTACCGCGACACGGAGTCCGTGACGCACACCTTCGTCGATCCGGGGCTGTATTACCTCGAGATCTGGTCGGCCGGTTCGGCCCAGAACAGCTACAGCTTCACGTACACGATCCAGTGATCCCCACCCGGAGCCTGTCCGCCATGTCCGTCCATGTGTCTGCTCGCGCCCTCTCCCTGCTGACTGTTCTGCTGCTGGCCACGGCGTCGGCCGGGCTGCTCCAGGGCTGCTCCGACGACGCCGCGCCAGCGACGAACGCCGGCGCGGACCTCGGCGCGCCCTGCCTGACCGACGGCGAGTGCGGTGGTGGGTTGAGCTGCAACTTGATCGATCCGCTGGTCGGGAGCATCTGCACGCGGGACTGCTCGGCGGCAGACGCCTCCTGCGGACCGGACGCGACGTGCGTGCGCTCGCCTCGCGGGGCGTGGTGCGTCAGCAACGGCGAGGACGTGCTGAACAACGGCATCTCGAACAACGGGAACAACGCGAACAACGTGAACAACGCCACAATCTCGGACATAGGCGATCTCTGCGAAGGAGATCTCGACTGTCGCGGCGACCTGCGGTGCTACCAGCAGGGCGCAGATCGGTTCTGCGTTGAGGTCTGCACCCTGGCCAACCCCGCGTGCCCGGACGCGCAGCCGTGTCTCCCGGTCGATGAGACCGTGGGGTACTGCGACTACCGAGCGCCGGTGAACAACGGCACGAACAACGCTACCAACAACGCTACCAACAACGCTACCAACAACGCCACCAACAACGGCACGAACAACGCAACCAACAACGGCACGAACAACGCTACCAACAATGGCACGAACAACGCAACCAACAACGCCGAGTGCGTGGAGGACGCCTCGTGCGGGGCGGGCGAGATCTGTGTGGAGGCCGCGTGCGTGATCGGGTGCCGCGGCGCGGAGGACTGTGCGCAGGGGGAGCGCTGTGACCTGGCGAATCTGACGTGTGGGCCCGACCCAACGTGGTGTGCGGCGGACAACCTCGAGCCGAACGGCGACGCCGCGGGGGCGCGGACCGTGGGGGCGGGCACGCACAGCGCCACTGCATGCGCGGCGGACGAGGACTGGTACGCGCTGACGACGAACGCGAACGACACGGTCACCGCCACGCTGACCTTCGGCCACGCCGAGGGCGATATGACGCTGACGCTGTTCGACGGCACGGGAGCGACCGAGCTCGGCCGCTCCGAGACGGCCACGGGCACCGAGCACCTGGTGCACGTCTCGACGGGCGGGCGGCTGCTGCTCCGGGTCACGACCGCGCGCGCCGAGGGCGGGTCGAGCTACAGCCTGGCCGTGAGCATCGCGGCGGCGGTGGATGATCCGTGCCTGGACCGGTTCGAGCCCAACAACACGGTGGCCACGGCGGCGGCGATCCAGGAGGGCACGCACGCAGGACTGGGCGTGTGCCCCTCGGACGCAGAGGATTTTTACACGATCGCGCTGGGGGCGCAGGACACGATCACGGTCGACCTCAGCTTCCGGAACGCGGACAGTGACATCGACCTTCGGCTGCTGGGGACGAACGGGACGACGACGCTGGACTCGTCGAGCTCGGTGTCCAACACCGAGTCGGTCGAGGCGCAGGTGGCTGCGGCGGGCACGTACACGATCCGGGTCAACAACTATGGCGGCCGGTCAGCCCGGTACGAGATGACGATCCGCATCGTGCCGGGGCCGGAGCCGCCGGCCTGCGACGACGACCCCTGGGAGCCGAACGAGGCGGCGGGGGCGGCCACGCCGCTCGCAGCGCCGATCGCGGGCGCCGTCGCCTGCCCGGCCGAGGCGGACTGGTACAGCGTGGAGGTGACCGACCCGAGCACGGAGGTGAGCCTGACCCGGACGACGGGCACAGCGTTCGGCACGGTGCGGATGGAGCTGCTGGCCAGCGACGGGACGACGGTGGTAGCGACGGGCACCGGGACGACCCTGGCGGGCACCATCGAGCTGCCGGGGACGGCCTATGTGCGGGTCACCCTCGTGGACGGCGAGCCGACCGGCTACGACCTGTCGGCCAGCACGCGGATCGTGCCGAGCTGCACGGACGCGTGGGAGCCGAACAACACGGCGGCCGAGGCGGCGGCGCTGGACCCCGGCACCTACCGGGGCATGGCGCTGTGCGATGTGGTCGACGAGAACGACTACTACCTCATCTCGGCGCGCGCGGGCACGGTGATCACGGCCACGGCGCGTTTCCGGGACAGCGTGGCCGACCTCGACATGACGCTGCTGGGCACGAACGGGACGACCGTGCTGGACAGCTCGACCTCCGCGACCGACGACGAGGAGGTGTCGGCCACAGCGCCGACGGACGGCTATTACTTCGTCCGGGTGTACCACTACTCCGGCGCCTCGAACGGCTACGAGCTGACCATCGACGCGATACCGCTCGATCTGGTCTGCGAGGAGGTGGACGTGGAGGACAACGACACCGTGGCGGACGCGGTGCGGGTGGCGGCCGGCTCCCACGCCGGCACCATCTGCCCCTTTGACGCCGACGTCTACGCGGTGCAGGCGAGCGCCGGGCAGCAGATCTTCGCGACGCTGCGGTTCACCCACGCCAGCGGCGACCTGAGCCTGGAGCAGCTCGACGCGGACGGGACGGGGCTGCTGATCTCGAGCAGCGCGACGGACGACGAGGCGTTGCCGATCAACGTGCGCCAGGACGGGCTGTCGTGGCTGCGGGTGCGCGGGGTGGGCGCGGCGAGCAACGCGTACACGCTGGAGGTGGAGGTGCGGGACACGCCGGTGAGCTACACCTGCTTCGATCGCTTCGAGCTGAACGACGTGCAGGCGCAGGCCTGGCCCGTGACGGCGGGGACCTGGAGCGGGCTCGACATGTGCCGGGACGAGGACACGAGCGACTGGTACGCCATCGAGCTGCTGGCGGGGCAGACCATCACGGTGGACCTGCTGTTCAGCGACTTCGCCGCGGACCTCGACCTTGCGCTGGTCGGCACGAACGGGACGACGGTGCTGGACAACTCGACCTCGACGACGGACAACGAGCAGGTCTCGGCCACGGTGACGGCGGACGGCACCTACCACATCCACGCCTTTGTGTACGCCAACAGCGGTGACAACGATTACGAGATGGTGATCGACATCCAGTGACACCGGCCCGGACGGCCTGGCCGGTGCCCGGTCGCAGGCGCCCCCGTATTCTTCTCAGGCGACCTACAGCTCGTATTCCAGTGTGAACGGGCTGCACGACGAGGCGCCGCGGGCGGAGAAGACGCGCAGGTACAGGCGTCCGGTGTCGTCTCGGAAGGCGACGTCCACGTCCATCTCAACGCGATCGGTCCCGCTCTCGGAGTCCGTGCAGCAGCCGTGCAGGTCACCGAACGCGCTGGCCGTGCCGCGGAGGCAGTTGGGGCTGTCGGTGTGGTGGTCCCAGGTGTAATACAGGCAGAGGCCGAAGTCGACCGGCGCGCTGAGCTCGACGTCGGGCTGGATGTTGGTGAGGCGCTCCTCGGCGCGCAGGGTGTACCAGTCCTCGTCAGCGGCGTCGTGCAGGACGCCCGTGGTGGAGCGGCCATCGTCGTTGGGGTTCATGGTGCCGAGGTCGGTGGGGCTGTCGCTCGTCGCGGCGTTGTCCGGGCAGCCGCTCGCGTCGGCGCCATCGCAGGTCCACACCTCCTCGCCGCAACCACAAGCGCCGCCGATCGTCTCGGCGATGAAGCCGCAGCCGCCGCACGCGTTCAGCCCACCGCCCTCGCAGGCGACCTCGTCGGCCGAGGCGCAGGCGGCCACGCCGGTGCCGCAGACGCCGCAGGAGTCGCCGGGCTGCATCGCCAGCGTCGCGCAGCCGCCGCAGCGGTTGGAGGCGTCCGGGACGGTGCAGACGAGGGTCTCGGCGTCGGCGCCGCAGATCCATTGTCCCTGGCTGCACACGCCGCAGCTCGCGCCGAGGTCGTGCGGGAGGGCCTCGCAGCCACCACACGCGTTCAGGCCAGGGCCGACACAGGTCAGCACGGCCTCCTCGCAGGTCCAGACCCCGGCGCCGCAGACGCCGCAGTCATCGCCAGGCGCGTCGTCCAGAGCAACGCATCCGCCGCAGGCGTTCAGCTCGCCGCCCTCGCAGACGACGTGATCGGGGCCATCGCAGACCTGGTGTCCGGCGGGGCAATCGCCGCACTGCGCGCCGGGCTGGGCCTCGAGGATGGCGCAGCCGCCGCACGCGTTGGTGGGTTGGCCACCGCAGGCTTCGGCGTCGGGGACATCGTCGGAGGCGTCGGGGGTGTCGGTGTCGGCGGCGCCGTTGTTGGCGCCGCCGTCGTCCTGGCCGTTGTTCGCGGCGTCGCCCTGGCCGTTGTTGCCTGCCCCGTCGTCACCGACGTCATCCTGGCCGTTGTTGGCGCCGTTGTTGCCCGCGTCCTGCTGCACGACGCCGCAGGACGCCGGCACGAAGCGCGGCAGGACGCACTCCTGGCACGCGCAGATGCGGCCGGTGAGGCAGTCGCCGTCGCTGCGGCAGCCGGTCTTGGTGGCCAGACCGGTGTCGTCGAAGGTGCAGGCGCCGGCCGAGGCAACCACGGCCAGCGCAAGGGCGAGCAGCGTGAGGTGCCCAAAGGAGGGATGGGAGTGGCCAGGGGTCAACATTTCGCCTCGAAGCAACGCCATCGTACAGGTCCGAAGGCCGACCGACGCGACGTCGGTCCAGCGGCGCAGACCGCAGGAGGCGGTCCATGCTCCGAGGAGCATAGCCGATGAACCGAGCGAGCGCCAATCTGGAGGCGGTAGCGGCACGAAGGGCGCGGGAGGCTCAGACCTCGGCGAGCGCGCCCTTGTAGAAGGCCTCGAGCACGTCCTTGTACTTGGCCTCGACGACCTTGCGCTTGACCTTGAGGCTCGGCGTCAGCTCGCCGTCCTCGATGGAGAGGTCGGAGGGCAGGACGGCGAAGTCCTTGATGGTCTCGTAGCGCGCGAGGTTCTTGTTGAGGTCGTCGAAGTACTTCTTGAGCTCGGCCTTGAGCTCGGGGGCCTTGGAGAGCTCGGCGTAGGACTTGTCCCCGAGGCCGTTCTGCTCGGCCCAGGGCTTGATGGCCTCGGCGTCGACGGTGACGAGGGCGGTGCAGAAGTTGCGGTTGTTGCCGTGCACGACGATCTGGCTGATGATCGGGCAGATGGCCTTGAAGGAGCCCTCGATGGCCGCCGGAGCGACGTACTTGCCGCCGGAGGTCTTGATGAGGTCCTTGATGCGATCGGTGATGCGGAGGCGTCCCTCGCTGTCGAGCTCGCCCTTGTCGCCGGTGTGGAGCCAGCGGTCGGCGTCGATGGTCTCGGCGGTGACGCTGGGCAGGTTGTAGTAGCCGCGCATGATGCCGCGGCCGCGGATGAGGATCTCGCCGGTCTCGCCGTCGATCTTGACCTCGGTCTCGGGCAGCGGGCGACCGACGGTGCCGAAGGCGTTGGAGTCGGGCACGTTGACGAAGGAGGCCGCCGAGGACTCGGTGAGGCCATAGCCCTCGAGGATGAGGAGGCCCGCGGCGTGGAAGAACTCGGCGATCTCGCGGTTGAGAGGCGCCGAGCCGGAGATGAAGAAGCGGATGCGGCCGCCGAACCGAGCACGAATTTTACTAAAGACGAGTTTATCGGCGAGGCTGTGCTTCATGCCGAGCCAGCCCGAGGGCTCCTGGCCGGCCTGGCGGAGCTTGGAGACCTCACGGCCGACCTCGAAGGCCCACTGGAAGATCTTCCACTTCATGCCGCCGGCTTCGCGGGTGGTGTTGACGATCTTGTTGTAGGCCTTCTCGAAGATGCGGGGCGCGGCGCCCATGAAGGTGGGCTGGACCACGGCGAGGTTGTCGACGATCTTGGGGATCTCGCCGTCGACGGCGGTGGGGATGCCGAGCTGGATGACGATGGTCTCGAGGACCTTGCCGAAGCTGTGGGACAGGGGCAGCCACAGGAACTGCTTATCGGTCTCGTCGAGGATGTTCATCTTCTCGAGGGCCTCGCCGGTGTACAGCCAGCAGTCGTTGAGGAGCTCAACGCCCTTGGGCTTGCCGGTGGTGCCGGAGGTGTAGATGAGGGTGGCGAGGGCCTGGGGGGTGATGCGGTCGATGACCTCGTCGAGCTTGTTGTCGGCCAGCCAGGCCTCTCCCTTGGCCATGAGGTCGTCGAGGGTGATGACCCAGCCGTCGTGTCCGGCCTTGCCGTCGATGACGACGAGGTGCTTGACGTCGGGGAGCTCGGCCTTGACGGACAGGAGCTTCTTGACCTGTCCCTCGTCCTCGACGAAGCACAGGACGGAGCCGGAGTCCTGGAGGATGTAGGCGGAGTCCTCGGCGGTGCTGGAGGGGTAGACGGTGGTGGTGGCGCCACCGGAGCACATGATGCCGATGTCGGCGAGCAGCCACTCGAGGCGGGTGTTGGAGAGGATGCCGACGCGCTCTTCGTCCTGCTGGCCGAGGGCGCGGAGGCCGCCGGCGATCTTGCGGACACGCTCGTCGACCTGCTTCCAGGACAGGCTCTCCCAGGCGCCCCCCTTTCGGAAGGAGAAGGCTTCGCGTTCGGGCGTCTTGGCGACGCGTCCCCGGAACATGTCAGCAACTGAGTTGTAGCCCATATCAGCACTCCGCTTGGCTCGGGGCCGACGGCGTGCCGACCCCGTGGTGGTGGGTTCGGCGTCAGGTCGCGAGCTGAGCGAGGTCGGCGAGCGAGGCGACGAGGGCGAGCTTGCGCGCCTCGAAGTCGGCGAGCTTCTCTCGCTCCTTGTCCACGATCTCAGCAGGGGCCTTCTCGACGAACTTCGGATTGTTGAGCTTGCCGCTCAAGAACTTAATATCTTTGTCGACCTTCGCGAGCTCTTTATTGAGGCGGGCCGTCTCCTCGACGACGTCGATGAGGCCGGCCAGGGGGATGTGGAGCTCGACGCCGTGGATGAGCGCGGTGGCGGTCTGGCCGGGGCGCTCACGGCCGGTGAAGGGGTCGATGACTATGCGCTCGATGCGCGCCTGGGTGGTCAGGTAGAGGCTGGTGCGCTCGATGCGGCCTCGGGCCTCGTCGCTGTCGGTGAGGAAGAGGACCTCGTCGATGGTGACGTTGGGCTTGACGCCGGTCTCGCCGCGGATGGTGCGGATGGCGCTGATGAGCGCGATCGCCAGCTCCATGTCCGCCGCCTCCTGCTCGAAGCGGTGGGCCTCGTCCACGGTGGGCCAGGCGGCCACGCAGATGGACGGGGTCGCCCGGGCGGCCACCGGGAGGGCCTGCCAGAGCTCCTCGGTGATGAAGGGGCAGATGGGGTGGAGCAGGCGCAGGGTCTGCTCGAGCACGTGAGCCAGCACCGTGCGGGTCGTCTGGACCGAGCCGCCGAGGCGATGAGAGAGCTCGTCCTCGTACAGGACGGGCTTGCTGAGCTCGATGTACCAGTCGCAGAGCTCCTTCCAGATGAAGTTGTAGATCGTCTGGGCGGCGTCGTTGATGCGGAACTCGGCCAGGGCGGCGGTGACCTCGGCGATGGCGACCTGGAGGCGGCCGAGGATCCAGCGGTCGGCCGGCGTGAGGGAGGCCGCATCAAGGTCGAGGGCCTGGGGTGTCCAGTCGGCCAGGTGCATCAGGGCGAACTTCGTGGCGTTCCAGAGCTTGTTGAGGAAGGCGCGGTAGCCGTCGACGCGCTTGACGTCGAGCTTCACATCGCGGCCCTGGGCGGCGTAGACGGCCAGGGTGATGCGGAGGGCGTCGGCGCCCTGAGGGCGGATGCCCTCGGGGAAGTCCTCGAACAGCATGGTGTAGTTGGCGCGCTCCTCGGGGTCGATCTCGGACGGGGTCACGCCGTGGATGACGTGGAGGGGGTCGACCACGTTGCCCTTGGTCTTGGACATCTTCTGGCCGTCGCGGTCACGCACCATGGCGTGCAGGAAGACCGTGTGGAACGGGACCTCCTCCATGAAGTGCAGCCCGAAGAAGATCATGCGGGCGACCCAGAAGAAGATGATGTCGAAGCCGGTCTCCATGACCGAGGTCGGATAGAACTTGCCGAGGGTGGCGGTCTGCTCGGGCCAGCCCATGGTCGAGAACGGCCACAGGCCGCTGGAGAACCAGGTGTCGAGCACGTCCTCGTCCTGCTTGATGTCGGCGCTACCACAGTCGCCGCACGCCGTGGGCGTGGTGCGGGAGACGGTGATGCCAGCGCAGGCGTCGCAGTGCCAGGCGGGGATCTGGTGGCCCCACCAGAGCTGGCGGGAGATGCACCAGTCGCGGATGTTGTTCATCCACTCGAAGTAGACCTTGGTCCACATCTCGGGGACGAAGGTGATGCTGCCGTCCTCGACCGCCTTGATGGCCGGGTCGGCCAGGGGCTGCATCTTGACGTACCACTGGGTCATCGGCAGCGGCTCGACGATCTCGCCGCTGCGCTGGCTGCGGCCAGGCATGAACTTGTAGGGCTCGATGCGCACGAGGCGTCCGGCGGCGTCGAGATCGGCGACGATGCGCTTGCGGGCCTCGTAGCGGTCGAGGCCGCGGTAGGCCTCGGGGCAGGCGTCGTTCATGCGGGCGTCGAAGTCGATCACCTGGATCACGTCCAGGCCGTTGCGCTGGCCGCAGTCCCAGTCGTTGAAGTCGTGGGCCGGCGTGATCTTCACAGCGCCCGAGCCGAAGTTCGGATCGGCGGTGAGGCCGTCGCCGACGATGGGGATGGTGCGGCTGGTCAGGGGCAGATCCAGGGTGCGGCCGATGAGGTCGGCGTAGCGGGGGTCGTCGGGGTGGACGGCCACGGCGGTGTCGCCAAGCATGGTCTCGGGGCGGGTCGTGGCGACGGTGATGCTGCGGGAGGGGTCGTCGGTCAGCGGGTAGCTGAGGTGCCACAAGAAGCCGCTCTCCTCCTCCTGCTCGACCTCGAGGTTGGACAGCACCGTGTGGGCGACCGGGTCCCAGTTGACCAGGCGGTTGGCCCGGTAGATGAGCCCCTCGTCGTAGAGGCGGACGAAGACCTCCTTGACGGCCTCGCTCAGCCCCTCGTCCATGGTGAACCGCTCGCGCTCCCAGTCGAGGGAGCAGCCGAGCACCTTGAGCTGCTCGGTGATGCGTCCGCCATACTTCTGCTTCCAGGCCCAGACGCGCTCGACGAAGGCCTCGCGGCCGAGGTCGTGGCGGCTGATACCCTGGGCCCGGAGCTGGCGCTCGACGACGGTCTGGGTGGCGATGCCGGCATGATCGGTGCCGGGCAGCCAGAGCGCCTCGTAGCCGGCCATGCGATGGTAGCGGATGAGGATGTCCTGGATCGTCATCGTCAGGCCGTGCCCCATGTGGAGGGAGCCGGTGACGTTGGGCGGGGGGATGACGATGGTGTAGGGCGGCTTGTCGCTGTGCTCGTCCGCGTGGAAGAAGCCCTGCTCGACCCACCAGGGGTACCAGCCGGCCTCCACGTGGGCGGGGTCGTAGGGACCGGAGATCTCGTCGAGGTTCTTGGGCAGGGTGGTCTCGGACATGGTTGGCGGCTCCATAGACCCGAACCCCCGAATCCAGCTGGCGTGCCCCGGACGGCGCTCCGACGGGGCACAGCGCACGGACTGGAGCCGTGGTGGGCGCTCGGGAGGGCAGCGAACCAGGGGGACATCACCGGGGCTTCGAGTCCCTGGCGACGGCCACACGCACCGTCGATCCGGGTCGTAGCGGTCTGTTGTCTCTCGTGTGGGTTTCGACGCGTTGGTCAGAACGCGGTGCGCGCCTTGACCAGCCTGAGCACCCGTCTGCCACGCAGCGCAGGGAGCTGCGTGAGCGATGGCTCGCGCAGTGGCCTGCGTCGCGTGGCAGACGGGTGCTCACGGCGCTCTAGTCGTGGTGCGTAAGTTTGGCGAGCTCGGCTTCGACGGCGTTCTGCATGATGACCTGAAGATCGGAGGCGACGATGGTGTTGATGCGCTCCTCTCCGTATTGGAGGAGGCGCGGCATCATACGCTCCTGGAACAGATCCCCGAGGACGGTCTTGACCATCGCGAGCATCTGGTCACGCACAGCCCGCTGGACCTCCTCCTTGACGAGGCGGCTGATCTCCTCGGGGTCGATGGCGGCGGCGACCGCCGCGACCATCGCGTTTCCACCGGGAGAGGTCGCGGCGTGGAGAGGCATCGGGGCGGGGACCGGGGTGTGATCGTCGTCGCTGATCTGGCTGTCGGCGCTGCGGTGCGCGGGGGCCGGTGCGTGCGCAGGCGCAGGCGCAGGCGCAGGCACGGGCGCGGGCGCGGGCCTCGGGGCCGGTGCATGCGGGGTAAATGCGGCAGGGGCGGGGGTCGGCGCAGGTGCAGGCGGGGCGTAGGCGGGCTGGGCGGGGGCGGGCGGCTCAGGCCGCGGGGGCAACCCACCGGGACGACGGAACTGTGCCGAGGGCGACATGGCCGGCGTGCCAGCCTGGGGCGAGACGGCGGTCGGGGGAGTCGGCAGGGCGGACGGCGCGGCGGGAGCGCCAGGTCGCGGCAGTCCACCGAAGCGGGGGCGGTCGGGGGCTGCGGCCGGGGGCTGCGGCGCGGGCGCCGCGGTCGGGGCACCGCCGAAGCGGGGACGGGCCGGGGCGGCGGGGGGCTGCGCCGGCGTGGGAGAGAAGCTGCCCGAGGAGGCGTTGCGTCCCAGTCCGGGCATGGAGCCGCTGGAGCTCGTGCGGGCCGAGGCGGCGGGCTGAGGCGCAGGGGCGCCGCCGAAGCGGGACTGGCCGAACGACGGCTGCGGAGCGCGCTGCTGGGCGGCCGCTGGCGCGGGGGCGGCGTAGGAGGGCTGCGGCGGGGCGGGGGCGGCGTAGGAGGGCTGGGGGGCGGCGGGGCCGCCGTAGGAGGGCTGGGCCGGCGCGGGGGCGGCCCCTCCGAAGGAGGGTCTCGGGGGCGCGGCTGCGGGCTGACTGGCGCCGCCACGGGCGAGGCTGGTGACGCGCTCGACGATGGTGTCGGTCTTGAAGGGCTTGGCGAGGACGTCGTCACAGCCGGCGCCGCGGGCCTCGTCCTCGGAGAAGGCATGGAACTTGCCGCCAAGGATCATGACGGGGATGTTCCGCAGGTTGGGGTCGCTCTTGATGGCGCGACAGACCTCCATGCCCGAGCGGTCGGGCAGGTGGTAGTCGAGGACGATCGCCGCGGGGCGGAGCTCGTACGCCGAGTGCAGGGCGCGCTCACCCGACTCCACCGTCACCACGTGAAAGGCGGAGCCGTGGAAGGCCATCGCGAAAATGGTTCGCATGGTGGCGCTGTCGTCGGCCACGAGGATCGTCTGGGTCATGCTCGTCCCTCCTTCGGGAGCGCTGAGGTGTCGACGGGGCGTGCAACCCTCACCAATGAAAGCCCCCTGTGGGTATCACGAGCCCCCTCGATTGGCAAGCAGATGACGCACACGACGGCATCAGGGGTGATCGGACTGGCGGGGCGTGGGGGGCCTGGGGCGCTTGCAATCGTGGGTCAAACCTGCTTCTCTCCGGGGGCCATGTCCCCTTCTCCCGACCTTCATCGAGCACGTAGCCATGGACCTTCGCGACTGTCAGGATCTCGCCCGCGCGTTCGCCGACCAGTACGGTGACGACCTCAACCCGTTCATCGGTCTGGCGCGTGTGCTGGAGGAGTGCGGCGAGGTGGCGGCGGAGATCGCGCGGATCGAAGGGACAGGCTCGAAGGGGTTCTCGGGTCAGTCGGGGGACCGGGACGCGCTTCGGGCGGAGCTGGCGGACGTGCTGATCAACCTCGCGGGTCTGGCCAACACGTATGGCCTGGAGCTGGCGGAGGCGATGGAGCACAAGCGGGAGGCGTTCATCGCCTCTCACGGTCAGGCGGTGGTGGATCGCAACCGGACGTCGTACATCCTGCACACGCCGCCCGGGCCGACCGAGCCGCTGCGCGTGACGGTGTTCTGCTCCTCGAGCGATCGCGTGTCACCGACCTACCTGGAGGCGGCGAGCGAGCTGGGGACGGGGCTGGGCGAGGCGGGCTACGCGCTGGTCTACGGCGGCGGGAGCCGTGGGATGATGGGGGCGGTGTCGCGGGGGGTGCATGCGCGGGGGGGTCGCGTACACGGGATCATCCTCGACACGTTCCGCGTGACGGGCGGTGACAACAGCCACGTGGACGCGCTGCACGTCGTGTCGTCGATGTGGACGCGCAAGCGTGGGCTGGTGGAGAGCGGGGACGTGGTGGTGGCGCTGGCGGGGGGCTTCGGGACGCTGGAGGAGCTGCTGGAGGTGCTGTCGCTGCGGCAGATCGGGCTGCAGCCGCGTCCGGTGATCATCATGAACACGCTGGGCTACTTCGACGACCTGCTGGCGCAGCTCGCCCACTGCCGGGCCGAGGGTTTTTCGCACGGCATGGCCGAGGGGATGGGCGCGCACTTTCACGTGGTGAGCACCCCGGCCGAGGTCCTGGCGCTGCTGACGGAGCTCCGGCCATGAGCGGCCGGTCGATGCGCGCGCTGGTGATCCCGCCGGGCGGACCGTCCGAGGTGCTGGCCCTGGAGGAGCGCCCGATGCCGGCGCCGGGGCGCGGCGAGGTGCGCGTGAAGGTCGTCGCGTCCGGGGTAAACCGGGCGGATGTGCTGCAGCGGCGGGGGCTGTATCCGGCGCCGCCCGGCGCCGTGGCGGACATCCCGGGGCTGGAGTTCTCCGGCGAGGTGGACGCACTGGGCGCGGGGGTGACCGGGTGGCGTCCGGGGGATCGGGTGATGGGCATCTGCGCGGGCGGCGCCTACGCCGACCATGTGATCGCGCACGGCCGGGAGCTGATCCCGGTGCCGGCGACCCTCGACACCGTCTCGGCCGCCGCGGTGCCCGAGGCGTTCCTGACCGCCTGGGACGCGATGCACCTCCAGGGCGGCCTCCAGGCAGGCCAGCGCGTGCTGATCCACGCCGTCGCCAGCGGGGTCGGCACCGCCGCGCTCCAGCTCGCCCGCGCCTCCGGGGCGGTGACGCTGGGCACCTCGCGGTCGGCGGACAAGCTGGAGCGCTGCGTGGCGATGGGGCTGGACGTGGCGATCGACACCGGCCGCGGCGAGCTCGTCAAGGCGGTCAAGGCCGCTGCGCCCGACGGCGTCGATCTGATCCTGGATCTGGTCGGCGCGGCGTACCTGACGGCCAACATTCGCAGCCTGCGGGTGGGCGGGTCGCTGATCTGCATCGGGCTGCTCGGCGGCGCCAGCGCGGAGTTCCCGCTGGGGCTGGTGCTGTCTCGGCGGCTTCGGGTGCAGGGCACGGTGCTGCGCTCGCGGCCGCTCGAGGAGAAGATCGGGCTGGCCCAACGGTTCTCCCGCGAGGTGATCCCTTTGTTCGAGCGCGGCGCCCTCGCCCCGGTGATCGACCAGGTCTTCCCGGTCGAGGCGGTGGTCGAGGCCCACGCGATGATGGAGTCAAACCAGACCTTCGGCAAGCTCGTCCTGGCCTGGTCGTGACACGGTGAGGTGCGCGATGTCCCCTTCCCTCAGCCCCGGCGCTGCAGAGCCCACGACGGACGCCAAGGCCCCCGACGCCTCGATGATGGAGCGATGGAGGCCCGTGGTCGCGGCGTTCAACCCGCGCCAGCCCCTCTCGCGCGAGGAGATCGACGGGCTCTACGTCACGCGGCCGCAGGCCCCCTTCCGGCGCGTGCTCGACGACCTGCGCTTCGAGCCCGACCACGCGCCGCTGTTTGTGATCTGCGGCTCCCACGGCAGCGGACGCTCCACCGAGCTCGCCTGCCTCGACCGTCACCTGCACGAGGACCGCGCGGTGATCGAGGTGGATCTCGACCGCGCCCTGCCCGAGCCGGTCAGCCCGGTCGCCCTGCTGCTGGTCCTCGGCCTGGCCGCCCTCAAGGCCGCCGAGGCCTGGACCGCCGACGGGCAGGCGCTGGCCGCGGCCATTCGCCGCCTCGACGCCGCCGTCGCCACCCTCACCCCTGCAAACGCCCCCCAGGGCCTCTTCCCGGTGGCCGAGCTGATCGAGGACGTGGGCGCGGTGACGTCCATCAGTTCGCCCCACAAGACCTCCAGACACTCGGCCCTCGGCACCCACAGCATGGGCCAGATCATCTGGCACCCCGAGGCCGGCCGCGCCGCCCTCGAGGCCTCCGACCGGGCGCGCTGGGCGATCCTGCGCGCGGTCAACCACGCCTTCGACACCCTGCAGGAGGCCGCCGGCCTGCCCCCGGTCGTGCTGGCCGACGACCTCGACAAGCTCCACCACCTCGACGACCTGCTCCAGGTCCTCGGCGACCCGAAGCTGCTGACCGCCCTCACGGTGCCCCTGGTGCTCACAGGCCCTGTCAATCTGCTCCACAGCGACCGCTTCCACGAGGTGCGACGCCACGCCCGCGTCCTCCCCCTGTACAACCTCCCCGTGGTCAAGCCCGACCATGCGCCGGACCCCACCGGCATCGAGCTCCTGCTCGAGACGGTCCACCGTCGCCAGGTCTTCTTCCAGCTGCCGAAGCTCTGGATCGACGAGGCCGCCCTGCCGCTGCTGGCGCGGGGCTCGGGGGGGTGCTTGAGGGATTTTGTGGGGTTGCTGCGGGCGGCGGCGCTGGCGGCCTACAACGAGGGCGCCGCCACGCTCAAGGCGCGCAACGCCGAGGTGGCCGTGCGGGCGAGCCGCCACATGTTGGAGTTCACGCTGACCGAGCGCTCGGTGCAGCAGCTCAAGGCGGTGCTGGCGACCGGCCGCCCGACCGACGACCCGCACTTCGACGAGCTGCTCTTTCACAACGTCGTGGTGTGCTACCCCGACCAGGACTTGTGGTACCGTCCCCACGAGATCCTGGTCGACTGGCTCAACGGCTGAGCGCTACTTGCCCACGCCGCCGACCGAGCTGGTCGTGTTCTTGTCCATCTCCCCGAGCTTCTCGCCCTCGGGGCTGAACTCACCGGCGCACATCGGCTCGTTCTGGCCGCTGACGTTGACCGTCACGCCGAACTTGTCGGGCGCGGGCGTCGCGGCCTTGCCATAGATCCTGGCGACGGCCTCACAGTCCACGCCAGCCTTCTTGCGCTGCACCTGGCAGGTGACGACCGTGTAGGGCAGTTCGGGGATGTCTTGCTGCTTGTTCTTGCTGCTGTCCAGCTCGTTGAGGGTCTTGGCGAACTTCGCCATCATCTCGGGTGAGATGACCATGGCGGTGTCGCAGCCGGCGGCCTTGAGCTCGTCGGTGCCAGGTGCGCTGGACATCTCCTGGATGAGCTGGACGGTGCCGCCCATCACCTTGGCGACGTCGCCACACTCGCCACAGCAGCTCTGCAGCGCGAAGATGCCGGCGATGGCCACCGAGGCCGAGAGGGTCAGGCGAAGGGAACGGGACAGCATGGCTTGCCTCAGTCTTGTTCGGGATGGGTGGTGAGCATGGAGCACGTGGTCCCCCGGAGGATGCGCTCCGCGGTGTTGCCGACGAACATGGCCGACAGGCCGCTGCGGCCCACCGTCCCCATGCAGATCAGATCGATGTCATGCGCCTCGACGTACTCCAGGATCGCCTGGTCGGGCGCGCGGCAGATCACCTCGACGACCGGGTCGATCCCCTCGAGCGCGGCGTCCTCGATGAACTGCTCCAGCGCTTCTCGCTCCGTGTCGACGATCTGGTGGCGATAGTCCTCCTCCTGGCCCGGGCTCACCAGGGACAGCGAGGCGATGCCGAGCGGCTCGAAGCTGTGCAGCACGTGCAGGGTCGCCTCGTCGGCCTGGCGCGCCATCATCGCCGCCAGCCCCAGGCTCGCCTCGCTGGCCTCGGAGAAGTCGACCGGGGCGAGGATGCGCTGGAAGCCCTCCTCGAGATCCGGCCGCACGGTCAACACCGGCACCGGGCTGTGACGGATGAGCTGGATGGCCACGCTGCCGACCGAGAACAGGTCCATGGCGGTCGTCCCGTGGCTGCCGATCACCAGAAAGTCGCAGCCCTGCTCGGTGATGAACGCCAGGATCGTCTCGGCCGCCTCCTTGCCCTCCAGCGCCGCGAAGCGGAGGTCCACCCCCGACGCGTCCTGCATCGGCGCCGTCAGGTCCTCCAGCTTCTTGAGCCCGGAGGCCCGCAACGCCTCCTCGATCTCCACGGCGTTGGGCAGCTTGCGCCACCGCCGCTTGAGCGGGAGATCGGTGTTGACGAAGACGACGGTCAGCCGAGCGCCCCACCGACGGGCCAGCCGCACCGCCTCGTCACCGGCGAGCCGGGCGTTGTCGGAAACGTCGGTCGCATAGAGCAGGTGTGTGAAGGGTCCTTTCACCGCCGTTCCTCCTGACTGGGTAGGCCTCGAGCGCACCAATGCGCCCGGAGTATATACCTCCGCCGCCCTCAGGCAAAGCCCGCCGCCGGCCCGGACACCTGCGCAAACGCGCGCGAGCCCCCTCAGAGCAGCGAAGCCGGCGAGGACGCGAACGTCCAGCCGGCTTCGGAGGGTCAGCGGGCCTTGTCGGCCTACTCCTTCATCTCGCGGATCGCCTCGTTCAGCTCGGGGATGACGTCGAAGGCGTCAGCGACGAGCCCGTAGTCGGCCACCTGGAAGATGGGCGCCTCGGCGTCCTTGTTGATGGCGACGATCGTCTTGGAGTTCTTCATGCCGGCCAGGTGCTGGATCGCGCCGCTGATGGCGATGGCGAAGTACAGGTTCGGCGCGACGATCTTGCCCGTCTGGCCGATCTGCCAGTCGTTGGGGGCCATGCCGCTGTCGACGGCCGCGCGGGTGGCGCCGACGGCGCCGTTGAGCAGGTCGGCCAGCTCCTCCAGCATCCCGAAGTTCTCCGACGCCTTCAGGCCACGGCCACCGGCCACGACCACGGCTGCGTCCGTCAGGTCCGGACGATCGCTCTTGACCATGTCGAAGGAGACGAACTCGGTGTTGCCGAACGCCTCGACCTCGAGGTCGAGCGCCTCGACCTCGGCGCTGCCCGCCTTGGGCTCGTCGAAGGCGGTCGTGCGGACGGTGACGCAGACGTTGTCGGACTCGGGGACCACGGTCACCAGGACGTTGCCCGCCCAGATCGGCCGCTTGTACGCCGTGCCCTCGTCGCCCTCGAAGATGGCGATGGCGTCGGAGACCTGCGCGCAGGCCAGCTTGCCCGCCACGCGAGGCATGAAGTCCTTGCCCGTCGTCGTCGCCGGGGTCGCCAGGATCTCGGCCTCGAGCTCCTCGGCCGCCGCCACGATCACGGGCGCCCAGTTCTCCGCCAGGTAGTTCGCCAGCGACGGATCGTCCACCGTGTACACGCCGTCGACGTCGAACTTCGCGCACTCGGCGGCCACCGCCGCCACGTCGGCGCCGAGGACCAGGACGTAGAGCTCGCCGCCGTAAAGCGCGCGGGCCTGCTGACCGAAGGTGATCGTAGGCAGCGTCACCTTGCGCAGCTTGCCCTCCTGATGCTCAGCGATGATCAAAACGTTGCTCATGGGTTCTCTCCAGAGTGGTATGTCAAGATCGTATGGATGGGTGTCGGCAGCTCCAGGCCAGCCTGAGCCCCGTCCGGACCGCACCGCAGGCCCCTTGAGCTCTCGCTCGCTCGGGGCCGTGACGCGGCCAGGACGGGCCTTCAGCGCTCTAGAGGACCTTGGCCTCGTTCTCCAGTCGGTCGAGCAGCGCGTCGACATCCGCGAGGATCTCGCCGGCCTGACGAGCGGGCGGGAGCTCGTAGGACGCCACCGTGAGCTGCTTCTCGACCTCCACCCCGAGATCGCCGGGGGTGAGGGTGTCGAGCGGCTTCTTCTTGGCCTTCATGATGCCCGGCAGCGACGCGTAGCGCGGCTCGTTGAGGCGGAGGTCGGCGGAGATGACCGCGGGCAGCTTGACCCGGATGGTTGTGGAGCCGCCGTCGACCTCGCGACCGACGGTCGCCCAGCCGTCGCTGATGTCCAGCGAGAAGGCGAAGGTGGCCTGAGGCCAGTCCAGGATGCCCGCGATGCGCTGGGCGACCTGATTCTCTTCGGTGTCGACGCTCAGCTTGCCGATGCAGACCAGATCGGGCTGCTCTCGCTCGATGACCGCCGCCAGGAGCTGCGCGATCACGGTGTTGTCGAGCTCGTCCGAGTCGACCTCGACGAGGATGCCACGGTCGGCGCCCATGGCCAGCGCCGTGCGGATCTCCTTGCTGGCGTCGCTGCTCCCCACGCTCACGACGACGATCTCGCCGCCGTGCTTCTCCTTCAGGCGGATGGCCTCCTCGACGCCGTACTCGTCGAAGGAGTTCATCTTGAAGTCGATGCCGTCGGTGATGATGCCGCTTCCATCGGACTTGAGGCGCACCTTGGCCTCGGGATCGGCGATGCGCTTGACGGTGGTCAGGATCTTCACGGTAGAGGTCCTCCTCGTTGTGCCCGGCCTCCGCAGCTGCGATGAGGAAGGGCGCTCCATGGGTGTTGGCGTCGACGCGCCGTGCTGCGCGCCGCCGATCAACCGTTCGTGTCTGCACCGCCGGACGCTCCTGCGCCCGGCGCGATCCGATCGCGCTCAACTCGCATCCGGGTTGAGCAAAAGCCCCTGAAGAACAACCTTCTCGAGCTGGTCGACGTAAAACGCGACCTGCTCCTCGGTGGGTGTCTTGCGGGAGAGCACCAGGGTCAGCATCACCTCATCCAGCATCCCGAACAGCGCGCGGGTGACGATCCGGGCGTCCACGTCCCGGCGGAACGCGCCCTGCTGCTGACCCTCGACGATCAGGCCGCGCAGGATGTTGAGGTACTCGGCGAACTTGGGATTCTTGTACTCCTTGATGAACCGGGCGGACTGCCGCAGCTCGACGGTGATGAACTCGGCCAGATCCCTGGAGTGCACGGCCAGCAGCAGATGCATGGCGAAGAAGCGGCGCAGCCGATCCACCGGCGGCTGCCGCGTCTCGAGCTCGTTGGTCAAGCGGCTGTTGATCCAGCTCATCCGGTCCTCGAAGGCGCTGATGAGCAGATCGTCCTTGTTCTTGAAGTACAGGTAGATCGTGCCGTCGGCCACGCCCGCCTCTGCGGCGACCTGCGAGACCTTGGCGTTGTAGAACCCCCGCTCGGCGAAGACCTTGACGGCAGCGGCCAGAATGCGCTCACGCTTGTCGGTCCGGGATCGATCCTTGGGCGGGGTCATGGCGTCACGGGTGCGGGTTGAGAGCGGTCGCCACGGTCACCGCCAAAATGAACGGTGATTCAGTCGGGGTCGGAGATAATTCACCCCCCCGCCATTGTCAAGCATCCTGCGCATCAGGTCGCCACCACGCGACGACCGCCCACTTTCGCTTGCATCCGGCGGCGCGCCCGGCCTACCCTCACCCCGTCGCCGCGCGCGGCGGCAGCAACAGCTCCCGCGCGCCCTCGCCGCAAGGGCCCGTTCAGGAAAAAGTGGTTCATCTGTGACGAGGGATTCTTCGTTCAGCCAAGGAGCGAGACCGAAGGCGTGGCACCGCCACGTCGAGGTCGAAGCGACGCAGGCTGGGCGGAGAAGACCCGTCACAGATGAATCACTTATTCCTGAACGGGCCCCAACCGCTCTTCCCCGACGCACGACTCACCGGACCGACATGGACAGCCTCCGAAAGACCCTCCGACGCATCGATGGCCGCGGCTACCGCGCCTACCGAGACCTCCAGGGCACGTTCACCTTCACCGACTACAGCCTCTCCGTGCTCCATGTGCAGGGAGACCCCTTCGCCGCGCCCTCCCGCGTCGAGGTCCGGATCCCCTTCGACTGGCTGGACCTGAACTCGATCGATCCCCTGCACCCGGACCGGCGCGTCGGCGTCGAGGACGCGCTGCTGCGCGCGCTGGCCGGCGCGCTCGACCAGACCGGCGGCCGCCGGGGCTCGGGCCGCTCCGGCCAGTGGTCGCTGGTCCGACTCGGCCAGGAGATGCTGCCGCGCACGGCCTGCGAGCTCTCCGCCGAGGCGCTCACCGTGCGCCTCAACTGCGGCCTGCCCGCCAGCGGCCGCACCGTCCTCGGCCGCCAGGCTGAGGCCATGTTCTTCGAGGAGCTGCCCTGGCTCGTCACCGAGGGCCTCCTCGACTCCGACCTCGAGACGCTCCGCCGCCACGCCGACGCCCACCAGGATCAGGAGGTCCTGCGCCGCGCCGTCGCTGAGCGCGGCTGGGTCGCCTTCGTCGCCGACGCCTCCTGCCTGCCCCGGCGCAGCGGCGTCGACGACCGCCCGTTCGACCGGGGCGCCGTCCCGTTCCTCGCCCCCGCCGAGCTCGCCCAGACCGTCGCCCTGCCCAACGCAGGCCCGATCCGTGGCGCCGCCTTCGACCGCGGCGTCACCTTGATCTGCGGCGGCGGCTACCACGGCAAGTCCACCCTCCTGCGCACCGTCGAGCGCGGCATATACAACCACGTCCCCGGCGACGGACGCGAGCTGTGCGCCACCGTCGAGGGCGCCGTCCACGTCCGCGCCGAGGACGGTCGCGCCGTGCGGGGCGTCGACATCTCCGCCTTCATCTCCGCCCTGCCCGACGGCCGCGACACCACCCGGTTCACCACCGACAACGCCTCCGGCTCGACCAGCCAGGCCGCCAACATCGTCGAGGCCGTCGAGCTCGGCGCCACCGCCCTGCTCATCGACGAGGACACCTCGGCGACCAACTTCATGGTCCGCGACCGCCGCATGCAGGAGCTCGTCCAGACCGCCGATGAGCCCATCACCCCCTTCATCGACCGAGCCCGTGAGCTCCATGACCGGCTCGGCGTCTCCTCCATCCTCGCCGTAGGCGGCAGCGGCGACACCTTCGACGTCGCCGACCGCGTCATCGTCATGCGGCGCTACGTCGCCGAGGTCGCCACCGACCGCGTCCGGGCCATCTGCGACGCCTTCCCGTCCAACCGCCTCACCGAGCACCGCGCCCCCCTGCAGCCCCCCGACCCGCGACGCCCCCGACCCGACAGCCTCGACGCCCGGGCCGGCAACCGCGGCGAGCGCGTGCGCACCCACCGCACCGACGTGATCACTTTCGGCGAGCACGAGATCGACATCAGCGCGCTGGCCCAGTGCGTCGATCCGGGACAGGCCCGCACCCTCGGCGACTGGCTGCTGTGGTGCAGTCGACAGCTCGTCGATGGAGAGCGCCCCATGGCCGAGCTCTGCGCCCTCATCGCCCTCAAGCTCCGCACACAACCCCTCTCGAGCACCTGCGCCGCAGGCTTCGGTGACCGCGTCGGGTGCCGCCCCATCGAGCTGGGCTTCGCCCTCAACCGCCTCCGGAGCCTCGAGGTCGATCCGAGATGACCCCGCCCCCATCCGGCCGCACACACCCAACCCACACTCCCGGACTCCGCTCATCACCGCCAGGCGCTCCCTCGCCTCGCCCCCCGGGTCTTGACGCATTGCATCATTGTGCGGGGAAGGCTGGCCAAACCGCCTCCTCCACCCTATGATGGCGCTCGCGTCGTTCGGCCCGTCACCAACGCGTTGATCCCTCGATGGTTACCATCCTCATCCTCATCTGCGTCCTGGTCGCTGGATACCTGACGACCCACTTCCTGCTGGACCGGCTCAAGAGCCGGTACCTGGTGGCCGGTGGGCTCGAGTATATGCTGCTCGGCATCATGGCCGGGCCCGCTGCGGCCGGAGTCTACGCACACGTCATAAGCTGGTTCAGCAGCCAGCCGGTCAAGCCGGTGGTGCTCATCAGCTCCGATGCCGTCGCCTCGCTCGCCCCCGCGATCACCCTCGGGATCGGCAGCATCGGGCTGCTGGCCGGGCTGCGCCTGAGCTTCAGGCGTCGCAACGACGGCTTCGACTTCGAGGACCTCCGCGCCTCGCTCGTCATCAACGTCATCACCGCCGTCCTCGTGGCCGGCGTCGCGCTCGTGCTCCTGCTGTGGTTCACCGCCGACTACACGTCCCTCTCCCCCGCACCCCTGCCCGCCGATTGGCCCTGGCCATCCATGCAGCCCGGCAGCAACGGGTTTGACGAGCGGCGCCTCCTGCTGGCGATCGAGCCGCTCATGCCCTCCATCCTCCTCGCCACCGCGACCGCCATCGTCTCGGCCGCCACCCCCATCGCCTACACCGTCGCCCGCTACCGCGCCACCGGACGCATGAGCCACTTCGTCGTGCGCGTCGCCGAGCTGTCCGAGGTGATGGGCATCCTCATCTTCGGCCTCGTCTTCTGCATCGCCCACCCCGAGGAGATCGCCCTCGGTCGCGGCATGACCTCGGTCGAGTGGCTCGTGATGCAGATCGCCGTCGGCGTCGTCGTCGGCCTCCTGTTCACCCTCTTCCTCGGCAACGAGGACGAGAAACAGAAGCTGCTCGTGGCCATCATCGGCATCATTGTGTTCGCCACCGGCGTCGCCTACTACCTCAAGCTCAGCCCCATCTTCATCAACTTCTTCGCCGGCCTCACCCTCGCCAACACCTCGCGCTACCACGAGCGCCTGCTGCGAGGCCTCGAGGCCGTCGAAAAACCCTTCTACATCGTGCTCTACTTCTTCGCTGGCGCCGCCTGGGTGCCCTACCAGTCGCTGTGGGTCTTCCTGCTCATCCCCCTGTACATGGGCGTCCGCCTGCTCGGAAAGTGGCTCGGCGGCATGGCCGCCGCCGCGACTGCCTCAGAACATCCGCTGTACGGGGGCGACGGGAACACACGCGACCGCAATAAAGCCTTACACGTCAGAGGCATAGGAACGGCACTGATGGCGCAGGGCGGGCTGAGCGTCGCCATGGTGCTCAACTACCTCCAGGTCTACGGCACCCACGCCCCCCTCGGCACCACCCTCTACAGCCGCGTCATGAATGATCCCGTCGCCCTCGAGGACGGCCTCGCCCTCGCCACACACGACCTCGGCGCACTGCTCGCCACCGTCATCCTCGCCAGCGTCCTCATCAACGAGTTGACGGCCTTCCGCGCCACGCGCAACGTGCTCATCAACGCAGGCGAGATCGACCCCAAGGCCCTGCTCCCCCCTGAGGACATGTACGCCTCCACCGCGCCCGTCCTCAGCGCGGAGCAGCCCCCCGCCGCACCACCGCCCGGCCCCACCGACCCGCCCACCTGAACGCCCTGCCCGAGGATCCCGGACACATGAACATCGTCATCATCGGCATGGGAGAGGTCGGCAAGCACATCGCCACCGTGCTGCTCGAGGAGCAGCACGACGTCGTCATCATCGACAAGAACCCCTCCTCACTCGCCGCCGCCGAGGGGGCCTTCGACGCGCTCGTCCTGCAGGGCCACGGCGCCTCCGAGACCACCCTCGTCTCCGCCAACGTCCACAACGCCGACCTCGTCTGCGCCGTCACCGACAACGACGAGATCAACATGCTCGCCGCACTGAGCGCCAAGCAGCTCGGCGCCAAACGCGTCATCGCCCGCGTCTCCAACCGCATCTACTACCCCGATGACCGCGGACTCATCAGCGACATGTTCGGCGCCATCGATCTCGTCGTGAACCCCAAGGTCCTCGTCGCCGTCGAGCTCCACAAGCTCGTCCGCTCCGCCAGCGCCGTCGCTGTCGAGGACTTCGCCGACAACCGCATCGAGATGGTCCAACTCCCCGTCCTGCAGCGGACCAGCGCCGTCGGAAAGGCCCTGCGCGACCTCAAGCTGCCGCCCAACACCCTCATCGCTGCCATCGACCGGGACAACAACCTCATCGTCCCCTCCGGCAACCACACCATCCAGGCCGGCGACGAGGTGCTCTGCGTCGGACGCATCGAGCAGATCCCCGCCATCGAGAAGCTCTTCGAGCGCGAGCGGCGACGCTTCGTGCACAAGGTCTTCATCATCGGCGGCTCGGAGATCGGCGAGCACCTGGCCAAGGCCCTCGCCGCCGACGGCATCAAGGTCGTCATGATCGACCAGGACCGCGAGCGCTGCTTCGCGCTCAAGCGCTCCCTGCCCGACACCGTCACCGTGCTCAACGCCGATGGCACCGACATGCACATCCTCGAGGAGGAGGGCGTCGATCACTGCGACGCCTTTGTCGCCTGCTCCGGCGCCGACGAGATCAACCTCATGGCCAGCCTGCTCGCCAAGCAGGCCGGCGCACGACGCGCCCTCGCCCTGGTCCACAAGCCCGACTACGCCAAGGTCTGCGAACGACTCGGCATCGACGCCACCCTCAGCCCCCGCCTCACCATCGCCCAGCAGGTGCTCAAGTACGTCCGCACCGGCGACGTGCTCAGCATCCGCCCCGTCCTGAGCGGCCGCGGTGAGTTCCTCGAGTTCATGGCCTCCCGCGACGCCCGCATCACCGGCACCCCCATCAAGGACGCCAACTTCCCGCGGGGCGCCAACATCTGCGCCGTCGTCGGCCACAAGGGCGCCTACGTCCCCCGCGGAAACGACGTCATCGAGTCCGGCGACCGCGTCGTCGTCTTCACCACGCCGAAGCAGCGCCTGGCCGTCGAGCGCATGTTCCGCAAACCGACCTTGCTGGGGTGACGCAGGATGAGATTTCACCCCATCGCCAGGCTCCTCGGCTTCCTCCTGATCGTGCTGGCGGCCGCCATGTCCACCAGCCTGTTCTGGTCCTGGTGGCTCGATGACGCCGCCGCCACCATCGTCGCCTTCGTCGCGGCCACCGGCGTGACCGCCGGCTGCGGCGGCGCGCTGCTGTACCTCGGCCGCGGCTCCGACACCATCATCTACCACCGCGAGGCCCTGTTCATCGTCGGCGTCTCCTGGCTCCTGCTCGGCGTCTTCGGCGGCCTGCCCTACCTCTTCGATGGCGCCTTCGACAACCCCGCCGACGCCTACTTCGAGGCCATCAGCGGCTTCACCACCACCGGCTCCACCGTCCTGACCGATATCGAGGGCATCAGCGCCGGCCTGCACTGGTGGCGCGGCATGACCCACTGGCTCGGCGGCATGGGCATCATCGTCCTGTTCCTGGCCATCTTTCCGCGCCTCGGCGCCGGCGGCAAGCTCCTGTTCAAGAGCGAGGTCCCCGGCCCCATCACCGAGGGCCTCAAGCCCAAGATCCGTGAGACCTCCTGGGCCCTGTACCGCATCTACTTCGGCCTCACCGTCCTGCTCGCCGTCATCCTCTACGCGCTCGGCCCCAACGCCACCGACGTCGACGCCCAACACCTGAGCCCCAACGCCGAGATGGACGCCCACAACGCGCTCATCCATGCCATGGCCACCATGGCCACCGGTGGCTTCTCCACCCTCAACGCCTCCTCCGCCGGCTTCGGCTCAGCCGCGATCGACGTCGTGCTCACCATCTTCATGGCCCTGGCCGGCGTGAACTTCGGCCTCTACTACCTCGCGCTGCGCGGCGGCTACAAGCGGGCCCTGCGCGACGGAGAGCTGTGGGCCTACGTCGTCATCATCGCCATCGCCACCGTCATCATCACCTTCAACATCTGGGGCACCGGCGTGCCCGGCACGCCGGACGCCGCCAAACACGAGACCCTGCTCAGCAGCCTGCGCTACGCCGCCTTCCAGGTCTCGTCCGTCGTCACCACCACGGGCTTCGGCACCGACAACTTCGACCTGTATCCTCCCATGTCCAAGCTCATCCTCGTCTTCTTGATGTTCAGCGGCGGCATGGCCGGCTCCACCGCCGGCGGCATCAAGGTCTTCCGCATCATGGTCGTCTGGAAGGCCATCCTGCACGAGGTCAAGAAGGTCGTGCGGCCCTCCTCGATCCATGTCATCAAGATCAGCGGACGCCCCATCGACCGTGAGATCGTCCTGGGCATCCTGTCCTTCTTCGCCCTCTCGCTGCTGGTCTTCACCGCCGCGAGCGTCTATATGGCCTTCCTCGGGCTCGACATCGTGACGGCCACCACCAGCGTCGCCGCGACCCTGTTCAACATCGGCCCTGGGCTCAACCGGGTCGGCTCCATCGAGAGCTTTGCGTTCATCCCCAGCAGCGGCAAGATGGTGCTGAGCTTCTGCATGATCATGGGACGCCTGGAGTTCTATGCGATCCTGGCCCTGATGCTGCCCGACTTCTGGCGAGATTGATCCCGATGCGTCCGGCCTCCGAGGCCGGCTGAGACCCGACGGTGCGATGCGCAAGTTCCTTACCATAGGCACGCTGGCCCTGATGATGTTCGGGCTGCTCTACTTCGACTTCACGCAGTCCTGGCGGCTGCCGTTCGAGCCGAAGGTGCTGGCGGCGTCCGGGTTCATCCTGCTGACCGCGTATACCATGGGCGAGATCGTCCAGCGGTTCGGTCCGCCGAAGCTCGTCGGCTACATCGTCACAGGCGTCTTGTTTGGCCCCTACCTGACCCCGCTTGTATTCGGCCCCGAGGCCAAGGTCTTATTCAGCCGGGACGTCGTCGACGACCTCAGCCTGATCAACGCCCTCGCCCAGGGACTCATCGGCCTCACCGCCGGCGGTGAGCTCCTGTTCAAGCAGCTCAAGCCCGACCTGCGCAACATCGGCTTCACCCTCGGCGCCGAGACCCTCGTCGTGTTCGCCGCCGTCGGCGCCGTCGTCGCGCTGCTCGCCGTCCTCGTGCCCTCCTCCATGCCCTTCCTCGTCGGCTCGGGCACCGTCGGCATCGTCGCCGCCGTCCTCCTGTTCGGCTCGCTCGCCGTCGGCACCAGCCCCTCGACCACCCTGGCGGTCATCACCGAGACCGCCGCCCAGGGGCCCCTCAAGCGCGTCACCCTCGGCCTCGTCGTCGCCAAGGACGTCTCCACCGTCATCCTGTTCCTCACCTGCCTGCCCATCGCCGCCGCGCTGCTCTCACCCGAGGGCGTTACCCTCAGCACCGAGTTCGCCAAGGAGATCTTCGAGCTGCTCCTGCACGAGCTCGGCGGCGCCATACTCGCCGGCGCCGTCCTCGGCGTGCTCATCTGGGTCTACCTGCGGTGGATCCGCGCCGAGCTCCTGCTGTTCGTGATCGGCGTCGTCTTCGTCGGCATGTGGGCCGCCAAAGAGCTGCACTTCGAGGCGCTCTTGATGTTCATCGTGGCCGGCTTCTTCGTCGCCAACAAGATCCCCTTCACCATCTGGCGCGGCATCCGCGCCGGCCTCTTCCGGCGCCCCTTCTCCGCCGCCGACCTCGCCGAGGAGGACAAGCTCGACCTCGGCCACGTCCTCATCCACGAGCTCGAGCGCCTGGCGCTGCCCGTCTTCGTCATCTTCTTCACCATCGCCGCCGCCAAGCTCGAGCTCGCCGCCCTGTCGAAGTTCTGGCTGATCGCGCTGGCCTACGTCGTCGTCCGCGCCGCCGCCATGTTCCTCGGCACCCAGCTCGGCGTGAAGCTCGCCGGAGCCACCCCCCTCATCCGCAACAAGCTCTGGATGGGCATGTTCCCACAGGCCGGCGTCACCCTCACGCTCGCCGCCCTGGCCGCCGACAAGATCCCGTGGGCGAACGACTACGCCACGATCATCATGGCCACCATCCTCGTCAACATCGTCGTCGGACCCACCCTGCTCAAGGCCGCGCTCACCCAGGCCGGAGAGACCCGGTCCGACCCCGACGCCCCGGCCGACGCCCAGCACGCGCCCAACCCCGAGGCGCCCCCACCCAGCGACGCCGAGCCCGCCGCATCGGCCGCCCAGGCCAGCGACACCGTCAAGCTCGTCAAGGAGTTCGGCCGACGCCAGGCCTCCCGCCTCGCCTCCACCTTCGTCACCCCGAGCTTCTCCGACGACGCCCTCAACGACCCCCTGCTCCGCCTGCGACGACGCCTGCTCCGCATCTACGCCGCCGCCGAGCGAGGCTACCTGCGCGACCACCACGAGCAGCAGGTCGCCACCTACAAGGAGCTCGAAGAGGCCGTCTTCGCCGAGCTCGTCGACACCCACGCCAACCTCCTCGAGCAGGTCGCCGCCCAGTTCGAGATCGTCGACGACGACCACGAGCTCCTCCATGAGCTCCCCCCCTGCCAGGACCGCGAAAAACTCAAGCAGCTCCTGCGCGACGGAAAGGCCCGACTCGTCCAGCGCCTCCACGTGCTCACCCTGCGCCACATCGAGGACTTCCCCTCCAGCGGCGGCGCCGAGAACCTCCTGCTCTCCCTGCTCGAACAGGTCGAGGCCGCCGTCGACTTCGATCCGCCGTTCGTCGAGGCCGCCCAGGACGACGCCTGCTTCGAACCCATCGACACCGACGGCGTCTACGTCCGCGCCGTCAAGCGGCTCAAGCGGGTCGGCCGCTCCTTCGGCGGCTTCCGCACCCGCATCGTCGACCTGTTCCTGCTCACCCGCTACTTCGTCGAGCTGCCCATGCCCGGACGGCTGCTCACCCTGGCGAACTTCCTCGGCGGCCAGCAGCGGTTCGTCTGGATCAAGGCCCGCAACCTCTACCGCCTGGCCGACACCATCTACCTCGAGGCCCTCGCCCACCTCGACGACGCCCCCATGCGCGCCACCGACCGCCGCGGCGCCCAGTTCGACGCCGCCGTCGCAGCGCTCGCCGACGCCGACCCCTCCCTGTTCGATCCACTCGCCAATCCCGCTCAGGTCATCGAGCACATCGAGTCCGCCCTGCGCGCCGAGCCGCTCGACCGACCCGGCCTCGACGAGCCCTCCACCATCGAGCGCCTCGAGCGCTTCTTCGCCAACCGCATGGGTGAGCTCCAGCAGGAGAGCACCTTCGTCCTGGACGACCTCGAGACCTTCGCCGACGACGTGCGCTTCCTCGCCAAGGAGACCTTCAGCCACCCCTTCTCCAAGCTCGTCGACGCCTGCGCCATCGCCGGCACCTTCGAGCTGCGCAAGCGACGCTTCCGCGCCACCCGACTCTTCGACGACAACCGCCAGAAGCGCACCGAGATGCTCGACGCCGCCCGCAACTGGGCCGTCTTCAACCGCGGCGTCGCTGGCCGGTTCGCCGCCGAGCTCGAGGTGGCCGTCGTGCACGGGCGCCTGCGCAACGTGCTCACCCAGGCCCTCCGCGTCGCCGACGACCAGCTCCTGAGCGCCCTGTCCTACTACCCCATCGAGCTCGGCCTGCGCGTGGACGAGACCCGACTGCGCCTCGACTCCATGATGGAGGAGGACGCCGACCCCGAGAAGATCCGAAAGGCCATCGTCCAGGAGCGCGCCCTCCTGCTGGCCTTCATCAACCAGACCGCCCTTGGCGACATGGAGGAGGTCCACGAGTCCAGACGCTTCTCCGACATCACCGGCGCCCTGCTCGACGGCCTCGAGATCGTCGCCAACCAGGCATCCCCGAGCATCGAGGTCGCCCCGGAGGAGATGCTGCACCTCGACGAGAGCGTCGGCTTCAAGGGAGACGTCCGCCTCATCGACGTCCCCTTCCGAGACCTCCTCAAGGAGATGCTTGAGCGCGAGATCGCCGTCCAGATCTCCGACGTCGAGATCCAGCTCCTCACCCTCATCGAGCACACCTCCTCCGACCTGATGGAGCTCGGCCAGATCATCGGCTTCAACCTCGACGCCGCCGCCAGCGAGCTCGTCAACCCCGGTGGCAGCGAGATCGCCTGGCCGCAGACCCACAGCCTCGCCGACGATCGCGGCGCTGCCCGCAGGCGGTACGGCGCCGAGCAGCTCCGCACCGACGACGGCCACCTCACCTACGCGGGCCTGAAGCTGCCCCGCGAGTTCGCCATCGACGGCCTCCAACGCGCCCTCGAACGCATCGACCACCTCGTCGAGCGCGTCTCGGACGAGGGCCGCTCGGTCAAGGAGCTCATCCGGGCCGAGACCGTCAAGCAGGCCCGCCACGTCCACGGCGTCATCCACGACAACACCGCCGAGGCCATCCGCCAGTTCATCACCCACCGCGAGGTGAGCAAGGCGCTCCGGCTCGGCGGCAAGACCCCCACCAGCGTCATCGGCCGCCTGCGGGCCTGGTCCGTCCAGGGCTGGGAGATCGTCACGCGCCCCCTGCGCCGCGATGTGGCCGAGCGCAACCGCCAGCACGCCCACGACCGCCCCGACGACCCCCTGCGCAACGAATTGGTCGACATCGACTCCATGCTCGACGTGTGGAACAGCGAGAGCCTGCCCAACATCTACCGCCGCCTGTTCTCGCCCACCCCCAACGAGGTCGCCGAGTTCTTCGTCGGACGGCCCGAGCTCGTCCAGCGGTTCAACCACGCCATCGACCAGTGGCTCCACGGTAACTTCGCCGCGATGGCGCTCATCGGCGAGCCCGGCTCCGGCCGCACCAGCTTCGTCGACCAGATGCTCCGCACCCGCCTGCAGGGCATGCCCGTATACCGCCGCAAGCTCAACCACACCATCCGCACCGAGGGCGCGCTGGTGGAGGAGTTCTCGGCCGTCGCCGGCGGCCGCCGCAACATCGACCTCGACACGCTCAAGGCGACTATCCGAAGCCGCAAGGAGCGCAGCGTGGTCGTGATCGAGGAATCGGAGAACCTGTTCATCCGCTCCCTCGACGGCCTGCGCACCCTCCGCGACTTCCTCAACCTCGTGACCGAGACCGGCGACCGCGTCCTGTGGATCCTCAGCATGGACGCCCACGCCTGGAACTACCTGGACATGGTCGTCGACATCAACCAGCACTTCACCCACCCCATGCGCCTGCGCGCCCTGCGCCGCGACGAGGTCTCCGAGCTCATCCTCTCCCGCCACCGCATGAGCGGCTACGCCCTGCACTTCACCCAGCCCCTGACTGGCCTCCAGCGCCTGCGCGCCTTCGTCGACCGCGTGATCGGCTATCCCGAGGAGGAGCAGGCGCTGGCCCAGCGCGCGTTCTTCGAGCAGCTCCACCACGCCGCTGGCGGCAACCCCATGATGGGCATCTTCCTCTGGCTGCGGTCCATCCAGACCACCGAGGACGAGGGGCGCCTCGACGTCCTGCCCATCGCCCCGCTCCAGCTCCGTTCGCTCGAAAAACTCGACGACGACAAGCTGCTCATCCTCGCCAACGTCCTCCTCCACAACGGCCTGACGGTGTCCGAGTACATCGACATCTTCCGCACCGATCGCGAGCAGGCCCAGGCCGCGCTCCAATACCTGTTCAATCTCAGGATGTTACACTTCACGCCGACGGGCACAGAGGCCAGCTATCGCCTGCGCCATGTGCTCTACCAGGCCGTCGCCCGGCACCTCGCCGCGCGCAACATGCTGTGAGGAGCGCATGGAATCCCTGATCGAAGCCTTCTCCAGCACCTTCTCCGCCCCCGACGTTCTCGGCCGCTTGCTGCTCTGCGTCCTCTTCCTCGTGATCGCGGCCATCGTCTCCAAGGCGCTCAGCTGGCTGTTCCCGACGCGCTACACCCGCACTGGCCGCTACCAGCAGCTCCGCCGATGGATCCCCGGCGCGCGCCTGGTGATCTGGACCGTCGGCCTGGGCTTCGCCCTCTACACCCTGCTCACCGCCGCCCCCGTCGAGCTCGTCCTGATGGCGCTGCCTGTGGCGCTCGGCCTCGGCCTGGCCAGCCAGGATCTGGTGCGCAACGTCATCGCTGGCGTCATCCTCACCGCCGACCGCGGCTTCGAGGTCGGCGACGTCATCCGCATCGGCGAGCACGAGGGCGAGGTCCAGATGATCGGCCTGCGCCACGTCGAGCTCGTCACCTCCAGCGGCCACATGACCGAGATCCCCAACGTCCAGTTCCTGACGCAGAGCAGCTCGAACGTCACGCCCAACACCAAGGACGCCCAGGTGGCCATCTCCATGCTCCTGCCGCCCCACACCTCGGTCACCGAGGCCCGCGCCATCGCCTACGAGGCGGCCGCCATCTCCCGGTTCGCCTCCCCGCGCCGCCCCCCGCGCGTCTTCATCGACGCCGAGCCCGACAAGCCGCTGGAGACCCGCCTCAACATCCGCGGCTTCGTCTTCGACCCCGGCTACGACGAGCACTACCGCTCCGACGTCGTCGAGCTGATCCAGGAGGGCCTGCGCGCCCGCGCCCTGCCTGCGCGCCGCCCCGCCCCGCCCACCGGCCCCACAGACTGAACCGCACCGCCCCATCCCTTGATCCTGCCCGCGCCTTGCGCTACCCATGGGGCCCCAGCCACGGACGCGCCGCCCCCCGATGCGCGTCGCCTCAACCCGCGAGATCGCCATGAGTGCACAGGCCGAGGCCACCGTCGACGACGCCGACGCATCGCACAGCCCCTCCCCCGAGGCCGACGCCGCGCCTGCGGCGCCCACCGCGAACACGGCCACCCGCGCGCCGACCACGAGCCCCGCGCTCGGCCTGCTGCTCATCTGGGTGCTCGGAGGCGTTCTGCTCATCGGCGGCTCCACCCTGTTCGGCCTCTGGGAACCCTGGGAGACCGTCTGGGCCGAGCTCGCCCGGCACATGCGAGAGAGCGGGGACTGGTTCACCCCCATCCTCGACGGCCGCGCGGTCCCGCGCCCCCTCCTGCACATCTGGCTGATCGCCGCTGGCCAGTCCCTCGGCCGCGCCGAGTGGATGATGCGCCTGCCCCTGGCGCTGGCCACCCTCGGCGGCGTCACCGCCCTCTACCTCTGGCTCCGCCAGGTCTTCTCCAACACCCGCGCCGTGCTCGCCGCGCTCGCCGGCCTCACCTGCGTCCAGGTCCTGCTCGGCGGCATGACCCTGGCCGGCGAGGGCGCCTTCGCCGCCACGGCGATGCTGGCTGTGGGCCTGTTCGGGGCCCTGCTGGCCCACCGGGGCCCCGCGCCGCCCCGAGGGCTCCAGGTGGGCTTCGGCGTCGCCGTGGCCCTCTGCACGCTCGCCTGGGGCCTGTGGGGCATGGTCCTGCCCCTGGCCCTCGTGGGCGCCGTCGGCATCTGGCAGCTCACCAGCGAGCCCGCCGAGTCGCAGACGCCCCTGCGGCGCTATGCACCGCTGGTGGCCTTCGGCGTGGTCGCGGCGGCCATGGTGGCCTGGACGGCCTGGCAGCAGTTCAACCCCTACGCCCAACAGCTCCTGCTCGCCGTCCTGCCGCTGAGCGCCGTCGCGACCACGCTCGCCGCCGCGCGGAACACCCGCGCCGTCAAGGCGCTGGGTGGCCCGGCCATGACGGCGCTCATCCTCGCCATCCCCGCCTTGACCGCCGCGCTCATCGGCGGCCTGTTCACGCCGACGCCGAGCCAGGTCGTCACGGGCTTCGCGCCGCTGTGGCAGCTGCTGGACAACCACGTCGTCTCACCGACCCAGATCCCCACCCACATCTCGTTTGACTTCTGGATGCGCCAGCTCGGCTTCGGCACCTTCCCCTGGATCGCCCTGCTCCCGGTCGGCCTGGCCTGGCTCTTGCGCCGCGACGAGGCGCCGCCTTCCGCCGACGAGGCCACCGCCCTCGACGCCCGCCGCCTGCTCGCCTCCTGGCTCATGATCGCCATCATCATCATGGGCGTTCTCGGCACCGCCCATGAGCGCTACGTCTTCCCCGCCGCCGCCTCGGTCGGCGTCATGGGCGCCCTGATGCTCTCCGACGCGGACTTCTGGACGTGGCTCCGGGCGCGGCCGCACCTGATGCGCCTGGCCGGCGTGCTCGCCCTGATGATCCTCCTCGTGGTCGCCAAGGACCTCAGCCGCTACCCCCGCGAGTTGGCCGGCGCCCTCCTGCTCGACGGGGAGCTGACCCTGCCCGAGGGCTTCGCCTACGGCTCCTCCCTCAAGGTTGCCCGCTACGGCCTGATGGCCTTGCTGGCGATCTACTCCTTCTGCGTCGTGGCCGGCGGCATCCGCTGGGGTCGCCGCCTGTTCGCCCGCCGCAGCTTCGACGCCCAACTCGCCGATGCCCGCGCCCACGACCTCGCCCCGCCCGCCGAGCCCGGCGTCGTGCTCAGCGAGCAGACCCGCGTCGGCCTCATCGACGCGGCCATCCGGCGCGAGCCCGGCCCCCTCGGCCGGCTCGCCGCCATGGTGGAGAACCCCGAGCGGTTCGGCGCGGTCTTCGGGGCTGCCGTGCTCGTCACCGCGGCCTTCGTCTGCTTCTCCTGGGTGCCCGGCCTCAGCCACCACCTCACCCTCAAGGGCCTGCTCGAGACCTACGAGAAGGTCGCTCACGACGGCGAGCCCCTCAAGACCTTCCAGGTCGACGGCGCCCGGTCCAGCTACTACTTCGCCGATCTGGAGGCCATCTCCGGCAACACGGAGTTCATCAACGCCGTCAAGGCCCCCGAGCGCACCTTCTTCGTCCTGCCGACCTCGCGCCTGTCGGCGCTGAACTACGATCTGCGCAAGGACACCGAGCCGCGCCAGAACATCCACGTGCTCGACAGCCGCAACAACCGCTACCTGCTCGCCTCCAACCAGCTCCGCGAGGGCGAGCAGGAGATGTCGCCCGTGGCCCAGGCCATCCTCCCCGGCAAGCCTCGCCCCAACTACCCGGCGATCTTCCCCGACGAGGCCGGCGTCCGCCAGTATCCCCAGTTCGACGCCCGCATCCAACTCACCGGCTACGACCTCTTCCACGCCGACGAGGTCGACTCCTTCGGCAACCCCACCCCCGAAGCGCTCACCGCGTGGCAAGCCCGGAAGAAGCTGGGCGAGGCGGCGGTTTTCAAGACCGGAGAGCAGATGGTCATCCGGTACTACTTCAAGGTGCTCAAGCGAATCCCCAGCTCGTACAAGATCTTCCTGCACGTCGACTACCCCGGTACCCGCATCAACGGCGACCACACCCCGGTCAACGAGGCCTTCCCGACGAACCACTGGCTCCCCGGCGACTACATCGTCGACACCCAGTGGCTCCTCATCGAGCCTGGCTCCAGCTCCGGCACCTATCAGCTCTACGCGGGCTTCTTCCTCGGCAACAACCGCATGAAGGTCACCCCCGCCAGCGCCCACGACGGCGGCAACCGCGTCAAGCTCGGGGCCATCGAGGTCACGAGCTTCTGAAGTCAGAGCGACACCCCCATGATCCTCATCATCGACGACGAGAAGAACATCCGCCGCACCCTCACCATGGTCGTCGAAGGCGAGGACTTCGAGTGCGAGAGCGCCGCCAGCGGTGAGGAGGGCCTCACCCGCCTCGAGCGCCTCGGCGGCGCCGACGTCGTCTTCCTCGACGTCATGCTCCCCGGCATCAGCGGCCTCGAGACGCTCCGCCGCATCAAGGAGTTCGACCACAACGTCGAGGTCGTGATGATCAGCGGCCACGCCTCGGTCGCCGACGCCGTCGAGGCCACCCGCCTCGGCGCCTTCGACTTCCTGGAGAAACCCCTCGACCGCGAGCGCGTCCTGATCACGCTCCGCAACGCCCTGGCCAAGCGCAACCTGTCGGCCCGCGTCCAGCTGCTCGCCGACCAGGACGACCCCTTCGAGATGATCGGCCAGACCCCCGCCATGAAGTCCCTCATTCGCGAGATCGAGAAGGTCGCCCCCACCCGCGGCCGCGTTCTGGTCACCGGCGAGTCCGGCACCGGCAAGGAGCTCGTCGCCCGCGCCGTCCACAAGCTCAGCAACCGCGCCACTGGCCCCTTCGTCAAGGTCAACTGCGCCGCCATCCCCAAGGACCTCATCGAGTCCGAGCTGTTCGGCCACGAGCGCGGCGCCTTCTCTGGCGCGCTTCAGCGCCGCCGCGGCAAGTTCGAGCTCGCCCACAAGGGCACCCTCTTCCTCGACGAGATCGCCGACATGTCCATGTCCGCCCAGGCCAAGGTGCTCCGCGCGCTGCAGACCGGCGAGGTGGCTCGTGTGGGCTCAGAGACGGTGTTCCAGGTGGATGTGCGCGTGGTCGCGGCCACCAACAAGGACCTCCTCCACGAGATCAAGGAGGGCAACTTCCGCGAGGACCTCTACTTCCGCCTCAACGTCGTCCCCCTCAAGCCCCCACCCCTCCGCGACCGCCACGAAGACATCCCCCTCCTGGCCGAGACCTTCATCCGCCAGTTCTGCGAGGAGAACGGCATGAAGCGCAAGAACTGCAGCGCCGACGTCCTCCGCGCCCTCGCCCACTACGACTGGCCCGGCAACGTCCGCGAGCTCAAGAACGTCTGCGAGCGCCTCGTCATCATGGGCGGTGACCCCCTCTCCCTGGCCGACCTCCCCGACGAGCTCCAGCCTCGCCGCGACCTCGTCGGCATGCCCACCGACGTCCCCCCCGGCTCCGTCAGCCTCAAGGACTTCAAGGCCATCGCCGAGCGCAACTACCTCGAGGCCACCCTCCGCGCCTTCGGCTGGAACGTCACCCGCGCCGCCGACGTCCTCGGCATCGAGCGCACCAACCTCCACAAGAAGCTCAAGTCGCTGGGGATCGAGCGGGACGACTGAGGCGGCTCGGCGAGCTCCTCGGCGCAGCGGCAAGACAACCTCCGGCCTGCGTTCGCTCTCGCCACGCTCGCCCATCCTGCGCAGTTCGCCACGCTCACCGCGCCGGCCTGCGGTCCTGGAGCAAAGCTCCAGGGGCAGCGTGCCCCCCTCGTGAACGAGCTCGGGAGGGGGGACGGCTCGTCGCCAGGTGCGACGAGCCGCCCCCCCTCCCGAGCTGGACGTGCGGAACTCCCGCATCCTTCGCTGCTCAAGCCAGACCAGGAGGCGTACGGAGGCCAGGACCTCGATTTACCTTGGCGCCAGGGTGTGGGGGAGGTCAGGGACCTCGATTTACCTTGGCGCCAGGGTGTGGGGGAGGTCAGGGACCTCGACTTGGCCTTGGCGCCAGGGTGTGGGGGAGGTCAGGGACCTCGACTTGGCCTTGGCGCCAGGGTGTGGGGGAGGTCAAGGACCTCGATTTACCTTGGCGCCAGGGTGTGGGGGAGGTCAGGGACCTCGATTTACCTTGGCGCCAGGGTGTGGGGGAGGTCAGGGACCTCGATTTACCTTGGCGCCAGGGTGTGGGGG
>Ga0100377_1000258_pt1 | contig 43755 bp, 34 predicted proteins | sample CryGeymeta201501_FD_83664 | JGI IMG/M metagenome (GOLD analysis project Ga0100377, IMG submission 83664) | Groundwater microbial communities from Crystal Geyser aquifers in Utah, USA - Crystal Geyser metaG 2015-01 | ecosystem: Environmental > Aquatic > Deep subsurface > Groundwater | place: USA... | reverse complement strand
GGAAGGCCAGCGACGCCCCCCTCCTGAGCCTCCCACCGCCCCGCGCCCCCGCCTTCAGGGGCACCGGCCAACCCCAAGGGCCCCAGCGGAGTGGTCAGGCTATTCCCGACAGGCTCCTAGCCCGCACCCCGGCCGGCCTCCTGGTGGGGCTCCGAGCTCGGGTCCTGGCCGGCGTCCTGCCGGGCAGCAGCAACCAGCCGAGCCGTCAGGTCCTCGGCGGTCAGGGCCCGGTCGTACAGGTAGCCCTGGCCGTAATCACAGCCCATCTCCAGCAGGGACCGGGCCACGCCCTCGGCCTCTACGCCCTCGGCCACCACGTCCAGGCCCAGCGCGTGGGCCAGGGCGATCATGGCGCGGGTGATGATCGCCGCGTCGGGGTCGGTGTCCAGGCCCGTCACGAAGGAGCGGTCGATCTTCAGCTCGCTGAAGGGCATGCGGTGCAGCTCGACCAGGGAGGAGTAGCCGGTGCCGAAGTCGTCCAGGGACAGGGCGAAGCCACGCAGCCGCAGGCGGGTCAGCACCTTCATGGTCGTGTCCACGTCGCGCATGGCCACGGTCTCGGTGATCTCCAGGGTCAAGGCGCCCGTGTCCAGGTCGTGGCGGCGCGTGACCTCTTCCAGGATGGCCGGCAGGTCGGGGTCCGTGAGGCTGCGGGCCGAGATGTTGACCGAGACGGTGATCGGGTAGCCGGCCCGGTGCCAGGCGCGGCAGTCGGCCACCGCGAGGTCCATGACCCGGCGCGTGAGCTTGTGGATCAGCTCGCCGCCCTCGGCCACGGCGATGAAGCGGTCCGGCGAGACGGGACCCCGGCGGGGGTCGTTCCACCGGGCCAGGGCCTCGGCGCCGACGATGCGCCCCGTGGCCAGGTGGACCTTGGGCTGGTAGCGCAGGACCAGGGCCTCGCTGTCGATGGCGTGGGAAAGCTCGGACTCGCCGACGGGCAGCATGTCGGCCGGGATGGCGTCCAGGGCTTCCGTGAGCTGGGCCGAGGTGAAGGGCTTGCGCAGGGGCTCGAGGACCGTCAGGCCCAGCGCCCGACCCAGGTGGACCGCCGAGCGCAGCACGCGGCGGTCGAAGCCGCTGACCGGCAGGATGGCGCTCTTGCAGCCGACCTTGGCCAGGTGCTCCAGCACGTCGACCCCGTCTTCCTCACCCAGGGCAAGGTCCAGCACGATGATGTCGGGCTGGGCGTCCAGCTCCAGGTGGGTGCGGGTCTCTGCCACGCTGCTGGCGGAGCTGACCTCGTAGCCCCGCCGCTCCATGAGCGAGCAGACCAGCCGTTGAAGGAGGGGATCGTCGTCGACGACCAAGGCGTGGCGCGGCACGAGCCGTCTCCGGGTGGCGGGTGAGCTGCCTGTTCAGGGTAGCCCAGCCGGGGCGTCGCCGTGAGGGTCCTCCGGTTAGGCTGCTGCCCTCCTGCCGCCCTCCTGCCGCCCTCCTGCCGCCCTCCTGCCGCCCCGGATCCTCCCATGAAGCTCACCGGCCGCGTCCTCTACCTGACCGAGGACCCCACCCTGCTCCTCTCCCAGCTCCAGGGCCAGGACCTGGACTGGCAGGGTCAGGCGCTGCGCTACGGCGTCAACACCGACGCCATGATCTCCGGGGCGGCCTGCACGCTCGGCTATACGCCCGAGGTCCTGGGGCCCTGGTTCCTCGACTCCTTCCAGGAGGTCGTCACCAAGGACGGGGTTCTGGAGGGCGGCTTCCAGGTCATCGTCGGCGGTGACGCCTATGGCTCGGGCAGCAGCCGCGAGGTCGCCGTCGTGGCGCACCAGGGTGCGGGCATCGAGCTGGTCGTGGCGCGCAGCTTCCAGCGCATCTTCCAGGAGAACATGGTCTACGGCGGCATGCCCTTCAGCACCGACTTCGGCGTGGTCGAGCGCCTGAAGGCCAGCGAGGACATCGCGCTCACCGAGCTGTACGACGCCCTGCCGCCCTTCTTCCGGCAGGTGGCCCACGCAGGTGGGCTGCTGGCCTATGGCCTGCAGTGGCTCGATGGCGTGGTGGAGCCCTGGTACGCCGTGGAGCGGCCGGCCCGGCCCATGACCGTCATCGAGAAGATCGTCGCGGCCAAGGCCTGGACCTCGGGGGGCGAGACCGACGCCCGCTTCGGCATCGGCCACGTGGTGCCCGGGGACCAGGTCCTGTGCCGCTCGGGCTTCCGCGGCATGCACGAGTACACGGCCGGCATGTGCATGGCCCTGTACGAGGAGGCATTCGGCGAGGACCGGGTCTTCGAGCCCGACCAGGTCGCGGCCTTCGAGGACCACTTCGTGCTCATCGACGAGCCCAGCGTGCCCAGCGCCGTCAAGAAGGCCCGGCTGGGCCCGGCCCGCCAGCTCGCCAAGGAGATGCTGGACGCCTGCGAGAAGCACGGCCTGCGCCTGCACGGCCCGGGTCGCCCCCTGCCGGCCGGCGTCTGCCACCGCATCGTGGTCGAGAGCTACGCCCGCCCCGGTGACATCGTCATCCTGACCGACAGCCACTCCCCCACGGCTGGCGTGCTCAACGCCTTCGCCTTTGGGGTTGGCAGCACGGCCATGACCTTCGCCCTGCGCACCGGCCTCATCCCCGTGACCGTGCCCAAGACCGTGCGGATCGTGGTCCGGGGTGACGCCCGCGGCGTGCTCTCCCCCAAGGACCTGGTCCTGCACATCATCGGTGACCCCTACTTCCGCGAGGAGCACTGGCGGACCAGCCCGACGGACACCTGTGTCATCCAGCTCGGCGGCCCCGGCCTGGACCAGTGGAACGTCGACGAGCTGTCGGTCATCACCAACATGAGCGTCGAGGGCGGCCTGATGACGGGCGTCGTCGAGCCCTGCGCGCCGCTGCGGTCCTTCCTGAAGGAGCGCCGGGGCCAGGACATGTCCGAGCGCATGGTGGAGCCCGACGCCGACGCCCACTACGAGCGGGTCATCGAGATCGACCTGGACGATGTGCCGCTGACGGTGGCCACCCCCGGGGACTCGCGCAACCGCATGGCGCTGTCCGAGGTGGGCCAGGTCCGGATCGACAACATCGTCATCGCCAGTTGCACCGGCGGCTCCTTGGCCGATCTGCGGGCGGCCGCGGCGGTCCTGCGCGGCCGCAGCCTGGCCGAGGGCGTGCGGGTGACCGTGACGCCGAGCAGCGACGACGTGGCCCGCCAGGCCGGGGCGGAGGGCCTGCTGGACCTGTTCGCGTCCATGGGCGCCGTCGTCTCGCCGCCGGGGTGTGGCAGCTGCATCGGCAACGGACCGGGCGTGCCCCTGCCCGGCGAGACCACGGCCAGCACCACCAACCGCAACTTCGACCGCCGCATGGGCGCGCCGGGGCCGGTCTACCTGGTGAGCCCCGCGGTCGCGGCGGCCAGCGCCGTCACCGGGCACCTGACCGACCCGCGCAGCTTGTAGGCAGCCGGGGCCGCCGCTCAGGCCCCCGCGTCAGGCCCGCAGGCCGCTGCTCAGGCCCGCAGGCCGCTGCCCAGGTCCGCAGGCCGCTGCTCAGGCCCGCAGGCCCTTGAACAGGTCCAGCACCTGGAAGGGGCGGGCCGGGACCACGTCGCCGGCCGCCACGATGTGGGAGGCGGCGATGACCCCGCCCAGGGCGATGGCCTTGCGCAGGTAGTCCACGCGCTCGGGGCGCAGGCCCATCAGGCGGGTGGCCGCCGCGTCCACCGCCGGGAGCTGGTCGCCGAAGAGCAGCAGGCCCATGGGCACGGCGGTGCCCATGATGGGGCCGTCGCCCTCCATGCCGACGATGCCGTCGACGATGGCGAAGGCCGGGCGGATGCCGCTCCACGGGTCGACGATGCTGTTGTCGATGCCCGCCCAGTGCAGCGGGTTCTTGGGCCAGCCGACCACGCCGCCGGGCACCGTGCCGAAGAGGTTCTTCATGGACAGCGTGACGCCCACGTGGTGGTGCGTCTTGAGCTTGGGCATGCTGACCAGCAGGTCCGCGGCCATGATCGTGCGGGCCACGGGGAGCTGCCCCAAACGCGTCAGGTCGGCGGGGCCCGAGACCATGACGGCCTCGTCCACATTGAGGTCCACGAAGGGCACACCCAGCGGCCCCAGCAGCTCCGACAGCCCGCTCTGTTCCAGCAGGTACTCGCTGTCCCGGGAGTGCCCCGCGCCCTCGGCCACCGTGACCTTGCGGGCGCCCAGGGAGAGGAAGGCCTCGGCCGCGGCGGCGATGAGGCGGGGGTCCGTGTTGATGGGCCGGTCGGGGCGGACCTCGACCAGGTTGGGCTTGAGCACCACATGGGCGCCCTTGACCCGGGCCAGGACCGCGGGGAAGGCGGTGATGCCCTCTCGCACCCGCGCCACCAGGTCGTCGTCGTAGCGGGGGCAGCGCATCTGCAGGACCTGGGCCCGGCCCTGGCGCAGGGTCTGCCAGGCCTGGGCGCCCACGGCCAGGCCCGCGACGGCGGCGGCGCCCCCCAGCAGGGCCCGCCGGCTGACATCAGACAAAGGCATGCTGGCCCTCCACGCCGACGGCCAGGGCGGCGGCGGCCAGGGCGCTCAGGTCGACCCGTCCCCGGGCCCCGTCCTCTCCCAGGCGCGGGGCCAGGCGGTCCAGCCAGGGTGCCGGATCCCGGCCGTGGGCCGCAGCAGCCAGGGCCGCCAGGGACAGGTTCATGGCGCTGGGTCGCTCCAGGGCGCCCTCCAGGTAGACCAGGCCGCGCTCGGCGGCCGGTCCGGGGGCCAGGGCCAACACGGCCCAGCCGGTGGCGTCCAGGTGACCGGCCAGCTTCGCGCCGTAGACCTCGGGGTTTCCGTAGTTCCAGCCGCCGTCCTCGCACTGGCGGTCGAGGATCAGCGCCTGGCCCTGGGCCGTGCGCACCGGGTCCCGGCCGCTGCGGCGCAGGCTCAGGACGGCGAAGGCTGTGGGCTCGACCCAGGCGGCGGTGTGCTCCACCCAGGACCAGCCGGGCAGGGTGGCGTCGAAGCCCACCAGCCCCTCCACGGGCTCGCTGTGGAAGGCGTCGATGGCGGCCAGGGCATCGGCGCAGAGCGTGGGCGCCCGGGTCCAGGCGACGGCGGGCAGCAGGAAGGCGGCCCAGCCCAGCTCCGCCCCCGCCAGCCAGTCGCGGGCCAGCCAGGACTCCTCCGCGCCCGCCGCGGCGGCGAGGACCGTCGCCTCGGGCCGGCCCGGCTGGTCGGCCAGGTAGCCCTAGCTCCCATCAGCGTTGCGGACCCGGCCCAGGAAGTCGCGGGCCCGGGCCAGGGCAAGGCTCCAGTCCTCGCTCACAGCTCGCCCCCGCTCACAGGTTGCCCCCGCCCGCGGCGCGGGCCAGCTCGGGGTAGCGCTCGTCGGCCGTCTTCACCAGGTGGTGGCTGGCGGACTCGAAGGTCTTGTAGCCCAGGCCATCGTCGATGTTGAGCTCGACGGAGAGCGTGATGTCGCCGCTGCGGGGGTTGAGCTGGAACTTGCCGAGCAGCAGGTCGTAGTTCAGCGCCGCGAGCTGGGTCAGGAGCAGGACCATGCTGCGGCTGCTGGTGGCGTCCTCCAGGCGCAGGTAGTCGGTAGCCACCAGGAAGAGCACGTCTTCTTTGTCGAAGAGCTGGGCGGTGAGCCGGAAGTGCGTGTTGAGGCCCTGGATATCGACGACGAGCAGGCCGTTGTCGGTGCGCTCCACACCCTCGAAGCCGGCCCGGACCATGTAGTCGTGCACCGTGTCCAGGCTCACCTCGCGCGCGAAGTCCGGCGGTGGGGCCTCGTCCTGGCAGGTGCCCAGCTCGGTGTGCAGCCGCTCCAGCTCCTGGGCCATCACCTGGTTCTCCAGGCGCAGCAGCTTGCGGGAGGCGCAGCCGGGCGCCAGGAGCACCGGGACCGTCAGCAGCAGGAGGGGGGGCAAGGACCGCACAGGATCAGCGTAGCCCCGATGGGGACAGCTCGGGGTCGGGGCTTGTCGGCGCGCGGGCGCTGGGCGCCTACTCGCCCGTGTCGCGGCTGATCCGGCTGAGGTCGAGCTGGCCCGTGAAGTCGATGTAGCCCAGCAGGTTGTTGGTCCAGTCGGCGCTCAGCGCGCCGTCGCCCACGGCGCCGGTGGCGTCGAACTGGGACTGGAACAGGACCAGGTCCAGGATGGCCTGCCCGTCGAGCTGCTGGTCGGCGACGTCGAAGTCGAACTGGTAGGTCGTGTTCAGCTCGTAGCCGAGCAGGCTGACGTTGCAGCTGCTGTCGCCTGTCGCCACCTGGCCCCAGGCGTCGACGATCACCGTGGCGGCGCCGAAGCAGGTCGTGGTGACGACGGTGCCGTTGTAGTCTACGGTGAAGTCCACCGAGAGGTCGCCGACGTAGGTGCCCGCGTCCTCGGCCTGGACCAGGACCCCGCCCACGGTCCAGCCCAGGCGGTCGCCGTTGGGCAGCGCGGCCACGGCCGAGATGTCGTGCAGGCCTACGGTCAGGTCGTCGGTGAAGCGCGAGCCGCTGCCCGACCAGGAGCTGTCGATGTCAGTGGTCCACTGGATGCCGTCGAAGGGCAGCTCCGAGCCGTCGGCAGCCAGGACGTGCGCTTCAAAAGGCACGCCCTCTCCCAGGGGGTAGAACTCGCCGCTCTGCGGGCTCACGATCTGCAGCGTGGCGCCGTCGTACTCGGAGTAGTCGGGGGCCGTGCCGGTGTCGCCGGTGTCGCTTCCGTCCCCGGTACCGCCGTCGCCCGTGGTGTCGGCCGCGCCGCCGTCACCGCCCGTGTCATCGACGGGCGAGGTGTAGGCGATGCGCGGCGCACAGGCCAGCGCGAGGAGGGGGACGAGCAACATGGCGGCCTCCGGCAGGCCGCGCAGGATGGCACGAGGGGAGGGGCACCCGCAAGCGTGCTCCCACAGCGGGGTCAGGTCCTCGTCGACGACCAGCACCGGCCAGGAGGCACCGGCACCGCTGTGCCTTCCCGAAGCCAGGATCTCGGGCTCTCCGCAGGCGTCCCCACGGCGGGAGGGGCGAGCCACTACTCGGCGTGGAGGTCTGCGCCCGGATGCTCGTCGATGTCGCCGATGCGGGTGTAGAGGGCTCTGTCCAGATCGGGCAGGACCATCTCGGGCTCACCCTCGAAGGCGGTCTCCTGGAGGTCGAAGACGGTGCTCATGACGGACAGGCCGTCGGCCTTGGTGTTGCGGCCGTCTCCGTCTGTGTCCAGGATGCGCCCCACTGTCCCAGCTGACCTTCATGGCAGTGCCGCCGGTGTCGCCAGTGCAGCCAGTGCCGCCGGCCTCTCCCGTGTCCGCCCCACCGTCGCCCTGGGAACCGCCGTCCGAGGTGCCGGTACCGAGCCCGCTGTCGTCCGCGTGTCCCCCGACAGCCAGCTTGCCTGCTGCCCCGGTCACGAAGGTGCGGGGCCCCACCGGGAGTGCGCGGGGCGTGGCCGCACGGCGCGGGGATGGACCCGCCGGTGCCACGGGTTGCCCCCTCCTGCCCGCTCGTTAGTCCGCGCTGGACTCGCGTTCGCCCTCCTCTCTTGGAGCCCTCCATGCTGTCTCTGCTTCCCCTGGTCCTGTCCCTCGCCACCCCGGCCCACGCCCAGGACTGCGACGCCAAGGTCCTCACCAAGAGCATGGTGGACGCCAGCCCCGTCCAGGTGGCCGACCTCTTCGTGAAGCTTGCGGCCTGCGACCCGGCCGCGGCAAGGAAGGTGGCACCGGAGCAGCTCCTGCGGGTGTTGCCGGGGGCGGATGGCGACAAGGCGGCGGTCGCCGCGGTGCAGGTCGGCGCGACTGACGCGCTGAAGAAGTGGATGGACACCATGATCTCGGGCGACCGCAGCCGGACCATCGCGGCGCTGGGCACCGTCTGCAACTCGGTGCCCGAGGTCAAGACCTACCTGCTGGCCACCAAGGAGCAGCTGGGCGAACAGTTCTGGACCGAGCGCTGGTACCGCTCCCTGGCCGACTGCGGCGGCGACGACGTGGGCGCCATCCTGGCCGCGGCCCTGGACAAGGGCTCGGGGGCCGACAAGACCCGCTACTTCGGCATCCTGGAGACCTACGCCCGCAGCCAGGGTGTCAAGGCCCTGCCCAAGCTGGTCGAGCTGGAGGCTCGCTTCACCGACGTCGAGACCCAGACCTACGTCATCCAGGCCTTCCCCGACGTGGCCCAGGTGGGCTCCGAGGGGGGCATGGACATCAAGGCGGCCCAGGCGGCCTCCCAGGCCATCCAGGGCCTGGCTCCGACCCTGGGCCCCAAGGTGGTCGAGGCGGCCCGGGTGGCCCTGCAGTCCCTGGGCGACGAGGCCGCGGCCGACGCCCTGGCCGGCGAGCGCTTCCGCGAGGTGCGCCAGGACGACGGGCACCTGATCTGGGGCGTGGTCCTGGTGGAGTCCGCCTCGTGCAAGAAGGGCACGCAGACCTGGCGTCGGGTCCACACGGCCATGGTGGACGAGCACGGCCAGACCTGGCCCGACCAGCTCCAGGACAAGGTCCAGACCTCGGTCGAGACCGGCTGGGAGCTGTCCCTGGGCGCCAAGTGCAAGACCGAGGAGAGCCTGAGCTGGAACCTGCCCAGCGAGCCCTTCGCCGACACCGCCGCCTACAAGACCTGGCGGGACGGCATCATCGGCGGCCTGGACAGCTCCGAGGTCGCCAAGAGCTGGCAGCTGGACCACGACCCGCTGTCGCTCTGAGGTGCCGATCCGGGGTGGGTCGGTTGGCCCATCCCGGCGGCGTCTTGGTGCGAGATGACCCGCCTGGCCACGTCAGACCGGGCATTTGCGCGGGCCCGCTCCTTGCATGTGTTACCTGATCGGGGTGTGTCCCCCCTATCGGAGTGTCCTGTGGAGCCCTGGAACTACCGCACCATCATCGAGCCCTTCCGCATCAAGATGGTGGAGCCCATCCCCTTCCTGGAGCCCGCAGCGCGTCGGGCGGCGCTGGAGGGTGCGGGCTACAACCTCTTCAAGCTGACCGCCCAGCAGGTCACCATCGACCTGCTGACCGACTCGGGCACCGGCTCCATGAGCAGCACCCAGTGGGCGGCCTTGATGGACGGCGACGAGAGCTACGCCGGCAGCCGCTCCTTCCAGAAGCTCGAGGCCGTGGTCCAGGAGCTGACGGGCTACCCCCACGTCCTGCCGGTCCACCAGGGCCGCGCGGCCGAGCGGATCATGGCCCGGACCATCATCCCGGCCGGCAAGGTGGTGCTGAACAACACGCACTTCGACACGACCCGGGCCAACATCGAGCAGGCTGGTGCCGAGGCCCTGGACCTGCCGGTGCCCCAGGCGCTGCGCCCGGCCGACACCTCGGCCTTCAAGGGTGACATGGACATCGGCGCCCTGGACGAGGCGCTGGAGCGGCTGGGCGATCGGGTCTGCATGGTCATGCTGACCATGACCAACAACGCCGCCGGCGGCCAGCCGGTGAGCATGGCCAACATCGAGGCCGTCAGCGCCCGCTGCAACGCCGCCGGCGTGCCCTTCTACCTGGACGCCGCCCGCTTCGCGGAGAACGCGTGGTTCATCCACAGTCGCGAGCCCGGCTACCAGGACTGGACGGTGCGGGCCATCGCACGTCGCATGTTCGACCTGGCCGACGGCTGCGCCATGTCGGCCAAGAAGGACGGCATCGTCAACATCGGTGGCCTGCTCTGTACACGCCTGGACGATCACGCCGAGGTCTTCACGAACGAGCTCATCCTGGGCGAGGGCTTCCCGACCTACGGCGGGCTGGCCGGCCGCGACCTGGCCGCCCTGGCCGTGGGCCTGCAAGAGGCCTTGGAGCCCGACTACCTGCGCTACCGGGCCCGCAGCATCGCCTACTTCGCCGACGGCCTGGAGCAGGTCGGCATCCCCGTCGTCCACCCGCCGGGCGGCCACGCCGTCTTCATCGACGCCGGCGCCCTGGCCCCCCACATCCCGGCCGACCAGTTCCCCGGCCAGTCCGTGGCCAACGCCCTGTACCTGCTGGGCGGCATCCGCGGCGTCGAGATCGGCAGCCTGATGTTCCCCGAGGCCACCTTGCAGCTCGTGCGCCTGGCCGTGCCGCGCCGGGTCTACACCCAGTCGCACATCGACTACGTCATCGAGGTCGCCCAGGAGCTGGCCCAGCGGGTCGACGAGCTGCCCGGCTACCGCATCGTCAAGGAGCCACCCTTCCTGCGTCACTTCTCGTGTGAGCTGGCGCCGATCTGAGCGGCGCGGCGGTGGGCGCTGAGGGGTGAGCGCTTCGAGGGGCCGGCTGCGGGGCGTCTCGGCGGGCCGGTGAACCACAAGGGCGCCAAGGCACGAAGAGCTCGGTGGGGGGGCGATCGTCGGGGGCAGGTCGGGTCACGAAGGGCTTGGGGGCGGGGCGTGCCGTGGGGGACGCGACCGCTTCTGAATGCGGCGAACGGCCATTACGCGCCCAGACCTGCGGTCTCCCTGAGTAATGACCGGTTTTGATGCGCATTACCGGCCATTACGCGCCCAGACCTGCGGTCTCCTTGAGTAGTGACCGCCTTCAAGCCTTGTGAGCGGCCATTACGGGCCCAGACCTGCGGTCTCCTTGAGCAATGACCGCTTTCAAGCCCTGTGAGCGGCCACTACGCGCCCAGACCTCCAGTCTCCCCGAGCAATGACCGGTGAACCGACCCCTTCGTGCCCGCCTCGCCCCGACCCATCGACCCACCACCAACCCTTCGTGTCTTTGAGCCTTGGTGGTTCCCACCCCCGTAGTCCCCACTCGCCCCTTCGCCCGTGCAATCCTGCCCTTTGGGGCTCGCCTCCCCCCTCGCCCCCCCGCGTCGCACCACCGCGCTACTTCACCAACACCCGCCCCGGGTCACTGCTCCACTCCCACATGCTGCCGTCGTAGTTGGCGACCCGGGGGTAGCGCAGCTGGGTGAGCACGGCGACGGCGAAGCCCGAGCGCACACCGCCGGTGCAGTAGGGGATCACGAGCTTGTCCGGGGTGATGCCGGCGGCCAGCAGCCGCGCCTGGAGCTGGTCCTGGGGCAGCAGCTGGCCCTGGGCATCGGTCAGCTCGGAGAACCAGAGGGAGACGGCGCCGGGCAGGTGGCCGCCCCGGGCCTCGCCGTAGGGGGTGGCGCCCTCGTACTCGCGGGGCTCGCGGGTGTCCCAGAAGACGACGTCACAGGGGCCTTGCTGGCAGGCCGCGACGGACTGTTCGACCTGGGGCAGGCCTGCCCGCAGCGAGGCATCGGGGCGGACGACGAAGTCGCCTTGCAATGGGAGGGTGGCGCCGATGACGGTGGACAGTCCCGCCGCCTGCCAGGCGGGCAGGCCGCCGTCGAGGATGTGCACAGAGGGGTGGCCCAGGTAGCTCAGCGTCCACCAGGCGCGCCCGGCCTCGCCCCAGCCGTCCTTGCCTGCGTCGTAGACCACCACCGGCGCGCCGCCCCGGACCCCGGCCCGGCGGATGGCGGTCTGCAGCTTGTCGGTGTCGTCGGTCAGGCGGCCGGTGCGCAGCAGGCCGTCGCGCAGGCCCAGCCAGCCCAGGGGGCCGGCGCCGGGGGCGTGGCCGGTCAGCCAGGCGGCCTCGGAGCGGGCGTCGACCAGGACGGCGCCCTGCTGCATCAAGGCCTGGGCCTCGGGGACCGAGACGAAGACGGCGGCATGGGCGGACAGCGAGAGCAGGGCGAGGAGCATGCGCCCTGGATGCGCACGAGGGCGCGAGGTCGCAAGCGCCTAGGCCTGGGGCGCCACTTCGGGCTCGGGCTCGGGCTCGGGCTCGGGCTCGGGCTCGGGCTCGGGCTCGGCCGGCAGGTTGCGGAACAAGGCGTCCAGCGGGAGGGTGCAGCCAATGGCCACCAGGGGGACCTGCTCGCCGGGGCCATACTCGGTGAAGCGCCAGGAGCCGTCGTCCTGGCGGGTGTACAGCTCGACGCGCGGCGGGTCCTGGGTCAGCAGCAGGTAGTGCTGCTAGGACGCGATCTGGCGGTAGTGCGCAAACTCGCCGCCGCGGTCCCAGCTCTCGGCGGAGTCAGAGAGAACCTCGGCGACCAGCTTTGGGAGGGTGACCGCGTTGACGTCTTCGGGGTGACGGTCGATGGGGCCGCAGACCACGGCGAGGTCCGGGTAGGTGGCCAGGCCGGTCTCCAAGATGCGGATCTTGAGGTCGGAGTCGTAGGGCTGGCAGGGACTGTCGCCGAGGGCCACGTAGAACGAGCCTGCCAGGTTCATCTTGATCCGGCTGTGCCGAGACGAGCCGCCAGCCATGGCCCAGGCTTCGCCGTCCAGGAACTCGTGGAGCAGGCCGGTCTGCTGTTTGAGCGCCAGGTACTCGGCGTAGGTCATGCGGAGCTTGCGGGCAGGAGCAGCATGGGCACCTCTGCTCCGGATCATGCCCGCCTGCGGTCCCCCGACGCAGCAAGGGCCGCCCGAAGGCGACCCTTGCACAGTGTCAGAGGGAGGAGCGCTCAGGCGCGCTCGACCTTCTCCACCGCGATCTCGATCTTCTCAATGGCCATGGCGGAGCTGTCGGCGTCCATGTCCGGCACGTTCCACTTGCAGGGCCAGCCCTCGTAGAAGTTGTAGCGAGCGACCTCGGTCTGGCCGTCCTGGTCGAGCACGACGACCGAGCCGGCGCGGCGGTCGATCTTGCCGTCCTCGATGTTCTTGCGCCACTGCCACAGGTCGTCGGTCGCGGTGTAGCCGCGCTCGAGGACGACGTTGGCGTAGGTGGTGCGGCCGGGCTTCTTGCGGACGACGAGGTCGTTGCCCTGCTTGAACTCGATGATCTCCGTCTCCGAGTCCATGCCGGACACGGTCTTGAAGCCGCCGACGATCACCTTGGTGTCGCCGATGATCCCCTGGATCTCCAGGAGGAAGTGGTATGCGCCGAACAGTTCTTCGGTGGGCATGGTGTGTTCTCCGGGTGGTGAGCTTGGCCCTGCTGGGTGGTTCCACTCGCCCAGGGCCTCGCGTTTCAGCGTCGGAGGACCGGGCGAGAGCCCACCGACCCGACATTTCTACACCACCGGGCGCGACCGCTGGGTGAAAAGTCGGGCCCGAGGGAAAAAAGTCCCGTCGGGCCCGAAGCTGTGGCGGCGCCTGCCCGGCAAGCAGCTGCTCAGCGGGCGGCCCGCTGCTCGGTCACCTCGGCCGGCACGCGCTCGAAGGTGATCTGCCCCGACTCGGGATCGGCCCCGGGCTCGGTCTCGACCTTGATCGTGTCCCCCGGGCCGTAGCCGCCCCGCACGATGGCCTTGGACATCGGGTTGAGCAGGTACTGCTGGATGGCGCGCTTGAGCGGCCGTGCGCCGTAGTCCGGGTCGAAGCCCAGGTCGCACAGCACGGTCCGGGCGGCGTCGGTGACCTCGATGTCGAGCTGGCGACCGGCCAGCAGCTTCTGGACCCGGCGCAGCTGGATGTCGAAGATCCGGTCCATGTCCGTGCGCTTGAGGCCATCGAAGATGATGACGTCGTCGATGCGGTTGAGGAACTCGGGCTTCAGCGTGCGCCGCACCTCCTCCATGACGTCGTGGACGGCGCGCTCGCGGTCCCGACCGGCCTCCAGGATCTTCCGGCTGCCGATGTTGCTGGTCATGATGAGGACGGTGTTCTTGAAGTCCACCGTGCGCCCCTGGCTGTCGGTCAGGCGGCCATCGTCCAGGACCTGGAGCAGGACGTTGAAGACGTCGGGGTGGGCCTTCTCGATCTCGTCGAAGAGCACGACGCTGTAGGGGCGCCGCCGCACCGCCTCCGTCAGCTGCCCGCCCTCGTCGTAGCCGACGTAGCCGGGAGGAGCGCCGATGAGCCGGGCGACGGTGTGCTTCTCCATGTACTCGGACATGTCGATGCGCACGACGTTGTGCTCGTCATCGAACAGGAACTCGGCCAGGGCCTTGGCCAGCTCGGTCTTGCCGACGCCGGTCGGGCCCAGGAAGATGAAGCTGCCGATGGGCCGGTCGGGGTCCTGCAGGCCGGCCCGGGCGCGGCGGACAGCGTCGGAGACGGCGGTCACGGCCTGCTCCTGGCCGATGACCCGCTTGTGCAGGTTCTCCTCCATGTTGAGCAGGCGCTCCTGCTCGCCCAGGGTCAGCTTGTTCACCGGGATGCCGGTCCACTTGCTGACGACGGTGGCGATGTCCTCTTCCGTCACCTCCTCGCGCAGCATGCCGCCGTCTTCGCCTTGCAGCTCGATCAGGCGGCCCTGGGCCTCTTTCACCTGGGCGTCGAGGGCCGGGATCTCGCCGAACTTGATCTTGCTGGCGCCCTCGTAGTCGCCGTGGCGCTCGGCCAGCTCGAGCTGGTGGTGCAGCTCCTCGAGCTTCTCGCGACCACCGCGGATGCCCTCGATGGCGTCCTTCTCGGCGTTCCATCGGGCCTTGAGCTCGTTGCTCTCCTCCTCCAGCCGACCGATCTCGTCGCGCATGGTGTTGGCCCGCTCGATGGCCGCCTCGTCCTTCTCCTTGGCCAGGGCCTGCAGCTCGACCTTCAGGCCGCGGACCTTGCGGTCGAGGATGTCGATGGGGCCCGGCACGCTCTCGATCTCCATCTTCAGCCGGCTGGCGGCCTCGTCGATGAGGTCGATGGCCTTGTCTGGGAGCTGGCGGTCGGGGATGTAGCGATGGCTCAGGCTGGCGGCGGCGAGGATGGCGTCGTCGGTGATCTTGATGCCATGGTGGACCTCGTACTTCTCCTTAATGCCGCGCAGGATCGAGATGGTGTCGTCCACCGAGGGCTCCAGGATCATGACCGGCTGGAAGCGGCGCTCCAGGGCCTTGTCCTTCTCCACGTGCTTGCGGTACTCGTCTAGCGTCGTGGCGCCGATGCAGCGCAGTTCGCCGCGGGCCAGGGCCGGCTTGAGCATGTTGCCGGCGTCCATGCTGCCTTCGCTCTTCCCGGCGCCGACCATGGTGTGCAGCTCGTCGATGAACAGGATGATCTTGCCGTTGCTGCTCTCGATCTCGGTCAGCACGGACTTCATCCGCTCCTCGAACTCGCCGCGGTACTTGGCGCCGGCGACCAGCGAGGCCAGGTCCAGCGAGAGCACGTCCTTGTCCTGGAGGCTCTCGGGCACGTCGCCGGCGGCGATGCGCTGGGCGATGCCTTCTACGATGGCGGTCTTGCCCACGCCGGGCTCGCCGATGAGCACGGGGTTGTTCTTGGTGCGCCGGGACAGGACCTGCAGGGTGCGACGGATCTCTTCGTCGCGGCCGACGATGGGGTCCATCTTGCCCTCGCGGGCCTGGGCCGTGAGGTCGCGCGTGTACTTGGACAGGGCCTCGTAGCTGCCCTCGGCCTCTTCGCCGCTGACCGACTGGCCGCCACGCAGGATCTTGATGGCCTCGCGCAGGGCCGAGGGGCTCAGGCCGAAGTCACGGAAGAGCTGGCGGGGCTTGTCATCGACGTCGCCGATGGAGACGAAGAGCACCTCGCTGGCGACGTGGCTGTCGCCCAGCTCGCGGGCCAGCTTGTCGGCCTTGTCGAAGACGCTCTGGAGCTGGCGGGAGACGCGGGCATGGTCGCCGCCGGAGACCTTGGGCAGCTCGTCGAGCAGGCGCGTGGCCTCGCGCAGGAACTGGTCCATGGGCAGGCCGACGTGGGTCAGCAGGGACTGCACGACGCCCTTGTCCTGGGTGAGCAGGACCATGAGCAGGTGCTGGGGGCGGATCTCGGGGTTGCCCATCTTGCCGCTGAGGTTCTGGGCATCGGAGATGGCTTCGCGGGCCTTGACGGTGAACTTCTCGAACTTCATGGGGGCCTCTTTGGGGGCTGGAAGGGATCGCGGCGGGCCGCGGGGCGAGGGATGCACCTCGCCGGACCTGCCAAGTGTATGCACAGGCGCCCGCCCGTGAACCTCGGGCGTCGGTGGCCCACCTGTCGCCGGAGGGCTAGGCGGCCCTCCTGCGGAGGAACCATGCTGTACCGGCGCGCCCCCTTGACCCTCGCCCTGCTCTCCCTGCTGCCCCTGTCCTGCGGCAAGAAGGAGGCCCCCGTGGCCGCCCCGGCCGCGCTGACGCCCACCGATCCCGACGGCGTGGCGCGCAACGAGGCGGTCCACGCCCTGGTGGCGGACATGGACCCGAGCGCGGACCCATGCCAGGACTTCTACCGCTACGCCTGCGGCGGCTGGCTGGACAGCACGACCCGGCCCGCCGACCAGGCGAGCTGGACACGCAGCTTCAGCACCATCGTCGAGACCAACCGCCAGATCATGCGCGAGCTGCTGGAGCAGGCTGCCGCCGATCCCCAGGCGGGCGGCCCGGCCGGCGTCCAGGTGCAGGACCCCGCCGCGCGGGGGGACTGGACGCGCATGGGCACGCTGTACGGCTCGTGCATGGACCTGCCCAGCATCGAGGCCGCCGGCCTGGCGCCGGTGCAGCCCCTGCTCGACGCCATCGACGGGATCAAGGGCACGGCGGACCTGCCCCCGGTGTTGGGCATGCTCCAGGCCGATGGGCTGTCGCCGCTCTTCGACCTGTCGGTCTGGGGGGATCTGAAGGACCCCGACACGACCATGGCCTACGCCGAGCAAGGCGGGCTGGGCCTGCCCGACCGCGACTACTACCTGCACGACGACCAGGCGGGCGCCAGCCTGCAGCAGGCCTACCGGGCCTATGTGAGCGATGTGCTGCAGCGCTCGGGCCAGTCCGCCCAGGACGCGGCGGCCAACGCCGAGAAGATCTACGCCTTCGAGCTGGCCATCGCGAAGTTCAGCCTGCCCCGCGAGCAGCTGCGTGACCCCGAGAAGATCTACAACCCCCGCGACGCGGCGGCCCTGGCCAAGGCGGCGCCCCAGCTGGGCTGGCCGGCCCTGGCCCAGGCGGCGGGCCTGCCCCTGAGCTACCCGCTGTCCCTGCACGACGTGGGCTGGTTCACCGCGCTGGGCAAGCTGCTGGACAAGACCGACCCGGCCACGCTGCGGGCCTACCTGCGCTTCCACACGCTGTCCGAGCTGTCCGAGCAGCTCCCCGACGCCTGGGGCCAGGCCAGCTTCGACTTCTACGGCAAGCAGATCTACGGCCAGGCCCAGCGCAAGGAGCGGTGGAAGCGCTGCGTGGACGAGTCCAACGGCATGTTGGGGGACGCCTTGGGCCGGGCCTACGTCGAGGAGCACTTCGCTGGCGACAGCAAGGAGGTCGCGCGCCAGATGCTGCACGGCATCGAGGGCACCTTCCAGACCAACCTGGACGGGCTGGCCTGGATGGACGACGAGACCCGGTCGCGGGCCAAGGACAAGGCCCAGGCCCTGGTCGAGAAGATCGGCTACCCCGACAAGTGGCTCGACACCTCGCCCATGGACCTGAAGAGCCAGCCCTACGCCGCCAACGCCCTGGCCGCCCAGCGCTTCCACGTGGCCCACGACCTGCAAAAGGTCGGTCAGCCCGTGGACCCGACCGAGTGGCACATGTCGGCGCCGACGGTGAACGCCTACTACAACCCCACCGAGAACGAGATGGTGTTCCCGGCGGGCATCCTGCAGCCGCCCTTCTTCAACCACGCCTTCCCCTCGGCCATGAACTACGGCGGCATCGGCATGGTCATCGGCCACGAGCTGACCCACGGCTTCGACGATGAGGGCCGCAAGTTCGACAAGGACGGCAAGCTCAGCGACTGGTGGCAGGCGGACACGGCCAAGGAGTTCGACGGTCGGGCCCAGTGCGTGGCCGACCAGTACAGCGGCTTCACCTCGGTGGACGGGCTGCACCTCAACGGGCAGCTGACCCTGGGCGAGAACCTGGCCGACCTGGGCGGGATCAAGCTGGCGTATGAGGCCTGGAAGGCCCAGGGCGGCGGCGGCCCGGTGCCCACGGTCGACAACATGACCGACGACCAGCTCTTCTTCGTCTCCTTCGCCCAGGACTGGTGCACGCTCATGAGCCCCGAGCTGGAGAAGATGCTCGTGACCACCAACCCGCACAGCCCGCCTCGTTACCGGGTCAACGGTCCGCTGGAGAACACCTTGTCCTTCCGCGAGGCCTTCCAGTGCCAGGCGGGTACGCCCATGGTCGCGGATCACACCTGCGCGGTCTGGTAGGACCGTGAGCACCCTGCTGCTCCTGCTGCTGGGCTGTGCCCAGACCGGTGGGCCGCCCCCGCCGGCGCCCATCGCTGCGCCACGGGACCAGGTCGCCCAGGTCCAGATGGGCCTGGAGACGGCCCGCAGCGCCTGGTTGGCCGGGCAGAACCAGGCGGCAGCCGACCAGGTGCGGCGCGTCTACGCCGAGGACTTCGCCGCTCTCCAGCCGTCCCTGCGCGCCGCCGACCCCCAGGCCACCCTGGGGCTGGAGTACGCCTTCGGCCTGCTGGTCTCGCACGCCGAGTCCCCCGGTCCGGGCAGCACGGTGGCCGCCGAGATCGCCACCCTGGAGGGCCGGCTCTCTGCCGTGGCGAGCTCGCTGCCGGCCGAGCCTGTCGTACCGGCTGCGCCCGGGGAGCCGACTGCGCCAGGGGTGCCGGCCGGGCAGGCTCCCGGGGCGGCGCCGGGCAGCGCCCCCGCAGGCAGCAGCGACATCCGGGCGGTGCCGGCGGTCCCGGTGGGCGGCGACCAGTAGGGCCCTGGGGGCGCAGGCGTCAGCGCCAGTCCCCGTCCCCCATCTCGACCCCGCCCTGGGGGAAGTACTCGGTCCAGCGCCGGTCGACGGTGGCGGCGGTGTCGGGGTCGCAGAAGAGCTCGGCCGGGTAGCTGGCCTTCATGCGGGCATCGAGGAAGATGGTGCCCTGGTGTACGACGTGGTTGCGCACGATGCGGGTCTCGCTGTGCAGGTCGGCGGCCGGCTCGAAGCGGGTGAAGACGGTCCACAGGAAGCGGGCCTCATCCACGCAGGCCCGGCGGGCGTCGTCGAGGAGCACCACCAGCGGCCAGTCGAAGAAGGCGCCGCGCAGGCGCTGGGCCAGCTCGGGCTCCTCGGCGTGGCCGGGCACGGAGAGGGCCAGGCAGCCGGGGCAGAAGACGACGGCCTCGTGGACGCCGACCGGCAGCTCGCCGTGGAAGGCGTGGGGCAGGCTGCGCCAGGCCTCGCCCACACCGAGCATCACGCCGCGGCTGCCCTGGTTCACGGCGGGGCCGGTGTAGTCCAGCGTGTCCAGCGACAGGCGCCCGAAGACGTAGAGGTCGGTCTCGGGGTGGAAGCGCTCCAGGACGTGGGTCAGCAGGCCCCGGAAGTCCTTGAGGTCCCGCGGCTGGTCGATGAGCAGCAGGAACTTGGTGAGGGAGAGCTGGCCCTCCCCCAGGATGCGGAAGGCGTGATGCATGGCCTCGCGGCCGAAGCGGTCCTGGACGACGGCGGCGCCCAGGCTGTGAAAGCCCGTCTCGCCGTAGCTCCACAGGTCGCGCACCCCGGGCATGACGACGGGGAAGAGCGGGCTGAGCAGCTCTTGCAGGTACTCCCCGATGAAGAAGTCCTCCTGGCGGGGCTTGGCGACGATGGTGGCCGGCCAGATGGCGTCCTTGCGCCGGAAGACCCGGTCGACCTCGATGATCGGGTAGTCGTGCTGCAGGCTGTAGTAGCCGTAGTGATCGCCGAAGGGGCCCTCGGGCCGGCGCACATGGGGCGGGACCTTGCCGACCAGGGCCAGCTCGACCTTGGCGATGAGCGGGTGGGGGCCGGCCGGGTTGTCGACCCGGTCCACCTTGTCGCCCAGCAGCAGGCTGGCCAGCAGCAGCTCGGGCACGTTCTCGGGCAGGGGGGCGATGGCCGAGAGGATGAGGGCCGGCGGCCCACCGACGAAGACGGTGATCGGCAGGGCCTGGCCCTGCTGCTCGGCCAGGTGGTGGTGGAAGCCGCCCCCCTTGCCGATCTGCCAGTGGATGCCCGTGGTGCGGTCGTCGTGCCGCTGGATCCGGTACATGCCCAGGTTGTGGCTGCCGTTTTCGGGGTGCTCGGTGTAGACCAGCGGCAGGGTGATGAAGGCGCCGCCGTCCTCCTTGTGGCAGTGCAGGAAGGGCAGACGCGAGAGCGTTGGTGCCTCCTGCACCTCGGTCACCGGGCCGTGGCCCCGCTGGCGCATGCCGATGTGCAGGCCCTGCCGGAGCAGGTCGCGCTGGGCCCACAGATTGCCCATGGTGGGGGGCACCAGCTCCATGGGCAGCCGCGCCACGCGGGCCACGAAGTCCAGGGGGCGGCGGCCGAAGGCCCGCTCGACCCGGCCGCGCGTGCCGAAGAGGTTGGTGACAACTGGCAGATCGCTGCCCTTGACCCGCGAAAAGAGCAGGGCCGGCCCCCCGGCGGCGATGACCCGCTTGTGGACCTCGGCCAGCTCCAGGTGGGGGTCGACCTCGGCCTCGATCTCGACGAGCTGGCCCTCGCGGCGGAGCAGGGCGAGGAAGGCGCGCAGGTCGGGGAGGGAGGCGGACACGGGGGCCTCGCGGGACGAGGGGGGGCGGGGGAGGGCAGGGGAGGGCAGGGGAGGGCAGGGGCGCAGCTATCCCGTCGGCCTGGGGACCGGGCACGGCCCTTGCTGCGCTCAGCGACAGCCCTTGGAGGCCGCCGTGAAGGTCCAGGCCCTCCCCAACGGACTGCAGCTTCGGCCCCAGGTGCTCTCGGGTCGGGACACGCCGCACGTCACGCTGGAGACGAACACCAGCTGCAACATCCGGTGCAGCTCCTGCTACGTCTCCGAGGCGCCCATGGTCAAGCCGGCCGCCCAGGTCGTGGCCGAGCTCGACCTGGCCCTGGGCAAGCGCCGCCTGGAGACCGTGAGCCTGCTGGGCGGGGAGCCCACCCTGCACCCGCACCTGGTCGACATCGTCCGGGCGGTGAAGGCCCGGGGCCTGCTCTGCCAGGTGCTGACCAATGGCGTGCGCTTCCTCTACGAGGAGCGGCTGGACCTGCTCGACGCGCTGGTCGAGGCCGGGGTGGACCGCTTCCTGCTCCACGTCGACTCCGGCCAGGCCCAAGTGCACGGCGATATCGACGCGGCGCGGCACGCGCTCATGGACCTGCTCGACGCCCGCCAGGTCTGGTACGGCCTGAGCCTGACCCTGTACGAAGGCGAGGAGCACGACCTGCCGCGCATCATGCGGGACTGCGCCCGGCACCCCTTCTTCGACGGCGCGCTGGTGACGCTGGCGCTGGACTTCGAGCACGCCTTCGATCCGCCCCAGGACCGCCTGCGTGAGCCCCAGATGGCCCAGGTGGCCTCGGCCATGCAGGCGAAGCTGGACGTGCTGCCAGCCGCCTACCTGCCCTCCAACCTGGACCGGGACGAGGTCTGCTGGCTGATGTGGTTCTACTGGATCAACGTCGAGACCGGCCGCACCGCGGCGCTGTCCCCGGCGCTCAATCGCCTGACGAAGTCCGCCTGGCGCCGGACCCACGACACGGAGTTCTTCGGCCAGACGCTGGGGGCGGGCCAGCGCAAGCCGGGTCATACGGCACGCCTGCTGGTCGCCACCGCCCTGGCAGAGGGGGCATTGCACCCAGGGCGAGTGGGTCACTTCGCCCAGGTGGGCAAGCGGGGGGACCGCGGCCGCAACCTGCGCTTCCACTACGTGGTGGTCCAGCAGGCGCCGCGGGTCGATCCGGACAGCGGGCGGCTGCAGATCTGCTGGCAGTGCCCCGACGCCACGATCCGCAACGGCCTGCTGACCCCGGTCTGCATCGCCGGGCGCATCAACCCCATGGGCGGCCGGCCGGCGACGGCCCCGCGGGCCCTTGTGGAGGAGGTCTTCGCCCACCTGGGGGAGGCGCCCCCGCCCGAGCCGGCGCCGCCGGAGTCTGCGGCGCCGCCTTCGGCCGCGTCCTGAGGTGACCGAGGGCTCCCCCCCCACGAAGGTCTACGCCTACCGCAAGATCTACGCGGATCTGCTCGGCCCCGGCGGCGAGGTCTGCGTGTTGTACCTGCACCAGGTCTGCATCGCGGGGCGCTGGGTCCGGCGCGCCAGCGTGGAGTGGACCGGGACCGACGGCAGCCGCCGCGTCGGCCAGGCCGTGGACGAGCCGCCGGCCTTCGACGCCGACACGCCCCTGTCGGCGCTGCCGGTGCGCCTGGAGCTGGGCGGCAGCCCGGCCACCCTGCACCTGGAGCAGGAGCAGGGCGCCGGGTCCTCCCCGCAGCCCTCTCCGGCGGTCCTGGATGACGCGGGCCAGGGCAGCGTGCCGTTGGCCGAGGGGCTGCTGCGCCTGCGGCCCGAGCGGCTGCTGCACCAGGGCGACGCCTTCGCGGCCGACCGGGTGCCCCGGCGCCTGGATCGCTGGACCTGCCGGGTGGTCGGCGGGCCCACCTGGGAGCGGCGCTGGCTGGGCGAGGGCCAGCTGGGCGAGCACCGCGGCCCGGCCCTCTACGAGGAGGTGCGCTTCGGCCCGGCCGCTGCGGCCTTGGCGCGGGCAGCATCCTCGGCAGCATCCTAGACAGGCTCCTCCTTCACCTTGTCCCCCTGCACCTCGTCCAGCACCAGCTCCAGGCGGGCCAGGTCCTCCCAGGTCTCCGGCCGGCGCACCCAGCGCGCCTCGCCGTGGTCGATGAGCATCACGCCGGGGTTCGGGCCGCCGAAGCGGGTCGAGGTGGCCGTGAAGTAGGCGCCGGCGTCCATGACGGCCAGGACGTCGCCGGGCTCCAGCGGGGGCAGGCGCAGGTTGCGGTAGACCACGTCCAGGGGGGAGGGCAGGGAGCCGAAGACGCTGACCTTGCTGCTGGCCGGGGCCTCGCGGCTGGCCAGCAGCACGGCGTGCAGCTCGGAGAGGAACATCATCGAGACCGTCATGGCGCCCCCGTCCGTCACGGCGAAGACCCCGACCCCGGGGCGCCGTCGGACGTGGCCGACGGTGAGCAGCAGGGCCTGGGCGTCGCTGACCAGGGCGCGGCCGGGCTCCAGGACCAGGGTCGGCACGGGCAGCTCGCGTCGGGCACAGCCGGCGACGACGGCCTGGATGACGGCGCGGGCGTAGCGGGTGTCCAGGTCGTCGGGCTCGGGCCGGCCCAGCTCGGGCAGGTGGCCGGTGCCCAGGTAGGTCAGCAGCTCCACGGTCGTCATCTCCCGGGACAGCCGGGTGCCCAGGCCGCCACCCAGGTCCAGCAGGGTCGGGTGGGCGCCGCGACGCCGGGCCTGCTGGAGCACGTCGAGCAGCACGTCGACGGCGCGGGCGAAGGCGCCGAGGTCGTGGATGCCCGATCCGATGTGGGCCATGACCCCGCGCAGTTCCAGGTGGGGGGAGGCGCAGGCCAGCTCCAGGGCGCGCTGGACCTCGCCATCCGGCAGGTCCAGCCCGAACTGGTTCTTGCGCGAGCCGGTCAGGGTGGAGGTGTTCCCGCGGGCCGGCGCCACGTCGGGGCAGATCCGCAGGGCCACGGGCGCCCGCAGCCCGCGCTTGCGGGCCAGGTCGGCCACCCGGACCAGCTCGGCGCCGTGCTCCACGACGATGAGCCCCACCTGGGCGTCCAGGGCCTGGGCCAGCAGGGCCTCGTCCTTGTTGGGGCCGTTGAGGACGATGTCCGCGCCGGGGACCCCCAGGCGGCAGGCCAGGTGCAGCTCGTAGGGGCTGACGACCTCGGCCTTGATGCCCTCGGCGTGCAGCACCTGGAGGATGCCGGCCACGGGGTTGGTCTTGTAGGAGAAGTGCAGGTGCACCGGTGCCGGGTAGTCGGCGAAGGTGGCCGTGAGGCGCCGGGCCCGGCTGCGCAGCCGCGCCGCGGAGGCCACGTGCAGCGGGGTGCCATGGGTCCGGGCCAGCACGGCCAGGTCCACCCCCTCCATGTGCAGGTGGCCCGCGTGGCGCTCCAGGCCCCACCAGCCGGGCTCGGGAGCGGTGTGCTGCCAGGGACGGTGCATGGACTCCCCCTCAACGGCGCCAGGTGCGCCAGGCGAAGGACGCTATCCAGTCGAGCCGGGCGGTCCTGCGACCGGAGCGGGCTCCGGGTCGAGGATCGGGGCGCGCCGTAGCGGACGGTGGCGGGGTCGGCGCTGCTCCTCCGCCTGCCGCCAGCGGTCCAGCGCCCGCTGCAGCCGGAAGGGTGAGGTCGTCGGGCAGCGGAACTGCCACAGCTCGCGCAGGGTGCCGACCTGCAGGGTGTCGGCCCGCTCGGTGGAGGTGCTGAGGATCATGCGGATGCCCAGGTGCTGGCCGTCCCAATTCAGGCCCTCGGGGCCCAGGCGCAAGGTGGCCCGGCCCTGGGGGAGCAGGTCCTGGATCGGACCGGAGACCTCCGGGGCCCGGGAGACCTCGACCTCGACCTCCAGGGGCCCCGTCTCGGGGGCCTGCCAGACCGGCGCGGCCCAGTCGGCAAAGGCCTGGACCTGGCCCTCGGGCCCGCGCACGCCGCCGTCCCCGCTGGGGGTCCAGGCCGCCCCGCAGGCGGTGCAGCGCAGGGCCGCCGGCTGCCAGCCCGCCTCGTCCAGGCAGCGTGGGCAGCGCCACACGGCCCGGTACAGGCGATCCAGGTGCTCGCGCTCCAGCCAGACCGGCTGGGGGTCCTGGTCCAGCAGCGCGCGCATCGCTCGATCCAGGCACGCCGCGGGGCTCCCGCCGCGCCAGTCGATGGGGGGCCCGACCCGGGCGTGGATCGTGGGGAGACGCAGGGTGCCCGACCAGCGAGGGCCGCTGGCGTAGGCGTCCTGCAACGCCACCGGGATCACCGGCACGCCCAGGCGGGGCAGCAGGGCGGCGACGCGCTCGTCGGTGCCCAGGTAGGCGCCCAGCACGCTGCGCTCGCGCTCGTTGAACAGGCCCACCACCTCGCCGGCGGCCAGCAGGTCGATGAGGCGGCGGGCGGCCGAGGGATCGGGGCGGAAGCGCCGGACCGGGAAGCTCGGCCAGGCCCGCACCAGGAAGCGGAAGGCGCCGCGTCCCCGGAAGGCCTCGGCCGTGGTCGCCATCCAGACCCGCCGCGGGCTGAGGGCGGCCAGGAACACGGGGTCGGCGTAGGTCGTGTGGTTGGAGACCAGGACGGCCGGCCCGCGCCCCGGCAGGTGCTCCCGGCCCGAGAGCACGCGGACGCGGATCAGGCCCAGGGCCTGGAGCAGGCGCATCAGCGGGCGCAGCGAGGGCCGCGGCAGCAGGGGAGTGGACTGGCGGTAGCGCTCGTAGTCGGCCCCGAAGCGGCGCAGCAGGCCGCGCTCTTCCCACCGGGCGTAGGCCATCCAGACCGGGAGGAAGAGGGGGGCCACCACTAGGGCCAGCCCCGGCGCCCCCACCAGCAGGCCCGCGCCCAGGAGCAGCAGGTTGAAGCCCGCGTAGATCGGGTGGCGGACCAGGACGTAGGGCCCCCGGGTCACCAGCCGAGGGGGCGGCACCGCGCTGACCGGCAGGCCGGGGCCGCGCGCGTCCCCGCCGTGGGACCACAGGTTCCGCATGCCGGCGGCCAGCCACAGGGCCCCCCAGGCCGCCGGGAGGGCGCCCAGGGCGGTCGGCGCGAGCCGCCAGCCGAGCCGGTGGTCGATGGCGAGGCCGGCCTGCCACAGCAGCCCGGGCAGGGCCACGCAGAAGACCCCGGTGTAGACCAGGACCAGCAGGACGGTCCGGGTGCGTCCCGGGCGCGGCATGGGCGACCTCCGGGCCTTGGCATAGCAAGCTGCGTGCCGGGAGGTGCGGCCTTCGCCTGCTTCGACCGGGTCAGCGGATGCCGAGCAGCTCGACCTCGAAGATGAGCGTGGCGTCGGGCGGGATCACGCCCGGGTAGCCGCGCGGCCCGTAGGCGAAGTCGGAGGTGCAGGTCAGGGTGGCCTTCTGCCCCACCGAGAGCTGGGCCACGCCCTCGTCCCAGCCGCGGATGACCTGACCCAGGCCCAGGGAGAAGGTGAAGGGCTGGCCGCGGTCGCGGGAGGAGTCGAACTTCTTGCCGTCGGTCAGGGTGCCGACGTAGTGCACGACCACGGTCTGGCCCTTCTTGGGGAAGGTGACGCCGTCGCCGGGCTGCAGGGTCTGGATCGTGACGCCCATGGGGGCCTCCGGGGTGGGGGTTGCCGGGCCGCCTTAGCCCCCCGGGCGGCGGGTGGCAGGCGGCGCTGTGCAGGGGCCGCGCCGGGGCCGCGCCGGGTCGGCACATGGCGCGCCGCTTGACCCGGGCAGCGGTCCGGCCCAGCATCCCGGCGATGCTGCTGCCCGCCCTGCTTTGCTGCCGCCTGGCCGCCGCCGCTCCCGTGGTGGACGAGTCCTGGTCTGGCGCGGCGCCGCCGGTGGTGGGGGAGGGGGAGCCGACCCTGACGGTGGTCGTGCGAGGCGCCCCCGAGTCGCCGCCGCTGCGGGCCCGGCTGGGTGGGGTGGAGGGCAGGCTCCCGCACCTGGGGCTGGCGGTCTTCGCCTTGGGCCTGCGAGGGGTGCCAGAGGAGGGGCGGCTGGTGCTCCAGCAAGGGGAGCGCACGGTGTGGGCCGACCAGGTGGTGGCTGGGCCCGATGCGCTGGTGCTGCTGGCCTGGCGCGGCAGCGGGCGGATCGAGCGCCTGCCCGCGGCCCGGGACGCGGCGTCGGTCCCGGCCTCGCCTCGCCCCTGGTGGGCGGCGGGCTGGCTGGCCCTCTGCGTCGGCGCGGTCGCGGTCGCGGTGGCAGCCGGGGGCCGACGCGCATGAGGCGCCACCTCGCCGTGCTGCTCTTCTTCCTCGTCGTCGCGGCGGCCTGGTCCTGGCCCGCGCCCCTGCTGGACCCGCAGCGCCTTCCGGTGCGCCACTTCGACCTGCTGCCGGCCTTGTGGCTGGTCGACCAGGCGCCCCACATCGGCCTGGACCTCGCCAGCCCCGACACGGCTTGGCCCCTGGGCGAGAGCCTGGCCCGCCTGGACTCCTGGGTGCTGCTGGCCTTGTCCTGGCTGCTGCGACCGCTGCTGTCGGCGCCGCGCCTGCTGTGCCTGGTGGCCTGGCTGGGGCCGGCCTTGTCGGCCTTGTCGGCCGAGCGGGCGGCCGCGATGTTGGGCGCGCGCCGGCCCTGGACCCTGGTGGCGGGCCTGGCCTACGGCCTGTCGGGGGTGGCGGCCAGCGCGGCCCTGGAGGGGCAGATCCCCCACCTGCTGGCGCCCTGGCTGCCCCTGTGCCTGGCCATGGCCTGGCGGGCTGGCGATCCCGACGGTCGCCCCCTTCATGGGCTGCTGGCCGGGCTGGCGGCAGCCCTGGCCTTGCTGACCACGGCCTACCACGGCCTGGACGCCGCCCTGGTGCTGCTGGTCCTGGGCCTGCGGGCCGGGCGTCGCCTGCCGCGCCTGCTCCCGGCCCTGGTGCCCCTGCTGCCGGTCCTGGCCTGGTTGTCCTGGGCCTACGCCCGGGGCGAGGGGGACGTCGTGGAGCCGCGGCGGATCCTGGACCTGGCGGGCCTGGGCTCGGCCAGCCTGGCCTCGCTGCTGTCCTGGACGCCGGCCCAGGACCTGGTGGGGCACAGCGTCGGCGCGCCCCTGGGGGGCCTGGTGACGGTGGCGCTGCTGCTGGGCTGGCGGCGGCGACAGGACCGGTGGCTGCTGGCCCTGGCCCTGCTGGGCCTGCTGCTGGCCCTCGGGCCGGTGCTGCGCCTGTCCTCGGGCGGAGCGGGCCTGCCCTCGCCCCTGGCCTTGCTGTGGCACACGCCGGCCGGGGTGGTGCTGCGCTTCCCGGTGCGCTTCGCCTGGCTCACGGCCCTGGCGGGCGGCATCGTGGCGGCCCGCCTGCTCTCCGAGGCCGCGCCGCGCCTGCCTGCCGGGGCACGCTGGAGCCTGCTGGGCCTGGCCCTGGCCGACGTCTTCGTGGTGACGGGCATGCCGGGCCGCCAGGACAGCCGCCCCGTGCCCCCCGCCCTGGGCGAGGCCCATGGCGCCGTGTTGGACCTGTTCCCCGTCGCGGCCTTCCCCGAGCAGTCCGACGTGGAGATGTGGGCCCGCACGGTCTCCTGCGCGCGCCAGGTCTCGCATCAGCGGCCGACCCTGGCCCGCTGCATGGGCACCCGGAGCGGCAGCCCCCGGACCACGGTCAGCGCCTGGCTGCTGCCCCGCCTGCTGGGCCCGGCCGGCCCCCCCGCCGACCTGGCGCGGGTCCTGGCGGGCCTGGGTGTGGGGGAGGTCGTGGTCCACCGCGACTTCTTCCGCCCCGAGGACCTGCCCCGGCTGGAGGGCGCCCTGGCCACGGCCCTGGGGCCGCCCGCCACGCAGACCGCCGCCGGGGTGCGCTTCGCCGTGCCCGGCGCCCTGGCCGGTCGGGAGGCCGCGACCCGGGCCCTGGCGGGGCTGCGGCCCTGAGTGGCTGCGGCCGGGGGGGCCTGCTCAGTGCGCCAGGACCTGCTTGCGGGCGGGCACCGGCACGCCGCGGCACCAGCCACCCTCGGCCAGGGTGGCCTTCCAAGGCTGGAAGGCGGGCTCCTCGCCGTGCTGGCTGGCGTAGTAGCAGGTGGCCAGCAGGCCCTGGGCGATGGCGGTGTAGCCGAAGTGCTGGGTCTGGCCGATGAGCACGCTGCCGCAGGCGTCCTGGCTGTCCATGGGGCAGGTTACGGCCGCGCCGAGCATGGTGGCGGGCGGCTTGTCGGGGTGCAGGCCCTCCCAGCGCAGCAGGGCCGGCTTGATGTTGCGCACGTCCTCGTCGCCGTCGGGGTGCAGCTTCGAGTCGTCCAGCCCGGCGACGGCAGAGGTCATGGCGAACTGCACGGCGGCCCCGCTGCGGGCCAGCTCCGGGTCGCGCCAGGCCTCCTGGAGCAGGCGCATGGCGGCCTGGGTGCTGCGGGCCAGGTCGGTGCGCTCGTCGACGGCGCAGCCCTCGATGCTGCAGCGGCCGCCCGAGACATAGGGGGCGTTGTCGGAGGGGTCGAGGGGGGGCACGTCATCGGTCGGCGCCCAGGTCCCGGGTCGGCCGTGGATGGTGCAGCCGGACACGGCCAGGCCGGTGCGGTGGGCCACCTCGGGCAGCAGCTGCCAGGGGCCGGCCTCGCAGGTGCGGCCGACCAGGTCGGTGTGGAAGCGGCTGAGGTTGAAGGGCACGCCGGCCATGATCTCGGGCAGGCCCGCGGCGCGCAGGGCGAGGACCACGCTGCCGTAGTCGCCGCTGACCTGCTCCAGGCGGCGCCAGAAGGCCCAGCCCCGCTGGTGGGCGTAGGCGGACTGCTCGACGAAGAGCCGCAGGCGGTCGTCCCAGCGGCTGCGGTCGGTGCCCAGGGTGGGGTCGCCAGCGGCCTGGGCGTTGGGGAGCATCACCTGCTCGCCGAAGCCGCGGCGGATGGCCTCGACCCAGACCGGCTCGCGGGTCTCCAGGTCGGGCACCGCGTCGATCGCGACCGAGGAGTAGCGCTCCACGCCCTGCTCGACGGGATCCAGCGGCACCGGCTCGGCCGTGACCGAGCGGAAGCCCTGCACGCCGACCATGACGGCGGTGGCGGCACACACCAGGCCCAGGGCCCCCAGGGCCAGGCGGGGCCAGCGGCGGCTCGGCGGCGGCTCCAGCGCCGGATCGCCCAGACCCGGCGGCATGCTGGAAGGTCGGGCCGGGCCGACTCCCGCCTCGCGCCGGCCGCCCATGGGCTGGGTGCCGACCAGGCGCAGGTCCAGGCCGCGCTCGGGCCGCCCCAGGTGCAGCCGGCCGCCGACGGGCAGCCAGGCCGGCTCCTGCAGCGCCGGCACGTGGGTCCAGTCCGCAACCTCGGCGGGTCCCAGGCGCAGGACGGCCGCCTCGGCGGGGTGGACGGCGACGCGGCCCTCCGCGGTCACCAGCAGGCTCAGGTGGTGGGCCTCGACCCCGCGGGCCGGCGGCAGGCGGTGCCCGTCGGGGCCGGGGTCGGCCCCCATGCGGATCACCGGGCCGCGCAGGCGGACGGTCTGGGGGCGGCACCGGGGAGCTGGATCTCCAGGACCAGGTCATGGCTGCCGGTCGCGCCGGTGCCCAGGCCCGTGGGCAGGGCGGGCACGGCGGGAGCCGTCGAGGGAGGGTGCGGGGCACCAAAGCCGGGGGGCGAGGTCATCGGGCGAGGTCGGGGCAGGTTCGGGGCAGGTTCGGGGCAGGTTCGGGGCAGGTTCGGGGAGAAGGGGCGGGCCGGCAGGCGCAGCACCGGCCCGCGTCCGAGAGGGGCGCCCAAGGTATGGACGCCGAGAGGACCCTTGCCCAGCCCCCCTGCCTCGCCGAAGGCCGCTTCTGTGCAGACCAGGGCCGCTCCCAGGCCGATCCGGTCATGGTATAGCTCGCAGGGGGCGTGGCCTTGGCTCCCCCGCTGCGTCTCGATCTGGCTGGAGCCCTCGATGAGCGTCACACTGATCAACCCTCCCGAAAAGCTGCGCGTCTGGGCGGGAATCAGCGAGAGCATGGCCTACGGCGTCTACTGCTTCCCGCCGCTGGGGCTGATGTACCTCCAGGCCAGCCTGGAGAAGCGCAGCCCCCACCGCTGCGAGATCTACGACGCGGTGGTCGACGACATGGACCACGACGAGTTCGAGGCGGGCCTGTCCCGCTACGACCTCGACTTCGTGGGGATCAGCACCTACACCCACAGCCTGCCGGACGTGCAGCGGGTGGTGAACACGGTGCGGTCCCGCAACCCCGGGGCCCACATCTCCCTGGGTGGGCCCCACACCATCATGTTCCCCGAGTACGCGATCCAGCTGAAGGGCATCGACAGCATCTGCACCGGCGACGGGGACGACGCCTTCGTCGAGATGGTCGAGGCCGTGGATCAGGGTCGCAGCCTGGACGGCATCGCCGGCGTGTGGTTCAAGGACCGCGCCGGCGGGGTCCACCGCAACGCGGCCCGCAAGGAGTCGCGCTCCCTGGACGACCAGATCTGGCCGGACCGCAGCCGCACCCGGTACAAGGACTACTGGGTCCCCGGGGCCAAGCAGCCGCTGGTCACCACGGCCATCACCAGCAAGGGCTGCCCCCACTCCTGCCCCTTCTGCTTCACCTACACCAAGCAGTACCGGATCCGGGAGATCGACAACATCCTGGACGAGGTCGAGCACTGCGTGCAGCTCGGCATCACCGAGGCCTTCTTCGTCGATGACCTCTTCACGCCGAACAGCTCCTGGGCCATGCGCTTCTGCGACGGCATCGAGCGCCGCGGGCTGAGCTTCTCCTGGGGCTACAAGACGACCGTCGCGGGCACCACCCGCGAGCAGGTCCGGCGCTGCAAGGAAGCCGGCTGCACCAAGATGCACTTCGGCGTCGAGAGCATGACCAACGACGGCCTGGCCGAGCACGAGAAGCACTGCGACACTGACGACGTCCACCGCGTCTTCCGCTGGTGCCGCGAAGAGGGCGTGCGCTCGGTGGCCTACATCATGATCGGCGGGCCCCACGAGCACACGGCCAAGGACGTCCTGGCCAACCTCGACGAGGCCATGAAGCTGGACGCCGACTACGCGGCCTTCGCCATCTACACGCCCTACCCCGGCACCCCGACCTTCCAGGAGGGCGCCAAGCTGGGCCTGTACCCGGCAGACTGCTGGGACAAGCTGATGACCGACCCGCTGTGCGGCGAGAAGGTCCCGGTGGCCTGGGAGCAGTGGCTGTCCAAGGAGGAGCTGCTCGACCTCATCCGGATCTGCCACCGTCGCTTCTACTTCCGGCCCCGGTTCATCGCGCGCCAGCTCATGCAGATCGAGAGCAAGGAGGAGCTGAAGCGCCTGGCCCTGGGCGCGGCCTCCATCCTGCAGATGGAGCTGCTCAAGGTCGGCAGCCACGAGGCGCCGGTCTAGCCGCCGGTCTAGCCGCCGTGGCCGGTCGCCAGCAGGACCAGGACCAGGCTGCCCAGGACCATGCGGTAGATGGCGAAGGGCACGAAGCCCCGCGTGCGCACCCAGCGCATGAACCAGGCCACCACCGCATAGGCGACGACGAAAGACACGACGAAGCCGATGCCCAGGCAGATCCAGCCCTGGGCATCGTGGGGACCGGCGCCCAGGGCGTCGCTGCCACGCAGGGACTTCAGCAGGTCGTAGCCGGTGGCCGCCACCATGGTCGGGATCGACAGCAGGAAGCTGAATTCCAGGGCGGCCGGGCGGTCCATGCCGGCCAGCTGCCCGCCGGCGATGGTGGCCATGGAGCGGCTGGTGCCGGGGAAGACCGCCGAGAAGACCTGGCAGAAGCCCACCCAGGCGGCCTGCCCATAGGACATCTGCTCCACCGAGGCGATGCCACCCCTGGCCCGGGCATCGACGACCCACATGATCGCGCCACCGACCAGCAGCGAGCCGCCCATGATCCAGGCGCTCTCCAGGTTCTCGCCGACGACCTTGCTGAGCAGCAGGGCCGGCACGGCGGTCACCACGAAGGCCAGGCTGGTGAGCGCGATGGGCTTGCGTTCGGCGGTGAGGAAGGTCCACAGCCGCTGCCGGAAGTAGATCGGCAGGCAGAGGATGGCCCCGAGCTGGATGACGATGGCGAACATCTTCCAGTAGGGGTCGCCCAGGTCGATGCCCAGCCAGCTCTGCGCCAGGCGCAGGTGGGCGGTCGAGCTGACCGGCAGGAACTCGGTGAGCCCCTCCAGGATCCCGAGCAGCAGTGACAGCAGGTAGGGGTTCACGGGCGCCTCCGGCGCTGCTGGCTAATCCGGATCGGCCCGGATTGGGTCCGTTAGGTAGCGTTCAGGAGGTACACATGGACCGGGTGTTCCTGGGAGCGGGCCGGATCGGCGCCGGCATGATTCAGGCGGCGCGTAGCCGCGGAGAGGTGGTGCGGTGTTGGAATCGCACGGGCTCCAAGGCGCGGGAGGTGGCGCAGGCCACGGGCGCAATCGCCACCAATGGCCTGGCCGAGGCCGTGGCCGGCGCGCCCCTGGTGCACCTGGCGCTCGCGGCGGACGAGGCGGTGGACCAGGTGCTGGGCAGCATCCTGCCCCACCTGGCGCCGGGCGCCATCGTGGTGGACCACACGACGGCCTCGCCTCGGGGCACCGCCGCGCGGGCCGGGCGCATGGCGCACGAGGGCGTGGCCTTCCTGCATGCGCCGGTCTTCATGTCTCCCGCCGGCTGTCGGGCCATGGCGGGGGTCATGGTGGTGGCGGGACCCCAGGGCGCCTGGCGGCAGGCGCAGCCGGCCTTGTCGGCCATGACGGGTGAGGCTTGGTACGTGGGCGAGCGCGCGGACCTGGCGGCCATCACCAAGCTGGCGGGCAACGCGCTCATCGTGAGCGTGGTGGCTGGCCTGGCCGATGTGCTGGGCATCCTGCGGGCCCAGGACGTGCCGCCCGAGCACGCGCTGGCGCTACTGTCCCACTTCAACCCGGCCGGCGTGCTCTCCTACCGCGGGCCGACCATGGTCTCCGGTGATCACCGCACGTCGTGGGCCCTGACCATGGCCCGCAAGGACGTCGGGCTGATGGTGGACGCCGCCGATGGCAGCCCCCTGGCCCTGCTGCCCGCCCTGCTGGCGCGCATGGACGTGCTCATCGCCCAGGGGCACGGCGCCCTGGACCTGGCGGCCCTGGCCGTGGACCACGTGCCCACGACACAGCGCGACGCGTAGAGGGTCGAGCGGCGCAGGTCGGCGAGCGCTGCGGACCGCGGATCGCTAGTGCAGCAGGTTGGCGATCAGCGCCACGGTGCCGAAGACGCCCAGCAGGCCCAGCAGGCCCACCAGGTACCAGCGCAGCTCGCCCCAGACGCCTGGGGGATGGACCTGGGCCGGCGGCGGCAGCAGGTGGTCTTCTTCGCCCAGGGCGGCCTCATCTCGCAGCCAGCGCCCGATGCCCGCCGGACGCGGCAGCAGCATGGGCACCCGCTGGCGGTAGGCCTGGTACCGGTCACCGAAGCGTTGGTCGCAGAAGCGCTCCTGGAGGTAGCGGTTCGTGACCAGGCTGTAGAGCACGAGCACCGGCACGAAGCCGACCAGGAAGACCGTCGAGCCGAAGGCGATGCCCAGGCCGATGACACCGGCCAGCTTGCCCAGGACCGAGGGGTGGCGCACCAGGGTGTAGGGCCCGGTGTCGACCATGGCGGTGGGCCCGCCGTCGACGTGGGTGCCCGGCGAGCCGCCGCCGGACAGGTACAGGTAGCCGTAGACGTACCAGACCCAGACGCCGCCGGTGATGATCGTCAGCGCGCCCGCTGCCAGGCGGGCCGGCAGGGGCAGGAAGGGAGCCAGCCCCAGCGCGCTGTCCACCTTGGTGGCGATCCAGGTCATGGCCAGGGCTGCCGGGAACATCACGAAGATGTGGATCGCGAAGTTCCGGTACAGCTCCGGCGCGCGGATCGCCGCGAAGCAGGCCGCCAGGGACGGCCGGCGCACGAGCGCCCGGGCGGCGGGCGGCAGCGCTGTGGCAGGAGGTGAGCGCACGGAGGCCCCCATGCTATCGCGGACCCGCCCGGTCGGCCGGGTCCACGCCGACGGCGAGGCGGCTCGCTCAGATCTCCTCTGTGTCCTTGAGACCGGCCGCGTGGCGGGCGGTGGCCAGCTCCAGCACCTCGCGCAGGCGCGGACCCTCGGTGGGGTGGGCCTGCACGTCGGCGAACCAGGCCTCGAGGGCGTCCTTCTCCAGGACCTCGCGGACCAGGAGCTGCTCGGCCATCTGGTCGAGGATGTCCTTGTGGGCGGCCAGGATGCCCTGGGCCCGGTGGTGCGCGGCGTCCAGGATGCGGCGCACCTCCTGGTCGATCTGCTGGCTGGTCTCTTCGCTGACCGGCACGTCGCGCATGCCGTTGCCGCCGATGCCGAAGGGGTTCTGCAGCTCGCCGCCGTAGTCCACGGCGCCCATGCGCTCGCTCATGCCGAACTGGCCGACCATGCGCCGGGCCAGGTCGCTGGCCTTGCGGATGTCGTCGCCTGCACCCGTCGTGAAGTCGCCGAAGGCCAGCTCCTCTGCCGCGCGGCCGCCGTAGAGCACCGTGAGCCGGTTCTGCAGCTCGCTGCGGCTCATGAGGTAGCGGTCCTCCAGCGGCATCTGCAGCGTGTAGCCGAGGGCGCCGATGCCGCGCGGGATGATGCTGATCTTCTGGACCGGGTCGGCGCCGGGGCAGGCCGCGGCGCAGATGGCGTGGCCGGCCTCGTGGTAGGCGACGACGCGCTTCTCCTGCTCGGAGAGGCGGCGGGACTTCTTCTCCAGGCCGGCGACGATGCGCTCGACGGCGTCGGAGAGGTCCTCCATCTCGATGTGGGGCTTGCCGCGACGGGCCGCCAGCAGGGCGCCCTCGTTCAGGGCGTTGGCCAGGTCGGCGCCGGCGAAGCCGGGGGTCATGCGGGCCAGGTCGGTCAGCTCGACCCCGGGGGCCAGCTTGAGGTCGCGGGCGTGGACCTTGAGGATGGCCTCGCGGCCGCGCACGTCGGGGCGGTCCACCAGCACCTGCCGGTCGAAGCGCCCGGCCCGCAGCAGGGCGGGGTCCAGGATCTCGGGCCGGTTGGTGGCGGCCATGATGATGATGCCCTTGCGGCCGTCGAAGCCGTCCATCTCCACCAGGAGCTGGTTCAGGGTCTGCTCGCGCTCGTCGTGGCCGCCCACCGGGTTGGCGCCGCCGCGGGCCTTGCCGATGGCGTCCAGCTCGTCGATGAAGATGATGCAGGGCGCGCGCTCTGCGGCTTCCTTGAACAGGTCGCGCACGCGGGCGGCGCCGACGCCGACGAACATCTCGACGAAGTCGGAGCCCGAGATGCTGTAGAAGGGGACCCCGGCCTCACCGGCGACGGCGCGGGCCAGCAGGGTCTTGCCGGTGCCCGGGGGGCCGACCAGCAGCACGCCCTTGGGGATCTTGCCGCCCAGGATGGTGAAGCGCTCGGGCGTCGACAGGAACTGCACGATCTCCTGCAGCTCCTCGATGGCCTCGTCGATGCCGGCGACATCGGCGAAGGACACGCCGGTGCCCTCTTCCGGGGCCAGGGTCGCGCGGGACTTGCCGAAGGTGGCCACGCCGGGAGGGGCCCCGCCCTCACGCCGGAACATGAAGACGAAGAGCGCGCCCATGAGGAGCATGGGGAAGAGCCAGGCCGTGCCGGCCTCGCAGCTCGAGGGGGGCTTGGCCGCGTAGGTGACGTGGTTGGCGTCGAGGACCTTGACGAAGTCCGCGTCGGCCGTCACCCGGGGCAGCGACATGCTCTCCGGGCGGCCGGGGACCGGGGTCGCCGTGCCGGCGGGACCCTGGCCGACCTTGTAGGTGACCTTGATGTTTGGGTCTTCGAAGTCGACGCGGTCGATCTTTCCGGCCTCGATGTCGGCCTTGACCTCGCTCCAGGTGGTGTCGCCGGTCTGCTCCGTGCGGAGCTTGCCGACGAGCAGCAGGCCCACGATCAGGAACAGGGCGATGTACATGACCAGGACGATGGGGCGGTTTCGGTTCACGGGCCCTCGCTATGCACGGCCTGTCGAAGCGGCAAGCGCATGTGGCAGAGTGGGAGCAGGGTGTCCCCTCTCCCGCAGCCCCCATACCCTCCTGGCGGAGCCTCCATCATGATCCTGCATCCTGTGTCCCTGGTCCTGGCCTTGTCCCTCGCTGCCTGCGGGGACAAGGGGGGCGGCGGGAACGACAGCGGGGGCGACGGCGGCAACGTCGCTGGCATCGACCAGGACGGGGACGGCTACGACAGCGTCGAGACCGGGGGCGATGACTGCGACGACGGCAACGCCGCCACCCACCCCGGCGCCACCGAGCGCTGCGACGGCTCGGACAATGACTGCAATGGCGAGGTGGATGAGGGCTTCGACGCGGACGGCGACGGCCACTTCGCGCAGGACGCCTGCGCCACGACGCGGGAGAACGGCGACGACTGCGACGACGGCGCGGCGACGGTCTACCCCGGGGCGCCGGAGACCCCCTACGACGGCATCGACCAGGACTGTGACGGCTCGGACCTGGCCGATGTCGACGGCGACGGCGCCGACGCGGTCGCGGTGGGCGGGGACGACTGCGACGATGGCGACGCGGCCATCGGGCCCGACGCCACCGAGACGCCCTACGACGGCATCGACCAGGACTGCAGCGGGGCCGACCTGACCGATGTGGACGGCGACGGCTACGACGCGGTCGAGGCGGGCGGGGACGACTGCGACGACACCCAGGCCTCGGCCCACCCCGGCGGCGTCGAGATCGCCTACGACGGCATCGACCAGGACTGCGACGGCGCTGACCTGGCCGACGGGGACGGGGACGGCCACGCGGCCCTGGCGGGCGGCGGCGACGACTGCGACGACACCGACGCCGGGATCTACCCCGGCGCCCACGAGATCCCCTACGACGGCATCGACCAGGACTGCGACGGCAATGACCTGACCGACGTGGACGGCGACGGCCACGACAGCACCCGGGCGGCCGGAGACGACTGCGACGACAGCGATCCGCAGGTCCACCCGGGGACCGTGGACGTGGGCGGGGACGGCGTCGACGCGGACTGCGACGGCACGGACGGGGGCACCATGTCGCTGGACAGCCTGTCGCCCAGCATCTACGGCGTGACCGGCTCCCAGGACTACCTGGGCCTGGCGGTCGCCATCTGCGACCTGGACGCCGACGGCTACGGCGAGCTGCTGGTCGCGGCGCCGCTGGCCAACAGCTACCACGGGCGGATCGGAATCTTCTCGGGCGCCTCGGCCGACACCTGGACCGGCGGCATGAGCCTGGACGACGCCGACGTGGTCATCGAGGGCGACAGCTACTTCATGGGCTTCGGCCTGGGCTGCGGGGACATCGACGGCGACGGCTTCCTGGACCTCATCACGACCCGCGCCGAGATCTCCTACACCACGACCTACACCACGGACTTCGAGATCCTGGTCTGGTACGGCGACGGCACGGCCTTCGCGGGCGGGAGCACCGATGCTGCCGCCGACGCGGTGCTGCGCTTCGACCTGGGCTCGGTCCGTGCGGCGGGCAACCTGTACAGCCGGGACGTGAGCCTGGGCGACCTGGACGGCGACGGCAAGGACGAGCTCGTCGTCAACATGCAGCAGGGCAGCAACGCCGACGGCACGCTCCAGAACGGCGACGACACGGTCTGGATCATCCCCGGCGGCAGCTACAGCGGGACCCTGGCCATGGCGTCGGAGGTCGCGGCCAAGGTGGGGGTGGACCAGGGGGTCGTGATCCAGTCGGCCCTGGTGGTGCCCGACATGGACGGCGACGGCAAGGACGACCTCTTCGTGGGCCAGGCCGGCTGGGACCAGGACTACCCGGACAGCACGGGCTCGCCGACCTACGAGGGCCTGGCCGCGTTCATCGCCACGCCCTCGGGCACGAGCTCCACGGCCTCGGAGCTGGCCTTCGGCAGCATCGTGGGCGAGACCGACGACGCGCTGGCCTACGGGGCGGCCTTCGCCGACCTGGACGGCGACGGCGCGCCGGATGGCCTCTTCAGCTCGCTATACGACACGGCGGGCGGCACGGGCGCCGGCGGCTTCTACACGGTGGGCGACCTGCCCGGCACCCTGGCCGACGGCACCGGGCTGGCTCGCGGGGACGTGGCGGACGGGCACGTCTACGGCGAGACGGCCAGCACCTACTTCGGCGTGAACCTGTTCCCCGTCGGGGACATCGACGGCGACGGCCGGTCCGAGGTCCTGGCCGGCCAGCAGGCAGGCACGGATCCGGGGCGCTTCTACCTGCTGGACGGCGCCTCGCTGTGGGGGGACACGGCGGTGAGCGGCGCCTCCCTGCTGCGGGTCGACGGCGTGGAGACGACGGACGGCACGGGCCTGGTGGCGGCGACGGGGGACCTGGACGGCGATGGCATCGCCGACCTGGCCCTTTCGGCCTACGCCGCCAGCACGACCAGCGCGGGCAGGGCCTACACGACGGGCCGCCTGTACCTGGCGCTCAGCCGCGACTTCGTCCGGCGCTGAGCCGCGACCTCCTGCGGCGCTCAGGACCCGACGTGGCCCGGCGCCGCGAGGGGGCGGCGCCTCAGGTCTCCTCGTCGAGGACCTGGGTGGTGCGCTTGTAGAGGAAGCGGGCCTGCTGGAGGTTGTCGCCGATGCAGGTGACGCCCAGCTTTCCGTACTCGGAGAGGGCGCCCATCAGGTGGAAGACCACGCCGCGCTCGGTGGCGCCGTGGAAGTGCAGCCCGTGGTAGACGCTGATGTCGATCAGGTCCTCGGGCAGCAGGCCCCGGTAGCGATCCTGCTGCAGGGTGTCGCTGGCGAAGTAGTACTTGGGCGTGCCGTTCTGGGCGAGGAACTCGCCGGTGACCGGGTCGTAGTCGCCGTCGGTGAGGAAGCGCAAGGTGAGGAAGGGGTGGGTCGTGCCGCCCTTGCGCAGGTTGACCTCGATGGCGTGGTGGGTCCAGTGGACCGGTCCCTGGGCGGGGTCGCCGTCGGGCACGCTGACGAAGTCCGTGGCGAAGCGGCCGACGACGCCCTTGGCGGCCAGGGCCTCGGCCACGCGCTGGCCGGCGGCCTGGACCTCCATGCGGTAGGCCGGGTCGGCGGGGAAGGTGCAGCCCTCGAAGACCTGGCCCGAGGGCCCGCCGAGGACCTGGTCGTGGGTGCTGATGCTCTGGGCCTGGCCCAGGGCGTTGACCCGGTTCTGGCTCGAGGGGCTGCGCTTGTGCTCGCCCTCGACGAAGAGCTCGACCACGCCCTGCATCTGCTGGAACTTGGCGTGGAAGCGGGGCCAGGTCTCACGCGCGGCCTCGAAGCGCAAGCTGGTCGGCAGCCGCTGCAGGATGGCCCGGGTCAGCTCCTCTTCGGTGCCGGCCTCGTCGGGCTGGTACCAGAACAGGGCGTTGCCCTCGCCCGAGAAGCCCTCGTTGAGCTTCACGACGGCGCGTCGGGCGTCGGGGTGGCGCAGCTTCAGGGCGGCCAGGGCCCGGGCGATGTCCTGGTCGTCCCGCAGGCGCTCGAAGCCGTCGGGGAAGGTCACCCCGGCGTCGCGGAAGATCTCCCGACAGCCCGACTTGCTGCCCAGGTCCGACAGCGTGGGGTCGTTGGCGTACAGGGGCAGGCCCAGGGTCACGGCCAGGGTCCGCTCCAGGGGCGAGGAGTTGAAGCAGGTCATGTGGGCGATGGAGGTCTCGCCCACGGCCTCTCGGATGCGGCGCAGCAGGCGCGGTCGGGCCAGGATCTTGGCAGACAGCGGCACCGCCGAGGCGTCTCCGCAGTGCAGCAGGACCAGCCGGCGGCGGGCGTGGGAGGTCGGCACGCCGGACAGCAGCTGCAGGTAGTAGTCGATGATGGTCGGGTCGAGCTGCTGGCTGGTCACGAAGACCAGGCGCGTGCGGGGCCGCCGCAGCAACATCAACAAGAAGAGCAGGCGCTCCTCGTAGTGGTGCACCCCGCTGACCTTGGCCAGCTCGTCGGGGTCTAGCGACAGGCTGGGGATCACCAGCACCGTGTTGGGCAGCCGGCTGTCCGCGTCGAAGCGGGCGAAGGTGTCGCGCAGGCGGGACTGCACCCGGGCGAATGCGGCGAGCTCCTCGGGGGACCCGGGGATGGGCGTCGTCATCGGGCGGCCTCCATGCCCCGGTTCTAGCAGAGGCGGCGCCCGGGGGTCAATCACGCTGCGATCGCTGCGCCCGGGCTCAGCTCGCGCCGTGGCCCAGCAGGACGACGGGCACGGTGCGCAGCAGCAGCTTGATGTCGAGGAAGAGGGACCAGTTGTCGATGTACTCCAGGTCCAGCTTCATCCAGGTCTCGAAGTCGATGTGGTTGCGACCCGAGACCTGCCAGATGCAGGTGATGCCCGGCCGCATGGACAGGCGGCGGCGCTGCCAGCGCTGGTACTCCTCGACCTCGCGGGGCAGGGGCGGCCGCGGCCCGACCAGGCTCATCTCGCCGCGGAAGACGTTCCAGAACTGGGGCAGCTCGTCGATGGATGCCTTGCGGATCAGCCGGCCGACGCGGGTCACCCGCGGGTCGGACTTGATCTTGAACACCGGACCGCCCATCTCGTTCAGGCGCGCCAGCTCGGCCTTGCGAGCCTCTGCGTCGATGACCATGGAGCGGAACTTCCACATCTTGAAGCCGCGCCCGTACAGGCCGCTGCGCTCCTGGCCGAAGAAGATGGGGCCGCCGTCTTCGAGCTTGATGGCCAGGGCCGTCAGGGCGAAGACGGGGGCCAGGGCCAGCAGGGCCAGGCCCGACAGCAGCACGTCCATGGCGCGCTTGACGGCCAGGGCCTCGGCGTCTTCGGGGATGGCCGAGAAGGACAACACGTGCCAGCCGTCCAGGTCGGCGAGCTGGGCCTTGGAGATGGACAGGCCCAGGAAGTTGGCGTCCATGCTGAAGGTGACGCCCAGCTCCTCGCAGGAGTCGGCGACCTGGCGCAGGGTGTCCACCGACATCGAGGAGCCGGTCACCATCACCTCGTCCACCGCGTGCAGCTCCAGCACCCGGGGGAGGTCGGCGATCCGCCCCATGATCCGCGCGCCGTCCAGCTCCTCGGCCGAGGCGTCGTCGGCCTGCAGGATGCCGAGCACGCGGATGCCCCACTCCTGGTGGCGCCGCAGCACCTCGAGCAGGGGCGAGACGTCGTCCAGGGTGCCAACCACCAGGATCTGGTGGCTGATGGCGCCCCGCAGGCGGCCGCGGATCCACTGGATGAGCAGGACGCGGGTGAGGAAGATGGCCGGCACGCTGCTCAGGGCGAAGCCGGCCAGCACGGTGCGGGACAGCTCGCGCCCGACCTGCAACGTGAAGGTCACCGTGAGCAGGAAGAGCAGGGCGAAGGCGCTGGCCCGCGCGATGCGCAGGAGCAGCACGTCCATGCGGACGCGGCGCAGGTCGTCGTAGGTGCGGCCGCGGCGCAGGGCGTAGAGCCAGATGGGCAGGACCAGGATCAGCAGGGCCACGTTGTGGCCGACGGCGAGGGGCCGCAGGACGGGCTCGCCGGGGATCAGGTCCAGGGACCAGCGCTGTCCCAGCCACTGGCGGGCGGCCGTGACCAGCAGCCATGTCATGGCGATCACCAAGGCGTCGAGGGCCAAGGCGATCAGGCGGAAGGTGGCGACGCGGTTCCGTTCCATGCAGGGTTGGGTCCGCTGGGGGGGGGGAGCCGATCCCGAGACGCGGAGACTCGGCTATATCGTGCCCCGAAGGCCGCTGTGTCGGCGGGGTGGCGCGGGTTGGCGCTGGGCGGCGCGGCGCCGGGTGGTGAGGTTCACAGCGGTCCTGTATGAGGTGGACGGTGCCGGCAATCGGGATCACGGATGCGGTGGAGGAGGTCCAGGTCGGCCCGATCCGGGTCGGCGGAGCACAGCCCCTGGTGCTCATCGCCGGGCCTTGCGTCATCGAGGAGCCCGAGCGCGTCCTGCGCATCGCCGCCGGCCTGCGGCGGGCGGCCGCCGCCTGCGGCATGGGCCTCATCTTCAAGGCCAGCTTCGACAAGGCCAACCGGACCAGCCTGGACAGCTACCGGGGCCCGGGCCTGCACGAGGGGCTGGCCGTCCTGGCCCGGGTCAAGGCCGAGCTGGGGCTGCCCCTGACCACCGATGTGCACCTGCCCGAGCAGGCCGCCCCGGTCGCCCAGGTCGTGGACCTGCTCCAGGTGCCGGCCTTCCTGTGCCGCCAGACGGATCTGCTCGTCGCCTGTGCGGCCACCGGCCGACCCGTCAACGTGAAGAAGGGCCAGTTCCTGGCGCCCCAGGACATGGCACACCCCTTGGAGAAGCTGCGCCGCAGCGGGGCCGGCGGCGTCATCCTGACCGAGCGTGGCGCCAGCTTCGGCTACCACAACCTGGTCGTCGACCTGCGCAGCCTGCCCACCCTGCGCGCCCTGGGGGCCCCGGTCTGCTTCGACGCGACCCACGCCGTCCAGCAGCCCGGCGGCCTGGGCGGCCGCACCGGCGGCGACCGCGAGATGGTGCCCTTCCTGGCCCGCGGCGCCGTGGCCGCCGGCGTCGACGCGGTGTTCATGGAGGTCCACGACGACCCCGATCACGCCCGCAGCGACGGCCCGAACATGATCCCCTTGGACCTCGCACCGCGACTCTTCGCCGAGCTCGCGGCCCTCGACGCGCTCGTGAAGGGCTTCGGGAGGGGCTGACCCGGGCGGGGGCGCGGCAACAACGGGCGAGGCGAGCCATCACCTCGCGAGTAACGACCGATATGCGACCACAACATCGGAAACGACTCCTCAATGGCCGAGTTGTAGTCGCAAGCAAGCCATAACGGCGACTGTGACCGCTCGCCTGTAGTGTTGTTGCCGCCCCGCGCTATTTCCACCGCTTCGCCGACCATGCGGTCGCCGCCAGCGAAGGGCCAGCCGGGCGCAGGCAGGGAGCCCCGAGGCGCCCGCCCGGCCGGCCCGGAGCGGGTCCCCCCAAGCACAACCCGGGAGAGCGGGCGCAGCGCTGCCTGCTGCCGGAGCTGCTGCCTGCTGCCGGAGCTGCTGCCTGCTGCCGGAGCTAGAGCGCGTGCCCCTCGGCGTCGTTGAGCTGCTCGAACTGCGCCGGCTCGTCCGTCCAGTGGATGCAGGTCACCGGGCAGGCGTCGATGGCGTCCTGGATCAGGTCCATCGGCCCCTCCTGGGCGATCACCGAGGCCTTCGCGTCGTCGGGCAGCACGAAGACCAGGTCCGTGTTCTCCACGCAGGTCCCGCAGTTGATGCACTCCCACTGGTCGATGATCAGCGTGTCACCGCGCGCCTTGGCCCGCGCCGACTCGTTGTCGATGCTGCCCCAGAAGTGCACGCCGTCGCCAGCGTCGTGCAGGGCGGTGTCGTCGGGCGTCCACTCCACGCCGCTGGTGGCGCGCACGCCGCTGGGCGCCGAGGCTGAGGTGGAGCTGCCACCGCCCTGGGCGATGAGGGCCGCGATGCCCGTGGGCTGGGCGGCTGCCGGGGCCGCCTGCTGCTCGGCCGCCTTGCGGGCCCGGATCTCGGCCTTCTTCTTCTCGGCCTCGGCCCGCAGGGCTTCGACCTCTGCCTGGTCCCGCGCGTGCGCCGCGTCGGCGCTCGCCTGGGAGGCTGCCGTGTCGGCCGCCCCCTTCTTGGCCGCCGCCTTCTTGGGTGCCGCCGCCTTCTTGGGCGCCGCTGCCTGGACCGGCACTGCCTGGACCGGCACTGCCTGGACCGGCGCTGCCTGGACCGGCGCTGCCTGGACCGGCGCTGCCTGGACCGGCGCTGCCTGGACCGGCGCTGCCTGGACCGGCGCTGCCTGGACCGGCGCTGCCTGG